>Ga0073899_10002209_pt1 | contig 17596 bp, 10 predicted proteins | sample KloWWTmetaKNB5Ph_FD_88975 | JGI IMG/M metagenome (GOLD analysis project Ga0073899, IMG submission 88975) | Active sludge microbial communities from Klosterneuburg, Austria, studying microevolution and ecology of nitrifiers - Klosterneuburg... | ecosystem: Engineered > WWTP > Aerobic digester >...
CACCTGGAATGGCTGGATCCAGTGTGCCGTGCCGTCGTATTTCGTCGCCCGGAGCAGGACTCGTGTCCCGGGGATTGCGCGGGGGCCGGTCTGGACTGCCATCAGGAGATGATACACGTCCCGGCCCCGTGAAAAGGCTCCTTACGTGAAGTCGGGAAAAAAAGGGCCAGCCCCGCAATTCCGCGAGCCGCCTCGCCGTGGCTCAGTCCGTCCCGTCGCCGTTGGCCGCCCCGTCCTGCGAGATCCGGCCCCGGCCCTCGTCCGTCAATAGCCCGCTGAGCACCAGCTGCGAAAAGATCTCGACGAAGTCGCCCACGGGCACGCGCCCATCCGGGTCGTACCAGCGAGCGCTCCTGCTGATCGCCGAAATGATGATGAGCGCGATGATCTTCGGATCGCCGTCCCCGAAGAGCCCTTCTTCCTGGCCCCGCGCGATCAGGTCGGCGAGAAGCCGCTCGAACTCGCGCTCCTCCTCGCGTGCCTTCCTGCGCATCTCCTCGTCCAGCGGGATCATCTCCTGGTACCAGAGGTAGCGGGAACGAGGGTTCTGGGCGGTGCTCAGCGTGTTCTTCAGGAAATCCCGCAGGCCCTGCGCCGGGTCGGTCTTGTATTCTGCCCGGTCGCGCAGCCGCTGCTGTGCCCGCTGGAGAGCCGGCCCCACTACTTCCCAGTACAGGGCCTCCTTCGATTCGAAGTGGTAGTAGATTGCCCCGCGCGTCAGTCCCGCCTGGGCCGCGACCTGGTCGAGCGAGGTCGACATATAGCCCTGTTGGGCCAGCAGCTCCGCCGCCGCGTCCACAATCTGTTCCCGGGTGGCTTGCGAGCGCCCGCGCCGGCGGCGGACACCCCCGTTGTTATCCATGGCGTGGAGTGTCGCCTATCGTTCCGGCCCGTGCCAGCGCCACCCGCCGGCTGCAGGCAGTCCCGTTCGCGCGCTCGCCCTTGACTGGGTCCCCGGAGAGAAACAGAATCCTCATCCAACACCGATGTCTGTACTCCTGTGTACAGACAAAATGGTCGAAAGGCAACGTATGGCCGGGGACTCCCAGGACGAAGCCGTCCTCTTCGAACAGCGCGGCAGGGTCGCGCTCCTCACCCTCAACCGCCCCGAACGGCTTAACGCCTGGTCGCCCGAAATGGCCTCCGCGCTCTATCGCCTCGTTGGCCGGGCCAACGACGACCCCGCGATCGGCGCTATCGTCATCACCGGTGCTGGCCGCGGCTTCTGCTCCGGGGCCGACCTCTCCGGGCAGCGCCCGGCGGGACCCGCGCAACGTCGCGGCCCCGTCCGGCAACAGGAGCCGTTCCCGGCTTTCCTGCAGCGTTCAAAGCCGCTGATTGCCGCCATAAACGGTCCGGCCATTGGCGTCGGGCTGACCCTCACCCTCTGCTGCGACATCCGCGTCGCCTCCGATCGTGCCCGCCTTTCGATGCGCTTCGTTCGAATCGGCCTGACGCCGGAGCTGGGATCGACCTTCCTCCTGCCCCAGATCGTTGGGCTGGCCTACGCGAATGAGCTCAGCCTGACCGGCAGGATCATCGATGCCGTTGATGCCGGGCGGATGGGCCTCGTGAACCGCGTCGTTCCACACGATGTCCTCGTCGATGTCGCGATGGAGATCGCCGCCGAGATCGCGGGCAACCCCACCGAACAGGTCAACTGGGCAAAACAGTTGATCTACAGCAACGCCGCGAACGACAACCTTCGCTCCGTCTTGCAGTCCGAAGACGAGATCTTCCGGCAGGCGGGGCAAACCGAGGCCCGCCGCGAAGCCGCTATCGCCTTCCGCGAGAAGCGCGAGCCCGAGTTTCACCGCGAAGGCGGGGCTCCGCAGGCCTGATCCCCGTTTCCCGCCGTCTTCCACCGTCCAACAGGCACACCACCGAGGAGTTGTTCCATGGAGTTTCGCGATTCGCCCGCACAATCTGAATGGCGCCGCGAGGTGCACGCCTTCCTCCAGGAAGAAGCACCAGGCGTCGCCGATACCGACCCCCTTGCCCCTGACCAGGGCGGCCGGCTGAAAGGCTGGCGGCAGAAGCTCGTAGCCCGTGGCTGGATAGCCCCCGCCTGGCCCAGGGAATACGGCGGCGCGGGCCTCAGCGTGGTTGAGCAGTTCATCCTCAATGAAGAATTCGCCGAAGCGCGCGCGCCCCAGATGGGCGGCGGCGGTGTTGGCATGCTCGGCCCCACCCTCATCCAGTTCGGCACCGAAGAACAGAAACAGGAGCACCTGGGCCGCATCCTCAGGGGCGAGGCGCAGTGGTGCCAGGGCTATAGCGAACCCGGCGCCGGCTCCGATCTCGCCAGCCTCCAGACCCGCGCCATCCGCGATGGCGACGACTTCGTGATCAACGGTCAGAAGATCTGGACTTCAGGCGCGCATCGCGCCGATTGGATGTTCATGCTCGCCCGGACCGATCCCGATGCCCCAAAGCACCGTGGCATCAGCTACTTCCTTCTCGATATGAAGTCCCCGGGGATCACGGTCCGTCCGCTCATCAACATGGCCGGCCGGCACCTCTTTAACGAGGTCTTCTTCGAGGATGTCCGCGTGCCCGCCCGCAACGTCGTTGGCGATGTCAACCGCGGCTGGTATGTCGGCGCCACGACTCTCGACTTCGAACGCAGCTCGATCGGGAACTCGGTCGGTCAGCGCCAGCTCATCGAGTCGTACCTGGTGCACTTCCGCGCCAACCCGCATCTCCTCAGCGAGGCGGTCCGGGCGAAATTCGCCGAGCTCTGGATCGAAGCGAACGTGGCCAAGCTGCTCAGCTACCACGTCATTTCGCTGCAGGCCAACGGCGGCGTGCCGAACTACGAAGCCTCGATCGCCAAGCTCTTCAACTCGGAGCTCAGCCAGCGAATCGCAAACGCCGCCGTTGGCGCCCTGCGATTGAACGGCCTCGTCGTCGATCCCGTTCGCGCGCCCCTCCGTGCCCAGGCCCCCGAAGCCTACATGGGTCGCGTCTCCGCCACGATCGCCGGCGGCTCCAGCGAAGTGCAGCGAAACATCATCGCCACTCGCGGACTTGGTCTCCCCCGCGCCTGATCGCGTGCCCGGGCGCATCCCTGCGCACACCACCACCGTGCGCGCCGCTGCAAGTGGAGGTCTTCAGCCATGGCAGGTGCACTCGATGGGATCAGGGTGCTCGACTTCAGCGAAATGATTGCCGCACCCGTGGCGGGCATGCTCCTCGCCGATATGGGCGCCGACGTCATCAAGCTCGAGCCGCCTTCCGGCGAGCCCTGGCGGACCGCCGGCCAGTTCATCCCCGGCGAGAGCAAGGTCTTCATCGCCCTGAACAGGGGCAAGCGCAGCCTCGCTATCGACTTGAAGGCGCCGGAATGCCGCCCGATCATCGACCGCCTCGTCCGCGAGGTGGATGTCATCCTCGTCAACTACCGCGCCGACGTTCCTGCCCGCTTCGGGCTCGATTACGAAACCGTATCGCGCGTCAATCCCCGTGTGGTCTACTGTGGCAATACGGCCTTCGGCACCGAAGGCCCCGATGCCGGCAGGCCCGGCTACGATCTCGTCATCCAGGCGATGAGCGGGCTCCTGGCCGCCGAACGAAAGCTCGATGCCAGCGGTGCGCCGGCGACCGTCACGTCATCCGCCATCGCCGATTACGCCACCGGTCTTGCGATGGCCTGGGCCGTTTGCGGCGCACTGTTCGCCCGCGAGCGCACGGGCCGCGGGCAACGCGTCGATACCACGCTGCTCGGCACCGCCCTCCTCATGCAGGCCTCGCGCCTGGTCAAGGTCGTCGAGCACGATGGGCCCGCGGTCGATAGCTTCCTCGAAACGCTCGCCATCACGCGCGATGCCGGCTGCACGTGGAAGGAACTCCTCGATCTCCACGCGAGCCAGCGCCCCAGCGGAGTCACCAACCCCTGCTACCGCTCCTATAACACGAAGTCCGGCACGGTCACCATCGCCGCGCTCTCCGCGCCACTCCGCGCGAAGGCCCTGCAGGTCATCGGCGTCGATGATCCGCGCATGGCTGCCCCGGATATCCGGCCCGGCACACCCGAGTACACAAGCATGAACGCCGAGCTCACGCCCCGCATCGAAGCCATCTTCCTCACACGAACCTGTGAAGAGTGGATCGATCTCTTTGCCGCCGCCGGCGTACCCTGCGGACCAGTGCGCTTCATCGAAGAACTCCTCATCGACCCGCAGACTGAGTCCCAGGGTCTCATCGCCCGCTTCGATCACGAACTCGCGGGCCCGGTCGAAACCGTCGGCCCTGTCATCCGGATGAGCGACACACCGGTCCTTCCGCCTCGCACCTCCCCTGCCCTTGGCCGCCACAACGACGAAATCCTCTCCGAACTCGGCTTTTCGGGGGATGAGGTGGCCGCGCTGCGCGAACGGCGCTTTGTCCTCTGATAGCGGCGGCGGTATAGCACCCTCCGCCGGGCAGCCACCTGCCACCGGGACCTTCGCCGCACTGCACTACCCGGGCTACCGCCGTCTCCTGCTCGGGACCACGCTGGCAAATGCCGGCCAGTGGCTCCAGCAGGTCACCATCAGCTGGCTCGCGTACGACATCACCGGCTCGGGCGCCACCCTCGGCATCGTGAACCTCGCTCGCGCCGCCGCGACCGTCGGCTTCGCACCGGCTTCCGGGCTTGCCGTCGATCGCGTCCCGCCACGCCGCCTGATCATCATCGTGAACACGTGGCTGGCTCTTGTGAGCGCCGCGCTGGGACTGGTGATCCTGTTGACCGGCACCGAAGTTGCCTACCTCGTGGCGTTCGCCTTCCTCAGCGGGCTCGGCGCCGCCGTCGATCAACCGCTTCGCCAGGCCGCCGTCTTCATGCTTGTTCCGCGCTCCGTCGCTCCCAACGCGGTGGCCCTCATGCAGACGGGCTGGGGCGTCATGCGTTCGGTCGGCCCCGCCATCGGCGGGTTGCTTATCTGGTGGGCAGGACCGGGCGGCAACTTCCTGCTCCAGGCGGGTCTCTACCTCCTTATCCTGGCGAACGGGCTGACCATTGCGTTCCCCGTCCGCCCTCGCTCGGGAATGGGTGCACCGTTCCTCGATAACCTCACCGGAGGCGTCCGCTATCTCCGCCACGATGGCCGCGCGCGCGCATTTCTTTTCATGGGGTGGGTGCTCCCATTGCTGATCATCCCGGTGTTCACGGCTCTCCCGCCCATTTACGCGAAGGAGGTGTACCACGGTGGGCCGCTCACGCTCGGGCTCCTGCTCTCCTCGGTTGGCGTCGGCGCGATATTCGGCGGCTTCGTCGCGGCGTCCCTCGAACGAGTCGACCGTCGCGGGCTGGTCCAGCTGGGGGCTCTTTTCTGTCTAAGCCTCTCGCTCATCGCCTTCGCCGCCGTCCGCACGCTGGCGCTCGCCATGCCGCTGCTCGCCCTCGCCGGCTTCTTCGAACTCCTCTACCTCACCTCCAACCAGACCCTCCTCCAGATGTCGATACCGGATAGCGTGCGCGGCCGCGTGACAAGCATCGTGAGCCTGAATGCCGGCCTCTCGCCCCTCGGCGCCCTCTACGCCGGGCTTGCATCCGACTTTGTCGGACCCGCCTGGACCACTATCGCGCTCTGCACCGTCGCGGCCGCAATCTCGTTGCTCGTGTTCCTCTTCTCCACCTCCGTCCGGGATTATCGCCTCAGCGAGGTCCTCCGGGAGGTCGCCTGAGCGGGTGGCTGAGCGCGCACCGGGCCCTGGCGGGAGCCCGGCGTGTGAACTGAGTCACAGAGGGGCTTGCGATGGGGGCATATGAGGTGTATACCCCGGCGCGATGGGCGCGCGAACCGCAACCGCCGCGAGTTCGCACGCATCGTGGGGGTGCCCATGTCCACAGGCCCCGGGCGATTCCCGTTCCCGCTGGCCACATGGCGCGCGCTCGCTGAGGCAACGGGCTGGCTTGCCGCGCGCGTCCAGGAGAGCGTGATCACCCGGCCCTGGGCTTTGTGGTTCTTCAGCGGGCTCACGGTGCTGGGCATCGTTGCGCTCCAGGAAGTGTCCGCTCTGCTCGGCCAGGTTGCCGCGCCCGGGAATATTTCACACGATGCCGGCGTCTTCACCGGTCCCCGCGTGAACCCCTTCGATACCGTGGATCTCCGCACGACCATCCACTTCTGGCACGATCTCGCGGGGCCCGGGTCGCCCGCCGAAGCCTCGGTCTCCGTGGATCACATCGTTCGCGCGCACATCATTGGTGACCTGTTCTTCATTCCCGCCTACACCCTCTTGCTGGCCTGTCTTCTCTTCCGTCTCAACATGCCCGGCCGAGCATGGTTCTTTGTGCCGCTCGCCGTGTTTCTCGCCGATATGGCCGAGACGCTCTGGACAGGTGTCGCACTCTGGTCGCTCGAACCACCGGCGAACATGGAGCGGCTCATCCCGTGGCTTTCCAATCTGAAGTTCGCCACGCTCGCAGTGGCCCTGTTCTTCATGGCCTGGTTGCTCTTCCGGACTGTGTTTGGCGAACGCAGGATCCTGCCGCAACGATCCCTGGTCACAGGCGCCGTGTCTCAATCCCTGGATTTTCCGCCCGTATCGCTTGCCTGGCTTTTCGTTCTGATTGCACTGTTCGCCGTGTTCGCGGCCTACCCGGGCAGCGGCACGCTCAATCAGATACCTGATGCCCTCCGCTACCAGATGATCGAGGCATGGCATGGCGACTGGTGGCCGCTCGCCTTTGCGGTTGTACTCATCGCCTTGCTTCCTTTTGTTGTCGCCGGCGGCGGTTGGTTGGCGACGATGCGCCCGGGCGGCCCGGGGTCCGGTGCCCAGGACAGCCCGCGCGTGCTGGCCGTGGCCGCAATGCTCTCGGTGGCACTGCTCGCTTTCCAGTGGCTTGTCGATGGTGGACCGAACGGCCTGACCTGGGCCGCGCCACTGCTGGTGGTCGCGGCAATTGCCGTGGCTGGCTGGCTCATCAATCTGGCCGGTCCGGAACTCGTCTTCAAGCGGGACACCGGAGGCTCGATCGGGGAACGCTCGGAAAACGATGCGTTGTGGGCAGCGGGGCTGGCGGGGGCCGTCGCAGTTGTCGGCGGCCTTGGCCTGGTCCGCGCCGCAGTACCCGAACTCGTCCTCGCCGATGACTGGGATGATGCCCCGTGGGCGGCCCCGGCCATCCTGGGCGCCGTGGTCGCCGCTTTCGGCGGATTGGTGCACCAGGGGCTATTCCTCGCGTGGGCGCGTCGCTATCAGAGAGTCCGGTCCTCCTTCGCTTCCCGCTCCACCAGTGCCCGCCAGTTCCAGGTTGCAGGCAGGTCGCTCACTCTGCCGGACCCGCGAAGCGAGTCGGAGGGGCGCTTCTTTCGGCTGGCGCTGGCCATCTCCGTCATGATTTTCCTGTTGGCTGCAATCTTGCTCGCGCTCAGTCCCGAAGAGGCCAGGCGCTTTGGGACCACCGGCACAACCGCCCTCGCCGTCGGCGCCTACTGTTTCCTGATCGGCGCGGTCGTCCAGGCTGGCCGGCGCCTTCCGCAATGGTCGGCAACCACGAGGCTCGGATTCGGGGCCGATATACCGCTCCTCAGCCTGGTCATCGCCACGTCGTTCGCCGCCAGCATCCTCAACCGCGAGGGTGGGTATCACGACGCCCGGACTATTTCAGACCCGGCCAACGCCAGCCCGGCTCACGGGAGCCTCGAATCGGCGATTCAGCAATGGGTCTCGGCCCAATCGGGCCAGCCCGGGTGTGAGGACGGCCGGGACGTGCTTCCGATGGTGTTTATCGCTGCACCCGGCGGTGGCGCCAAAGCCGCCTTCTGGACTGCCGCAAGCCTCGATGCGCTCTTTGGTGATCCCTGTTCTGCCCGCGCGGTATTCGCGATCAGCGGCGTCTCGGGAGGCTCCGTCGGTGCGACTGCATGGCTGGCCGCGGGCGGGCAACCCTCCGCGGGGTCCGCCGTGCGCAGGATGATGGCCGATGATGCGCTCGCCGCGGACTTCGCCGGGCTGTTCTTCCGCGATGCGCCTCAGCCGATCCTCGGGGTACGGAGCGGTTGGCGTGACCGGGCCGCCCTCATGGAGGACCGCTGGATCGCCGCCAATCCGTCACTCGGCACTTCCGCCCGCCCCACTGCTTTTGGAGCGCTTACCCTGGGCGGGTCGGGCTGGACCCCAGTCGTTGTCCTGAATGCCAGCTCCGTGACCGATGGGTGCCGCATTCTCCTGGCGAACGTCGATGGCCTCCCGGCCAGCGGCGGGCCAAACTGCTACGGGTCATCCGCACCCGGGAATGCCGCTGGCGGCGGCGTCAGCGGGTCGCTCGATGGTCTCGCCGGCCTGTATGGCCGCGGTGGCCCGGCTTCCGGGGCCTGCGATGAGGCCGATGCCGGGCGCGGAACGGCCGGTCTCTCGGCTGTCGCCGCCGCCCTGCTCTCCGCCAGGTTCCCCTACATCTCTCCTTCCGGTGCGCTCCACCGGTGTGTCCTTGCGCAGGGCCAGGACGGAAACACCATCGCTGTCGATGACACCACGTACGCCGTTGATGGAGGATACCTGGAAGGCTCCGGCATCCTCACCGTGCTCCAGCTCTGGATCGGCGTTCAACGCTTCGTCCGCGAACATAACGCGCGGGGCGAAACCTGCATCGAACCGTGGCTGCTGGTCCTTTCGAGCGGGTACCAGAGCGTGGGAATAGAACCCGAAGCGGGCCGCCCGTTCGAACTCTTCGCCCCCCTCGCCGCGCTCGGCGCTGGCAAGAGCGTGTTGTCCGAAGCCACACTCCAGCAGACCGCTGCAAGCGTCTTCGACCCTGCTTCCGTGCCCTGCGGCGCCGGCGATGCAGAAGCAGCCAGCACCACACGCGTCATCAGGCTGGGCCTGACCCGCAGGCTCGAAGTTGCCGCGCCGCTCGGCTGGGTCCTTTCCCAGCGCAGCACCGATAACATGTGCAGGCAGCTCGATCGCCGAATCCGCGATGCATACGCCTCTGAAGGCATCCTCGCGAGCCTGTTGCGGGCGGTCGGCCACAGCGAAGCGCCGGGCGTCCCCTGCAGGGCACACGAATGATGCCGGGCGTTCGCGCGCCGTCTTCCCCCTTTCCGATCAAGGAATTTGCCCGGTATCAACCGCATCTACAGAAGTGGTAAGATTCGCGCTCTCGCGACCGTCCCTGCCGGAGACCCCCGGATCGGAGGGGCGCGAGGCCGAAGGGATGCGATGCGCCCGTCAGCCGATCGAGTGGCGGAAACGGTCGCCGGACACCGACCTGCCCGGCCGGTTGTTCGTGCGTCCGGCATCTCTACCGGCCTGCTCCTGTGTTCGCTTTTGTGTCTGGTGGTCCTCTCCGTTTTCGCACGTGTCCCTGCTGCATACGCGCAACAAGACCGATTGGTGCGCGTTGGCGTCTACCAGAACGAGCCCAAGATCTTCATCGATGGCAATGGCAAGGCTGCCGGCATCTTCATCGAGCTACTCGAAGCGATGGCCAATGATGCCGGCTGGCAGCTCACCTACGTTCCCTGCGAGTGGAGCGCGTGTCTCGCCGCCCTCGAAGACGGCCAGCTCGACCTGCTTCCCGATGTCGCCTACACGTCCGCCCGCGATGAGGTCTACGACTTCCACCAGACCCCGGCGCTGAAAAGCTGGTCACGCGTATATCGCTCGCCAGGAGTACCCATGGCGGACTTTGCCGACCTGGATGGAAGGCGCGTGGCGGTCCTCCGAGGCTCGGTTCAGCAGTCCACGCTCGACCAGCTCGCCACGGGATTTGGCTACCAGGTCACCCTGGTCGAGGCCGAATCGTTCGAGCGAGCCTTCCAGATGACGGCCGATGGCGAGGCCGATGCCGCCGTAACCAACCACTTCTTCGGCGAGCATTTCTACCGCCGTTACGGGCTCGAAACCACCTCCATCGAGTTCAATCCCTCCTCGCTCTTCTTCGCCGCCCCGGCCGGAAGCAATGCCGACTTGCTCGGCGCCATCGATGCCTACCTCGATGAATGGATCCCCGCGGACGATTCGCCTTACCACGCGGTCCTCGCGAACTGGATCAAGCAGCCGTCCAGGACGAGCATCCCTGCCACCGTCTACTGGCTCATCGGAGGGATCGTCGCGGCCCTCCTGGCGATGACCGCCACCGCCCTTCTGTTGCGGCGCGAAGTCCGCCGCCGAACCCGCCACCTGGAAGAAGCGAACGCAGGGCTCCGCCGAAGCGAGGAGCGCCTCGGCCAGCAAACGCGCGAACTGGTCGCGCTCAACGCGCTCGGCGACCAGGTCACCCGCTCGCTCACCCTCGATGACGTCATCGCTACGGCCACCGGGGAGATCATGAAGGTCATCCGGCCCGATGCCGTTGTCATGCTCCTGCGCGATGGCGAACGCCTGATAGAGCGGTCCTTCGCCCCCGCTGAAGAGCGTGCCAGCATGGAGCCGTTCCCCGAACACCGGGTCGGCGCCTGCCTCTGCGGCCTGGCGATAGAAGATGGAAAGCCGGTCTATTCGCTCGACATCTTCGCCGATGGGCGGTGCACCTGGGAGGAATGCAAGCGCGCGGGCTTCCGTTCCACTGCCGCACTTCCTCTGCGCAGCGGTGATGAATCAGTTGGCGTGCTCGGCCTCTTCAGCCATGGCGCGCGGGATTTCGAAGCCCAGGCGACCTTCCTCGAAACGCTGGCCAGCCAGGTCTCGACCGGCGTTCGGAACGCCATGCTGCACGAACGCGTCGTTCGCCACGCCGGCGAACTCGAACAGCGCGTCACCGAGCGGACCGCCGAGCTCGAAACCGCCCGGGAGCGCGCCGAATCGGCCGATCGCCTGAAGTCGGTCTTCCTCGCCACCATGTCGCACGAACTCCGCACGCCCCTCAATTCAATCATTGGCTTCACCGGCTTGCTCCTCCAGGAGCTCGCGGGCCCGCTCAACGGCGAACAATCCAAGCAGCTCGAAATGGTTCGCGGCAGCGCCCGCCATCTGCTTGCGCTCATCAACGATGTACTTGATATCTCGAAGATCGAGGCCGGCCAGCTCGAGATCGCCCATGAGCCCTTCGAGGTCCGCCCCTCTATCGAAGATGTCATGCGCCTGGTTTCGCCCGAAGCGGGCAGGAAAGGCCTCTCACTCACCGCCGCCATCGGCTCCGGCGTCGGGATGCTGGTGAGCGACCGGCGCCGCTTCGAACAGATCCTGCTCAACCTCGTTGGCAATGCCGTCAAATTCACCGAGCACGGCGCTGTCACCATTGAATGCGGCACCCGGAACGGATCCCTAGTCACCAGCGTACGCGATACCGGCCCGGGGATCCGGCCCGGGGATCTGCAACGGCTCTTTCAGCCATTCCAGCAGATCGACACCGGATTGAACCGGCGCCACGAGGGCACAGGCCTCGGACTCTCCATCTGCAAGAGCCTCACCGGCCTTCTCGGTGGCGAAATCGGCGTTACCAGCGAATGGGGATCGGGCAGCACCTTCAGCTTCGCCCTGCCCGCGCCCGCCAAGGAGGAACCCGGTGGCTGATGTCCTGGTCATCGAAGACAACGAGCAGAACCTCTACCTGGTCACCTTCCTGCTCGAAAAACACGGGCACACGGTGATCGCCGCGCACGATGGCGCAGAGGGGATCGGCCTCGCCCTGCAAACCCTGCCCGACCTCATCCTGCTCGATATCCAGCTCCCCGTCATGGATGGGTATGCCGTCGCCCGCGCCCTTCGCAAGAATCCCCTCATGGACGCTACACCCATCGTTGCCGTCACCTCCTACGCGATGGCCGGCGACCGGGAGCGTGTTCTCGAAGCCGGCTGCAATGGCTACATCGAAAAGCCGATCGATCCGGATACGTTCGTCTCTCGCATCTTCGCTCACGTGAAGAATGGCCGGACGGCCGCACCGGACGGACTGTGAGGGCCACGTGAGCACCATCCTTGTTGTCGATGACCTCGAACCGAACCGTTACATCCTGCGGGTGGCCCTTGGCGCCAGCGGGCACCGGGTCCTCGAAGCCGCGAACGGCGCGGAGGCGCTCGCCGCCGCCCGCGCATTGCGCCCCGATTTGATTATCTCCGATATCCTCATGCCCCAGATGGATGGCTTTGCCTTCTGCCGCGAATGCAAGCAGGATGAACAACTTCGCGGCGTACCGTTCGTTTTCTATACCGCCACCTACACCAGCGCGCGCGATCGCGAGTTTGCCCTCCAGCTCGGCGCCGCGCGCTTCTATGTCAAACCCGTCGAGACGGCTGACTTTGTCACCGAAATGCACGAAGTACTCGATGAGCACGCCGCCGGCGATTTGGCCTCGGCGCCTCCGCCCGCCGATGACGAGACCACCCTCTACCGGCTCTACAACGAAACCCTTATCCGTAAGCTCGAAGACAAGATGCTCGACCTCGAGCGCCTCAACGGCGAGTTGACCGGCGCCCAGCAGCAACTCCACCTGGCCATGGCCGCGGGGAAGGTTGGGCTCTGGGATTGGGACTTCCGCACCGGCCACGTCCAGTTCACCGACGAATGGGCCGGCCAGATCGGCTACACTCCCGCCGGCCTCGGCGATTCCATCGACGAATGGCGCAGCCGCCTCCATCCCGAGGACCTCCCGCTGGTGACGACTATCCTCCAGGATTTCCTCCTTGGTGATGCCATGGAGTGCAGTGCGGAATACCGCCTCCGGCACCGCGATGGCTCCTACCGCCGCATGCTTGCCCGCGCCTCGGCAATCCGCGACGCCACCGGCCGCCGGATCCGCCTCGCCGGGGCCCACGTAGACATAACCGAGTACGCCCAGCTCCAGGCCCAGCTCCTCCAGTCGCAGAAAATGGAGAGCGTCGGCCAACTTGCGGGTGGAATCGCCCACGATTTCAACAACCTTCTCGCCGTGATTCTGATGGATGCCGATGTGGCGCTTGCCTCCCTGCCCGTCGAACACCCCGTTGCTGCCGACCTCCGTGAGATCCGCCAGGCTGCGGAACGCGCCGCGGCGATGACCAGGCAGCTTCTCGCGTTCAGCCGCCGCGAGGTGGCCCGCCCCGAACGTCTCGACCTCAACGCCGCCGTTCGCGAAATCCTCGCCATGGCCGCCCGCCTGATCGGCGAGAGCATCACGCTCCGCTTCAGCCCCGCCGAAGATGCGGCCTTCGTCCTCGCCGATCGCAGCCAGATCGAACAGGTCGTCATCAACCTTGTCATCAATGCTCGCGACGCCATGCCGGCTGGCGGCACGCTCACCGTCGAGACCCGTGAGACCGGCACGCCCGCCCTGGCCGGAACGCACCCCGCGGCAGGAAGGGCGGGCCCGTGGGTGGTCCTTTCCGTCTCCGATACCGGAATGGGCATGGCCGAAGAGACGCGCAGCCACATCTTCGAGCCATTCTTCACAACCAAAGAGGCAGGAAAGGGTACCGGGCTCGGCCTTTCCACCGTCTACGGCATTGTCGAGCAGAGCGGCGGTACCATCTGCGTGCGGAGCGAACTCAACCGCGGGTCCACCTTCGAAATCTACCTTCCGCGGGTTGAAAGCGCCGAGCTCACCGGCATTGTTTCACCGCAGGCCGCCGCGGGCCCGGGCAACGAGACGATCCTGCTGGTTGAAGACGACGACATCCTCTGCCGTGTCGCCGCCCGGGTGCTTGACGCGGCGGGGTATCACGTATTGGCCGCCGCCACGATCGACGATGCCATGCGACTTGTCGATGCGCCTGGCGAGTCCATCCACCTCATGGTCTCGAGCATGGCGGCCCCCGGCGCCCCGGACGGCCACCTCGCGCAAAAGCTCGCAGCCGCTCACCCCGGTGCAAGGGTCCTCCAGGTGTCGAGCCCCGGCGCCGCCGCCCCTTCCCGGCCGCAGGCCAGGGCCGAATGGTCGCTGAGCAAACCCTACACCGCCGAACAAATCACACACGCTGTCCGCATCACCCTCGATGCCCCCGCGCCGTAGCAGTACTGGTTGCCATCTCCAGCACCATTGGAAGCGTGCGGCCTTTGCGGATTCCCCGCCGGGGAGGCTAGTCTTTGCGCGCAGGCCGGGGCCAATCTCCCCGGGCCGAAACCAGCGGACGAAGCGGAGGGCGACAGTGCCGGCAGAGTCGTTTGGAGCCGAGCTCAAGAAGGCGCGGAGTGAGTGTGGCCTGACCCAGCAACAGCTTGCGAATCGGGGCGGCCTCTCGCTCGATGCCGTTCAGTCCTACGAGCAGGGCCGCCGCTGGCCGCGCGAACAGGAACTCGAACTGCTTCGGGCCGGGCTCAGGGCGAAGCCGGAGACGTGGGATCGCATTCGTGCCGCGCTCGGTTTGGAACCCGGGCCGCGCGGGATTGCGGTCACCCTCGCGAAGTTCCGCCCGGCGCCCGAATCCGCCTGGGATGAGGTGCAAGACTGCGCATGGGTTTCACTCGTCACCAACGAGCGGAAGGAGATTGTCGCCTGGAACAGGCTGGCCAATGCGGTCAGCGAGATGGACCTCGGGAGCCTCACTCCCGGCACCGGTCGCAGCATCCTGAGAATGGCCGCGACGGAGCACTACGCCGAGCACCTCACAAACTGGCCGGAACTGATCGGCAGGCTCGTCAGCCTGCTCAAACGGGAAGGCGGCGACATAACGGCCGGGGCACCTCCCCCGTACCTCCAGGCAGTCCTCGACGACATTGCCACGCGTGACCCACGCTTCCTCCCGGAGCTCTTCGGACTCTGGGTCAGCGCTCCTCCCTGGGAATCAGCAAAGCGAAACATCCACCCGGTCGAATGGCGCCTCGGCACGGGGCAGAAGTTGCGCTTCCACGGCCTGTTCGGTGAGTGGAGCGACTACGACGGGCTGTTCTCGTTCGACTGGCACGCTGCCGATGGTCCGACCGCCGACTGGGTGGCGGCCCGGGCAAGCGAGCTTGGCCCGCCACCGCAATTGCCACCGCTACCCAACGGCACACTGGCCGAGGAGTTGACGGCGGCCCGGCTCGACGTGCGGCTTTCGCGGGCCGGGCTCGCGCGGAATGCAGGCGTCTCCGCTTCGGCGGTCGTCGCGTACGAGACCGGAGACCGGAGGCCGAGCCGGGGCGCACTGCTTGCCATCGGCCGGGCACTCACGCTGGATGGATACCGGATCAATCGTTTGTTGCGGATCGCGGGGCACGCGGAAGAGGCAAGTGACTTCGCCCGCTGGCTTTCCGGGGAGACGCCCATGAGCATCTACCGGGGTATGCTGCCGGCCGCGCGGGCTTCGCTCCCGGGGCTGGCCCGCGAATGCGACAGTTTCGATTTCCCCTGCATATTGCTGGACCAGAGATGTCACGCGATCCACGGCAACCGCCAAGCGGAGCATTTGTTCGGGCTCACGAAATACGCGGCCCTGCCTGGTCGTCCCGCACCGCACTTGCTCCAGGCAATGGTCAGCCCCCGGTTCCGGGAGCGCGTTGGCAACTGGCGGGACGTTGTCAGCACGGTGATCCCGGGCAGCATCGAACCGCACCTCATGGATGGCCAGGGGAAGACATCGGCCGAAGGCGTTCGCGCTGTCGCCCAGCACCTGCGGAAGACCGACCCCACCGGGCTGGCTATGCTCCTCGACATCTGGGAGCAATCACCCGGGGTGTCCTCACACCGCCGCGTCGCGACGCCCTTCGACTGGCTGGCCGACGATGGCACCCGGCTCAGGTTCCATTGCGTCTTCACGAACTGGAACTCGCTCGACCCATACAAGGCCATGGACCTGTTCCCGGCCGATAGCGTGACATTCGATTGGCTTGCCATGAGCTGAGTCGTACGCGTGTGTGAGTAGTGGTGGTTGCAGTCACGCGGGAATGCCATAGAGTACGCCGACATGATTTCGGCATCGGGTTATTCTTCGGACGCGTGGCGAGGGTTGCGATGGTGCAACGCTTGGCGCGGCGTTCCATCAGGGTCAACGACACTGCGCGCGCCGGCGAAGCCATGGGTGTGGTTGTACCGAGGGAATCAGCTCCGGCGAAGCGGTAAGTGAAGCCCCTGCGGCTGGGCGTCATCGCGGGGGCTGCTTCGCTGGGCGTGCTCGTAGTGCTCGTTGTCGTGGCCATCGCACTGAAAAGTGGCGGCGGAAGCCCAGACACGGGCATGGTCAGCCAACACGTGACCGCGGCAGACGGGGGCGTTGTAACAATGCCCGGCGGCCCAACAGTCACTTTCCCGCCCGGCGCACTCGACCGGGACACGACCGTTACCATACGCCAGTCGCAATCGGCGCCAGCCCCTGACAGAAATTCACTCGGGCCGGCATACGAAATCGAAGCGGGTGATGCCGTACTCGTCGAGCCTGCCATGCTCAGGATGCCGTTCGACCGATCCCGGGTGCAGGGCGAACTGAATTCGGATACGGTTGCTTTGGCATACTTTGATAGGCTGACACAACACTGGATCAGCGTTGCATCGGCTCTCGAATCTTCAGGCGGTTCGGTAGTGTACGCCACCGATCATTTCAGCAATTGGCAGGTTCAGAACATCAGTTCCAGTTCGAGTACCGATTTCGCTCTGCCTTACGCCAAGTCGACCGTGTCAGTGAAGTATGTTGGGGGTCCTCACCAATGGGCCAAGAAGCCATATTGTCCTGCAGACATCGGCTTCACCAGCGGTGTGGATTTTGGGGCAAACGGACAGGAATTTGAGGTTCTGACGATAGCTTCCGGCAGAGTTATTGCGAAGAACTTTGGGACAGAAGACACGTCTGGTCCAGGATTTTGGGTTACTATTGAGCATGATGGAGGCATACAGAGTTCATACTGGCATTTGAAAAAGGATCGTGGAGATCTTCCATCCCTGGAGATAGGGCAGGAAGTTCCCCAGGGCTTTCCTGTTGGGCTTGCCAGTAACTCAGGCGACTCAACGATGTCCAAGCACGCTCATGTGGAGCTAAGCAGGGGAATTCCCGAGAGCAGCACGAGCCCATACGGAACGCCGGTCTCGTGGAGTGGGCGAAGGATGGATGGATGGACATTTTGGTTGCATGAGGATTTCGCGAAGTCTGGCACGGTATACTCCTATCAGGGCTCGGCTACCAGGGGCGGGTCGCGAGACATGGAGATATCGATATCCGGCGAGGCCGGATGCGGCCTGAGTTCAACGAAGGTGCGCGCCAAAGTGGGTCCTGATTACAAAGGGACGCAAGCGTCAGGCTCGTCGGATGATTGCATTCTGAACGGGAGCGCCACACGGGACACCGCCTTCGCTTGCGACGATGGCCGCGGCTTGCATCTGCACTCGTCGAATTGTGAGCGACACGTCGTTGGTGGAGGCTGCGTCGATGGGTCTTCTCCGCCGGTGCCGAGCAAGACCCCACCACCCGTCAGCCCAACGGATCCAATGGGTCAGGTCCCGGCTGCTCCATCCCAGGCGTCGATCAGGGCCATCGATAAGAACACAGTCGAGGTGTCGTGGAAGGCTGCATCCAACAACCACACTGGTTTCCGCGTTTACGGGACCGGCGGCACGTTCCTGATGGAGGGCACGGGGAGCAGCCTTACATCTCTCAGGATCAATGGCCTCTCACCCGGCGAGCACGTGTGCGCCAACGTGAGGGCGTTCAACAGCGCCGGCGAGTCGGGTAACACGTACGCGGGGTGTGCGACGACTCCAAACGATCCGGGCGCCCAACCGCCCGCGGCCCCATCCCAGGCCTCGATCAAGGCGATCGATAAGAACACCGTAGA
>Ga0073899_10002210_pt1 | contig 17588 bp, 12 predicted proteins | sample KloWWTmetaKNB5Ph_FD_88975 | JGI IMG/M metagenome (GOLD analysis project Ga0073899, IMG submission 88975) | Active sludge microbial communities from Klosterneuburg, Austria, studying microevolution and ecology of nitrifiers - Klosterneuburg... | ecosystem: Engineered > WWTP > Aerobic digester >...
CTGCGCTGGGCAGCATCGCGCCGCTCATGCGCTCGTTCTGCAGGCGCAGCATGATGATCACGTCGGCGCCGCGGATGCCCTCGGCCATGTCGTGGCAGACCCGCACACCCATCTCGCGCAGGTCGCCGGGCACCAGGGTCTTGGGGCCCACCGCGCGGATGTCGGGCACGCCCAGCGTCGTCAGCGCGTGGATGTCGCTGCGCGCCACGCGCGAGTGCACGATGTCGCCGACGATGGCCACGCTCAGCTGCGTGAAGTCCTTCTTGAAGTGCCGGATCGTGTACATGTCCAGCAGGCCCTGCGTGGGGTGCGCATGGCGGCCGTCACCGGCGTTGACCACGTGCACGTGCGGGGCGCAGTGCTGGGCGATCAGGTAGGGTGCGCCGCTCTCGCTGTGGCGCACCACAAACATGTCGGCGTGCATGGCCGACAGGTTGGCGATGGTGTCCAGCAGGCTCTCGCCCTTGCTGGCGCTGGACTTGGCGATGTCCAGGTTGATCACGTCGGCCGACAGCCGCTTGGCGGCGATTTCGAAGGTGGTGCGCGTGCGCGTGCTGTTCTCAAAGAACAGGTTGAACACGCTCTTGCCGCGCAGCAGCGGCACCTTCTTGACCTCGCGGTCGTTGACCGAGAGGAAGGTGCCGGCGGTGTCGAGGATGAGCGTGACGATGTCGCGCGGCAGGCCCTCGATGGACAGCAGGTGGATCAGCTCGCCGTTGCGGTTGAGCTGGGGGTTGCGCTTGGACAGCATCAGCTCGCCTCCCGGACCGAGAAGGTGAAGCCGCCCGCGTCGTCGCGGGTCAGCGACAGGCGCTGCGCGGCCGGCAGCACGATGCGCGAGGCGGCGTAGGCGGCCTCGATCGGCAGCTCGCGCCCGCCGCGGTCCACCAGCACCGCCAGCCGGACACTGGAGGGGCGGCCGAAGTCGTAGAGCTCGTTGATCACGGCGCGGATGGTGCGGCCGGTGAACAGCACGTCGTCGATCAGCAGGATCGGGCGACCGTCCACCGCGAAGGGCAGCGACGTGGCGTCGTGGCCGGCGGCCAGGCCGCGCGAGCCGAAGTCGTCGCGGTGCAGGGCGCTGGAGATCACGCCGTGCCGGCCGGGCAGGCCGAGATCGCGCTGCAGGCGCTCGGCCAGCCAGGCACCGCCGGACCACACGCCGACCAGCGCCACATCGGGCAGCAGCAGGCGACGCACGCCGGCGAGCAGCTCGGTGTAGAGCGCTTCGGCGTCGAGTTGCAGGGCACTCATGGGGTTTCCTTGTGGGCTGAAGAGGCCGGCGCCGCCAGGGCGGGGGCGTCGGCCTCGCGAAAGTACTGTTCCAGGATCAGCGCCGCGGCAGCGGCATCGACATCCGCGCGCCGCGCGCCACCGGCTTCGACCTCGACGGTGCTGTAGCGCTCATCCACCTCGAACACCGGCAGGTGGAAGCGCCCATGCAGCTGGCGGGCGAAGCGCCGGGCGCGGCGGGTGTTCTCGTGTTCCGCGCCGTCGGGGTGGCGCGGCACGCCCACCACCAGCGCATCAGGCTGCCACTCGGCGATCAGCGCGGCGATGGGTGCAAAGCGGGCATCGCCCTCGGCGGCGAGGGTCCGCAGCGGCCGCGCCTGGCCGAGCAGGCGCTGGCCGCAGGCCACGCCGGTACGCTTGAGGCCGTAGTCGAAAGCGAGGAAGGATTGGGGTGTCGGGGGTGTCGGGGATGCCGGGGGAACCGGAGGAGCCATGGCAGGCGACGGAGGCAGCGAGCAGCGGTCTGCCTCGCTCATGCGTGGCCCGCCTCCTGCGACAGCATGCCCGGGTCGACTCCCAGCAGCGACAGCGCGCGGCTGTAGCGCTGCTCCACCGGCGTCTCAAAGATGATGCCGGGGTCGGCCTGCACATTCAGCCAGCCGTTGCGCGACAGCTCGTCTTCGAGCTGCCCCGCGCCCCAGCCCGCGTAGCCCAGGGTGATCAGCACCCGGCGCGGGCCGCAGCCCTGCGCCAGCGCCTCCAGCACGTCACGGCTGGTGGTCATGTCCAGGCCGTCGGGCACCGACAGCGTCGAGTTGTAGCCCGCGGCGTCGCTGACCAGGTGGTCGTGCAGCACGAAACCCCGCTCGGTCTGCACCGGCCCGCCGAAGTAGACCGGCTCGTCGGCCAGCTCCGGCCGGTCCAGCGTGAGGTCCACACGCTCGAACAGGTTCTTCAGCTTGATGTCGATGGGCTTGTTGATCACCAGCCCCAGCGCACCACGCTCGGTGTGCTCGCACAGGTAGACCACCGAACCGGCAAACATCTCGTCGGCCATGCCCGGCATGGCGATGAGGAACTGGTTCGTGAGGTTGATCGCGCCGGCCGAGGACATGGCGCGGATTGTAGCGATCGCGCACACTCGGCCCATGGCCCATTCCTCCGCCTACATCCCTGCGCCCGTCGACCGTGCGCTGGTCTGGCTGCGCCGCGATCTGCGCCTGTCGGACCAGGCGGCGCTGCACCACGCGCTGGCGCAGGCCCGCCAGGTCTGGTGCGTCTTCGTGTTCGACACGACCCTCCTCGACGCCCTGCCGCGCGCCGACCGGCGGGTGGAGTTCATCCACGCCAGCGTGGCCGAGATCGACACGGCCCTGCGCGCGCAAGGCAGCGCCCTGATCGTGCGCCACGGCGACCCGCTGGTCGAACTGCCGGCGCTGGCGCGTCAGCTCGACGTGCAGGTGGTGCATGCCGCGCGGGACTACGAGCCCGCCGCCGTGGCCCGCGACGCCCGCGTGCGCGGCGAGCTGGCCCACGCCGGGGTGGCGCTGCACACCCACAAGGACCAGGTGATCTTCGAGGCCGACGACGTACTGACCGCCAACGGCACGCCCTTCTCGGTCTTCACGCCCTACAAGAACGCCTGGCTGAAGAAGCTGGAGCCGCTGCACCTGCAGCCCTGGCAGGTGGCGCCCCGGCCCGGCCAGCTCGCGCCGGTGCCCGTGGCCCTGGGGCACGGGCTGCCCAGCCTGGCCGACCTGGACTTCCTGCCCACCGAGATGGCCGGCCGGCTGCATCCCGGCGAGCACGGCGCGGCGCAGCTGCTGGAGGACTTCTTGCGACGCATCGACCGCTATGCCGAGGCGCGCGACTTCCCGGCCGTCAAGGGCCCGAGCTACCTGAGCGTGCACCTGCGCTTCGGCACGGTATCGGTGCGCCAGCTGGCGCGCCTGGCGCACGAGCGCATGACCGGCGGCTCGCGCGGTGCGGAGGTCTGGCTGTCCGAGTTGATCTGGCGCGAGTTCTACCAGCAGCTGTTGCACCACCACCCCCGGGTAGAGCAGCACGCCTTCAAGCCCGAGTACGACCGCATCCACTGGGAACATGGTGCGCAAGCCACGGCCCACTTCGCGGCTTGGTGCGAGGGCCGCACCGGCTACCCGATCGTGGACGCGGCGATGCGCCAGCTCAACCAGACCGGCTACATGCACAACCGCCTGCGCATGATCGTGGCCAGCTTCCTGACCAAGGACCTGGGGCTGGACTGGCGCCGCGGCGAGGCGTACTTCGCCCGCCAGCTCAATGACTTCGACCTCGCCGCCAACAACGGCGGCTGGCAGTGGGCAGCCTCCACCGGCTGCGACGCGCAGCCCTACTTCCGCATCTTCAACCCAGTGAGCCAGAGCCGCAAGTTCGACCCGGATGGGCGCTTCATCCGGCGCTACGTGCCAGAGCTGGCCGCACTGGACGATGCCAGCCTGCACGCGCCCTGGGAAGCCCCGGCGATCGCCCTGGCCACCGCCGGCGTGCTGCTGGACCGCGACTACCCCCGCCCGATCGTGGACCACGCCGTGGCGCGCGAGCGCACGCTGGAACGCTATGCGGTGGTGAAGCGCCCCGCCAAGGGCTGAACCCGCGGCGCGGGGGCGTCGGCGAGCGCTGCCGAGTCAGAACAGCTCGATCTCGCCGACGATGCCGGATTCATCGAGCAGGCCGGCATCGACCAGGCGGGCCTGCGACTGCACCTGGTCCCGGCCGTGCTGCTTGGCGTGGTAAACCGCACGGTCGGCCCGCTCGAAAGCAGCCTGCGGCGTGTCGCCGGGGCGCACGTCGCTGTAGCCAATGCTGCCCGTGATGCGGCCCACACGCGGGAAGGCGTAGGCCCCCAGGTTGGCCCGCAGGCGTTCAAAGGCGATGCCGGCCGCCGCTTCGTCCGGCGCGGTGAGCAGCACCACGAACTCCTCGCCGCCAAAGCGGTAGAGGCGGTCGTCGAAGCGGAAGGTGCTGCGCAGGATGCGCGCCACCAGCAGCAGCACCTCGTCGCCGATCAGGTGGCCATGCACGTCATTGACCTGCTTGAAATGGTCGATGTCCAGCACCCCCAGCCAGTGGCGCCGCAGCCCCCCACGGCGGCGCGCCTGGGACTCCGGCGCGGCACTGCCGTAGATGCGCGTGGCCTCCAGCACGGTGGCGCGCAGGAAGGTCTCGTCAAAGCTCTTGCGGTTGAGCAGGCCGGTCAGCGTGTCGCGCTCGCTGTAGTCCAGCAAGCCGAGAAAGTTCCGGTGGATCTTCAGCAGCGTCTGCACCACGCGCAGCTGTGCGGCATCGAGCGGCCCGTCGAGCTCCAGCTCGACCACCCCATCCACCTCGCGCTCACTGGCCGTGGGCAGCAGCACGCCATGGCCGGAGGTCACCGGCAGGTGCACCAGGCCCAGCTGCTCAAAGCACTCGACATGCAAGGCCAACCGCTCGTAGGGCAGTGGCTCCGGCGCATCGCCCCCCAGCTGATCCACCACGGGCACCAGCGCACCCGCGGCGTGGCTGCCCACCAATTGCCAAGCGCGCCGGCCACCCGGTTCACCCAGCACACGCCACAGCAGCGCCCGCCGCAGCGGCAGCAAGTCCCGCAGCGCCGTGAGCAGGCTGGCATCGACCTGCCCGCGGTCGCGCGAACGGGTCATGTCGGCGACATGCTGAAGGGCTTCCGACATGGTGGCGTGACCTGCGGTGGCGCCGCTCAGGCACCCACGTGGGCAACCTCGCCCGCGTACTGGCGGATGAGCGCGAGCAACTCGTCCTCACGGTAGGGCTTGCCGATGTACTGGTTGGCACCCAGTTCCAGCGCGATGTCACGGTGCTTCTGGGCAATGCGCGAGGTGATCATCACCACCGGCAGCCTGGCCAGCGCGGCATCGCCACGGATGTTGCGCAGCAGGTCGAAGCCGTCCATGCGCGGCATCTCGATGTCCGACAGCACCACCACCGGGCGCTCACCGGCCAGCACTTCCAGCGCGTCCAGGCCGTCCTTGGCCAGCGCGACCCGGTAGCCTTCGCGCTCCAGCAGCCGCTTGGTGATGCGGCGCACGGTGAGCGAGTCGTCCACCACCAGCACCAGCGGCGCCGGCAGCGCCACCTCGTGGGACCGGGCGGCCTCGTCACCCGGCATGGCCCCATGGGCCGACCGCATGGTCTGCAGTGCGCCAGGCCCATAGACACTGGCCAGCGCCACCGGGTTGTAGATCAGCGCCACCGCGCCCGAAGGCAGCAGCGTCATCCCGGCCAGGCCAGGCACGCTCGACAGCTGCGGCCCGAGGTTCTTCACCACCACTTCGTGGCTGCCCTGCACCTCGTCCACGTGCAGCGCCACGCGCTGCTGCGCCGAGCGAACGATCACCACCGGCAGTGTGCGGCCCACCTCGCTGCCGCGCGCGCTGGACTGCAGCAGGGCCCCGAGCCAGTAGAACGGCAACTGCAGGCCGCCATAGCCGTAGGCGCCGGCTTCGTAGGCGTCGCCAATGGTCATGGGCGTGGCCCGCTGCACCAGCTCGACCAGGTTGGAAGGCACCGCGATGGACTTGTCGCCCGCGCGCAGGATCACCACCTGCGTCACGACGGTCGTCAGCGGCAGCACCAGCTTGAAGCGGGTGCCCCGTCCGGCGTTGGTGCGGGTCTCGACGCGCCCGCCCATGGCCTGTACGTCCGAGCGCACCACGTCCATGCCCACGCCCCGTCCGGCCAGCTCGGTGACCGCCGCTGCCGTGGACAGGCCGGGCGCCATGATCAGGTTGGCCAACTCGCGATCGGACGGTCGGGCATCCGCAGCAAGCAGCCCCATCTCGATGGCGCGGGTCTTGATGCGCGCCAGGTCCAGCCCGGCACCGTCGTCGCGGATCTCGATGCTGACCTCGTTGCCTTCCTGCTCGACGGTGATGACGATGCTGCCGGTCGGGTCCTTGCCGGCGGCCGTGCGCTGTTCGGGCGGCTCGATGCCATGCGTCACGCAGTTGCGCAGCAGGTGCTCGAAGGCCGCGGTCATGCGGTCCAGCACCCCCCGGTCGACTTCGATCGAACCGCCGACGATGTCGAAGCGCACCTGCTTGCCGGTTTCCTTCGAGGCCTGGCGCACCACGCGGTAGAGCCGCTCGGACAGGCTCTCGAACTCGATCATGCGGGTGCGCAGCAGGTCGCCCTGCAGCTCGCGCGTCAGCCGCGCCTGCACCGCCAACTCGTCCTCGGTGGTCTGCAGGGTGCGCTGCATCGCGCTGCGCACCGTGGCCACGTCGTTGACCGACTCGGCCATCATGCGCGTCAGTTCCTGCAGGCGCGTGTAGCGGTCGAGCTCCAGCGGGTCGAAGGCCTGCGCCGCCGCACGTGCAGCCTCCATGCGCGATTCGAGCTGCGTCTCGGCCTGCAGCGCGATGTCGTGCAGCTGCTGGTTCAGGCGCTCCAGGTTGTCGGTCAGGTCGACCAGCGACGAGCGGATCTGCCCGACCTCGGCCTCCAGCCGGGTGCGGGTGATGCTGACCTCGCCAGCGAGGTTGACCAGCCGGTCCAGCAGCGGCGCGCGCACGCGCACCGGCTGGGTGCTGGCCGGGCTGCGGTCCACCGTGACCTGGCGGCTCGCAGGCAGGTTGCCCAGGAAGCGCGACCAGTCGATCGGCGCATCGGCATGCACCACCTCCATGCCGCCCGCGTCGTGCGGCCGGGCATCGAGCGTGGCCGGCACGGTGCTGCTCGCCTCGGCCTCGGCAGCCAAACCACCCGAGTGGTCCTCGGCCGGGGCGGCCGGAGCCACCGCGGCCTCCGGCAGCGGGGGCGGCACGGGCACAGCCGGCATCGGCTCGCCAGGACGCCCCGACCGGGCGGCCGGGGCAGACGCGCTCCAGTGCGCTGGCAGCGGCATCGCCCCGAGCACTGCCAGCGTGCTGGGCGACGGTGCCCCACGCTGGGCCCGCAGGGCCTCGAAGGCCGCCGCGAGGTGATCCCCGCGCTGCTGCAGGGCCTCCAGCTCCTGGTGCAGCGGCTCGCCCGGGCCGGTCTGCAGGACTTCGATGGCAGACTCGAATCGATGCGCCAGTTCGCCCAGGCGCATCGCCCCGGCCAGACGCGCGCTGCCCTTGAAGGTGTGCAGCGTGCGCATGCACGCGGTCGCCAGCGCGTTGTCGCCCGGATGCATGAGCCACTCCGCGAGCTGGGTCGACAGCAGCGGCATCAGTTCTTCGGCTTCTTCCTCGAAGATCGGGAAGAGCTCGGCGTCGAGCTGGTCCTGCTGGTCGATGTCAGCGTCGAAGGCCCCGGCCTGCAGCACGGCGGCCGGGGTCGGTGCAGGCACCGGCGCCGGTCCGGCGGGCGCGGCAACCCCGGTCACCTCGCCGATGGGCTGCAGATCGAGCGTCAACGCGGGCAGCAGGTCCAGCGGGATGTCCGCGGTCGCCCCCGTGGCGGCCTGATCGGGCAGCCCCTCGACGAGCGGGAAGTCGACCGAGACGCCCATGTCCACCGCGTCGCCCAGGCCCTCGTCCAGCGACAGCGGCAGGTCGATGCTGGCCAGACCGTGGGTACCGGGCAACTCGGGCGACTCGGGCAACTCGGGTAGGGACGCCAGCGCCGAGTCCTGCAACTCAGGCAGCAGCAGATCGGGCTCGGTCGCCGCCGGCAGCGGTTGGCCATCGCCTGCCGGCTGGCCATCCGCCCAGGGCCAGGTCAGGCTGGGGTCGAGCGTCACCCGGGTCTCGCCGACGATGGGTTGGTCCGGCTCGACCAGCGCCGCAGGCGCAGACTCCAGCGAGCCGATGTCCAGGTCCAGGTCGAGGTCGGTCGACGGGAAGGTCACCCCCTCTGCCAGCGGCCCGCCCACCTCGTCCCGCGAGGCAAACTGGGCAGCGGCGGCGAGTGCCCGCTGCACCTGCTCGCCCGCCTCGGCCTGCCAGGCGTGCAATCGCTGCACCAGATCCTCGGGCGGGCTGCGCAGGAAGCCCGCGGCAAACTGATGCAGCAGGCGGCGAATCTCCTCGGCCACCTCGGTGAAGAGCGCCGCATCGCCGGGCTCGCCCTGGCCGATGCGGTCCGAGTCGGACAGCGCATGCTCCAGGTCCCGCGCAAGCTGGGCCAGGTCATTGAAGCCGACCGTGAACGAACTGCCCGCCAGCGAGTGCGCCAACGCGACGGCACTGCCACCCACCGGTCGATGGAGCTCCAGCGCCCACTCCGCCAGCTCGGTGCTCAGGCGGCGTGACAGCTCGTCGGCCTCGTTGAGGTAGATGTTGAACAGCGGGATCTGCAGGCGCAGCGGCCCGATGACCTTGACCTCGTCCTCGTCGTCATGGACCAGTGCAGCCGGTTCGACAGGTTCGACGGGTTCGGCCGCTGGCGCGCTCGCACGGAAGTCCTCCAGCCGGATGACCTGTGCGCCACCGGACGACTCCTCGAACGGCGGCACCGGCTCGTCGGCCCCGATCACGCCATCCGCGTCGGCAGGTGCCGTCGGCTCGATCGTGGACGCCAGGTCTGGCAGCACCTCGGGCTCGTGCACCGCTTCGTCGATCTGCGCCTGCGCCGTGCCGTCGGCCACCGGGCCGGTGCGGGTCTCCAGCGGTGCGCGCCAGCTGTCCGGACTGTCGAACGGCGCTGGCGCCACCCCGACTTCGATGCGCTCGACCACGGCCTCGCCCGGCCAGTCGATGATCGGCGCCGCCGATTCGGCGGACAGGGCCGCATCGCCTGCCGATGCCCCCAGATCCAGGTCGAGCCCGGCGGGCTCGATGGGCAGGTCCACTGCCGCGGCCAGATCCGCCTGATCCTCGGCAGGCGCCTGCACCGGCTGCTCGGCCGGTTCGCCGCCAAGATCGAGGTCGAGGGCGAATCCGGACACTTCCGGCAGCATCGACCGGCCGGCCCGCTGGGCCTCGTAGACCTCGTCCCAGATCGGCGTGAGCTCCAGCGGCCGGGTGGCCTGCAGCGGCTCCAGCACCGGCGTGGTCGGCGACTCGGAGGGCACCTCCAGGTCCAGCGCGCCTAGGTCCATCGGTTCGGTCGGCACGGCTGGCGGTGCGACCGGGAAGGCGTCGCCCGGCAGATGCACCCGCATCAATTCACCGGCCAGGCGCAGCGCTTCGGCCGCGGCGATCACCGGCTCGGGCACGAAGGCCTCGGCATGGCCGGCACCGATCGCGTCGACCCAGGCTCCGAAGTACTGCAGCGCATCCGAGGTGACGGTGCGGAGGTCGGCACTGGCCGGCGCCTGCTCGGCCAGCCAGTGGTTGTACAGCTGCTCGCCAGCCCAGGCGGCCTCGCCAAAGGCCGTCAGCCCGACCATGCGCGAGCTGCCCTTCAAGGTGTGGAAGGCTCGCCGCACGGTGGTGAGCTGCGCCACGTCGGAAGGCGCCTCGGCCAGGATGGCCAGCGCGCCCTCGGCCTGGGCGAGCACGTCGCGCGACTCCTCCAGGAAGACGTCGCGCATCTCCTGGTCATCCTCCAGCCCGGTGGGCACGAAGGCCGGCGGCTCTTCCAGCTGCAGCGGGATCGGCCTGGAAATCAGGCTGGGCGCGGCCACCGGCTCCAGGCCGACCGGGTTCGTCGCCGTGGCGACGAAGTCGTTGAGCGCCTGGGCCACGTGTTCGCGTGCGGTCTCCTCGGCACCGGCCTGCTGGTCGACCCGGTCCAGGGCCTCCTGCGCGGCGGTCAAGCTGGCCGTCAGAGCCGGCTGGCGAGTGACCTGGCGCTCCTTCGACAGGGCGTCGATCTGGGCCGACACGGCCTGCAACGGCACCTCGTCGCGCTGCACCGCCGCCGCGATCGCGTGGGCGCGGTCAATCAGGTCCGGCGCCATCGCGCTGCGGCCCATCACCGGCGCCAGGATGCCGGTGGAGGCGTCGTAGCGGAACAGCGAGCGCGCCATCTGCGGCTGCACGCTGAGCATGTCGATCAGGAAGCCCAGCGCACCCAGGTTGCCCGCCAGGCGCTGGAAGGACTCCAGCGTCACGCTCGCCTGCGGATCGGCCTCGCCGTGCAGCAGGTGCTCGACATCGTCGCGCATGCGGGCACTGGCCTGTACCGCGGCGTGGACGCCCAGCACCGAGAGCACGCCGCGCATGGACACCAGCTGCCCCGGTACCGCCACCAACAGCGCGCTCTCGCGCGGGTTGCGGAAGTACTGGTCGATCTGCCGTTCGACCTCGGACAGGGTGGCGCGCAACTCATGCACGACGCTGCCCATGGTCTGGCGGTCGGACACGCGGCGGTACAGCTCCTCCATCCAGGGTTCGAGCGACTGCGGCGGCTCGCCCGCCGCCGCCGCAGCGATGCGCTGCGCGAGCCGCTCGGAACGGCTGGCCTGGTCGGGCTGGTCGAACTCCCCTTCTTCAAGGGATGCGTCCAGGTACAGCAGGCTGGTGGCGACCTCCATCGCCAGCGGTGCGGCCGGCGGCCGTGCCAGCCGCCCGGTATGCACCGCGGCGTGCGACAGCGCCTCGGCCAGGTGGGTGCCTGCCGGGTAGAGCCGGCGGATCGAGTCGCCCACCAGGCTGAAGGATTCGAGCAGGCTGTCCAACCGGTGCAGCTCGCCGCCAGCCACGCCGTTCCAGGCCTCCTTGGCCGCCGCCACGCGCTTGCGGGCCTGGCCGACCAGGCCCGGATCGACACGGCCGTAGAACACGGTGTGGTAGTCGACCGCCGGCTCGTCCCCCAGCGGGTAGACCTGCCGCACGCTCGCCAGCCAGGGCGCCGCCGCCGCTGGCCCCGCCGCCACGGCCCCCTGGGCGGGGACCGCGCAACGGGCGCAGTAGAACAGCAGGTCCTGGGCGAGGCGGTCCGACACCTCCAGGTCGCCCTTGCCACGCGCGCGCAACTGCGCCATCACACGCGAGGCGCTGCGCTTGACGAAGACGTCCGGCGCCAGCAGACCCAGGCCCCAGGCCTCGAAGAAAGCGGCAGCGATGCGCCAGAAGGTGGCCGGCGCCACCGACGCCGGGCGGGCAAGGGCCGACTCGGCGGCGATCAGGCCACAGTCACGCGCCAGCGCAGCCGCCGCTTCGGAGGCGTTGCTGCGCACCAGCGCCAGCAGGCGGCGCTCGAAATCGGCCTGCATCGCCCCCGGTCGCGGCCCCCCGGCGGCCGTGGTCGACTCGGGCGGCAGCACCTCGCGCCAGCGCCAGTCGTGCGGCCAGAGGTCGGCGGGATGCACGCGCTCGGCGCCGTTGAGTTCAAGCAACGCGCGCAGCTGCGGGAACAGCGCGACCGCGGGCGCCGGCTTGCCGGCCAGGCGCCGGCCCATGTAGTCCAGCAGGGCGAAGGAGGCCCGTTCGACCGTCTCCACGCCAGCCTGGTCGATGCGCCCGGCCCGACCGATGAAGCGCTGTACCGCGGCCTCGGCGGCGCGCAGCAGCTGCGCGCCCTCGGGCATGTTGACCAGCTCCAGTGCCCCAACACCCTGGTGCAGGTGCTGGCGCGCGGTGCGCAGCACCGTGGGCTCTATGTCATCGAGGTCCGACTGCCGGCTGGCCTCGGCATCACGCAAATAGCGGCGCAGCGCCTTGTGCGCGGCTTCCAGCGTCTTGCGCAGCTCTTCGTGCACCCAGGCCAGGGCGCTGAGATCGTCGGTGGCTGCCACTGGGGTTGGGTTGTCCATCGGGGTTCAGGGGGCAGCGGCTCGGGGCGTACGTTGCGGGGGCATCGACACGGTGCGGGCCGGCTCAGGCAATCTTGAATCGGGCCACCGACTGGCGCAACTCCTCGGCGGTGCGCGAGAGCTGGCGCACCAGCTGGGCGGTCGAGCGGGTCCCTTCGCCGGTTTGCTCGGTCACGGCGAAGATGTGCTGGATGTTCTGCGCCACGATGGTGGCGGATTCGGCCTCGCGGCGCGACTGGGCGGAAATGTCCTCGATCAGCTCGGCCAGCTGGCGCGAGACCCGGTCGATCTCGGCCAGCGCGGTGCCGGCGTTGTCGGACAGTTTGGCCCCTTCGACCACGCCCTGGGTGGAACGCTCCATGGCCGCCACCGCATCGGCGGTGTCGGTCTGGATGGTCTTGACCAGCACGGCAATGGCGCGGGTGGCGTCGGCCGAGCGCTCGGCCAGGCGCTGCACCTCCTCGGCCACCACCGAAAAGCCCCGTCCGGCTTCACCCGCCGAGGCGGCCTGGATGGCCGCATTCAGCGCCAGCACGTTGGTCTGCTCGGTGATGTCGGAGATCAGCTCGGTGATCTCGCCGATCTCCTGCGAGCTCTCACCCAGGCGCTTGATGCGCTTGGAGGTTTCCTGGATCTGCTCGCGGATGGTGTTCATGCCGCTGATGGTGTCGAGCACCGCGGTCAGGCCGGAGGTGGCCGCCGTCAGCGACTCGCGCGCCACATCGGCCGACTGCTGGGCCTGGCCGGACACGCGCTGGATGCGCCCGGCCATCTGCAGCACCGCCTCGCCGGTCTCGCGGATCTCACGCAGCTGCTCGTCCGATGCGGCCAACAGCTCGGTGGATGTCGCCTCGACCTGCTGGGTGGTGTCAGTCACCCGCGCGACCGTGCCCTGCACCTGCGACACCAGGGTGCGCAACTCCTCGACGGTGTAGTTCACCGAGTCGGCGATCGCGCCGGTGATGTCCTCGGTCACCGTGGCCTGCTGCGTCAGGTCGCCTTCAGCCACCGACTGCAGCTCGTTCATCAACCGCAGGATGGCGGCCTGGTTGGCGTCGTTGACGCGCTTGGCCTCGCGTTCCTGGCGCTCGGCCTCCTGGCGTTGGGCCTCGACCACCACCGCCCGCTGGCGCTGGCCGTGGGTGAACACCAGCAGCAGACCGACGCCACCCACCCCCACCAACAGCAATGCAGCACTGATCAGCGCCACGTTGAACCAGCCCATGCCGCCGGCGGCCGACAGGCTGGTCTGCACCTGCGCCAGCCCCTGGCGCAGCGCCGCGCTGTCGGCCAGCACTGCCGTCTGGGCTTCGCGGGCAGCGACCAGCCCCTGCAGGTTGCCAAGGATGGAGCCGGCCTGGATGCGCAGCTGGTCGTGCGCGGCAATCAGCGCCTGCAGGCGCTCACGGGTGGCGGCGTCGCGGGTGGCCGTCAGGCGCAGTTCGGCACTGCCATCGAGCAGGCCGTGGGCGATGTCACGGAAGGTATTCAGGTCCTTGCCCAGCAGGAACACCGCCTCGGGCGACACGCCCCGCGCACCGATGGTCTCCTGCGCGGACTTGCCGATGCGCTGCGTGAGCATCACCAGTCGGCCCGCCGCGGAGACTTCGGTAGACAGGGCATCCTGCTGCACCTTGAAGGCGGCCACAGCCTCGGCGGTGTCGAGCATCTCGCCGGACTGGCGCTGGATGACCTGCAACGCCTGCCCGACCTGCGTCAGCAGCTTTTCCTGGGCCAGGATGGTGCCGGCATTCTTTTCGGCACGGTCCACCAGCGGCAGCAGCGGCTCCAGGGCCCTCTGCGCGCCAGCCGGCGCGGCATCGAGTCCGGCCTCGGAGCTGCTGCCGTGCAGGCCGCGCACGTTGCGCGCCAACACCGCGGCAGATTCACGCACCTCGGCAAAAGCTGGCGCCTGACCCACCAGGGCCTGCAGCACCGACTTTGCCAGCCGCTGCGATTCCATCAGGGCCTGGCCGGTGGCGCCCACCTGGGCAGCACTGCCACCCGCGGTGCGCACCGCCAGCACCGAGGCCAGCACCAGGACGAACAGGCCCAGCGACAGCAAGGCCACCAGCAGCAGCTGCTGGCGCTCCGGCGCCAGGTGGCCGATCAGCGGCAGGCGCGAGCCGGCCCGGGACGCATCCACGCGCTGCGACTCCAGCGGCAGCGAACGGGTGTGCAGGTAACCCGAAGCCGCCCCGGAAGGCGACGCCTCGCTGATGATGGAAGCCGCCTCGGCATCGGCCAGCGTGCTGCGCTGCGCCGAATCCTGCTGCACGGTCGCCGGCCCGTTGGCGGCATCACCCGAAGGCAGGTAGGCGCCGCCGTAGGACACGTCATCGGCCAGTTCGTCGGCACGCTGTTGCGCATCGGGACGCTTGAATCGATCCAGCAAACTCATCCTCGCCTCGTCTTTCCGCAGGTTGATCCGGTGAGGAAGAACATCGCAGCACAGTGCATCATGAGGTCATTCACGGCCGGCAATGCGCAGGAAGCGCTCGTCGCGCGCCAACACCGCCAAGCTCAGCTCCTGCCACACCCGCCCGGCCACATCGCGGTACCGCGCCCCGACAAAGGCCGGCCGCGCCGGATCCTGTGGTGCCTCGGGCGTGAGTTGTTCGGCATTGCGCAGGCCGGCCAACCGGTCGACGAGCAACGCCACGTTGATTTCCAGCTTCGGGTTGAAGGCCACCAGCCGGGCCTGGTCACGCACCGCCTGCGGCACGCGCTCGCGCAGCCCCAGGAAGCCCGCCAGGTCCACCACGCCGGTCAGGGCGCCACGCAGATTGGCCACACCGAGGAACCAGGGCAGCACGTGAGGCACCGTCACCAGCGCGCCGGGCTGGAAGATCTCGCCGGCCTCGACCAGCGGCAGCAGGAACGGATACCCCGCCGACTCGACCGCGAGCCAGCCCACGGTGGGCTCCAGTTCACGCGCCTCCTGCAGGCGCTCGGCGAGCCGCCCCTGCAGTTCTCGCAGGGCTTCCTTGTTGGCCATCGACAACCCCGCCCTCAGCCGAAGGCGCGAATCTTTTGCACCAGCTCGTCCGGATTGACGGGCTTGACCACGTAGTCACGCGCACCTTGCCGCATTCCCCACACCTTGTCAGTTTCCTGATTCTTGCTGGTGCACATGATCACCGGCACATCAGCGTACTGCGGGTCGCGTGTAATCGTCCGTGTCAACTGAAACCCATTGAGACCGGGCATCACCACGTCCATCAGGATCAGGTCCGGCTTCTCCTCGGCAATGCGGCGCAGCGCCTCGTTGCCGTTCTCGGCGGTACGCACCCGGAAGCCCTGGCGGCTCAGCACGTCCGACAGGAAATGAAGTTCAGTTTTTGAATCATCCACCAGCAGGATGTTATGGATCGGCATGGCGCATCCTCAAGGCATGACCCGCAGGCAGGCCCACGAACCGTGACGGTTCCTCAGGCGCGAGCATAGACCAGCGACCGCCGGGGCGACGGTCACGGTGCGACCCGGCAATGCTGGCGCACGGCCTGCAGCAACTGGTCCTTGGTGAAAGGCTTGGTGAGGTAATCCTCAGAGCCGACCATGCGGCCACGCGCCTTGTCGAACAGGCCGTCCTTGGACGACAGCATGATCACCGGCACGCTGGCGTACTGCGGATTGCGTTTGATGATCGCGCAGGTCTGGTAGCCATCCAGCCGCGGCATCAGGATGTCGCAGAAGATGAGATCTGGGCGGTGGTCGCTGATCTTGGCGAGGGCATCAAAGCCGTCTTCAGCCAGCACGACCTCGCAGCCGCCCTGCTTCAGGAAGATCTCGGCACTGCGGCGGATGGTGTTGCTGTCGTCGATGACCAGGATCCGCAGGGGGGCCTGCGGCTGCGCAGGCGCTGACAGCGCCACGCCGGACTGGGAGGGCTGCTCCACGACGGCCAAATCCTCGCTCGGGTGCTCGTTCATGGCTGCGCCTCCGGGCCCATCAGACGGGCACCATCTCGAAGTCTTCCTTGCGGGCACCGCACTCCGGGCAGACCCAGTTCATCGGCACGTCGGGCCAGGGCGTGCCGGGTGCGATCCCGTGCTCGGGGTCGCCCTCCGCCTCGTCGTACATCCAGCCGCAGATCAGACACATCCAGGTTTTGGGAGAGCTCACGCCGCAGGATCCAGCTTGTCTACAATGGACTTTGATTGTAGCGACTGGCTCTGCGCGAAAAGGCAAGCCAGCGTGGGCACCTACACAACATTTCTCAGAAACTCCTGGAACTCCCGGAGCTTGCATGCCCACCCTTGGCGCGAGTCGGACCGGCCGGCTCGGCGGTTTGGCAGGCCCGCTCCGCAGCCGATCCCCGCGCCCATGACATCCAACGCCCCCGACACCACCAGCCCGGACGCCCAGGAGCTTGACTCCCCGGCCTGCGTGATGAGCTTCAACGCCAGTGACACCACCGGGGCCGGCGGCGTCGCCGCAGACATCGCCACCATCGCCGCGATGGGTGCACACGCCCTGCCGGTGGTCACCGCGATCGTGATGCGAGACACCGCCGAGGTGTTCGACCAGCACCCGATCGATGACGAGGTCGTCGTCGAGCAGGCCCGCAGCGTGCTGGAAGACCTGACCATCTCGGCCTGGAAGGTGGGCTTCCTCGGCAATGCCGAGACCGTCGGCGCCGTGGCCGAGGTCCTGTCCGACTACCCCGATGTGCCGCTGGTGACCTACCTGCCGCAACTGGGCTGGATCGACGACGAGGACGCCGCGCAGGCCTACCACGACGCCCTGCGCGAGCTGGTGCTGCCGCAGACCGAGGTGCTGGTGGGCAACCAGAAGACGCTCACCGACTTCCTGCTGCCCGACTGGGAATCCGAGCGCCCGCCCTCGGCGCGCGAGCTGGCGGTCGCCGCTGGCGAGCGCGGTTGCGGCTACGTGCTGGTCACCGGCGTGCAGTTGCCCAACAACTTCATCGACAACGTGCTGGCATCGCCGCAGGGCGCCATCACCGGCGAGAAGTTTGAACGCTTCGATACCGGCTTCGTCGGTGCCGGCGACACGCTGACGGCTGCGCTGGCCGCGCTGCTGGGCACCGGGCAGGAGCTGCACCTGGCGGTGTCGGAGGCGCTGGCCTTCCTCGACCAGTCGCTCGACGCGGGCTTCCGCCCCGGCATGGGCAACGTCATCCCCGACCGCTTCTTCTGGGCCATGCCGCCCGAGGAAGAAGACGAGGACGGCGCCGCCAACGACCCCATGGCTGGCGGCGACACGCCTCCCGGCCCACGCAGTGTGCACTGAGTCGTCGCCACGACGCACTGATCTGGCTTTACCCCATGGCCGCGGCCCCTGGCCGCGGCCTTTCGCTTCCGGCAGGTCCCCCGTGAACAACGCCCAACTCTTCGAACGCGCCCAGCAGGTCATTCCCGGCGGCGTCAACTCGCCCGTACGCGCCTTCCGCGCCGTCGGCGGCACGCCGCGCTTCATTGCCCGTGCCGAAGGCGCGTACATGTGGGACGCCGAGGGCCAGAAGTACATCGACTACATCGGCTCCTGGGGCCCGATGATCCTCGGCCACGGCCACCCGGCCGTCCTGGAGGCGGTGCTGGCCGCTGCGCGCGAGGGCTTCAGCTACGGCGCACCGACCGAGCGGGAGGTCGAGCTGGCCGAGGCCATCATCGCCCAGGTGCCCAGCATCGAGCAGGTGCGCCTGGTCAGCTCCGGCACCGAGGCCGGCATGAGCGCGATCCGCCTGGCGCGCGGCGCCACCGGGCGC
>Ga0073899_10002212_pt1 | contig 17585 bp, 18 predicted proteins | sample KloWWTmetaKNB5Ph_FD_88975 | JGI IMG/M metagenome (GOLD analysis project Ga0073899, IMG submission 88975) | Active sludge microbial communities from Klosterneuburg, Austria, studying microevolution and ecology of nitrifiers - Klosterneuburg... | ecosystem: Engineered > WWTP > Aerobic digester >...
CCATGTCGAGTGGTTTCCTGTGGTCCTGGCAGCGCCGGTCAGATGACGCCCTTGCCCTGCAGCGCCGCGATTTGCTCGGCGCGCAGGCCGAGCAACTGTCCATAGACCTCGGCATTGTGCTGGCCGAGGCGAGGCGACGGACGTAAAGGCCCGCCGGGGCTCGCCGGCAACTTGAACGGCGCACCGAGATTGCGGATGCGCCCGAGGTCCGGGTGCTCGATGTCGACGAAATAGTCGCGCGCCTTCAGGTGCGGCTGTTCGGCCGCTTCCGCGATCGTGAACACGGCGGTGATCGGGCAGCCGGCCGCCTGGCACTTCTCCATGATCTCCATCTTCCGGTGCTGCGCCGTCCATTGCTCGATGAAGGAATACATGATGTCCGCGTTCTGGGCGCGCGCATGCATGTCGTTGAACATCTCGAGGCTCGCCCACTCCGGATCGCCCATGACCTTGCACAGGCCTTCCCACTGGCCGCGTTCGAGTGCCAGCATCCAGACGTGGCCGTCCTTGCACGGCATGATCGTCGCCGGGGCGCCGAGCGGCATGCCGACGCCGGTGCGCCTGTCGAAACGGCCTTCCTGCGCGACCAGCCCGATATTCTGGCCTCCGACGAACGAAGCCGCGATCGCCTCGGCGCACGACACATCGACCTGCTGGCCACCGCCCACCACGGCACGACCGTACGTCGCCGCCATGCCCCAGGCGGCGCCGGTGATGGCACCGTAATAGTCGGCGGAGAACGTGCCGTGCTCGAGCGGCATCTCCGCGGGCCGGCCGCAATAGCGGGAACTCGCCCCCGACAGGTGAAACGCGTTGAGGTCGTAGCCGTTCCATCCGCTGTAGGGCCCGGTCTGCCCGAACGGTGTGATGGAGATCACCACGAGATCGGGGTTGACCGCCTGCAGCTGCGGGTACGTGAGGTTCCACGCACGCATCTGTTGCGGCAGGTTGTTCTCGACCAGCACATCCGCCCAGCGCAGCAGGCCGGTGAACAGCTCGCGCCCGGCCGGCACCGAGACGTTGCAGGTCACGCCGCGCTTGTTGGTGTTGTTGATGAAATAGAGGCCGCTCTTCTCCGGGTGGGCGACGTCGCCGGGGAAGGGTCCGGCGCGGCGAGCAGCGTCGCCATCGGGTGGCTCGACCTTGATCACGTCGGCGCCGTAATCGCTGAAGAGCTTGGCGCAGTGCGGCGCCGACACCATCTGCCCGAAATCCACGACCTTGATTCCGGAAAGCGCACCGGCGCCGGACAAGTTTGCTCGAACTGCAGGTTCAGCCACGACAGCAGTCATCGTTCCTCCCTGACGGCTGGCGGGGCGGCGCCCCGCCCCGGCATCGGTCCCGGCATGCTCAAACGGTGAAGGGGTCCGGAATCGTCCGCGGCAGCCCGCGATCGAGCACGTCGGCCGCGATGAGTCCCTCGAGGTACCGCGAATCCCACCAGTTCAACTGCAACTGCTTGGCCCGGCGATAGTACAGCTGGATGTCGTAGTCGAGCGTGAAGCCGATACCACCATGGACCTGTTCGGCCATTGACGTGACGTCCCGAAATGCCTTGCAGGCGAACAGCTTGGCCATCGGGGCCAACCGCTTGATGTCGCGTCCCGTCGAGTGCGCCCACGCCGCCTCGTATACCAGCGTCTTCGCTCCCTCCACCACCGGCGCAGCGTCCGCCATGTAGTGCGACAGCGCCTGGAAGGCGCCGATCGGCTTGCCGAACTGCTCGCGGTCCTTCGAGTACTGCACGGTCATCTCGAGCGCGCGCTCGGCGCCGCCAGCCGCGTATGCGCCGAGCAGGATGATTCCTTCGTGCATGGCCTCCGACCAGTTTTTCCAACCGGTCTTCTCCGCGCCGAGCCGCTGCGCCTCCGGCACGACGACGCCGTCGAAGGTGACCTTGTACTGCGTGTCGGAGGCCATGGACCGTTGCTGCTCCAGCGCTACGCCGCTCGATTTCGTGTCGACGATGAACAGGTCGACGTCCTCGGCACCGGCGCCGGTGCGCGCCAGCACCAGCAGCCTCTGTGCGGCCTTCGCGTGAAACACGTGGCGCTTGACGCCCTGCAGGCGGTACCCGCCCTGGGTGCGGGTCGCCGCGAGCTGCACGCCCTCGGCGCCGTAGCCGCCGTCCCGCTCGAGCCATGCGGGCACGACGATGAGTTCGCCGCTGCCGATGCCCGGCAGCAGTTGCTGCTGCTGCGTCTCGCTGCCCGCCCGGCGGAGCGCGAGGACGCTGATCACTGCGCTCGAGAAATGCGGCCCCGGCACCAGGGCCCGGCCGAACTCCTCGTAGATCACCGCGCAGTCCAGCATGTTGAGCCCCATGCCGCCGAGTTCCTGCGGCAGGAGGATCCCGAGCAGTCCGACCTCCTGCATGTTGCGCCAGAGCGCGTCCGGAACGCCGTCGGGGTCGTTCTCCATCTTGCGGACCACGTCCATGCCGCAGTTGGCCACGCACAGGTCGCGGCTGGTCTCCCGCAGCATGCGTTGTTCATCGGTAAACTTGAGATCCATGGCTTGCTCTCGTTGCTGCGGTCGAATCGGCGCTGCGCGCCTGGTCAGGGCTTCCAGTTCGAGCCCTTGCGGGCCCATGGGTTGTCGGCTTCGTCACAGGGCAGCGCGAGCTTGGCGCGGCCTTCGGTGGTCAGGACGCCCGCAACCGACACGCCGAGGTCGACGTCGACCCAGCAGCAGCCGCTGTCGTCGGTCGATACGCGGGTGGTGCGTCCCGAGATCGTCATTTCGTCGCCGGGGAACACGGATTTCTTCATCTTGAACGCCATCCGCCCCAGCCGACCCTTCGGGCCCGTCCAGTCGTTCAGGTAACGCTCGAACCACGCCTGGAGGTTCGGCGTGTTGACGAAGATATTCCTGACGCCGTTGCGCTCGACGGTGAAGTCCTTGTCGTGATGCATCGGCCGCCAGTCACGGCTCGCCAGCGCACCGAGGACGATCGTCGTCGCAGTCACCGTGCAATGCAGCGGCGGAAGCACCTGCCCCGCCGTGACTTCGCGCCCGAGCAGGTTGCGCACGGCGCTCATGGTTGCGCCTCGGGACGCCGGTAGCCGAGGAAGCTGTAGGTCTCGGTGCCTGCCCATTCGCCGCGCTGGTTCACGGTCTCGACGTCGATCGCCCAGAAGCGCCCGATCCCGAGCCTGGTCTGCTTCATCTCGCCGACCGAACGCACGACCTGGCGGGTGCTGAGCACGTCGCCCATGCGCACGGGTTCGCCGAAGACTGCCTCGTTACTGACCACGACGGCTTCCGGCAGCCCGCACAGTTCTTTCAGGTCGAAATGAGCCATGAGTGCCTTGCGTTCGCCGCTGGCGCCGGGTGCCCAGTAGTGCGGGCGCATCCACACCGACAGCATGGTCGGTGGCGCGATGCGGCCCCCGGCGAGTCGTTGCGCGACCGCCTCGTCCCAGTAGAGCGGATTGCCGTTCTGGGTCGCGGCACAGCTGCTATAGACGTAGCCGATCTCGATCGGGAACTCGGACCGTTCTTCGTACTGCGGCTTGCCGATGAGGGCGAGCACCGCAGGTGGCAGGTCTGCCGCACCGGTCGTCGATTTCGATGCACCGTGCGTCACTGCACGCTCCCGCTGCTGCGCAGTTTGCGGATCTCGTCCGCGGAGAAGCCCGCGCCACCCAGCACCGAGTCCGTGTCGAGGTGGCCGGCCGGCGGCAGGTCAAACGTCGGCTGCTCTCGCTCACCGCCGGCGAGGCACGGCGCCAGCTGCTCAAAGTTCCCGTGCTTCGGGTGGTTCGCCGTCATGAAGGTCGCGCGCGAACGCAGGTGCCGGTCAGTCGCAAGCTCGGCGATGTCGAGTACGGGAGCCACGCAGGCATCCTTGTCGGCGAGGATCCCGACCCATTCGTCGCGCGTGCGCGTGCTGAAACGCTGTTGCAGCGCCTGCCGGATCTCGTCCTGCCGCGACGAGTCATATTGCGCATCGGCGAATTGCCCGATGTCCAGCAGCCGGCACAGGTTGCGGAAGAACTTTCCCTCGATGGCACCGACTGCGAGGTGCCTGCCATCGCCGGCCGTGTAGACGCCGTAGCAGGCGAACCTGCCGGTCAGCAGCGCCGACCCAGGCCGGGTTTCCTCGCCGGTGGCGAGGTACTGATCGAGGTACAGCGACATGAGGTTCAACACTCCGTCCACGACCGACACGTCGAGGTGCGTGCCGACACCCGTCGTCGCACGCCCCACGAGCGCCGCCATGATCGACATGGCGGCATGCATGCCGCCCCCCGCGCTGTCCGCGACCGTGGCACCCGGAAGCGCCGGCCTGCCTTCGGCGTCGCGGCCGCTGCACGCAAGGAACCCCCCCACGGCCAGGTAGTCGATGTCGTGACCCGCCCGCTGCGCGTACGGGCCATGCTGGCCGTAGCCGGTCGTCGAGCAGTAGACGAGCCCCGGGTTGTGCGCCTTGAGATCCTCGTAGCCGAGGCCGACGCGGCTCGTTACGCCGGGACGATAACTCTCGATGAGTACGTCCACCTGGCGCACGAGGCGGACGATCACGTCGCGACCCTCCGCCGACTTGAGGTCGACGCGAATCCGCTGCATGCCGCGGCCGCCGCCGTAGGCATGGAACACCGGTTCCACGGCATCGACGCCCGATCCCGCGACCGGCGCGACCTTGATGACGCGCATGCCGTAGTCCGCAAGAATGCGCGAGGCTCGCGCGGCGGGCCCGACGGCGGCCAGGTCGAGGCCGGTGAAGCATTGCAGCGGGGGCATGTCGCGGGGCTTCAGAAGTTCTTCGGCAAGTCCAGCTTGCGCTTGGCGATGATGTTCTTCTGGATCTCCGAGGACCCCCCGCCGATCGTGTCGATCACCGTGTAGGTGTAGCAGCTCTCGGCACGTCCCTTCAGAGGCGCATCCTCCGTGCCGAGCGCGAGCTGCGCTCCCGGCCCGACGATATCCATGGTCGCGTCGGCCACGCGGCGCGACAGCTCGGTCGCGTACAGCTTGTATTCAGATGCCGCGATGGTCGGCGTCTTGGTCGAATACAACGCCGCATCCACGAAACGCACGCCGAGCAGCCGCGCGACCTCGCACTCCGTGGCGAGCTGGGCAATCTTCTGGCGAATGACCGGGTCGTCCTTGAGTGGCCTGCCGTCGCGTACGGTGTCCCGCACGTAATTGCAGAGCAGTTCCACGCGCCCGCGTATCGGCGAGAACGTGAACATGGTGAAGCGCTCGATGTCCAGCGCCTCGGCGATGTACTGGAAGCCCTTGCCGAGCTCGCCGACGCGGTAGTCGTCGTGCACGAAGACGTTGTCAAAGAACACCGCGTTGGTGCGCTCGTTGCCCATCGTGAACATGGGCTGGATCGTCAGACCCGGGTCGTCCATGCGGATCAGGAAGAGCGAGATGCCGTGGTGCTTCGGCGCGCTGGGGTCGGTGCGCGCACCGACCCAGTACCAGTCGGCAAAGTGCGCCGAGGTCGTGAAGACCTTCTGGCCGTTCAGCACCCAACCGTCACCCTTGCGCTCGGCCTTGAGGCGCATCGCGGCCGCGTCCGAGCCGGCGCTCGGCTCGGAGTAACCGACCGCGAACTCGATCTTCGCCGCGAGAATCTGCGGCAGGAATTCCTTCTTGAGCTTTTCGGAGCCGACACGGATCAGCGTCTTGCCGATGATGCCGATGCCCTTGCCGATCTGCGGCGCGCCGACCGACGAGAGCTTCTCGTTCAACAGGTATTCGAAGAAGCCCTCACCTTCCTGTCCGCCGACCTCCCTGGGCCAGGTGATGCCGAGCCAGCCCTTGCTGGCGAGCTTGCCCATGAAGGCGCGCCGCTCGGGCGTATCGCACACCTGCGCCATGTTCTCGCGGGTGACGTCCATGACCCTGGGGTCCTGGTTGTCCTGCAGGAACTGGTCCACCTCGCGCAGGAACGCGCGTCCTTCTTCGTTGAATTCAAAGTCCATGCCTTGACTCCGGGAACAGGCCGAGATGCAGGTCGGCATCCATCGCTGCCGACGGCGCCACTGTTGGTTTCGATTCAAGCGGCGCGTTGGACCGACTCCTTACCCGCGCCATGCGTGCCGGCTGCGGGAAGCCCGCAAGTGCCTGGCGCTGGAGGTTTTCCAGCCGGCCTGCGCCACGTGTTGCACGGTCATCCGCAAGCGGTCCGTCAGCAGAACGTACCGCCCGCCCCAGTCACGGGCGACGTCCAATCGGACTACCGAGCGCGAGGTCTTTCACACCCGGCGCTGGTGCGCCGTCAGCGACCCTGATAGTTGGGTTTGCGCTTCTCGGCGAAGGCTCGCGGGCCTTCTCTGGCGTCCTCGGAGGAGAAGACACGTGCACCGATCGCCTTCTCGAGCACGAAGTTCGGCTCGTTGTTGAGCGCACGCACCGCGATCTCCTTTGCCGTGCGCACCGCCAGCGGGCCGTTCTCGCAGATCTTCTCCGCCAGTGCGAACGCCTCGTCGAGCACCCGGTCCGCAGGAACCATCCGGTTGACCAGACCGATCTCGTACGCGCGCTTCGCATCGATGCTGCTGCCCGTCATCAGCATCTCCATGGCGACGGCCCAGGGAATCTGTTGTGGGAGGCGGATGTGACTGCCGCCGACCGGGATCACCGCCCACTTGACCTCGCTCAGGCCGAAGGTGGCGTTCTCCGCCGCAATCCGGATGTCTGTGCCCAGCATGAATTCCATGCCGCCGGCCATGCACATGCCATTGATCGCGGCGATGATGGGCTTGAAGACGTACTGAAACGGCCGCTTCATCGGATCCTCGTAACCCATCGAGTCGCCGGCTGCGATCGCCGGCAGCGCGGACTTGAGGTCCATCCCGGTGCAGAACGTCCTGTTGCCAGCGCCGGTGAGGATCGCAACGTGCAGATCCGGATCGGCATTGAAGTCATCGAACGCCGCGTCCTGCGCGATCAGCATCTCTTTCGTGAGCGAGTTCCCCGCCTGCGGTCGGTTGTAGGTCATCACCGCGATTTGCCCGCGCTTTTCGTAGGTGAACGTTTGCGGAAGGTTTAGTGCCATGTCTTGGTCCTCGTCAATCGGTGAGCCGTGGCGCCGCGGCATGCGTACTCTCGTCGGGGAGCGCCGCAACGACGAGTTCAGCCACATCGTAGACCTTGCGCTGCTCGGTGTGCCGCGCCGCGCCCGAACTCAGCATGAGCAGGCAGAACGGGCAGGAAGTCGCAATCTTGTCGGCGCCGGTATCGAGCGCCTCGCCGGCGCGTGCTTCGCTGATCCGCGCCGTGCCACCCTCGCGCGACCAGTAGTTGCCGCCGCCACCACCGCAACAGAAGCTGTCCTTGCGATTGCGCGGCATTTCCACCAGTTGGCCGAGCGCCGCGACGACACCGCGGGTCTCGTCCACGATGTCGTTGTGTCGAGCGTGATAACAGGGATCGTGGAAGGTGATTTTCTGCGTCGCGTCACGCTTGACGCTGAGCTTGCCCTCGCGGATCAGCCGGTCGATCAGCACGGAGTGCGGGATGGTCTGCCAGGTCGCACCCAGCTCCGGGTAGTACCGGTCGAAGCTGTTGAAGCAGTGCGCGCACAGCGTGATGACCTTGCCGACGGCGAGTTCCTGGAACTCCTCGATGTTAGCCTGCGCGAGCTCGACGAACAGCAACTCGTTGCCCATCATCTTGGCCGGGTCGCCCGTGCAGCGCGATTCCTCGAGGATGCCCCACGAAACGCCGGCGGCGTCGAGGATGCGGACCATGGCGCGCGCAACCTGCTGGGCGCGCTCCTCGAACGCGACCGAACAGCCGATCCAGAGCAGGTACTCGGTCTTGCCGGGCTCGAAGAACGGCACCTCGAGCCCGCGACGCCAGTCGTCCCGGTTGGCGGAGGTGCCGACGAACGGGTGGCTGCGCGACTCGAGGTTGCGGTTTGCGGTCGCCATGACCTCCGGCATCTCGGACCGGCCCATGACGAGCTGCCGACGGAAATGCATGATCACCTCGGCCGGACTGTTGGTAACCGGGCATTCTTCGACGCAGGCCGCACAGGTCGTGCAGCTGAAGAGTGCGTCGCTGCCCAGCGCGTCGAGCAGCGAGGCATCCTCCCGCTTGCCCTGCTCCATGTACTCGGCGCAGGTCAGCATGATCTTCTTGGGCGACAGCGGCTTGCCCGTCTGGCTCGCCGGGCACACCTCGTGGCAGCGCCCGCACCAGACGCAGGCCGAGGCGTCGAGCAGGCTCTTCAACGGCAGGTCAGCGAGTTTTTCGGCACCGAGCGCCGGCTCGTCGGCCTCGAAATCGATCGGCGGGAGCGTCACGCCCGGGCGCCGCCTTGCCAGCGCCGCGTTGATCGGGCCGAGCAGCATGTGCGACATCGGGGTACGGGTGATGAGCACGACGAACGTGAGCCCGAGCAGGCCGTGGGTCCACCACAGCGCCAGGTAGCTGTGCGTGAGCGTGCCGTCCGCAAGTTTGTGCAACCCGCCGGCCAGCGCGCTACCGAGGAACTCGCCTTCGCTCGTGACCGCCGGATGCGCAAGGCGCAGCGCCTCGACTGCAAAGCCGGCCGCGATGACGACGAGGAACAGTATCTCCATGGGCACGAAACCGTTCCGTGCCTTGCCGGCCGTGAGCCGCTCAGGCGGCCACACGCGCCGCAGGACCAGGAAAAGTGCGCCAAGGAACATCGCGATGCCGGCGAGCTCGCGGCCGAGTTCCATCACCACGAATCCGAAGGTGCCCGAATAGACCGGGATCCCCGCGAAACTCAACGGATACAGGCCGTGGCCGAGGATCTCGAAGAGACTGCCGAAGAACAGCAGCCCGTGCGCCAGGCCCGAGGCCGGCCGCCTGAACACCTTCGAGAGCAGGACCCCTCGCGACCAGAACGACGGCCAGTTTACCCGTGCGAACAGTGTTCGCAGGCCCGCCACTCCCTGGCCGGGTGCCATGCGCAGCCAGATGTCGCGCAGGCCGAGGACCACGCTCGCACCCGCCGCTAACAACAGGATGGTCAGGACGACGTAGTTGACTGCGCCAATCTCGTGCATCGTTCGACGCGCCCGCGAGCAGCGCCCCAGTGGCCGGGCCGAGCGCCCTAGCGCTTCAGGATAGCAGCCGTTGCGTTGCCGCCCAGGCCGAGCGTCTGCGCGAGGCCCACCTTGGCGCCCGGAACCTGTCGTGCACCGGATTGACCGCGCAGCTGCCAGGTCATCTCGGCGATCTGGAACACACCCATCGCCGTGGTCGCTTCACCAAAGGACACGAAGCCGCCCGAGGGGTTGATCGGCATGCGCCCCGTCGGCACCGTTTCGCCCGCCGCCACCAGTTGCTCCGCCTCGCCCGGTCTGCACAGGCCCCACTCCTCGGGAAACGCAAGCTCGTAATAACAGGTGTTGTCCTGCAATTCAGTGAAGCTCACGTCTTGCGGGCCGAGGCCGGCGCGCTCAAAGGCCCTCGAGACCGCCGCCTTCGCCTCGGTGTGGAAGCTCGGGCCGCTCGGTGCGGGACCCGCGAGTCCGCGCGGCAGCGAGTCCTCGAAAGTCATCGTCGCCACGGTGCTCGACGCCACCCAGACCGGTCTGCCGGTGAACTCGCGGGCCTTCTGCTTCGAGCAGATGATCGCCGCCGCGGCGCCGTTGGACACGGGGCAGATCTCGAACAGGCGCAGCGGATTGCTGACGTACGGCGACGCCATGACCTCCTCGAGCGTCACTTCCTTCTGGAAGCGTGCGTACGGGTTGCCGACGGAGCACTTGCGGGCCTTGACCGTGATCTGCGCGAACTGCTCTTCGGTCGTGCCGTAGTCGTGCATGCGCCGGCGGGCCAGGGTCGCCCAGAACGACGGCCCCGGGAAGCCGATGCAGCGCTGGCGCAGGAACTCGCGGTCGTTGGGATCCTCGACGCCGGAGGTCTGGATCATGCCTTTCGGCATGACTTCGCCGCCAACCACGAGCACGATGTCGTACAGTCCGCCGGCCACCATCGAGTAGCCGACGTTGAACGCGTTGCCGCCCGCGGCACAGCCTGCGGACATGTTGTAGACCGGGATGCCGGTCGAGCCGATGTCCTCGACGACATCGTTGCCATTCAGGCCCCAGCCCTTGCCACCGGAAAAGCGCGAGCTGGCGGCAGCGACCGCCTGGACCTGGCGCCACGACACGCCGGCATCCTTCAATGCCATGTCGACCGCGTGCCGGCACAGCTCAGTCACAGACTTGGTTCCGACGATCCCGTCGCCGGTCTTGCCGAAACGGTGGAGCCCCACGCCCAGTACGGCGACTTCCTGCATCTCTCTACTCCTCGCAGCTCAGGTCAGCTTGAACTTCCAGGACGTGAACGCCTTGTCCTGCTCGTGATAGAGCGGGTCGATGACCAGCTCTACTACCGCACCAACCTGCATCGCCGCGGGCGGATCGACCATCTGCCCCACTAACCGCAGTCCGCTGTCGAGGTCGACGACCGCGATCGCGTACGGTTTGAATGGCTGGTCGTACTTGTGCGGCGGCGGTGGTGGGAAATCGGCCACCGAATAGCTCCACACCTTGCCCCGACCGCCGAACTCGCACGGCTCCATGCTCGATCCCGGGCAGTCCGGGTTATGGCAGGTCGGCAGCCTTGGAAAATACGGCGTACCGCACGCGGAGCACCGCGACCCGAAGACCCTGGCGCCTCCGTCGCTGGTAAACAATCCCGCCACGCACGGCTCGGTAGACTGGGCCAATGTCGTCTCTCCCTCAGCCACCACGGGCTGCCTTGATCAGTTCCGGCATCACTTCGAGGGCGTCGCCGACGATGCCGTAACGGGCGTACTTGAAGATCGCCGCGTCCGGATCCTTGTTGATCGCCACGATCGTTTTCGCGGCCGAGCAGCCCGCCATGTGCTGGCTGGCGCCGGACACTCCCACGGCAACGTAGAGGCGCGGTCGGGTGATCTTGCCGGTCAGTCCGACCTGCCGCGAGGAATCGATCCAGCCGTCGTCCACGATCGGGCGCGAACCTCCCCACATGCCACCGAGCACCGCGGCCAGATCCTTCACCAACGACAGGTTGTCAGCCTTGCCGAGGCCGCGGCCGCCGGTGACGACGACTTCGGCATCCTCCAGACGAGGACCCTCGGCCTTGGGCGCGGAGGTGACGTTGAAGCGCTCCGCGACCGCGTCCAGGTTGACGTCGACCTGGTTGCACACCGGCGGGCTGGCGGAAACAGCAGGCTCCGCGACCAGCGTCGTCGTCACCAGACACACGACGTTCGTCGGTGAGGGCATTCGATAAACAGCGTGGACGTCACCGCCGTACGCCGTCGCCGAGACGTGCAATGCACCGGCCTCGTGCCCGAGCGCGAACACGTTGGTCACCACGGCCGCGCCCAGCCGGCCCGCAAGGCGCGGCGCCACGAGGCGCGCCGCCGCGCTCTGGTTGCAGAGCACGAGCGCCGGCTGCGTCGCCGCAAGGTACTGCGACAGTGCCTCGACCAGCACGTCAGGGCCTGGACTGCCCAGCTTCGGATGTTCGATGACGTCGACGGCCGCAACCCCGTACCGCGATGCCAGCGCGAGCGCTGTTTCGCGGTCCGTGCCGGCGACCGCCCAGCGCAGGGGCAACCCTGCCGCAACGCAATAGGCGCGGGCCGCGGTCAGTACCTCCTCGGTGCCTCGTTCGACCACGCTGCCCCAGCTGCAGACGACCACGCTCATGACAGCCTCACTGGGTGCGCCCGAACAGGCGCTTGAAAAAGCTCTTGAGGCGCTCCCAGAGCGTCCTCAGGACCACTGCAACGATGTTGATCGACTCCTGCCGGGCGAGCGCTGCCGGCGGCGGAGTCGCCGGCTGCTGCCCCGTGCCGACCGCAGCACCTGCCGGCGCCGCGGCCGCAGGTTCGAGCATCGCGCGGACGTTGTTGACGTACATCTTGATGATCTGGCCCGAGACGCCCTCGATCATGCCGCGGCCGACTTGCGCGATCTTGCCGGTGAGGTCGATGCGGGAGCTGGTCTCGACGCTGGTCGCGGCCCCGCCTTCGATGGCAATGAGCTGGCTGACGATCGTGCCTTGGACGGTGCCGCCACCGCGCTCCTTGCCCTCGGCCAGCATCTTGACCAGACCGGCCGTGCGGTCGGTCTCGACGTATGTGATCTTGCCCTGGTACTGGGCGGTGACCGCACCGACCTTGACCTTCACGGCGCCGACGAAACTCTTTTCATCGACGACCTGCGTCAGTGACGCGCCGGGCATGCACGCAACGACGTTCTCCGGGTTCAGCATGAAGGCCCAGACCGTGTCGATGGGTGCTCGAACCTGGAACGTCTGCCGGAGTTCTATCGCCATCTTGTGTACCGATCGAGCTGCTTGAACGAGGACGGGCTGCCGCGCTGGAGCGGCATGTCAGACAACGCCATCCGCCCGCAACCTGTCCATGAGCTGGCGCGCCACCTCGGCCGCCGAACCCTGCAGGAGCTGGCAATTGCCATTGAGCACGGGCAGCTGCTGCCGCACCAGTTCGACCGACGGAGCCAGCTCGGCGGCAGACAGCCCGAGCGAGGCGAGGCTGACCGCAACCGGCGCCATCTTGCGCGCGGCCATCTTGGCCTTCGCCGTCGGGAACCGCGGCACGCCCACCTCGTTGCTGACGGTCACCAGCGCCGGCAGCGCGCCTTGCACAACTTCGTCGCCGTCCGTCGTCACGCGCGTCACGCTGACCGACTGGCCGCAGACCTCGACCGCGCGCGCGAAAAGCACCGAAGGCCATCCCAGCTTCTCGGCCAGCAGCACGGGCACGACCCCCTGGTCGTCGTCGGAAGCCTGTCGGCCGCACAGGACCAGGTCCGCACCGCCGCTGCACTTGACGTGCGCCGCAAGCACCTTGGCCACGGCCTCGCCGTCGAGCGACTGCCGGGCCGGGTCGATCGCAACGATCTCGTCGGCACCAAGGGCCGCACAGTGCCGCAGCAGCGCCTGCTGGTCCGGCCCGATCAACACCGCGACGATCCTGCAGGCGACACCCGCGTCGCGGATGCGCAGCGCGATCTCCATGCCCTGCTCGTCATAGCCGTTGATGAGCCGCGGCACGGCCGCCACCTCGAGCGTGCGGCCATCGGCACCGATCTTGAGCTTGCCCGCGAGCGCCAGGTTGTTCACCGCGTTCGGGTCGAGCACTTCTTTCACGCAGACTACGATGCGCATGGATCCTGCCTGTCGTTTCGATCGGGCGAATCCGCCCTGCCCTTACCCGTCTTCAAAGACCAGGCTCTCGGACGCGCACCACACGCCGTCGTGCGCGCAGCCGGCCGGCTTGTGCGTCAGGTCGGTCATGAGATACCAGCGCCACGGGTAGTCGCCGAAATCCCGGAAGTGCCCGGTCAGCGTCCCGGCAAACTCCTGCCGGCCCGCAAAGTGCGTGCCTTCGATTCCCTTGCCGCCATCGCACTCGGCGCGCCGGCCGCGCATCGCTTCGTCGAAGCCTTCGCGATACCCGGCGCCTGGCGCGGGGTCGTCAGGCCGAGGCGAATCGATCGAAGACATCGAGTGCACCGTCGACCAGGTCGGACAGGATCTGGCGCGCCGGCTTCATCTCAGTCACGTAATGAATGCCCTGCCCCGCCGCCTCTGTCATCAGGTCCTTGCGCTGGTAGTCGAGCGATCCCTGAATGTAATTCGCCGACAGCAGCATCTGCAGCGGTGGCTTGAGCACTTCCGGCGCATCCGGACGCAGCCATTCGTCGTGCCACGGGGCACGAGTCGTACGCATCGTGTAACCGGAGATGCAGTCCGAGTAGACCGTGTCGTCCGTCTCGGCCTCGAGCAGCCGCTCCTTGAGCGGCAGGTTCAAGTCCGATTCGCGCGAGGCGAGCCATAGCGACCCTGTCCACACGCCGTCGGCCCCGAGTGCCAGCGCGGCCGCGAGGTGCCGACCGGTGGTTACGCCACCGGCGGCGATCACCGGCACGCCGGTCCCGCGCGCGGCGTCGACCACCTGCGGCACGATCGAGAACGTGCCGATGTTGCCGGTGTGGCCGGCGGCATCGTAACCCTGGGCGATGATCACGTCGGTGCCCGCGGCAATCTGCTTTCTCGCCTGGCGCGGCTTGCCGACGAGGCCCCAGACCTGGATGCCGAGCTGATGGGCCCGCTTGAGCAGGAAGGCCGGCGAGCCGAGGCCGGAGGCGAAGACGGGCACGCGCTCGTCGAACACGACCTCCACCTGGGCCAGCGCGCGCTTCTGGTCGAGGCCGCCCCAGATGTGCAGGTTCGGGGCTTCCTTCGGGTCCGGCACGTCGTACTTCTGCTTGATCTTCTGCTCGAAGTCGCGGTGTTCCTGCGGGATCCCCGCGAGCAGCTGCTCGACCGTGCGCTCCTCCGGCACCGAGGACGGCAGCACGAGGTCGATGCCGAACGGCTTGCCGGCGACGCGATCGCGGATCCACTTGATGTCGGCAGCGATGTGATCCGGCGCATGCATCGCCTCGCCGAGCACCGCGAAACCGCCGGCATTGATCACCGCGACCGCGACGTCCTTGCAATGTGTGAAGGCAACGATCGGGTACTCGATCCCGAGCTTGTCGCAAAGTGGCGTATGCAGGGGTCCGCTCATCGACGATGTTCCAGGGAGTTTGTGCGGAGGAATTTATCGACCCGCGGCCGCAGGCGATACCTCCAATCGGACGATGGGGCCCGTCGCCTGCGACGAGCCGGGCCTTGCCGGACGTGACGGCGGGCCCCGTGGTCCAGGCAGACGGATGCCACGCGCCGGTGCGCTGCGCACGCCGCCCAACGACGCGGCGATGGCGACAGCACGCGGTGAACCGACGGGAAGCGACTCATGCCTTTCGCGGCCGGCTCCCGCTGATGCCCGCGGCATGCAGTGACGCGAGTTCCTCGGCCGTCGCGCCCAGGAGTCCCGTCAGCACCTCTTCGTTGTGCTGCCCGAGCGTAGGGGCGGGAGTGCGCTGCCCGCAGACGGCAGCGGAGAAGCGCAAGGGAAACTCGGGGTAACGATGCTCGCCGCAGCAGGCACGCGTCATCGTCGTGTGGGCGTTCCGCGCCTCGAGGGGCGCATCGTCGAGCAGTTCCCGGGGCTGCAGGACCGCGCCCGATGCGATGCCGAGCGCCTGGAGGGTCGCCATGACCTCGTGCTTGCCGTGCCGACGCGTCCATTGCGCGGCCCACTGCGCATCGGTCTCGACGGAGACGCTCGCCCATTCGTCGTCACCGCGACAGGGATAGACGTTCTCGGGGGCGAAGTCCGGATCGCGGCCGCCCCGCCGGGCGCGCTGGATCGTGCGCGGGACGGCTGACGCCGCCCGGCCACGCGGCGGCTCGTCAGGGGCTGCGCCTCATGCCGGATCCTCGAAAGTCCTGAATACGTGTCCCGCTGGCGGCTGCGGATTCAGATAGGTGCAGCGATAGTTGCGTCGCTTGAATCGCCAGCCCTGCGGCAGCTTCACCAGTTCGTCGAAATAAGTCCCTGTCATCTCGATCCCCGTGCCGTCGGCGAATCGACAGACCTCGTGAATCGTGGACCGGGCCGTGGCCGTGGTTCCCTGCACCTTGACGATGATGGCGTGCGGGGTCTGCACGACGTACTGCGAAGGGCGCATCTTCTCGCGCAGTTCTGCGACGATCTGCCGGCTGCCCTGAGCCGTGAAGTTGAGCGGCGCGCCGACGTCCCAGACGGCATCTTCGGTGAACAGCTCCTCGAGGGCCGTCCAGTCGTGGTTGTTGGTGCCGTCGCTCCAGCGCTCCACCAGTTCGCGGATGGCCAGGCGGTCTTCCAGGTCACTCATGCGGAACCCTCCTCAAGGTCTGATAACGAGGCTCACGTCCACTGCGCATCCGGATCGATGCCGGCCGCATGGCGTGCGGCGACGTAACCGAAGGTCATCGCGGGGGCGATCGTGCAGCCGGGCCCGGGGTAGACCGCGCCCATCACCGAGGCAGCGTTGTTGCCGACGCAGTAGAGGCCTTCGATGATCGAGCCATCCTCGCGCCTGACGCGCGCGTATTCGTCGGTGACCAGGCCGCCCTTGGTGCCCAGGTCGCCTGGGAAGACTTTCACGGCATAGAACGGCGCCTTGTCGATCGGCGCGAGATTGGGGTTTGGCTCGACCGTCGGATCACCGAAATATCGGTTGTATGCGCTTTCGCCGCGGCCGAAGTCCGGATCGTGGCCGGCTCTGGCATGGCCGTTGAAGCGGTTCACCGTCTCCTGGAGGACGGCCGCATCCATGCCCAACTGGCTGGCCAGCCCGGCGACCGTGGCCGCCTTGCGGATATAACCGCTGTCGAGCATCGCCTGCGGCAGCGGCTGGCGCGGGAAGAGACTGGCGAAGACGTAGTTGTCGAGATAGCGCTGATCGAAGACGAACCAGCACGGCACGTGCGGGTTCTCCTCCGTATGGAGCCGGTACATGACCTGCACGACCTCGACATAGCTCGCCGACTCGTTGGTGAAGCGGCAGCCTTTCTGGTTCACCATGATGAGGCCGGGGAAGCCACGCTCGGCGACATGGAAGAAAGGCGCCGTGCCCGGCGGCAGACTCGACGGCCCCCACCAGGCTTCGTCCATCAGGTCGACGGCCGCGCCGGCGCGCTGGCCCGCCAGGATGCCGTCGCCGGTGTTGCCTTCGCTCGCCACGGTCCAGTCTGTGCTGATCGGATGCTTCTGGTATTTCAGGCGCATCTCCAGATTGTGCGCGAAGCAGCCGGCAGCGAGGATGACGCCCTTGCGGACGACGAGGTCGAGCGGCTGGCCTTCCCGCTCGACCCGCACGCCCGTGACGCGGCCGCCGTCGACGAGCAGGTCCTGCAGCGGTGTATCGAGCCACAGCGGGATGTCACGCTTCTTGAGTGAAAGGCGCAGGCGGCCGATCAGCGCCTGCCCCATCATCAGCATCTTCCTGCCGGTGAGCCATGCGCCGACCAGGCGCAGGCCGATGCGAAGCGCCGTGCGCTTGCCCTGCCACGTGCGCATGACGAGACCGAGCCGCTTGTATTCGCCCGCGGTAAACGTGAGACCTGCCGGTATGGGTATCACGGGCGGGCGCAGCAAGGCGAGATCGGGGCCGAGCGCCTTCCCGTCAAACAGCTCGGGCTCGAGCGCGCGACCGAGCGCGTTGCCGCCGGGCAGTTCGGGGTAGTAGTCGGAATAGCCCTGAATGTAGCTGCAGTGCAGGTCGGATTTCCGGTCCAGCCACTCGATCATCCTGACGGACTGGCGCAGGAACATGTCGCGCGACGCTTGCGCGCTGCGCTCGCCGACCGTCGCCTGGAGATAGCTGCGTGCCGCCTCGAATGAGTCGGCGACACCGGCCGCCTGCATGAGGTGATTGCAGGGGATCCAGATACCGCCGCCCGAGCGCGCGGTCGAGCCGCCGTAGTACCGCGTCTTCTCGACGACCAGCACCTCGAGCCCGGCCGCGTGCGCCGCGAGAGCGGCGATCATGCCGCCGGCGCCCGAGCCGACCACGACGACGTCCGTCGTCCTTGTACCCACGCTCATTCCCCCTCCCTCTTCACTCCGCCACGCGAAAGCGCAGCAGGGTCACCTGTTCGTTCACGTCCTCGAAACCGGCCTCCACGCACAGCCCTTCACGCAGGACTTCCGGCGCGCAGTCGATGCTGCCGATAAAGCGAAATCC
>Ga0073899_10002213_pt1 | contig 17582 bp, 18 predicted proteins | sample KloWWTmetaKNB5Ph_FD_88975 | JGI IMG/M metagenome (GOLD analysis project Ga0073899, IMG submission 88975) | Active sludge microbial communities from Klosterneuburg, Austria, studying microevolution and ecology of nitrifiers - Klosterneuburg... | ecosystem: Engineered > WWTP > Aerobic digester >...
ACCTTCGCCGCGATCCTCGCCCTGAGCCTGGGGGCGTGGATGGTCGACACCTACGGCTGGCGTGCCAGTTTCATCGTCGTCGGCATTCCGGCGCTGATCATCGCAGCCCTGCTCGCCTTCTTCACCCACGAACCGCAGCGTGGTCGCTGGGACGGCGCAACAACACACCTCGACCCGCTCGGCATGGGCGCAACCGTAAGACAGTTGTGGCACGACAAGCCGGTGCGCTACCTGATTCTCGCCAGCGCCATGGCCACGCTCGGCGGCAACGCTTTCGGCATGTGGAATGCCACCTTCCTGGTGCGCTCTCACGGGCTCGAATTGCAGCATGCCGGCATGCTGACCGGATTGATTGGAGGCGGCACGGCCGGCTTCGGCGTCATGTTTGCCGGCTGGCTGACTGATCGCCTCGGCGCGCGTGGCCCACACTGGCGGCTTCGTCTGCCGCTGGCGGGTCACCTGCTCGGTCTGACGACGCTCGCCATCTACCTGTTCTGGCCCAGTGGAATCCTGCTGCATGTCGGAACGGTGCCCGTGCCCCAGGCCATGGTCTGGTTGGCCCTCAACAGCTTCGTCATGGTGTGGTGGCTGGCGCCGTCATTCGCCCTGCTGACCAGCCTGGTGAGCCCGGGCAGCCGTGCCGTCGCGCTGGCATTGCAGACCCTGCTCAGCACGATTCTGGGTGTCGGCGTCGGTCCGGTGCTGACCGGCGCGCTGAGCGATCTGCTGCATCCCGCGTTCGGGGTCGAGGCCCTGCGCCACGCCATGCTGCTCAGTTGTTTCACCGCCGCCTGCGCGGTGGTGTTGCTGACGCGGGTGGGGCGGCATCTGTCGGACCGCTGACGCAAATGGCACTGACGAACTCGCCGGCTCAGGGTAAGGGTAAGGGGTCAGGGGCCCGGCGGCAGATAGAGACTCTCCTTCACCTCTTCCATGACGACATAGCTGCGTGACTCGGTCGCCGAAGGCAGCTTGAGCAGGATGTTGCCAAGCAGGCGCCGGTAGTCGCTCATCTCGGCGATCCGCGCCTTGATCAGGTAGTCGAAGTCGCCCGACACCAGGTGGCACTCCATCACCTCGGGCACATAGGCCAGTTCCTTCTTCACCCGGTCGAACGTGTCGTTCGACTTGGCTGACAGCTTGAGTTCGACGAACACCAGCAAAGGCCGCCCCAGGGCACGCGGATCGACGCGGGCATGGTAGCCGGTGATGACACCCTCACGCTCAAGCCGGCGCACGCGCTCGGTGCAGGGCGTCGCCGACAGACCAATCCGATGGGCGAGTTCGGTCATCGACAGCCGGCCGTCCTTCTGCAGCAGATCGAGGATCTTGAGGTCTGTCCGGTCGAGTTCGCGCATTTCGCTATTGTGCCTGGGAAGCAGTGCAGGGTTTAGTGACTTTCACTACGGGACACCAGCAAAGAAGTTCAAATCACTAGCATTGATTACCTAGACTGCGCATATCCAACAAAGATCTCGCAGGAGACAGGCATGCATGTGATCGTACTCGGAAGCGGCGTGATCGGCACCACCACGGCTTGGTATCTCGCCCAGCACGGCGCAAGGGTAACCGTGCTCGAGCGCCAGCCGGGTGCCGCCCTGGAGACCAGCTACGCCAACGCCGGCCAGGTTTCGCCAGGCTACTCCACCCCCTGGGCCGCGCCGGGTATTCCGCCGAAGGCCTTGAAGTGGCTGTTCCAGCGCCACGCGCCGCTGGCGATTCGCGCCGACGGCAGCCTTCACCAGTTGCGCTGGATGATGCAGATGCTTGCCAACTGCAGCGCCGATCGCTACTCGCTCAACAAGGAACGCATGATGCGACTGTCGGAGTACGCCCGCGACTGCCTGCGCACGCTTCGCGCCGACACCGGCATCCACTACGAGGAGCGCTGCCGCGGCACGCTGCAGCTGTTTCGCACCGAGGCGCAGCTCGCCGCCGCCCAGCGTGACATTGCGGTGCTGCAGGAATGTGGCGTGCCGTTCGAGCTGCTGGGCCGCGACCAATTGCCCAGCGTCGAACCTGCTCTGGCGCATAGCCGCAGCCCGCTGGCCGGGGGCTTGCGCCTGCCCAACGACGAGACCGGCGACTGCCATCTATTCACCCACCACCTGGCCGGACGCGCACGCGATGCCGGGGTGGAATTCCGCTTTGGGGTCGATATCCAGGAAATCATGACCGGTGGCGGCGGCGTGATCGGTGTGCGCATCGGCCAGGGGGCTCAAAGCCAGGTCCTGGCAGCGGACCGCTACGTGCTGGCGCTGGGCAGCTATTCACGGCAGATGGCCGCAAGCCTTGGCCTGGACCTGCCGGTGTATCCGGTGAAGGGCTACTCGCTGACCCTGCCATTGATCGACGCCGACGCGGCGCCGCAATCGACCGTGCTGGACGAAACCTACAAGGTGGCGGTAACCCGCTTCGACGACCGCATCCGGGTCGGCGGCATGGCCGAGCTGGGTGGCTTCGACCTGCGCCTGAACCCACGACGGCGGGAGACGCTGGAAAAGGTGGTGAGCGATCTGTTCCCCGGCGCGGGCGAACTCAGCCGCGCAGAATTCTGGACCGGGCTGCGGCCGATGACGCCGGACTCCACGCCCATCATTGGAGCAACACCCTATCCCGAACTATTCGTCAACACTGGCCACGGCACCCTGGGCTGGACCATGTCCTGTGGTGCTGGCGCACTGATTGCCGATCTGGTCACCGGCCGTCAGCCGGCAATCCGCCACGATGATCTGAGTCTGCAGCGCTATGGCCGCAAACCCGTCCGGCGCGCCAGCGGCCTGAACCTGTGGCCGGCCTGAGGGGATGATGGGCAAGCGGACCGGCGGAACGCAGCGCGAAACACACGATGCAGCGCCGCTTGCGCGCTCATGAACATTGCCGCCGGCAGCACTTGGTAGCACCATGTTGCGCCCCCCTGATGGATGAACACGATGCGCCCGGCCCGTGCCTTGATCGATCTCGCTGCCTTGCGACACAACTACCGTCTGGCCCGCACGCGCCACGGCGGGCGGGCGCTCGCCGTGGTCAAGGCCAACGCCTACGGCCATGGCGCGCTGCGCTGTGCGCAGACGCTGGCCGCGGAAGCCGATGGTTTTGCCGTCGCCTGCCTCGAAGAGGCCCTGGCGCTGCGCGCCGGAGGTATCGCGCAGCCCATCCTGCTGCTCGAGGGTGTGTTCGAGGTGACCGAACTCGAACAGGTGGTGCAGCACGATCTGTGGCTGGTGGTGCATCACGAAGCACAACTGCGCATGATCGAGACTACGGCGCTCGCTGCCCGCCTGCACGTGTGGCTGAAGGTCAACAGCGGCATGAACCGTGCCGGCTTCGTCGACGCCGCGGTGGCAGCGGCCTGGTTGCGCCTGCAGGCCAGCGGCAAGGTGGCGGCGATCACACTGATGACGCACTTCGCCCAGGCCGACGAGCCACAACTCAGCACCACCCTTGAGCAGATCGAACGCTTCGACCGCGCCGCCCACGGGCTGAGCGGTGCCCACAGCCTGGCCAATTCCGCTGCCATCCTGGGCTGGCCCCAGGCGCACAGGGACTGGGCGCGGCCCGGTATCCTGCTCTATGGCGCCGATCCGATGCCGGGCGAGAACAATGGTCTGCAGCCGGTGATGAGCCTGCTAAGCAGCGTGATGGCAGTGCGCGACATTGCGCCCGGCGAAGCCCTGGGCTATGGCGCGCGTTACGTCGCCACCCGGCGCACCCGCGTCGGCCTGGTGGCGATGGGCTACGCCGACGGCTATCCGCGCGCAGTTCCCGACGGCACCCCTGTCGCCATCGACGGTCAGGCGAGCCGAATCATTGGACGGGTGTCGATGGACATGCTGACAGTGGATTTGAGCGCACTGCCAGACGCCGGCATCGGTAGCCAGGTCGAGCTCTGGGGGCGCGAGGTCGCGATCAACCGTGTCGCCGCGGCCGCGGGCACTATTGCCTATGAACTGCTGTGCAACGTGAAGCGGGTGAGCCTCAGCTACCTCGACTAAGGCGAGAGGGAGGGCCCAGCCAGGGCGGGCATCGCCCGCCCCTCCGGATGTCATTCGCGAACGCGGTCGACTCTCACGCTGACGCCGGTGGCATCGATTGCAACCGGTGCCCCGATGCCTTCCAAATCGCCACTGCGGGCGGTGGCATCACCACCCTTCGATACGCGCGCACCGATGATGACGCGCTCGGGCAGCGGGCCGTCACCCATCATCAGGGTCGCACCGTCGAACGTGAACTCGACCGGCAGCTCACCCGCCTTGAAGCGCAGCGCGGCCAGCGGCGGGCCGCCCGCGGGGCCGCGGGCAAAGACGAACACCGGGTCATCCGGCGAAAGCTGGCCGGCCAGCGCCGGATCCACCTCGAGACGGCCGGACACGCTCAATGCACGGGCTGGCGCAGCGGACGCCACCGCTTCGTCCAGCGGCGCCATTCCGGCCTTGGCGCGTGCATCGTTCACGCTGGCCCGAATGCCTTGCGCGATCTCCTCGCCCGGTGGAATCCGTGCCAGTATCTTCTCCCAGTAGCCGGCAGCGGCGGCAAAGTCGTCGCGCTGGTAGGCTGCGGTCCCGGCAAGGGCGAGCGCCTTCGGGTGATCGGGGGCAATGGCCAGCGCCTTCTGTACGAGGGTTTCGGCTTCGCCGACGACGGTACCCCTGATCGCCGCAACCACGTCCGCCCAGTCGGCGAAGATGTCCGGCTCGTCCGGTGCGAGCTTCGCCAGACGCTCATAGGTGGCGGCGGCCTTGGGATAGTCCTGCAGCACCAGGTAGGAGCGCGCCAGCATCATCCAGCCCTCGACATTGTCGGGCTCCTGCTGCAGGCGGGCCTCGAGCGTGCCCACCATGTCGGCGATCTCTTCCGGCGAAAACCCCTGTTGTCCGGCGACATTGGCGGGGTCGAGCCCGGCGGGGGTGCCGAAAACCAGGTAGCCGGATATGGCCAGCGCAGGCACGGTCAGCGCCAGGCCGAAGGCCCAGCGCCGATCGGGTCGCACGTCGGCAGTATGGGCGCGCTCGGCAGCCGCTGCGCCCTCCTCAAGCGCGCGGCGCTCAAGTTCCTCGCGGTTGCGGGCGTGACTGGCGGCGTCAATGCGGCCTGCGGCCAGCTCCGCATCCAGTTCGGCCACGTGTTCGCGCAGCACCGCCAGCGACATGCTGCTCTGGGTAGTATGTTCGCGCTGGGCCCGGCCGGCGGCACTGAACAGCGGTGGGAGAATCCAAAGCAGGGCACCGGCCAACAGCAGGCCGGCAAGAACGATGAAAGCGGTCACGAACGGGACTCCGGGGATTCTGGTGAAGATGATGCGTTGCCGGCAAGCAGCTCACGGGCGCGCTGGCGCTCGGCTGTGCTGAGTCCGGCGGTCGCTGCAAGCTCGCGTGAGCGGCGCTGCAGCCGATAGGCGAGCCAGCCCGCCCCACCCATCAGCAGCAGGGCCGGGCCACCCCATAGCAGCAGCGTCGTGCCCTTGACCGGCGGCTCGTAGAGCACGAAGTCGCCATAGCGGGCGACGAGGTAATCGACCACGTCCCCCTTGCTGCGGCCACTGGCCAGCTGCTCACGGACCTGATTGCGCAGATCCACCGCCAACGGGGCATTGGACTCGGCGATCGACTGGTTCTGACACACCAGGCAACGCAGCTTGTGCGACAGCTCCTGGACGTCGGCTTCGAGCTGGGGGTCGGCCGCCACTGCGGGCGCAAGCCCCGGATCGGCCGCCGGCTGCTGCGCAGTGACCGGCAGGGAGGCTGCGAACAGTGCCGCAAGGGCAAGTGCGCGAAGGGTTTTGACGAAACCATCAGCCAGCACGGCGCAACTCCTCGATCTTGGGCAGAATCACCTGTTGCAGGCTGTCGGGCGTGATCGGCCCGATGTGCTTGTAGCGGATGCGACCCTCGGCGTCGATCAGGAAGGTCTCGGGCACGCCATACACGCCAAAATCGATACCGACCCGACCGTCGATGTCGAGCACCGACAGCACATAGGGGTTGCCGTGGTCGGCAAGCCAGCGTCGCGCACGCTCGACGGCCATCGCGGTTTCGGCCTCCAGCGCCATGCCGCGGGCATTGATCGCGCCATCGCCACGCACTTCCTTGTAGTTGAGCCCAACCACCGGCACCAGTTTCTGTCCGGCCATGCGCACCAGCAGCGGATGCTCCTGCCGGCAAGCCACACACCACGAGGCCCACACGTTAAGCAGCCACACCTGACCACGCATCTCCTCCAGCGCAAAGGTGCTGGCTGGGTCGTCGAGGCGGGCGAGTCTGAAGGCCGGCGCGGGCTTGTCGATCAGGGGCGAAGGTACTTCACGCGGGTTGAGAGTGAGGCCGAAGGCGAGGAAGCCCGCCAGGGCGAAGAACAGGATCAGGGGAACGAGGAATTTCGCTTTCATCTAGAGTATTCCGCCCCGCTCAGGCCAGGCGCTGGTTGGTGGCAACCGCAGCCTCGCGTGCGGCGAGACGACGATAGCGACGGTCGGCAACGGCAAACACACCGCCCAGCGCCATCAGCAGGCAACCCAGCCAGACCCAGCTGATGAAGGGCTTGTAGTAGATGCTGACGATCCAGGTGCCGTCGCTGACCTGCTCGCCGAGCGACACATAGACATCGCGGAAGGGGCCGATATCGATGGCAGCCTCGGTCATGGGCATGCCCTGGGCGAGGTACAGACGCTTTTCAGGTTTGAGCGTGGCAATCGTGCGTTCGCCGCGGCTGACGTCGATCGTTGCACGCGCTGCATCATAGTTGGGGCCGTTGGCGTCCTGCACACCGCGGAAGGTGAAGGTGTAGCCGGCAAGCTCGGCGCGCTGGCCGTCCTGCATTTTGACGTCGAGGTTCGCATTCAGGCTGCCGACCAGGGTCACGCCGATGATGAACACGCCCACGCCCAGATGCGCCAGCCACATACCCCACCAGGCGGCCGTAATCGAGCGCAGACGCGCGCCCATCGCGGCACCGGCGCGTTCGGTGAAGCGCCCCGCCAGCAACTGGATGCTGGCCAGCACCACCCACGCCGCGAGCGCCAGGCCAAGCACCGTACGCCAGGTGACATGATCTAGCGCAAAGGCCGTGCCCACACCGATCGCCACACTGGCGATGAAGGCTGGCACCACCTTGCGTACGGCGGCAAGCAGATCATCGTCCTTCCAGCGCAGGAAGGGGCCGAACATCATCAGCACCACGACCGGCGTCATCAGCGGGATGAACACCGCCTCGAAATAGGGCGGGCCGACCGAAATCTTGCCCATGCCGAGCGCGTCGAGGAAGAGCGGATACATCGTGCCCAGCAGCACCGAAGCTGAAGCGACCGACAGCAGCACGTTGTTGCCCAGCAGCGCGGTTTCGCGCGACACGAAGCTGAAGCTGCCGCCGCCGCCCAAACGCGGCGCACGCCATGCATACAGCAACAGCGACACGCCGATCACAATCACGAGCAGCGCGAGGATGAAGAGACCACGCTTGGGGTCGGTGGCGAAGGCATGCACGCTGGTGATGACGCCCGAGCGCACGATGAAGGTACCAAGCAGGGACATCGAGAAGGCGCTGATCGCCAGCAACACGGTCCAGCTGCGGAACGCACCACGCTTCTCGGTGACGGCGAGCGAGTGCATCAGGGCCGTGCCAAGCAACCAGGGCATGAAGGAAGCATTCTCGACCGGGTCCCAGAACCACCAGCCACCCCAGCCGAGCTCATAGTAGGCCCAGCCCGAACCGACCGCGATGCCGACAGTCAGGAACACCCAGGCTACCGTGGTCCACGGCCGCGACCAGCGCGCCCAGGCGGCATCCATCCGGCCCGAGAGCAGCGCGGCAATCGCAAAGGCAAAGGCCACCGAAAAGCCGACATAACCCATGTAGAGCAGGGGCGGGTGGATGATCATGCCCGGGTCCTGCAGCAGCGGATTCAGGTCGCGCCCCTCGCCGGCCCCCGGCAACAGGCGGTCGAAGGGGTTCGACGTGACCAGCAGGAAGGACAGGAAGCCAGCACTCACCCAACCCAGCACGCCCAGCACGCGGGCGACGAAGGCTTCGGGCAGATGACGCGAGAACACGGTCACTGCGACCGTCCACAGCGACAGGGACATCGCCCACAGCAGCAGCGAGCCCTCGTGATTGCCCCACACGCCGGTGATTTTGTACATCAGCGGGGTCGCACTGTGCGAATTGCTCGCCGCCAGCTGTACCGAGAAGTCGCTCTGGATAAAGGCCCAGGTCAGGCAAACATAGCTGACGAGGATGAAGAAAAACTGCCCCTGTGCCGCAGGACGCCCCACCGCCATCAGGGCGAAGCGATTGCGGTTGGCGCCTATCATCGGCACCACTGCCTGAACAAGCGCAAGGACCAGGGCGAGGACGAGGGCAAAATGACCGAGTTCGGGAATCATGTCATTGGCTCAGGGTTGCGGCGGCCTTGCTGGCCTGTTCGACGGCGTGGGCAGCTTCGGGCGGCATGTAGTTTTCGTCGTGCTTGGCCAGCACCTCGCTGGCGCGGAAAGTGCCGTCGGCTTCGAGCTTGCCCTGCACCACCGCGCCCTTGCCTTCCTTGAACAGGTCGGGCAGCGTGCCCCGATAGCTCACCGGAATCACCTTTGCGGTATCGGTGATGGCGAAACTCACCGTGAGCCCGTCGGGCTCACGCCGGATCGATCCATCTTCGACCATGCCACCAACGCGGAAGGTCTTGCCGACAGGCGCCTTGCCCTCGGCAACTTCGCTCGGCGTATGGAAAAACACCAGGTTTTGCTGGAAGGCGCTAAGCACCAGGGCGACCGCTGCGACGAGCAGTGCAACACCGCCGCCAATCAGCATCAGACGTTTGCTACGGGGTTTCATGTTTCCGACTCCACGAACGGCGCAGGCACGCCGCCTTTTTTTGCTGAATCCTTGCCGACGGCGCGCCGCCAGCGTAACAGGCGTGTCACCGCCTCCTTACGACGCTGCATCACGAGCACGAGTTCCAGTGCAATCAATGCAAATGTGAGGCCATAGCTGCCCCACACGTAAAACGCCGCTCCACCCATGTCCCAGAACGCCGACCAGCTTTCCCACTGCATCAGGCACGCCCTCCCTTGATCTGCGCCTCGCGTTCGAGCACGCCCCCAACCCACTCAGCGTGGCGTTCGCGCTCGAGGATCATGGGTCGGACCCGCCACAGCACCACCGCAAGGGTGTAGGCCCAGGCCGCAAAGGCCATCACCAGCATGCCGGCCAGCATGGTCGCAGCCATTGATGGCGCCTTGGTCAGGCTGACCGATGCGCCCTGGTGCAGCGTGTTCCACCATTTGACCGAGAAATAGATGATGGGCACGTTGACCGCCCCCACCAGCGCGATGATCGCACCCGCACGATCGGCGCGTCGCGGATCCTCGATCGCGCGCGTCAGTGCAATGAATCCGAAATACAGGAACAGCAGCAGCAACTGGGAGGTCAGGCGCGCATCCCACACCCAGTAGGCGCCCCAGGTCGGCTTGCCCCAAAGGGCACCGGTCCATAGCGCGACGAAGCAGAACATCGCACCGGTGGGCGCCAGCGCCTGGCTCACCACGAACGAAAGGCGCGTATTCATGACCAGTCCGACCGCGGACCAAAGGGCCATCACCAGATAGATGAACATCGACATCCAGGCCGCCGGCACGTGGATGAAGATGACGCGGTAGACCTGACCCTGGGTGGCATCGGTGGGTGCGACGAAGAAGGCCAGCCACAACCCGACCAGGGTCAGAACCACCGCTGCCGCGCCAAACCAGGGCGCCAGCCGGCCCGCCAGGGGATAGAAGTTGTGCGGGGCCGCGAAACGGAAAAAACTGCGGCTGCGCTCGGGAGAATTCATGCGTCGACGACTCGTTGTTGGTACGTTTTGCCGCCGGGTGCGCCCGTCGGCGTGGGATTCAGCTCATCAATCGGTCGCTATGCGCAGCGCTGCGGCACACGCCCACGGCGCCAGCGCCAGCGCGCCAGCCAACCCGCCTCCCAGCAGCAGGAGATGGGCAGCGGCCCCGGTACCCGACATCTCGGCCTCAATCGCGCCAGCACCAAAAATCAACACCGGCACGAACAGCGGCAGCACCAGCAGCGCCAACAGCATGCCACCGCCACGCAGGCCCAGTGTCAGTGCGGCACCGACGGCACCGAGCAGACCGAGGATCGGTGTACCCAGCGCCAAACTTAAGACCAGCACGGGCAGAGCGCCTTGCTCAAGGTCAAGCAGCAAGGCCAGACCAGGCGCGACCGCCACCACCGGTAGTCCGGTGCTCAGCCAGAACGCCAAGACCTTGGCAGCCACCCACAGTGCAGCCGGTTCGCTAGACAGGAGAAGCTGCTCCAGGGTTCCGTCAGCATGATCCTGCGCAAACAGCCGGTGCAGCGACAACAGGCAAGCGAGCAGGGCAGCAACCCACAACACGCCGGGCGCAATCGCCCGCAACTGGTTGGGCTCGGCGCCCACGCCGAAGGGAAACAGGCACACCACGATGACGAAGAAGGCAAGCGTGACCAGCACGTCAGCCCGCCCGCGCCAGGCCAGCAACAGATCGCGGCGCAATACCGCGAAAAAGGTGCTCAACATGCGTAGGCTCCGACATCGAGCACACGCGGTGGCACCGCGAACGGAGCGTCCTGGTGCGTCGTCAGCATCACCATTCCACCCGCCGCACAGTGCTCGGACAGTGCCTGGGCAAGGTCGGCCACGGCCTTGACGTCGAGCGCGGTAAAGGGCTCATCGAGCACCCACAGCGTGCGCCGGGCAGACAGGAATAGCCTCGCCAAGCCCACACGACGGCGCTGCCCCTGCGACAGGACGCGCGCGGGCAGGTCGAGCTGATTGGCCAGCCCGATGCGTACCAGGGCCTGCTCGCAGGCCTTTGGATCGACTTCGTCCCCCGCAGCGGCACAGGCAAAGCGCAGGTTCTCCAGCGGGCTCAGCAGGTCGTTGATTGCCGGCGCATGACCAAGATAAAGCAGGGCGCGATGAAAAGGCTCACGCTCACGACTGATGGATGTCCCGTTCCAGCGGATCTGCCCCGCCTCGGGCAGCGCGAGCCCGGTCACGAGACGCAACAAACTTGTCTTGCCAACGCCGTTCGGTCCGGCGACGCGCAGCAGCTCACCCGCCTGCAGGCGGAGGGCGAGGTCGCGAAACAACAGGCGATCGCCCTTCAGGCAGGCGAGGTCTTCAACTTCAAGCATGGGGCGGATTGAACCACAGTCAAGGACTCTGGCGCCATCCCGGCGAGAGTCGTGAAAAACCGGGGCCCGCCGCCTGATGACAGCGCTGACGGGGCCAATCCGGTGACCGGGGCGACGATGCCGCCCCGGGAGAAAATCACTGCTGTTTGAGCGGCGGATGCAGCACTTCCGGTGCGACGGCATCACGACCTACGCCGATGTCCTGCTCGATTGGCGGCAGCGAGTGGGCAATCCCCTTGTGGCAGTCGATGCAGGTCTGGCCAGCAGCAAAGCCGGTCTGGTGCATCTTGTTGGAACGACGACCCTGCACCGAGTAGTCGAAGTACTCGTAGTTATGGCAGTTGCGGCATTCCTGCGAATTGTTCGCGGACATCCGCTTCCATTCGTTCTGAGCCAGGCGCAGACGCTCGGCGGCGAACTTCTCCGGCGTGCTGATGGTGCCCATGACCTTGCCATACACTTCGCGCGACGCCTTGATCTTGCGGATCATCTTCGGCCCCCACTCCTTGGGCACATGGCAGTCCGGACAGGTTGCACGCACCCCGGTACGGTTCTGGTAGTGGATGGTGTTGCGGTACTCCTTGAAGACGTTCTCCTCCATTTCGTGGCAGGAAATGCAGAACTTCTCGGTGTTGGTCATCTCAAGGGCCCAGTTGAAGCCGCCCCAGAAGATCACGCCCGCGGCAAAGAGCAGCACGATGGCGCCCCAGCCGGCACCGCGAATGCGCTGCATCAGGCTCTTGTTGTTGTCGATCATGACTTTCCCCGTTGTTTTTGCTTCAGCGCAGGCCTTCAGCACGCCGGAAACTGTTCGCAACCAACGGCTTGGCGTCGGTCTGCGGCACATGACACTGCATGCAGAAATAGCGTCGTGGCGAGATATTGGACAACTCGCCGCCGTCGCGGTCCTTGAAGTGAGTCAAGCTCACCTTGGTCGCCCCGCTGTCCTTGTAACGGCTCCAGGCGTGGCAATCCATGCACTTGTTGAAGTTCAGCGTCACTTCGTAGCCTTCGACCTTGTGCGGAATCAGCGGCGGCTGCTGCACGAAGTCGCGGTCGATGGGGGCCTGGTCGGGCATGGGCTTGAAGCTGCCCACCTGCAGCTCGTTTTGTGACACGTCTGCACCGCGGATACTTTGCACCGCTTGTGCCATCGCAGCGGGCGGCATCGCCGCACCGAAGCCTAACGCGGCAACGAGTGCGAGCACCAGATTTCGAGTTTGCTTCTTCATGACTCGCTCCTGTTGAATCGGGTCGTAATTCGAAAGACATCCTTGCCACATACATCCACGCAGCGCCCGCAGGCGGTGCAGTCGGCATCCAGAATGAGGGGGTGATCCTGCCCCACGCCCTTGAGTGCGGGTCGAATCACCTGCGGTTCGGGACACACCGCGAAACAATCCATGCAGTCGTTGCAGGCGCTGCGCTTGTCCGCCGACACCTTCACCACCGAAGCCCGTCCGAGCAGCGCGTAAAAAGCGCCCTGCGGACACAGGTGGCCGCACCAGCCACGCGGCGCGATCAGCAGATCGTAGAAGAAGATGCCACCGACGATGCCCCAGGCCAGTCCGAAACCGAAGATCAGCCCGCGGTGGAACATCGACACCGGGTTCACCCACTCCCACGCCAGCGAACCGGTCGCCGCCGCGATCACCAGCACAAAACCAAGCAGCCAGTAGCGCGTGTTGCCGGCCGGCGCCTTGCCCCCCTTCAAGCCCAGCCGGCGGCGCAGCCAGGCGGCTGCATCGGTGACGATGTTCACCGGACACACCCACGAACAGAAAAGCCGGCCGCCAAACAGCAGGTAAAAAGCCAGCACGATGCCGCCACCGAGCAGCGCCTCCTGGTAAGGCCACTGGCCCGCGGCAAGTTGCTGCGCGATCAGGAACGGATCGGTCAGAGGCAGGACCCCGAGCGTCAGGCTTGAGGCCAGGTTGCCCTTCACAAACCACCAGCCCAGCCATGGCCCCACCAGAAACAGCGCGAGAATGCCCAGTTGCGAGGCACGCCGCAGCAACAGCCACTTGTGTGCGCGCAGCCAGCCCTTGACCTCGATCGCCTCGCGCCCGGGCCGCGCCACCACGCCCCGTATCGCGGCGCCGCGAATGCTATTGGGCGGCACCTTGCGTTGCGGCGTACCGCCTGTCGTCGTCTGCGCGCTCATGGCTTCCACCCCGAATCCAGACCGCCGCTCGAGGGCGCGGCAGGCACCGGAACGCTCGGCCCCTCACCCTGCTTGACGCGGGTGTCGCCATAAGCCTTGTCCTCCAGCCCACGCACCGGCAATTCGACCTGCTCGCCGATCAGCGACTGGCCGGCCGCCTCCTTTTCCTCCCAACCACGCAGGTAGTGTTCGGCCTTCGAGCCCTGCGCAAGCTTGATCGGCAGCACCTTGATCGCCGATTCACCCGGCAGCACGCAAGCTTTTTCACACTTGCCGCAGCCCGTGCAGTACTCGGAGTGCACGGTCGGCAACAACATGGCATGACGGTCGGAGCGCGGATTGTGAACCCGCTCGAGCGTGATCGCCTTGTCGATGACCGGGCACACGCGATAGCACACGTCGCAGCGCAGGCCGAGGAAGTTGAGGCAGTTCTCCTGGTCGATGAGCACGGCCAGCCCCATCTTCGCATTGCCGATGTCGGTGAGCACGCGGTCGAGCGCGCCGGTCGGACAGGCGACCACGCAAGGGATGTCTTCGCACATCTCGCAGGGGATCTTGCGCGCCTCAAAATAGGGCGTGCCCGTTGCCACCTTGTCGCCGAGTTCGGCCAGCTTCAGGGTGTCGTAGGGGCAGTCGCGCACACACAGGCCACAGCGCACGCAGGCCGCAAGGAAGTCGTCTTCGGAGAGAGCGCCGGGCGGGCGTATGGCAGTGGCCGGCAGCGCCGACGCCTGCCTCGCGTACATCCCGGCACCGAGCGCAAGCAGGCCCGCGCCACCGGCGACGCCCGCCGCATCCTTCAGGAAGCGGCGACGCGACGCCGGTGCGCTGGCTGCAGCACGTCCGGTCGATTGCACTTTGTCGTTCATGTTCGTGGTGAGCCCATGCACGCTGCCGTCCCCCCGGTCGGCGGGGCACGGGACTCACGCCTCCAGTCTTTGTCAGGCCTTCACCACATTGACCGCACACTTCTTGTAGTCGGTCTCTTTGGAGATCGGGCAGGTGGCATCGAGCGTGAGCTTGTTGACCAGCCGGCCTTCATCGAAGAAAGGCACGAAGATCAGCCCGACCGGCGGCTTGTTGCGACCACGAGTCTCGAGGCGGGCGACAATCTCGCCGCGGCGCGAGGACACCTTGACCGCCATGCCGCGCTGCAGCCCGCGCTTCTGCGCATCATCCGGGTGCATGAAAATCTGCGCCTCGGGTACCGAACGGTGCAGTTCGGGCACGCGCCTTGTCATCGAGCCGGTATGCCAGTGCTCCAGCACGCGACCGGTGCACAACCACATGTCGAACTCGGCGTCCGGCATCTCGGGCGGATCCTGATAAGGCAGCGCGAAGATGATCGCCTTGTTGTCCTTGTAGCCGTAGAACTTCACCCCCTCACCGGCCTTGACGTACGGGTCGTAGCCTTCGCGGAAGCGCCACAGGGTTTCCTTGTTGTCGACCACCGGCCAGCGCAGGCCGCGCGCCTTGTGATAGACGTCGAAGTCGGCGAGGTCGTGGGCATGACCACGGCCGAAGGCGGCGTATTCCTCGAACAGCCCCTTCTGCAGGTAGTAGCCGAGTTCCTTCGACTCGTCGTTCATGTATCCCGGGATCGCGTGGGCGTTGGCCTTCTCGACATCGGACAGCGGGAACTTGTTGACCTGATCGTTGGCGTACAGCACGTCGTACAGAGTCTTGCCCTTGTACTCGGGCTTCTTCGCGATCAGCTCGGCCGGCCACACATCCTCGACCTTGAAGCGCTTGGAAAACTCGATGTACTGCCACAGATCGGACTTGGACTCGCCCGGCGCCGACACCTGCTGGCGCCAGAACTGGGTGCGGCGTTCGGCATTGCCGAAAGCGCCTTCCTTTTCAGCCCACATCGCGCACGGCAGGATCAGGTCAGCCGACAGCGCAGAGACGGTGGGATAGGCATCGGACACCACCACGAAAGCCTCGGGATTGCGCCAACCCGGATAGATTTCGTCATTGATGTTCGGCCCCGCCTGCATATTGTTGGTGGTCGAAGTCCAATAGCACTTGATCTTGCCGTCCTTCAGCGCCCGGCTCTGCGCCACCGCGTGATAGCCGACCTTGGGCGAAATGGTGCCTTCCGGCAGCTTCCAGATCTCCTCGGCGAACTGACGGTGCGCGGGATTCGTGACGACCATGTCGGCCGGCAGACGGTGAGCAAAGGTGCCGACCTCGCGCGCCGTGCCGCAGGCCGAAGGCTGGCCGGTAAGCGAGAACGGACTGTTGCCGGGCTCGCTGATCTTGCCCACCAGCAGGTGGACGTTGTAGATCATGTTGTTCACCCAGGTGCCGCGGGTGTGCTGGTTGAAGCCCATGGTCCAGAACGAGGTGACCTTGCGGTTCGGGTCAGCGTACTGCTCGGCCAGTCTGAGCAGTCGATCTTCCGACACCCCCGACAGCTTGGACACCTTCTCCAGCGTGTATTCGGAAACGAACTTGGCGAAGTCGTCGAAACTGCAGTCCTGCGCCGCGCCCGAATTGCCTTTGGGCTTGCCGTCGGCGCCCGGATAGCCATTGTTGGTGGCCTTGGCTTCGAGCGGATGGTTGGGACGCAGGCCAAAGCCGATGTCACCTTCACCGATCTTGAACTTGACGTTGCGCTCGACGAAGGCCTTGTTGACCTTGCCTGACTGGATGATGTGGTGGCAGATGTAGTTCAGGATCGCCAGATCAGTCTGCGGCACGAAGATCATCGGGTTGTCGGCGAGCTCGTAGGAGCGATGCTCGAAAGTCGACAGCACATGCACCTGACAGCCTTCCTTGGACAGGCGGCGGTCGGTGATGCGGCTCCACAGGATCGGGTGCATCTCAGCCATGTTCGAGCCCCACAACACGACCGTGTCGGTGTTCTCGATGTCGTCGTAGCAACCCATCGGCTCGTCGATACCGAACGTGCGCATGAAACCCGCCACGGCCGAAGCCATGCAGTGACGTGCGTTTGGATCGAGGTTGTTGGTGCGGAAGCCCGCTTTCATCAGCTTGGACGCGGCATAACCTTCCCAGATCGTCCACTGGCCCGAGCCGAACATCGCGGTTGAGTCGGCGCCATGGTCCTTGATCGCGGCCTTCCACTTCTGCTCCATGACATCGAAGGCCTGGTCCCACGAGACCGGCGTGAACTCGCCATTCTTGTCGTACTTGCCGGCCTTCATGCGCAGCAGCGGCTTGGTCAGGCGATCCTCGCCGTACATGATCTTGGACAGGAAATAGCCCTTGATGCAGTTCAGGCCGCGGTTGACCGGCGAATCGGGGTCACCCTGGGTGGCGACAATGCGGCCGTTCTGCACGCCGATCAGCACCGAACAGCCGGTACCGCAGAAGCGGCAGGCAGCCTTGTCCCAGCGTACCTTGGTGCCGGCGCTGGCCACATTGCCTTGCGCCTGGGTGACCACCGGAATGCCGATGCCAGCTGTTGCAGCGGCGGCTGCGATCGCATTGTTCTTGATGAATTCGCGTCGATTCATGCTCATTTCATGCCTCCGTCAATTCGAGACCGTCATCGGTGTATTCGTAAGCCAGCGTCACCGCCTGCACCTTGGGCGCGAGATTCACCGCGAGGATCGAGTCGGTGACCGACCAGCCCTCGCCATCCTCCACCGTCACCACGATGCGGCCGACCTCCTCCGAGGAGCCGTGGATCTCGACCCCAGGGATGCGCGCCAGCGCTTCCTTGATTTCCGGGAAATCCGCAGGCAAAGCCCGCAGTACCAGACTTGCAATCTTCATTGTTCGCTCTCCGTCGGGATCTCGTTACCCGCCTTGATCAGAATGGCCCGCGTCGGACAGGGCGCAAAACAGGCACCACAGCCCGTGCAGGCTGCAGCATCGAGTTGCGGCAGCGCCACGCCGCCCAGTCGCGGGCGGAAGCGGATTGCAACGGTGGGACAGCGCTCGCCGCAAACTCGACACTCCACACCCGCCTCGGCCAGGCAGGCCCGCCCGATTTGCGCGCGCAGCGCCCATGGCGCAGGCTCATCGAGCACACGCACGAGCGCACGCGGCTCGCAGGCCGTCACGCAATCAGCACAGAAAGTGCATTCTCCGCGGGAAAAATCGACGCCCGGAAAGCCTCCGTCCGCCCGCATCAGAATGCTGGTCGGACAGGCGTCGATACAGGCATCGCAGCGGGTGCAGGCAGAAATGAACTCGGCTTCGCCCAGTGCCCAGGGCGGGCGGATGGCGGCTGCCACTGCGCGCATGCTGCCGCGCAGAAAACTCC
>Ga0073899_10002215_pt1 | contig 17580 bp, 14 predicted proteins | sample KloWWTmetaKNB5Ph_FD_88975 | JGI IMG/M metagenome (GOLD analysis project Ga0073899, IMG submission 88975) | Active sludge microbial communities from Klosterneuburg, Austria, studying microevolution and ecology of nitrifiers - Klosterneuburg... | ecosystem: Engineered > WWTP > Aerobic digester >...
AGCGAGGACGAACTGGACCTGCAGGCCCACCGCCTGCTGGAGGGCCCGCGCATCGCCAGCCGCGTCACGCCCATGCTCGGCCTGGTGGCCACCATGATCCCGATGGGCCCGGCACTGAAGGGCCTGTCCGACGGCAACCTCGCCCGGGTGTCCGACAACCTCACTGTGGCCTTCTCGGCGGTGATCCTGGCGCTGATCGCCGCGTCCATCACCTTCTGGGTGGCCAACGTGCGCCGCCGCTGGCTGGCCGAGGAGATGCTGCTGATCGCCCAGGGCGTCACGGCAGGCCCGGCAGGAGCACGCTGATGGCGCTGAAGCTGCTGCACGAGGCGGAGACCGACGACCCCATCCTCTCGGTGGTCAACCTCATCGACCTCTTCCTGGTCATCATCGCCGCGTTGCTGGTCACGGTGGCGCAGAACCCGCTGATGAATCCCTTCAGCCACCGCGATGTCACCGTCATCACCGACCCCGGCAAACCCTCGATGGAAGTACTGATCAAGAAGGGCGAAAAGATCGAGAAGTACAAGGCCAACGGCCACATCGGCAGCGGCGACGGCGAAAAGGCCGGTGTGGCCTACCGCATGAAGGACGGCTCGATGGTCTACGTGCCCGAGGGCGGTGCACCTGCCGCCGCGGCATCCGCACCCTGAGAACCTGTGAACGGCGAATACCATCTCCGGCCCGCAGGCCTGCTTCACGCCAGCCTGATGATGAAGATCGACCGGAGCCCTTGATGAACATTGCCAGTTTCGACGACCTGCTGCGCGCAGCCTCTGAACAAGCCGAACCGCAGCGGCTGCTGTTTGTTTTCACCGCCGCCGAATTGCCGAGCGACGCCACCCCCGGTCAGCGCGCGCGCTTCCGGGCCGGCAGAGGGGGCACCCTGACCCCGCTGATGTACGTGGACAAATCGCCCGCCGAGCTGAACTCCTTCAATGCCCTGCTCGACGAGTCCCGGCGGGCCGGCCCCCCCTGGGACATCGTCTTCGTGGCGGCACTGTCGGGCAGCGCCGGCCGCAGCCCCACCAGCGCCGACGCCGACGCGCCGCTGCAGCGCATGGTCGAGTCGATCCAGTCCGGGCGCATCGCCGGCTTCATTCCCTTCGATGCCCAAGGTCAGCCGGTTCACTTCGGCTGAGCCTCACGGCACGAAGCGCTCGCGGGCGTACCACCCCGATGGAGACCGCACCATGCCCAACCTGACCCGCCGCCGCCTCAGTCTGACCACGCTGGGGCTGCCGCTGTCGTCCCTGCCGACCTTCCCGGCCAGTGCCGCGGATGCACCGCCCCGCAGGGATGACAGCCGGTCGGCGCTGCCGCTGGAAGCCTTTGCCGAGCTGCCCCGCCTCACCGACGCAGCGTTGTCTCCCGATGGCCGGCAACTGGCCGCCCTGATGCACCTGAGCGGCGACGGCGAGCAGACCTCCGGCCTGGTGCTGCGCCGCATCGGCGACGACCGCGTCACGCCGCTGCTGCGCAACGACGCGGGCGTGTCGATCGCCTGGATCGAATGGGCCGGCAACGAGCGGCTGCTGGTGGGCACGCGCCACCTCGGGCGGCGGGATTTCGACGGTACTGTGGAGACGCGGCTGCTGTCGGTGCGTGCCGACGGCGGCGGAGCACTGAACCTGGTGCAGCCAGGCCCACCGGGCAAGTTCGAGACGCAGCGCGGCCCGCAGATCCAGGACCGTGTGGTCGACCTCCTGCCCAACGACCCGCAGCACATCCTGCTGGAACTGCCGCCGCAAGGCAGCGCATCGCCGGGGGTCTACCGCGTCAACATCGAAACCGGCGAGCGGCGGCTGATCGAGCCGCCCCACCGCCGTGTGTGGAACTGGTTGACCGATGCCCGGCACCGTGTGCGCTGCGGCTTGCGCCTGGACGGGCAGCAGGTCGAGGTGATCGCCTGTGATCCGGACGGCAGCCGATGGCGCACGCTGTGGCGCTTCGAGCCCTGGGGGTCCGATGCGATCTGGCCGCTGGGTTTCACCTCCCAACCTCAGGAGCTGCTGGTGCGCGCCGGCCACCAGGGTCGGGCAGCGATCTTCCGCGTCGATCTGTCGATGCCGGAGCTGCCGCGCCGGCTGCTGCTGGCCCACCCGCAGCGCGATGTGGCGGGCGAGCCGATCCACGCCGTGGACAGCCAGGCCGTGATCGGTCTGCGCATGGGCGACGGCACAGCGTTTGCCGAGCCGCGCGCCGAGCTGTGGAATCCGCAGCTGCGCCGCGTCGCCCTTGAGGTGGACGCCGCGCTGCCCGACCGCCGCAACCGGCTGCTGCAGTTCAGCCGGGACGCTCAGCGCTACCTGCTGCACTCCAGCGGCCGCGGCCAGCCGGGTGAGTACTACCTGGGCGACCAGCGCAGCGGCGAGCTGGTGCTGCTGGCCGAGCAGCACCCGCGCCTGCCTGCCCAACAGCTGGCCGGCGCACGCCGCCTGGCCATCCGCAGCCGCGATGGGCTGATGCTGGAAGCCTTCCTGACCCTGCCGCCGGGCACCCCCGCCGATGCCGAAGGCCGTCCCCTGGCGGCGCTGCCGCTGGTGCTGCTGCCGCACGGCGGCCCGAGCGGCCGGGACGACGACAACTTCGACCTCTGGGCCGAGTTCATCGCCAGCCGCGGCTGCGCGGTGCTGCAGGTCAACTTCCGGGGATCGACCGGTCTGGGGCGCGAGTTCCAGCATGCCGGCCTGCGCCGCTGGGGCCTGGAGATGCAGGATGACCTGACCGATGCGCTGCAGTGGGCGATGGCCCAACGCATCGCCGACCCGAAGCGCCTGGCCATCGTCGGCGGCAGTTACGGCGGCTACGCCGCACTGATGGGAGCGGTGCGCACGCCGGAACTGTTCCGCTGCGTGGTCAGCTTTGCGGGCGTGAGCGATCTGATCGAGCTGATCCAGCACGCATCCAACTACTTCGGCGGCGCCGAATGGGCTGAAGCCTCCATCGGACGCCTCTGGGGCGACCGTGCGCAGCTGCGCGCCACCTCACCGGCCCTGCAGGCCGAGCGCATCCAGGCCCCGGTGCTGCTGGTGCACGGCAGCGCCGACCGGGTGGTCCCGGTGCAGCACAGCCGCAGCATGGCCGCGGCGCTGCAGCGCGCCCGCAAGCCGGTGCGCTACGTCGAGCAAGATGGGGGCAACCACCACCTGGGCAGCCACCGCCACCGGCTGGCATTCTTTCGCCTGCTGGCGGGTTTCCTGGGGGAGCATCTGGGCTTGCAGAGCTGAGCGGCGTCCGGGCGACCCGACCGCCTTCCATCCCAGTTCAGCAGCCGCTGCCCGCCTCATCCGGTTCATCGCAGCCGCGTCGCCCATCCGGGCGCTCGGCCTGCCACAGCGGCAGCAGCCAGACCGCCACCGCGCCCCAGGCGGCCAGCCAGGCCAGTGCGGCCACCACCAGCAGCACCACCGGTGCCAGGCCGAACGCTGCGCCCGCCCGGGCTGCGCCGGCCAGCAGCAGCGCCGCCGCGGCGGCGGGCAGCCAGGCGCGGCGCTCGTCCGGCCAGCCGGCATGGGTGCGCCCGGCGATGGCGAACACCGCCAGGATGCCCAGCCCGAAGGCGCTGACCGCCAGCAGGTGCCGCCCGGCGGAGGTCCAGCCGGCCTGTCCGGCCAGCGCCCCCAGGCCCAGGCCGGTGTAGCCCAGCGCCATCGACACGTACACGGCATAGAGCATCAGCGGGCGGCGGTGCAGCAGTGCCCGCCCCACATGCCAGTCGTTGAGCAGGTGCGCCAGCGCCGCCGCGGCCGCCAGCGCCAGCCAGCCGGTGACGCGTTCACCCGGCGCTGCCCACTGGGTGGCAGTGAACAGGCCGATGGTGATCAGCGCCAGCTGCCGGCGCGGCGGGCGCGCCAGGTAGACCGTGTCGCCCACCGGCAGGCCGGCGCGCCGCTGGGCGGCATGCAGGTCGTCCAGCGAGCGGTTGACGATGCGCATCGAGATGCGGCTGAGCGCCACCACCATCAGCGCCATCTGCACGCCCAGCAGCGCGTCCAGCCAGCGCGACAGGGGCGCACCGCGCCAGGCATCCACATGCCAGCCCAGCACCACGGCGGTCAAGGCCAGCAGCGCCCAGCCGAAGGCCAGCTGGGCGCGGGCCGGGTCGCGCCACAGCCGCGGCGCCGCCCAGGCCAGGGTGCCCAGCAGCAGCGCCGTCCAGCCCAGAGCGCCCAGCAGCAGCGCCACCGGGCCGGCCCATTGGGACGCGACGAAGCCGGTCAGCCAGCACAGGAACAGCGCCCGCACCCGACGGGGTTCGCAGCCCGGGGTGGCGGTGAACTCCGGCACCGCGGTCAGCACGAAGCCCACCACCGCGGCCAGCCCCAGGCCCATCAACAGGGTCTGGCCATGCCAGGCAAAGGGGCCGAGCCGGTCGGCCGCCGCCGGCAGCGGCAGGCCCCCGACCAGGAAGGCCAGCCACAGCAGCATGCCCAGCAGCGCCAGCAGCGTGCCGGCGGCAAAGAAGGGGCGCATGCCGCACTGCCACTGCGGGTGGTCCAGCGACAGGCCCCAGGGTGCCGGGTGAATGGCGCGTTTCAACATGTGGGTCCCTCGCAGCGCAGGGTCTTGGGCGTCTTGCTCCCCTCTCCCACCTTGGGAGAGGGGCCGGGGGTGAGGGCCGGCGCCGTCGCAGGCCCCCTCAACCTTGAAGGCCCCCTCCCCAACCCCTCCCCCACGAGGGGGGAGGGGCTTTCCGGGCAGGGCTGTCCCACCGCTCCAGGCTCGTCGGGCAATTCGAAGGCCTGCCGCACCGCCGGCACCTGCAACAGTTCAGCGCTGAGCTGCAGCACCTGCGCGGCGCTGCGGGCCGCGGGTGCGACGCTCAGGCGCTGCTCGTGCACGATCCGGCCCGGGCGGCCGGCCAGCACCAGCACGCGGTCGGCCAGGCGCAGCGCCTCGGCCGGGTCGTGGGTGATCATCAGGAGCGCGCTGCCGTGGCGGGCGGTTTCGGCCAGCAGCAGCTGCTGCAGCTGCGCCTTCAGGCCGATGTCCAGCGCGGCGAAGGGTTCGTCCATCAGCAGCAGCTCGGGCGACAGCACCAGGGCCCGTGCCAGCGCCGCACGGCTTTGCATGCCGCCGGAGAGCTGGTGCGGCCAGGCCTGCAGGGCCGCCTCGTCCAGGCCGACGCGCCGGCCCATCTGCGCCGCCGCCTCGCGGGCCTGCGCGCGGGCGTGTCCGGCAGCACGCAGACCCAGGGCGATGTTGTCCAGCGTGCGCTGCCAGGGCAGCAGGCGCGGCTGCTGGAACATCACCGCGCAGCGGGTGAAACCGCGCTGCACACGCCCCTGCTGCGGCGTCAGCAGCCCGGCGGCCAGGTGCAGCAGGGTGGTCTTGCCGCCGCCCGAGGGGCCCAGCAGCGCCACCGCCTCACCGGCACGCAGCGTCAGGTGGATGTCGCTGAGCACCTCGGTGGGGCCGAAGGCGTGCGTCAGGCCCTCCAGGCGCAGCGCAGCAGTCGCGTTCGTCATGCCTCGCCCTCCCGCCAGCGCTCCAGCTCCCGCTTGAGCGGCTCCAGCAGGGCGTACTCCACCAGCAGCAGGCAGCCCACCACCGCGCCGATCCAGGCCAGGGTGCCGGCGGCGTCCAGCTGCGAGCGGGTGACGGCCAGGGCCGCGCCGACACCATCGGCCGTGGCCAGCAGCTCGGCCATCACCACCACCTTCCAGGCGCTGCCCAGTGCGGTGATCCAGGCCGGAAAGACGTAGGACAGCACATGCGGCGCATAAACCTCGCGCAGCATCATGCCGCGCGGCAGGCCATACACGCGTGCCATGTCACGCAGCCGCCCGTCCAGCGTGCGGGTGCCCTGCAGGGCAGCGGTGAAGACGATGGGCAGGCAGGCGACGAAGACGGTGAACACCGGCGTGCCGTCGCCGGCGCCGAACCACAGCAGTGCCAGCACCAGCCAGGCGATCGGCGGGGTGCCCAGCAGCACCGTCACCAGCGGGCGCGCGGCCATCGACACCCCCGCCGACAACCCGGCCAGCAGCCCGGCCAGCGTGCCCACGCCCACCGCCAGCGCCAGCCCGCCCAGCGCCCGCCGCGCGGTGATGACCAGTTCAGGCCAGAGCTGCCCGCGCTCGCCCAGCTGCAGCAGCGCCTGCAGGGCCTGCAGCGGTGCGGGCAGCAGCAGCGGGTCGGTGAAGGCGGCCACCGCCTCCCACGCGGCCAGCGCCAGCAGCAGGCTGGCCAGCGCCCCCCAGCCGCTCCAGAGGTAGGCAGGGGCGCCACGCAGGGCACGCCGGATCAGGCCCATGGCGCAGCCGTTGACCGCTGTCGGCGATGAACCTGGGGCATCGGACGGGCGGGCCGGCCGACGAAGGGGCTGAAAGAAGAGGTGAAGGAGCAGGCGTTCATCCCATGACTCAGAAATCCACCCGCGCGTTGACGAACAGGCGCCGGCCGCGTTCGGCCCAGCCGAAGTCGGCGGACTTCTCGGCCAGGCGCAGGTTGGTGAGGTTGTCCAGCCCGGCGCGCAGGTGCAGCGGCTGGCCGCCGGGCAGCTTCCACTGCTGGCCGATGCTGGCGTTGACCAGGGTGTAGGCCGGCAGGTCAGCCCCGCCGGTGGCGGTCTGGCTGCCGGTGTACTCGGCGCCCAGGCGCAGCGACCAGCCGGCCGCGGCACGCCAGTCCAGGCGGGTGGTGAGGCTGGTGCCGGGGCGGTCGGCCAGCTCGCTGCCGGTGGACTGGTCCTCGGTGTCCAGCAGCGTCAGGTCGGTGCTCCAGGCCAGCTGGCGGCTGGCCTGCCAGGTGAAGCCGGTTTCCAGGCCGCGGATGCGGGCGGCGTCCACGTTGTCGTACTGGTAGGTGCGGCGGCTGCCCACCACGCTGAGAAGGCGGTAGGTGATCAGGTCCTTGACGTGGGTCTGGAAAGCGGTGGCACGGACCTGCCAGGCCCCCAGCTGGCCATCGACGCCCAGCTCAAACGAGTTGGAGCTCTCCGGACGCACGTCGGCGTTGCCCAGGAAGGTGTGCGGACCTTCCGAGCCCACATAGCTCGGCGAGATCTGCTTGAGCGTGGGCGCCTTGAAGGCATGGCCCGCGCCGCCCTTGACCACCCACTGCGGGCTGGCCTGCCAGACCAGGTAGGCGCGCGGGCTGGTTTCGCTGCCGAAGTACTCATGGTGGTCGTTGCGCAGCCCGGCGGTGAGCATCAGCGCATCGGTCAGCGCCCATTCGTCCTGCAGGAACAGGGCGCGGTGGGTGGCGTCGTCCTGGCCGCCGGTCAGGCCGGCGTTCGTCAGCGTCTCCTCGCGCCACTCGCCGCCCACGGTGACGCGGTGGTCACCGAAGCGCTGGCCGGCGTGGCCGTCCAGCACCCGGTCGCTCATCGACTGCGGCCGGGTGGCCGCCACGCCGTTGCTGCGCGAGTTGAGGATCTCGATGTCGCTGCGGTAGGTGCGCAACTGGCCGTCACCGCCCGCCCAGCGGCCGCGCCAGCCCAGATGGGCCTGCTGCCGGTCGATGTCGTAGGTGTTGCGGTAGGCCTTGGCGGCCGTGCCCGAACCGGACACGCTGTCGTAGAAGCGCTCCTCGTCGGCCTGGGTGAGGCCGGCTTCCAGGCTGTGGTTGGCGTTGAACCGGTAGCTGAGCACCGCCGAGCCGCCCACCGACCGGCGCCCCTCGATCTCGGAGTAGCGCGGATCCTCCTCCTCGGCGGTGCTGCCGCTGCGCAGGGCCTCGGCGCTCACGCGCAGGCCCAGGCCCTCGGCCAGCGGACCGGCTGCGGTGACCGAGACCTTGCCGCTGCGACCGCCCTGGCCGGCGGTGGTGGGGTCGGATCCGCTCAGGCCGGCAGAGCCCTGCCAGCGGTCGGTCGGCGTCCTGGTGATCAGGTTGATCACGCCGCCCAGCGCCTCCGAGCCGTACAGCGCCGACATCGGGCCGCGGATGACCTCGATGCGCTCCAGCGCCGCCAGCGGCAGCCAGCCGTACTGGTAGTCGGAGTGGCCGACCACGTCGTCGGTGGCGCTGATGCGCCGCCCGTCGATCAGGGTCAGGGTGTGTTTGCCCTCCAGCCCGCGCAGCGCCAGGGTCTTGCGTCCGCCCACCTGGCGCGGGCTGAGCGTCAGGCCCGGCGCGCCCCGCACCGCCTCCAGCAGGTCACCGGCGTTGCGTGCAGCCATCTCCTCGGCGGTGATGACGGTGGTGCTGGCCGGCGCGGTGCGCACATCCTGCTCGGTCAGCGTGGCGGTCACGGTGACCTTGCGCAGCACGGCGGCGGGCGCGGCCGCATCGGAGGATGCAGCAGATGCAGCAAATGCAGTCGGGGCAGAGGCCGCGGCGGCCGCCGGCACCACCGCCTGGGCGGACGCAGCGCCCGCCCACCAGGGCGCGGCCAGCAACGTCAGGCAGGCCAGCACCAGCGGGCGCAGGGCGCAAGGGCAGGCAGCTTCCGTCGGGTCGGCGCTCGAGGTCAAGGTGGGATTTGGGTCGAAGTGGGGTCGAAGTGGGGTCGAAGGTGGATTCATCGGGCAGCTCCGGGGGCCGGCAGGCGCCGGCATCGGTTCTCAGGGTGACAACGCCGGGTGGCGACGGCTGCCGCGTGTCGGGGGGGGGATCGGTCGAATACGAAGGGTCAGGGTCAGGGTCAGGGCGCAGGTCAACCGAAGTAGAAGTCCGCCTCGGGCAGCTTGCCGCCGACCATGCCGGGGTCCAGGCGCATCAGCTCGTTGAAGAAGAACTCCAGCTCGGGCCGCGCCTGCGCGGCGGTGGCAAAGCGGGCGTTGTCGGCACGCACCGAGTCGGCCACCGCGCTGGCCTCCAGCACCGGGGCCTGCGCCACCACGGTGGCACCGCAGGCCTCGGGCCGCGCCTCGCAGTCGGCCAGCGCCGCGGCGTAGTGCGTCTGCAGCGCAGCGGCCAGGGCGGTGTCGTCGCGCAGTGCCGGCAGCAGCGCCAGGCCGGCCTGGGGAATGCGCGGCTCGCGCCGGTACAGCCGGCCCCACTCCTGCTGCAGGTCGACGCTGCGGTGCAGATCCGGGGCGATCAGGCTCACCGGGAAGGAGCGCGTCTTGCGCAGCGCCATCGACACCGCAGGCTCGGCCAGCAGCGCATGGTCGACGCGGCGGGTGATGAGCAGCTGCATCGCGTCCAGCGGCGTGCCGACGTAGCGCAGGCGGATGTCGCGCGGCAGCTCCAGCCCGCTGCGCTGCGCCAGCAGGCGAAACACCAGGTCGGGCATGTCGGCGCGGAAGGGCATGGCGATTTCGCGGCCCTTGAAGTCCGCCAGCGTCGTCGCCCCCGCGTCGCGCGACACCAGCCAGAGCACGCCCCAGGTCGCCAGGTTCAGCAGGCGCAGCTTCACGCCGCGGTTGTAGAGGTTGGCCGCGACGTTGCTGGGCAGCGCCACCACATCGGCCTGGCCGCCCAGCACCAGGGCGCGCAGCTGGTCGGGGTCCTTCCAGAGCGTGAAGCTGACCTGCTCGGCCAACGGCGCCAGCGCACCGGTTTCCACCAGCCGCATCAGCGGAAAGGACACTGCCGCCGGCGGCCCGGCCAGGCGCAGGCGGGCACGCCGCGGCGCTGGCGCCTGCGCCAGTGCTCCTGCCGGCCGCAGCGCCACACCGGCCAGGGTCGCCGCCGCCGCGGCCAAGGCAGCGCGCCGCGTTCCTGGTCCAGACAACCGTCGATCCGTCGCGTGCATCAGAACGCCCCCCGCCAGGCCAGCGACAGGCTGCGGCCCGGCGCCTGGATCTCCTGGCCGGAGACGCCCTCGGTGAGGTGCTCGTGGTAGGCCTTGTCGGCCAGGTTCTTGACCGCCATGCGCAGGCTGTGGTCGCGGGCATACCGCCAGGTGGCGCCGACGTCGGCCGTGGCAAAGCCCGCGGTGGCATCTTCGGTGCCGCGTGAGAACACGGTGGCCACTCGGTCCTGCCGGCGCACCAGGCGCAGGCGGCTGTCCACCGCCCAGGCCGGCGTCACCGCGGCACCCCAGCCCAGCGAGAGCTCGTCGGCCGGCATCTGGAACAGCGGCTCGTCCAGGTCGCGGTTGGTACCGCGCAGCACCGACAGCTTCACATCCGCCCATTGGCCGACACCAAACTGCCGGCGCGCCTGCGCCTCCAGCCCGCGGATGACCACACTGCCCAGGTTCACCGTGGCCTTCACCGGCAGCCCCCCCACGGTGGCCCCGGTGGCCTGGCCGGTGATGTAGTGGCTGATGCGCTGCTGGTGCAGTGCCGCGCTGTAGTCCCAGACGGCATCGGCGCCCTTGACGCCCAGCTCGAGCTGCAGCGAGGTTTCCGGCTCGATCTGCGGGTTGCCCAGGTAGTGGTAACCGTCGCCGCGCGGCGAGGCCTCGTAGCGCTCGCGCATCTCGCCGGCACGGAAGCCGCGCGCCAGGTTGGCATAGGGCCGCAGCAGCGACGTCACCTCCCAGCTCACCCCGACGGAGCCGGAGAGGGCCGAGTCGCTGCGGTCCAGCCCGTTGGTGACCGCGCCGTTGGACATGGACGCCGCCTCACCCGCGACCCGATCCCAGCGCAGCCCGGCCAGCACCCCCAGGGCACCGAAGCGCATGTCGTCCTGGACGAACAGGCCGGCGGCCCGGATGCGCGCATCGGCAAAGGGGTCGTTGCGCAGCAGGGCCGAAAGCGGCGTCGGGCTGGCGATGTAGCGCTCGGGTGAGGCCTCCATGCGCCAGAGGTTGACGCCCGCGCTGACCAGGTGCTCGGGGTGCAGCAGCCAGTCGGCCTTGAGGTCCACGCCGGTGGTGTCGAAGGACACCGTCGTCTGCGCGATCTCGCGCTTCAACTGGTTGGCGTAGGACCAGATCTGGCGCTGCACCGACTGGCGCCACAACCGCACATCCAGGTTCGGTGCGTCGCGCCCGCCGCGGCGGCTGTAGCCCAGTTCCACCAGATTGCGGCGCTGTTCGGGCGAATGCACGGTCGAGGTTCCCAGCGCGGCATTGGGCAGCGAGCGGGTCGAGCCTGGGTACCAGGCGTCCTCGTCCACATGCTGCTGCAGCGACAGGCGCAGCTGCTGCGCGGCATCCAGGCGCCAGCGCAGCTGGCCGATCAGGCTCTGCGCGTCGTAACCGGTGCGCGCCACCGTGCCCTCAGGGGACTTGTAGTCGTCCAGCCGCTGCGAGGCGGCCCCCAGCATCAGTGCAAAGTCGCCCTCGGAGAGGTTGAGCACACCCGTGCCGCGCAGCCCCTTGGAGGCACTCTCCCAGCCCAGGGCGGTCTGCAGCTTCAGGCCGGGTTCGAAGCGCGCCTGCGGCAGCAGTACGTTCACCGCGCCGCCCAACGCCCCGGTGCCGTAGAGCACCGAGGAGGCGCCCTTGACCAGCTCCACCCGCTCGGCCAGCGCCAGCGACATGAAGGAGGCGACGGCCCCGGCCGGCTGCGCCGAGTTCAGGCGCATGCCGTCCACCAGCAGCACGACGCCCTCCTTTTTCAACCCACGCAGCACCGGGTTGGCACCCTGGGCCCCGTCCGAGGCCACCGCCAGGCCGGGCTCGCCGCGCAGGGCATCGCCCAGGCTCATGCCCGCAGCATCCAGCCGATCGCGCTCGATCACCTGCACCGCCGCCGGGGTGTCCAGCGCGCTGGCGGCGTAACCCTTGGCGGTGACCTGCACTGTGGAGAGCCGGGGCAGCGCCCGCCCCGGCTGCGCCGCTGGATCCCCTGCGCGTTCCGTGGCAACAGCTTCTGTTGCGCTCGCCGCGTTCGCAGTCGTTGCCGCGATGGAGCCGCCCATCAACAGCAGGACCGCTCCCGCCACCGGCCGCAACCAGGCCACAGCCTGCTGGGTCAACGAAGCCACACCGGCACGGGGTCGCTGGAACATCACACTTCCTTAATACGAATGATTGCTGTTATCGATAGTATCCATCCTTCACGCCACGTTCTCCATGATCCAGTTCAAGTTCAATGGTTGCTGTTGCTAATACGACGCATTCCTATTTAAACTGACCTTCGTGCTGTCCCATCAACGCAGCCTGAACCCCAAGGAGGATCCATGCCCGCTCCCGACGCACTCTCCGTGGTGGACCTCTGGCGACGCCTGGGCATGCAGATCCGGCTGGGGCCGCACCCGGACGACGCCCGCCTGCTGGCGCGTTACCTGAGCTGCGGAGAGGCGCTGGCGCAGCAGCATGGCTGTTCAGCCCGGCGCACCCAGGAGTGCATGCTCACCCTTCTGATCCAAACCGCCCGGGACGCGGTCCTGCCCATCGGCTGGCGGCTGACCTGCCTGGACGCCTGCCGGCGACCGATGGAGCAGCTCGCCGACCAGGTGCGCGAGCCGGCCGACTCGCTGCGCCTGATGCGTACCGCCAAGCCCTGGCCCGCGGTGCCTCACGCACCGATGTGGTGGCGCACGCAGGGCGGGTGGCGGGCTTCTGTTGCCTGGCCTCAGGTGCGCTGGCTTTGGCCGCGGCACCCCGCACTTGGGCGTGCTCAGGACAAAGCAGGACCCGCCGGTTCCAGCCTCAACCCGCGAAGCGCGAGAACACCAGCGTGGCGTTGGTGCCGCCGAAGCCGAAGCTGTTGGACATCACTGTGTTGAGCGGCGCGTCGCGGCGCTCCAGCAGCACCGGCAGGCCTTCGGCCAGGGGGTCGAGGTTCTCGATGTTGGCCGATGCGGCGGCAAATCCGCCTTCCATCATCAGCAGGCAGTAGATGGCCTCCTGCACACCGGCTGCGCCCAGCGAATGGCCCGACAGCGACTTGGTGGAGCTGATCGCGGGCACCGCATTGCCGAAGACCTCGCGCACCGCCTTCAGCTCGGCCATGTCGCCCACCGGGGTGGAGGTGCCGTGGGCGTTGATGTAGTCCACCGGCGTCTTCACGGTGGTCAACGCCTGCTGCATGCAGCGCACCGCACCTTCGCCGGAGGGCGCGACCATGTCGTGGCCGTCCGAGGTGGCACCGAAGCCCACCAGCTCGGCCAGGATGTGGGCGCCGCGCGCCTGGGCATGCTCCAGCGACTCCAGCACCAGCATGCCGCCGCCGCCGGCGATGACAAAACCGTCGCGCCCGGCATCGAAGGCCCTGGAGGCCTTGTCCGCCTGGTCGTTGCGGCCGCTGGACATGGCGCCCATGCCGTCGAACAGCAGCGACAGCTCCCAGCTCTCCTCCTCGCCGCCACCGGCGAAGACCACATCCTGCTGACCCCAGGCGATCAGCTGCGCGGCATGGCCGATGCAGTGCGCGCTGGTGGCGCAGGCCGAGGTGATGGAGTAGTTGACACCCTTGATGCCGAAGGGCGTGGCCAGGCAGGCCGACACGGTGCTGCCCATCGTGCGGGTCACCATGAAGGGTCCGACGCGTTTGATGCCCTTGGCCCTCAGTGTGTCGGCCGCCCAGACCTGGTTGAAGCTGGAGGCGCCGCCCGAGCCGGCCACCAGGCCGCTGCGGGGGTTGGACACCTGCTCGGGCGCCAGGCCGGCGTGTTCGATGGCCTGCTTCATCGACAGCCAGGAATAGGCCGCGGCGTCGCCCATGAAGCGCAGGTTGCGGCGGTCCACCACCGCCTCCAGCTCCAGGTCGGGCCGGCCGCTCACCTGCGAGCGCATGCCCATCTCGGCGTACTTGGGGTTGAACTTCAGGCCGCTGCGGCCCTCGCGCAGGCTGGTGGACACCTCGGCGGCGTTGTTGCCCAGGCTGGAAACGATGCCGTAACCGGTGACGACGACGCGACGCATCTCAGAAGCTTTCGGTGGAAGTGAACAGGCCCACCTTCAGGTCGGTGGCGGTGTAGATCTCGCGGCCATCGACCAGCATGCGGCCGTCGGCGATGCCCATCACCAGCTTGCGCTCGATCACGCGCTTCATCTCCAGGCGGTAGGTGACCTTCTGAGCGGTGGGCAGCACCTGGCCGAAGAACTTCACCTCGCCGGCACCCAGCGCACGGCCGCGCCCGGGGTTGCCGCGCCAGCCGAGCCAGAAGCCCACCAGCTGCCACAGCGCGTCCAGGCCCAGGCAGCCGGGCATGACCGGATCACCTTCGAAATGGCAGCCGAAGAACCACAGGTCCGGGCGGATGTCCAGCTCGGCCTCGATCAGGCCCTTGCCGTGTTCACCGCCGGTGTCGTCGATGCGGATGATGCGGTCCATCATCAGCATGTTGGGCAGCGGCAGGCGCGCGTTGCCGGGGCCGAACAGTTCGCCATGACCGCAGGCCAGCAGTTCTTCGCGGCTGTAGGCATGCTTGCCCAGGTCGCGTTGACTCAGGGAGGGGGCGGTGGCGAGGGCGATCGGGGTATTCTGCTGGGTCATGGCGCTGCGCGGGACGTCACTCGGGGCCGCTGACGGCGGGCCCGGGGTCCAGGTTCTGGGACAGGTGGACAAAGGGTCCAACTGTAGCGCGGCAGGCACAGTCCCGGACCCCAGGTGCACCCTCATTGCAGCTTTCCTGCGCTCCGTCATGGGCTGGACACAACACACTGTGGTGCCGTCACGCCAGCGACAGACCGCCCACCACGCGGCACCCCTGACTTGACCTGCACCAACCGAGGGATGCACTGCATGACCGATAAACTTCGCCGCCCTGATTCCATCGCTCCAGCACCAGCCCTGGAGCAGATCCGGAGGCCGAACCGGTGGGACATGGGGAAGCCGATGGAGGCAACGATCACGCGCAGGCACTGCCTGGGTCGGATCGGACGGGCCGGCATGGCCACAACGCTGCTCCCCGGCCTGCTGGCCAGCTGTGCCCAGCCGATCACCCGGCTGTCGCTGGACAGCAACGACCGGCTGGTCGAACTGGACAGCGGGCGCGACATCACCCGGGCCGAGCTGATGCGCCAGATGGCGGGAAGCCGCTTTCTCCTGCTCGGCGAGCTGCACGACAACACCTGGCACCACCGCCGCCGTGCGGCCCTGTTGCAGGAGCTCGCCGGCATGGCACGACCCGCCGTCGTGGCCGAGCACCTGACCCGCAGCCGGCAAGCCTCCAGGGAAGGCGAGCTGCTGCCGGCTCTGCAGGCGGCGGGCTTCGATCCCCAGGGCTGGCAATGGCCGTTGCACCAACCCCTGTTCGACGCACTGCGCCAAGCCAACCTGCCTCTGCAGGGAGGCAACCTGCCGGCCGAGCTGGCGCGCCGCATCGCAAGGGAAGGGGCCGGCGCCGTGCCGACCGATCTGGCCGAACTGCTGGCACGCACCGAGCTCGACGATCCGTCCCGATCCAGTCTGGACAGCGACCTGCGCGACGGCCATTGTGGCCACCTGCCCGAATCACGCCTGCCGGCCATGCGTCTGGCACAGCGCGCCCGCGATGCCGCGATGGCACAGGCTCTGCTCGCGAGCACGGGCCGTCCCGCCGTGCTGCTGGCCGGCAATGGCCACGTGCGGCAGGACTGGGGAGTGGGCCGGATCCTGCGGACGCTGCAACCGCAGGAGGGCTGCCTGAGTGTGCTGTTCGGCGAACGGGGCAGCGACGATGCAGCCACGATCCGCGACAGCCGCGGGGCAGCCACCCACCTGTGGCTCACCGCCGCCGTGCACCGCGAGAACCCCTGCGCCACGATGCCGGTGATGCGGCGGCCGCCAGCCCCGCCGCGGGAGCAGGCCCGCTGAATCCGCGGCGGCCCCCCGGGCCGTGCAGTGAGCGGGAACGCCGCCCGGCCCGGCCCGCCTCACCCGCCGCCCAGCGCCAGCGCCACCCGGTAGGTCACGAAGGTCAGCGCGTAGGCCAGCGCCGTCAGGTAGGCCGCAGCGATGCCGGCCATCTTCCAGCTGCCGGTTTCGCGCTTGATGGCGGCCAGGGTGCTCAGGCACATCGGCGCGGCCACGAACCAGGCCAGCAGCGACAGCGCGGTAGCCAGGCTCCAGTCCTGCGCCAGCAGCGGCGCCAGCACGCCGGCAGCGTCGTCGCCGGTGGCCGACAGGGCGTAGACGGTGGCCAGCGCACTCACCGCCACCTCGCGTGCGGCCAGACCGGGCACCAGCGCGATGCTGATCTGCCAGTTGAAGCCGATCGGCTCGAACAGCAGCGCCAGCGCCCGCCCCAGCGTGCCGGCCAGGCTGTACGCCACCGCCGGGCCGGTGGCGCCTTCGGGCGGGGCCGGGAAACTCGCCAACGCCCACAGCGCCACGGTCAGCACCAGGATGATGCCGCCGACCCGGCGCAGGAAGATCTTGACGCGCTGCCACAGCCCGATGGCGATGTTGCGCGCCTGCGGCCAGTGGTAACTCGGCAGCTCCATCATCAGGGTGCGCACCTGGCGCCCGGCCGTCAGCAGCTTGAGCAGCCAGGCCACCGCCATGGCTGTGACGATGCCCGCCAGGTACAGCCCGAACAGCACCAGCCCCTGCAATTCCACACCGCCCCAGACCTCGCGCTGCGGCACGAAGGCGCTGATCAGGAGCGCATACACCGGCAGCCGCGCCGAACAGGTCATCAGCGGCGCGATCAGGATGGTCACCAGCCGGTCGCGCGGGTTGGCGATGGTGCGCGCGGCCATGATGCCGGGGATGGCACAGGCAAAACTCGACAGCAGCGGGATGAACGACCGCCCCGACAGCCCCACGCTGCCCATGATGCGATCGAGCAGGAAAGCCGCCCGCGGCAGGTAACCCGACTCCTCCAGCAGCAGGATGAAAAAGAACAGGATGACGATCTGCGGCAGGAACACCAGCACCCCACCCAGCCCGGCGATCAGTCCGTCCACCAGGAAGCTGCGCAGCAGGCCCTGCGGCAGCTGCGCGGCCACCGCCTCGCCCGCGGCCGCGGTGGCCGCCTCGATCCAGCCCATCGGCGCCTCGGCCCAGGCGAACACGGCCTGGAACACCAGGAACAGGATCAGCGCCAGCAGCAGCGGACCCACCAGCGGGTGCAGCACCACCCGGTCGATGCGGTCGCTGGCCAGGTGCGGCGCCACCTCCGCCAGCCCCAGGCGGTCGAGGATGCCCTGCACGGCGGCGTGGTCGCCGCGCGGATCCACCTCCGGCGCCAGGTCGCGTACGTCGCCGGGCAGCCGCTGGTAGTGCCAGACCTCCGGCTGGTCGAGCAGCTCGCGCAGCGCATCGGTGCCGTCGGGCCGCACCGCCACTGTGCGCACCACCGTCAGCCCCAGCTCGCGGCCCAGCGCCTCCGCATCCACCACGATGCCACGCTTTTCGGCCAGGTCGGCCATGTTCAGCGCCACCACACAGGGCAGACCCAGCCGCTTGACCGCCAGCACCAGGCGCAGGTTGCGGCGCAGCTGGGTGGCATCGACCACGCAGACCACCAGGTCCGGGCGCTTCTCGCCGCGGGCATTGCCGCGCAGCACATCCACCGTCACCGACTCGTCCGGGGAGCGCGGATTCAGGCTGTAGGCTCCCGGCAGGTCCAGCAGCCGCAGCGCCCGCCCGGCCGGGCTGCTGAACTGGCCCTCCTTGCGCTCCACCGTCACCCCGGCATAGTTGCCCACCTTCTGCCGGCTGCCGGTCAGGCGGTTGAACAGCGCCGTCTTGCCGCAGTTGGGGTTGCCCACCAGCGCCAGCAGCGGCCCGCCGCGGTGGATGTGGACGACGGATTCATTCATCGCTCGCCCCCCGCAAGAGGCTGCACCTGCACGCAGGCCGCCTCCGCCACCCGAAGCGCAAAAGTGGAGTCCCCCACCCGCACCACCAGCGGATC
>Ga0073899_10002217_pt1 | contig 17573 bp, 21 predicted proteins | sample KloWWTmetaKNB5Ph_FD_88975 | JGI IMG/M metagenome (GOLD analysis project Ga0073899, IMG submission 88975) | Active sludge microbial communities from Klosterneuburg, Austria, studying microevolution and ecology of nitrifiers - Klosterneuburg... | ecosystem: Engineered > WWTP > Aerobic digester >...
GTCGCCACGTCAATCACTCCTATGTCCCCTGCCGCAAAAAACAGCAGGTTAGGGTTCTTACGTGGATCAGATTTGCGTGGAAATCACCGGACCGAGTGGATCACTTCGAGGTGGAAATCAACACGACCGGCGCGTAGCGTGCCACCTTTTCGTCTCGCGCTGCCCTCCAGGCGAACGCCAGGCCGAAGGCCGTCCGGCCCCAGCGCGCGGCGCCGCGCAGCAAGCGGTACTGGTGCTCGCTGAGTTCGCCCAGCGTCTCGACCAGGCGCGCGTGAATCTCAGCCTCGGTCAGGGTTCCCGGGCGCGGCGCGACCAAGGGCTGCCTCAGGTGGAAGCCGTTGCGCGGAAACTCGACGTTGAAGAAGGTGGCTTCGGCCTTCTCGAACTGGCTGGTGGCCGGCAGCACATAGTCGGCCTGCCGCGCGGTCTCGGTCATCGCCACGTCGATCACGACGCTGAGGTCCAGTGCCCGCAGGGCCTGTCGCATGCGTTGGCTGTCGGCCAGCGAGTGGACCGGGTTGCTGCTCTCGATGATCATCGCTCGGAAGCGATGGAGGTGGTCGGTGAGGATCTCCTCGGGGATTACGTTGCAGGGGATCAGCCCCATGATGACCTTGGCGCCCGTGACCGGGCTTTGCGATCCGGGCCGCGGGTTGCCATCTGTGCGGGAGCCCGCACCCGGCTTCGCCGCGGTTTCGCGCGTCGAAGACGACAGGCTGAGCAGCGGCACGAAAGCGTTGTTGGTCCCCGGCCGGGCGTAGTGCCCGGACAGCAGCCACACCAGCCGGTTGAGGTAGCTGTTGAGCGTGGAGTGCAGGTTCATCTGCACGCCCAGGTCTTCGATCATCGAGACGCTCTTGGCCCGTGCGATGCGCTCGGCCACCTGCCGCAGCAAGGCGATGTCGATGCCGCAGGTCTGGGCGCTGTCCGGCACCGAGACGCGCTGCAGGACCTCGGCCACACGCGCATAGCCGGTGGTGTGCTCGGCCAGCCAGTCTTTGGCGACCAACCCTTCCTGGACCAGTATTGCCGCCAATGCGGTCAGGCACCAGGCATCGGTGCCAGGGCGCACAGCGAGGTGGAAGTCCGCCATTTCTGCAGTCTCGCTGCGGCGCGGGTCGATGACGATCATCGAGCGGTTCGGGTCCTTTTGAATCTCGCGCAGGATCACCCGCGTGCGCGCGAAGCCGTGCGACTGGAACGGGTTCTTGCCCAGGAAGACTGCGACCTCGGCGTGCTCGAAATCGCCGTGCACACCCGCCCCCATCATCTTGCCCTGCACCCAGGCCTCACCGGTCTTCTCCTGCGCCAGGGCGTTGGAGCGGTAGATCACGCCCAAGGCCTTGATGGTGCTGTCTGCATACGTGCCACCCAAGTGGTTGCCCTGACTGCCACCACCGTAGTAGAGGATGCTGGCACCGCCGTGCCTGGCTTTGAGGGCGGCCAGCCTTTCGGCGATCTCACGGATGGCCGTGGCCCAATCGATGTCTTCATAGCTGCCGTCCGCGCGCCGCCGCTTCGGGCTGATGATGCGGTCGGCGCCGTTTTGATAGAAGTCCATGCGCTGCGACTTCTCGCAGACGTAGCCCTGCGAGATGGGGTGGTCCTTGTCGCCCCGGGCCTTGACGATGCGGCCGCCCTCGGTCTGGACCTCCAGTCCGCAGTTCAGCGAACAGATGATGCAGGCCGTCTTTTTCCACTCTGCCGCCCGTGGTCCGTTCATCCGTTGCCTCTTTGGATCTGCCAGGTGTGAGGTTGCGTCATGAGATAGTGAACGTTATCCTATTGACGCTGACTACCACTGTCAACCCGGGGTCATCACAATCAGGCCATGCGCTATTCCAAGGACCACAAAGACGCGTCCCGCCAGCGTCTCATCGAGCTCAGCGGCAGTCATGCGAAACAGCATGGATTCAATGAAAGCGCAATGGCATCGCTCGCCGCATCAGCCGGCGTGACCACTGGCGCGCTTTACAAGCACTTTGCTGGCAAGGCAGACCTGTTCGCTGCGGTGATCACGGCCGAGCTGGCGCGCACGGCGAAGATGTACGACGGCTTCGACCCAGCCGACGATGCCAGCGCCGCCAAGTCACTGGCGGGCTACCTCAGCATTCAGCACGTGAGACACCCGGAGCAAGGCTGCCCGTTGCCGTCACTCACGCCCGAGATTGCGCGTGCTGACGATGCCGCCAAGGCCGCCTACCAGGCTGGACTGCTGGAAATACACGCCAAACTGCGCTGCCTGACTGCCACCTCAGAGGACGCCTGGACACTCATGGCGCAGAACGTCGGCGCCGTGATGCTTGCCCGGGCAATCGACGATGAAGAGCTCCAGCGAGAGATCCTGGCTGCGCTGCGGCAGGCGGGTGAGAAGTTGCTTGCGGACAGCCCCAGCCGCTCGCCCAGTACGGGAGCCTGAAAGTCGATTTGGTTGCGGCGAAATCGCCGGTCGGGGAAGCTCAATGCACTGTTCCCCTCGATCCCCGCCCGGCACGCTGACGGCCAACCTCGTCGGCGGCTACCTCGTCGGTGTGGCGGGCAGCCTCGGGATGACGCTGCTCGGCATCGGCACGGTGGCGCTGCTTCGCCACTCTCAACTCGCAGAAGGATGAGCCATGCAAGGATTCCAGGTCACGTTCTTCACCGAAGAGGGCCGGCATCACGGCCGCAAGCAGGTGCATGTCTGGCTGATGGAGGTGGCCAGGTCGCTGGGCATCACCGGCATCACGACCGCCGTCGGCGTGCAGGGCATCGGACGCGACGGGCGGCTGCATTCGGCGCACTTCATCGAACTCTCGGACCAGCCCGTCGAGGTGACGATGGCACTGAGCCCGGAGCAGTGCGACACCCTGTTCGCGCGGCTCGAAGCCGAGAAGGCGAACGTCTTCTACACGAAGACGCCGGTTGAGTTCGGCGTGTTGGGCCGACCTGCGGATGAGTGACCCTCACGCCTCGAATCCGCCCAAGCTGAACGTTCCAGCAGCCATGCCCGCGGCCGTGTGGGTACTGGGTTTCGTGAGCATGTTGATGGACATCTCGTCCGAGATGATCCACAGCCTGCTGCCGCTGTTCCTGGTCGGCACGCTTGGCGTCAGCGTGCTGGCGGTCGGCATCATCGAAGGGCTGGCCGAATCGACCGCACTGATCTCGAAAGTGTTCTCCGGCACGCTCAGCGACTACCTGGGCAAGCGCAAGGGCCTGGCGGTGCTGGGCTACGCGATGGGCGCCTTGACGAAGCCGGTGTTCGCGATGGCCAGCGGCGTCGGCATGGTGGTCGCCGCGCGCTTCATCGACCGTGTGGGCAAGGGTATCCGCGGCGCGCCGCGCGACGCGCTGCTGGCCGACATCACCCACCCCAGCATTCGCGGGGCCGCCTTCGGCCTGCGGCAATCGCTCGACACCGTGGGCGCCTTAGCCGGCCCGCTGCTGGCCACCGGCTTGATGCTGGCCTGGGCCAACGACTTCCGCGCTGTGTTCTGGGTCGCGGTCATCCCCGGTGTGCTGGCCGTGCTGCTGCTGGTGGGCATCCGAGAGCCCGAACACGACCGGCCGAGAGGCGCCGTGAACCCGATCCGCCGCGAAGCGCTGGCGCGGCTCGGCCTTCGGTACTGGTGGGTGGTCGGCGTGGGCGCCGTGTTCACGCTGGCGCGTTTCAGCGAGGCCTTCCTGGTCCTGCGCGCCTCGCAGCTCGGCGTCCAGGTGGCCTGGGTGCCACTGGTGATGGTGGCGATGAACCTGGTGTACGCGGCCTGTGCCTACCCCTTCGGCAAGCTGTCCGACACGGTGAGCCACGGCAAGCTGCTGGCCGCGGGCCTGGTCGTGCTCATTGCCTCGGACCTGGTGCTGGCCTCGGCCAGTTCCTGGGTCGGCCTGGGGTTCGGGGTGGCGCTGTGGGGCGTGCACATGGGCATGACGCAGGGCCTGCTGGCAGCGATGGTCGCCGATACGGCGCCGGAGGACCTGCGCGGCACGGCCTACGGCTTCTTCAACCTGCTCAGCGGACTGGCGCTGCTGGCATCGAGCGTCATCGCGGGCTTGCTGTGGGACGCGATGGGCTCGGCGGTCACGTTCTACGCCGGGGCGGGCTTTGCGGCGCTGACGCTGCTCGGCATGGCCCTTCGGCCGGCACCGGAGCGTCATCCGGCGCCGATTTGAACAGCGGCGATCAGTTCAGCCGGTAGCCCGCGTGGCAGGCGACGCAGGTCTGGTTGACCTTGGCCAGAGCGGCGAGTGCCGGCTTGAGGTCACCGGTGACTGAGGCATCCTTGGCGACAGTGGCGAACTGGCTTGCCGACCGGTGCATCGCGGTACCCGCGTCCTGCATGCCCTTGGGCATGAACTGCGCCACCTCGTGGGCGCCGTGCAGTTTCAGCGAAGACATGCCCAGGCGCTGTTCGGCGATGTCCGAGGCCTGCTCGAACTGGCTGCGGGACAGGGCTTCCTGGATTTCACCGAGCGCGAGCAGGTGGTCGCGCATGTTGGCCAGCGTGTGCGAGCGCAAGGGCTCGGGGAACTTGACCAGTTGGCGCGCATCGGCCTGCGAGGCGGCCATGTGCTTGGCGTGGTCGGTCATCGCATGCTGATGGCCGCTCGGCTGATGACCCTGGGAGGAGCCCACTGCGGGTAGGGCCAGCATCACGCAGGCGCTCAGAACTCGGAACATCGACATCGCGCCACTCTCCATGAAAGCAGACGATGGTGTCGGAGTGATCGACCCAAGGCATATGATCCAAATCATATGGCGCTGAAGTCTGCCACTTGATGACATCCCCGCGACCGGAGTGGCTGGCGGCATTGGCTCACCTCGCGGTGGAGCGCACATACGACGCGGGAGAAGCCGTCTTCCGACTGGGTGCTGCGGCGCGACATGTTCATTTCCTGGCCGAGGGGCGGGTGACCTTGAGCCGCTTCGGGCCGCGGGGCGAGGAAGTGGCGATCCACGCGGCGCGTGCAGGGGAGTTCTTTGCAGAGGCGTCCTTGCACAGCGAGCGCTACCACTGCACCGCGGTGGTGGCGCGACCCGCCTTGGTGGCGTCGATTCCCTCCGATGAACTCCGAGCGCTGCTGCGCCGCGATGCCGAGTTCGCCATGCAGTGGCTGGCCATCGTTTCGCGGCAGCTCCGCCAAGCGCGTACGCGGGTCGAACGCTTGTGCCTGAAGGGGGCACGCGAGCGGGTCCGGCACCTGCTGCTCACCGAGGGAAGCGGTGCCGCACACCGCTACACGCTGCACGGTTCGGTCAAGGACCTCGCAGTCGATCTCGGATTGACCCATGAGGCGCTGTACCGCACGCTGGCGGCCATGGAACGCGAGAACCTGATCCTCCGCGAGGAAGGGAGTCTGGTGCTTGTGCGCCAGCCGGGATTCCCCGGTGTGTAGCGCACAACTGGCTGATGCACTGGTGTTGGCCCTCCACGGTGAGGGCTGGTCCAGCGGCGCCGTGCTGCACTTTCTGCCCCGCGAAAGTGTGACCGAACTGCAGGCTCTGGTGGACAAGTCAGGCGTGTTGGCAGGCTTTGGCTACGAGATCACCTTGTTGAGGCGCCACCTTGCGCTCGCGCAAAAGGGCTACCGCTGGCTGCTGGTGAAGGTGGACGGCGGGGGCCATGCCACGGCTGCTGCTGAAGTCGCACTCACCTGTGGCGCGACCCTTGCCGTTTACTACCGCACGCTGACGGTTGAAGAGCTGATCTGATCAGCGCTTGGGCCGGTCTGTCGCAGTGGAGTGCACCGGTGGCCTGGTAGCCACCTTGCCGGGTGGCGGTGCGCCCTCGGCAGTGAAGTCTGATTTCTGGTCCGCAAGGGTCGGAAGCACTGACACCGCTTGACCCCCCGCGCCGGGCACCAACTTCGCGCGCAACTCGGCATCCAGGCCCGGGGTGCCATGCATGTCGGTGTCGACCAGGCCCGCGTCCAAGTCGCGTTTGGCCTGCAAGATGACGGGATCGGGTTCCAGCGCGGTGGCGCGGATCGGTTCGTCAGACTCGTGGGGCAGGGCCAGCGCCGGCTTGGGAGCGGCCTTGGACCGGCGGCGTGTTTGAGAACCCGCCGGAGCCTTCGGGCTGCTCGCTGTGGACTTCAAGGCCATCAGGAAACCTCCATTGTTTTGGGGCGGCCCACGGTGCCGCTCAAGGGCGACTGGCAGACTTTTCAGATGCCAATGGCGCGGAGTGATCATTGTTTTGACCCGCCATCGGCATCGATCGGGATTCCGGGCCACTGCCGGTCGCCGCGGTGTTGCGCTCCCCGGTCGGTGGCGCAGTGGCCACGGGCGCCGCCATGCTCGCGGAATCAGCCGGCGGTAACCAGGACGTTGCTGCGCTGGCGGGTGCGGCACTTGAATCGCCTTGCACAGTCGGGACTTCCGGCCTCTGCGGCGTCTTGTTGCAGGCGGTCAGCGAGAACGCGGCGAGGGACAGTACCGTGAGGATGAAGGGTGTGCGCATCATGTTCCTTTCGCAGCCGGCAGGCGGCCCCAGGCTAGTGGCCTTGCCGTGCCAGGTCTGTGCGAAGGCGAACATGGCGCCGCTGCGTCAGACGGCCAGCAGTTGCCTCAAGACATAGGGCAGGATGCCGCCGTGCTGGTAGTACTGCACCTCGATGGCGGTGTCGATGCGCAAGCTCAGCATCACCTCGCGTCGCACCGCGTCGGGTGCCGTGATCACCAGCATGGCGTCCGAAAGCGGCTGCAACACCTCGGCCAGCAGCACGTCCACCCGTTCGTCACCCCGCAGGCCCAACGATTGCCAGGAATCGCTGCCCTTGAACTGCAGCGGCAACACTCCCATGCCGATGAGGTTGCTGCGGTGGATGCGCTCGAAGCTGCGCGCCACCACGGCCTTGATGCCCAGCAGGGCCGTGCCCTTGGCAGCCCAGTCGCGGCTGGAACCGGTGCCGTATTCGTCGCCGGCAAACACCACCGTGGGCGTGCCGGCGGCGAGGTACTGCATGGCCGCGTCGTAGATCGGCATCTGCACGCCATTCACCAGCGTGTGGCCGCCCTCCACGCGCGAGCCATCGGCGCGCGCGGGCAGCATGAGGTTCTTGATGCGCACGTTGGCAAAGGTGCCCCGCAGCATGACCTCGTGGTGGCCCCGGCGGGCGCCGTAGCTGTTGAAATCGGCCGGCAACACACCCCGGCTCAGCAGGTACTGGCCGGCTGGTGAGCTGGCTGCAAAACTGCCGGCCGGGCTGATGTGATCGGTGGTGATGCTGTCGCCAAACAGTCCCATGATGCGGGCGCCCTGCACGCCCGGCACCCGTGCGGGAGGAACGGCCGCGAACCCTTGAAAGAACGGCGGCTCGGCGATGTAGGTGCTGGCCGGCCAGCGATACACAAGGCCCCGGCCGCCCTCGATCTGGCGCCACCGCTTGCCAGGGTGGGTCTGCAACTGGTCATAGTTGCTGCGGTAGGCCTTGCCGTTCATCGCAAAGGGCATCAGCGCGTTGATCTCGTCGCTGCTCGGCCAGATGTCACCCAGGAAGACATCGAGGCCGTCGGTGCCCTGCCCCACGGGCTCGGTCATGAGGTTGCGCCGCATGCTGCCGGCCAGGGCATAGGCCACCACCAGCGGCGGGCTGGCCAGGAAGTTGGCCTTCAGGTTGGGGTGGATGCGGGCTTCGAAGTTGCGGTTGCCCGACAGCACAGCGGCACACACCAGGCCGTGCTGGGCGATGGCGTCGTTGAAGGCCGGCGCCAGGTCACCCGCGTTGCCGATGCAGGTGGTGCAACCATAGGCGGCCAGGTTGAATCCCAGCTTCTCCAGGTAAGGCAGAAGGCCGGCCTGCGCCAGGTACTCGGTGACGATGCGCGAGCCGGGCGCCAGCGAAGTCTTGACATGCGGGCCCACGCGCAAACCCGCCAGCACCGCCTTCTTGGCCAGCAGGCCCGCGGCCAGCATCACCCCCGGGTTGCTGGTGTTGGTGCAACTGGTGATGGCGGCGATCAGCACATCACCGTGGCGCAAGTGCGTGCCATCGGGTAGGGCCACGGCGGGGTCCAGGGCTTGCGCTGGCACTTGATAGCCATCCTCGGCCGCGGGCGCGGTCAGCAACTGCTGCAAGCGCGCGGCGACATGGCCGATCTCGATGCGGTCCTGCGGCCGCTTGGGCCCGCTCAGGCTGGGCGCCACGCTGGCCAGGTCGAGGCGGATGACACGGCTGTAGTCGATGTCAGCCGCCTCAGGCACACCGAACAGGCCCTGGGCCCGGAAGTAGGCCTCGAAGGTGTCGATCTCGCTCGTGCGCCGGCCCGTGCCTTTGAAGTACGCGATGGTCTTGTCGTCGACCGGAAAGAAGCCCAGGGTGGCGCCGTATTCGGGCGCCATATTGGCCAGGGTGGCGCGGTCCGGCAGGTTGAGCGTGCGCGTGCCTTCGCCGCAAAACTCCACCAACTGGCCCACCACCTTGGCGCTGCGCAGCAGTTCGGTCACGGTCAGCACCAGGTCGGTGGCGGTGACGCCTTCGCGCAACCGGCCGCTGAGTTCCAGGCCCACCACGTCGGGCATCAGCAGGTAGACCGGCTGGCCCAGCAAGGCGGCCTCGGCCTCGATGCCACCCACGCCCCAGCCGACGACACCCAGGCCGTTGATCATGGTGGTGTGGCTGTCGGTGCCCACCAGCGTGTCGGGGTAGCAGATCTTGTCGGCGCTGCAGTGCACACCACGCGCCAGGTACTCCAGGTTCACCTGGTGCACGATGCCAAAACCCGGTGGCACCACGCCAAAGGTCTTGAAGGCGTGCATGCCCCACTTCATGAACTGGTAGCGCTCGCGGTTGCGGCTGAACTCCAGCGCCATGTTCAGGTCCAGCGCCTGCGGGCTGCCGTAGTGATCGATCATCACGCTGTGGTCCACCACCAGGTCCACCGGCACCAGGGGTTCCACGCGCCGAGGGTCCTGCCCCAGACGCACGGCGGCATTGCGCATCGCGGCCAGGTCGGCCAGCAGCGGCACGCCGGTGAAATCCTGCAGCAGCACACGCGCCACCACAAAGGGAATCTCTTCGGTGCGCGGTGCGTTGGCGTGCCAGGTGGCCAACTGCTCCACATGCTGGGGCGTCACCTTGTGGCCGTCGCAATGTCGCAGCACGCTTTCCAGCACGATGCGCAGGCAATGCGGCAGGCGCGCCACGCCCGGGTAGCTGGCGGCCAGCGTGGGCAGAGAGAAGAGTCGCGCTGTCTTGCCCGTGCGGGTGCTGAAGCTCGCCAGGGTGTGGGCGTAGGGGTGTGTGGAATGGGTGCTCATGGCAACTCGGGGCTGGGGCTGAAGGCTTATGGTGAAGACCGGCCGACCATGGCCGCGGGCTGCACCCAGGCGTCAAAGTCGGTCGCCGACACGTCACCGCTGGCCAGTGCTGCCTCACGCAATGTGGTGCCGTGCAGGTGCGCGTGCTGGGCAATGCGCGTTGCCCGGTCGTAGCCGATGTGCGGCGTGAGCGCCGTCACGAGCATCAGGGAACGCTGCAGCAGCTCATCCATGCGCACTGTGTCGGCCCGGATGCCTTGCACGCAGTGCGTGGTGAAGCTCGCCATCGCGTCGCGCAGCAGCTCGATGCTGTCGAGCACGTCCAGCGCGATCAAGGGCTTGTAGACATTGAGTTCCAACTGGCCCTGGCCTGCTGCCAGGCCCACCGCCACATCGTGCCCCATGACCTGGGCACACACCATGGTCAGCGCTTCCACCTGCGTCGGGTTGACCTTGCCCGGCATGATGGAACTGCCGGGCTCGTTTTCAGGCAGTTGCAATTCGCCCAGGCCGGCGCGTGGGCCGCTGCCCATGAGGCGGATGTCGTTGGCGATCTTGTTCAGCGCAATGGCCAGAAGGCGCAGGGCGCCATGCAGGCCCACCAGCGCTTCGTGGCCCGCCATGGCCGCAAACAGGTTGCTCGCCACGGTGAAGGGTGCGCCCAGGCGCAAGGCCAGCACCTGGGCCACACGGGGGCCGAACTCCGGATGGGTGTTCAGCCCGGTGCCGACCGCCGTGCCGCCGATGGCCAGCGCGTGCACCGCCACCAGGCTGTGGACCAGCGCCGCCTCGGCCAGCGCCAGTTGCGCGGCATAGCCCCCCAATTCCTGCCCCAGCGTGACAGGTGTGGCGTCCTGCAAGTGGGTGCGGCCGATCTTCAGCAAGTGGGCAAACTCGGCCGCCTTGTCCTGCAGCACGCCCCGCAGCCGGCCCAACGACTGCAGCAGCGGGCCGCAGGCCAGCACCGCTGCCACATGCATGGCCGAAGGGAACACATCGTTGGAGGACTGACCCAGGTTGACGTCGTCGTTGGGGTGCACGCGGTGCGGGCCCGTCAGGCTGCCCCCCAGGGCCCGTGACGCCAGATGGGCCACCACCTCGTTGACGTTCATGTGGGTCTGCGTGCCCGAGCCGGTCTGCCAGACGGACAGCGGAAACTCCGCATCCCATTCGCCAGCGGCCACACGCGCCGCAGCGGCCGAGATGGCCAATGCCTTGTCGGCGGCAAGCAGACCCAGCGCCTGGTTCACTTCCGCCGCCGCGCGCTTGATCTGCGCCAACGCGTGCACCACTTGCATCGGCATGCGCTGTGAGCCGATGGCGAAGTAGCGCAGGCTGCGCTGGGTCTGTGCGCCCCACAGCGCATCGGCCGGCACTTCGATGGGGCCGAAGCTGTCTGACTCGGTGCGGGTGGCTGCAGGGGAGTGGCAAGCCTTGGCATCGAGCACGGTTTTCATGTCACGGCATTGCGTTGCTGGCGCTTGTCAGCCTGCAGGGCTGATGCGATCCCAGGCGTCGCGCGCCGCTGAGCGGGTCGCGGTTGGCGTCTGGGTTGCGATAGTCATTGCTCATGGTGATCTCCTGGGGGTTATGGGCTCTGGATGGAGCCGGGTGGGCTTCAGTGCGCTATGCCGCGTCTGAAGAGGTTCACGATGGCCGCGAGCCCGCCGAAAGCTCGGCGGCCTGAGGTCCGATCTCGAAGTGCATGCCCTCGAAACCGCTCAAAGTGCTCATCTGCTCTTCGAACAGGGCCATGGAAAACCAAGCCCAGATTGCCAAACCGAGCACGAACATAAGGACCAGTGTGGCGAGGAAGATCGTGGTGGGCGTCATGGCGCGCTCAGTACGCGTGCTTCAACGGGTGAGCCGGGCAAGCACGACGCCCAGCACGAAGGCGCCGGTCACGCATGCCAGCGGCTTGGCCCGCACGGTGGAGCGCGCACTTTCGGCCCATGCATCACCTGTCTCGCGCAACTGGTCCGTCTTGGCATGCAGGGCCACTTCGGCGGCTGCCAAACCTTCGCCGAGCTGGCGCACAGCCGGTGCGGCGCGATCGGCCAGGCGATCAACGGTGTCGTGTGCGCCATGCACCGCCTGCTTCAACAAACCGACTGCTGCCGGCGGCGCCTTCTCGCTGCCCGGCAACATCGACGTATCGGGCACGCGCACGCGCGTGTCATGGGTCGGCCAGGGCACTTCAGAAGCGCTGCCGGGTGGGAGGGTTGAATCCATGAGGTCTCCAGTTCTATTCAAGCGGGCTGGGCCATCAGGTCTTCCTTGCGCGCGGCCATGCGAGCGCCCAGCTCAAGCATGTCCAGCGACGAAGCCTTGGCCTTCGGGAACATCTCGTTGTGCTCTTCCTTGACGTGGTGCTTCACGTACTCCGACAGCACCTTGACCTTGGCGTCGTACATCTCGCCATCAGGCTCAATGCCTTCGAGTTGCGCAATCAGGTCCTTGATGCCGGCGTGTTCGACATTCGCTTCGGGCACCAGCAACTTGTCCTTCAACGCGTTCTTGACGGCCGGGTAGAAGATTTCTTCCTCGATCTGCGCGTGCACGCTGAGCGCCGTGCAGATCTCGGCGACCAGGGCCTTCTTGTTGGACACCGAACGGGTCTTCTCGTATTCGGCGAAGAGCTGGCTCACCGCTTCGTGGTCGGCCTTGAGCAGGGCGATGGCGTCCTTCGCTGCGGTCTTGGCCTTGTCGGATGCGACAGCTTTGCCGGTGGTCTTGGGGGAGGTCTTGGCGGTGGTCATGGGGAGTCCTTGGGCTGGCGGGGAAAGGGATGGAAAGTCAAAACACGAAGATGGCGAGCAAGATGATGATCGGGATGGGAATGCCGAGAAACAGCAGCAGCAGTGAACGCATGGAGGCCTCGAAGGAGAGTGAAGGGATGTGTGTTCAGGCGTCGCGACGGCGACCACCGAAAGTGGCAGCCAGGCTCGCGACGAACGCGCCGACGAGCAGTGACACGAACAGCCACAGCGCGCCGTAGGCCGAGGCTTTGCGCGCCTTGTCGGCAGCGTCGCGTGCGGCCACTTCCACGTCGCGCGCCTTCGCTTGCGCCCTTGCAGCGACGTCGGCAACTCGCTTTTCGGCATCCTGCTGCGACAAGCCTGTGCGTTGGGCGACGATCTGGCCCACGTACCGGATGTCTTCGGGTGGCAGTGGCTCCGAGCGACTGACGTTCATGAAGATTCGGCTGACCTCGGCGGTGTCCCTGCCGGCGCTGCGATCGTCGGGATCCGCACCCACCGCTGCTCCGGTCGAGCCTGCCCCGGTCGCGGCCGAGGAAACATCACGCCTGAACAGCGAATCGACAAAGTAACCCATCGGTCCGCCTTCGTTGCCCGGCGCCAGGCGCGCTGAAGCAGCAGCGTTTCCAAGGGCCCTGCTGGCCGTGGTGGCTGCACCGCCTGCGATGGAGGCGCCTGCCTGAACGCCGCCGCTGAGAATCGATCCGATGACCGAACTCAGCAGCGCGGCAGTGGCCAGGGAAGCCACGGCCCAGGCCAGGAAGCCGTGCGCCGTGTCCCGGAAGTACACCTCGTCAGTGTGTACCTCGGTCCACCGGGTGCGCAGGCGGCCCGCGAGGTAGCCACCCATCGCCGAAGCCAGCAGCTGCGTGAGAGTCAGCCACAGGATGGTGGAGACACCGAAAGTCGCAGCGCTGAGGCCGTCTTGGGCCCAGGGTGAAACAGACGACAACCCGAGCCCGACCCCGAGGATCAGCAGGATCAAGGAAAGCGATGCGGCTGCAGCTGCGCCTGCGGCAATGGCGCCCCACGAGACGGCGCTGCTCAGAGACTTTGTGCTGCCACTGTAGTTGCCGCCAGGACCTCGGACGCGGTCGAGGTTCAGGTCTTCAGCGGTTGCTGTTGTGGAAAGGGTCATCGGAAATCCTGCGGTGGGTCTGCGGCCCGGGTGAGGGCGATGCAGGCGTGCGTGGTGAATGAACCCGACGCACGTTCGGGCAATGGCGAGTCGCGGTCTGTTCGGTGACGCACCCCCCGGCTCGCGGCCCATTCGATTGATCGCATTGCCCTGAGTGGCGAGTCACACAGACGCGCGTGAGGCCACGGCGTGGGTCAGCGTTTGCCCATTCGAGGTGGCGCCGCTATGCCCACCGTCGTGGCGTGGTCCTTGCCTGGGCGGCAGTCTTCCTTCCGGGCAGGGCCACGCTCAGGATCACGCAGTCACCGTCAATCTGCTTGATGGCGCACAGACGGCTCAAGATGCGGGGCTGAACATGCGCGCTGGAACGAGTCAAAGGACTTTCATCATGGGCATGCGGCATCGCCTCACGGCGCTCGCGTTCGGCGTTGTGGCGGCAGTCTCGATGGGAGGTTGCGGTGAGATCGCAACCCTGTCCGTGGCAAGGGGAACCGGGCCGCGGCCGGAATTGCCGCCACCGCATCAGACACTGCTGCCCACGGTGAACATCGCACCCGCAGTAGGTTGGCCGCAAGGCGCCGTGCCGCAGGCGGCATCGGGGCTGAAAGTGGTGGCCTTTGCCGCCGGGCTGGATCACCCGCGCTGGCTGCTGGTTCTGCCCAATGGCGACGTGCTGGTCGCCGAAAGCAATGCACCGCCCAAGCCGGAGGCCAGCAAGGGCATCAAAGGCACCATCATGACGCTGGTGATGAAGCGTGCTGGTGCCGGCACGCCCAGCGCGAATCGCATCAGCCTGCTGCGCGACGCCGACGGCGACGGCATCGCCGAGACCCGCTCGGTTCTGCTCAGCGGCTTGTTTTCACCCTTCGGCATGGCTTTGATCGGCGACCGCCTGTTCGTGGCCAACGCCGACGCCGTGCTCAGCTTTCCCTACCGCCGCGGCGACACCACCATCACCGCACCGGGCACCAAGCTGCTGGAGCTGCCGGGTGGCCCGATCAACCACCACTGGACGAAGAACCTGCTCGCCAGCGCCGACGGTAGCAAGCTGTATGTCAGCGTGGGCTCCAACAGCAATGTCGGCGAACGGGGCATGCTGGTGGAAGAGGGCCGCGCCGCCATCTGGGAAGTCGAGGTCAGCAGCGGTGCCCATCGCGTTTTCGCCTCGGGCTTGCGCAATCCTGTAGGGATGGCGTGGGACCAGACCGAACACGTCCTCTGGACGGTGGTCAATGAGCGTGATGAGCTGGGCAGTGATCTGGTGCCCGACTACCTGACCTCTGTGCAGGACGGTGGCTTCTACGGTTGGCCCTTCAGCTACTTTGGTCAGAACGTGGACGCGCGTGTCGAGCCGCCGCAGCCCGCTCGGGTGGCCTCGGCGCTGGTGCCTGACTACGCGCTCGGCCCACACACGGCATCTCTGGGGCTTGCCCGATCTGCGGGCGGCAAGCTGCCGGCCACTTTCGCAGATGGCATGTTTGTTGGCCAGCATGGCTCCTGGAACCGCCGCCCGCACAGCGGCTACAAGGTGATCTTCATTCCCTTCCAGAATGGCAGGCCAGCAGGTGCGCCACTGGACGTGTTGACCGGCTTCCTCAATGAAGCGGGCGAGGCGATGGGCAGGCCTGTCGGCGTGGCCATCGACGCGCGTGGCGCACTGCTGGTGGCGGACGATGTGGGCAATGTGATCTGGCACATCAGCGCAGCGCCTTGACGCGGGCGCAACGGGTCGTTGGAAAAGCCCGCTGGGCCCCTTGGGCACGGCCCAGCATTTCAGCGCTCCGTCCAGTTCCAGCCGCAAGTCGTGGTGCAGGCTGCTTGCCCAGTGTTCCTGAACCACGAGAAGCTCAAGCGGCCGGCGACGCTCTGGCCTCCCGCTGCGGGCTCGGAAGCGCCGTATGCCCGCGAACCGGATCTCATGAAGTCGAGCATGTAGCTCCAGAAGACGAGCGTGCCGATCAACACCACGCCACCGGCTGCCGAGATGGAGCTTGTCAGAGTTCGGGACGTTCGCCGCGAAGGGGCGTGCGTGTTGGCGCAGCGGGCTTGAGCTGCAGTGCAGAGCCGCGGAACTTGGGCGCCCGCGGTGGCTCGGCCGCACGAGGGCCAACAAGCAGATCCGCCAGCGTGATGCCAACCATGTGCGTCTGCATCACGACTTCAAGCTGCTGCCACAGATCGCTGGCAAGACCGGGGCGACTGTCCCTTTCATCCCTTCCGGACTCGTCCTTCTCCACAGCAGCAACGATGTCCGCCACTGAGATGGCACCCGCCTGCCGGCCCAGCGAGTAGCCACCGCCGGGCCCACGGGTGCTTTCCACAAGCCCTGCCGTGCGCAGCCGCGCAAATACATGCTCGAGGCAGGCAGGCGAAACATGATGGCGATTGGCGATGGCGCGCAGGGCCACCGGACCGCTCTGCTCACACAGGGCGACATCCAGCATGCTGTTGACAGCCAGTTGATTTCTTCGGCTCCACCGCATTGCGTACTCCTTCACAGGGTCCATGCTGCGACCGAAGCCGCATTTGACTTGCTGTTCGCACCCCGTGCTCTGGACTCATGGTCGCCGCCAAGTGCCATCGGGTCTGTTCATCACCGTACAGACCACGAGGTGGCTTCCCGCAAGACTGCATCAAGTCGCAGGCTTGCCTGCATGCGTGGGGTGGTTGCTCACAGCATTCCGCGTGTGGCTGACAACCGTCCAGTGGCCGGGCCTGAATCGCGAAGGAGTCTGCAAATGCCACGAATCGAAGAACTCGAGATGAACGCTCACCGTGCTGAGCTGAATTCAGACGTCCAGGGTTTGTTCATCAAGTACCGCGCCAGGTTCGGATGGGACGTGCCCGAGGTCGATGAGCGCTTGTCGGAACGATTGATCATCCAGTCGATGCGTCAGGCTCTGGACGAACTTCAGCTGCAAGTGGCCGCGAGCCGCACGTAGGTGACTTCTTTGCCACATCTGTCCGAGTCCCCGACCAGCAAACGGCCACCTGCCAAACGGTCAATTCACAGAGGAGTAGCCATGAAGGGTTTTGTGCAAGACATCGAGGCTCTGGCGATCCAGAACGTCGAATTCCGCAAAGTGCTCTACACGGCCAAGAGTTGCCAGCTCGTGCTGATGACGTTGAGGCCGAATGAAGAGATCGGCGCCGAGATTCACGAGCTCGATCAATTCTTCAGGGTTGAGCAGGGCAGCGGCGAGGCCGTGCTGGACGGGATTCCGACGCAGATTCGCGCCGGATTTGCCGTGCTCGTGCCGGCCGGTGCAAGGCACAACATCATCAATACCGGCACCGAGCCCTTGAAGCTCTACACGCTCTATGCGCCGCCGAACCACCGTGACGGGGTCGTCCACCACACCCGCGCCGACGCCGAGGCCGATAGCGAGCACTTCGACGGCAAGACCTCGGAGTGAACGCCGTTCCAGCCAGCCGCAACACGCGACGCGTGCGAACCATCCGCTCATCAGCATCGCAAGGCGTTGGCGATCCCGAAACGGCCGGCAAGTAGTGCCCCCGCGAGAACTCGGCACTCACTCTGGCCTGGCTCGTGACCGGAGCGTCTGGCAAGTCCTCGACAACTTGGGAGCACCCGCGCATTGTGAACGGGGCCGGGAGCTGAAAGCGGTGCGCTGCACGGTACCCGGCAGTGAGCACGCCCGCTCAAAGCCAAGGGGCGCGCCTCTGCCTAGGGGCAGTTCAGGATGGAACCCTGAACACTGCAAAAGCCCTTCGGGCCCAGCAGATTGGGCCCGATCCTTTGCAGGCGCGTGCCGTCGCTAGCCCAGCACCCGACGAGGTCGCAAGAAGTGATGGCCTTAAGCGGCGCCAGGGAAGCCGGCGGCAGCAAGGCTGGCGCGTTCGCTGGCAGCCGTGGCGTCGATGGCCTTGCGGATGCCGCTGTCGGCGCGCTGGAGATGGGTTGCTGGCCTCCATGCTGGGGCGCTGGAGACAAGGCGCCAACGCCACCCAGGCAGGTCCGTGCCGCAATACGCCTGAGGTCTGCCATTTCAGCGAAGGCACTGCTCTCGGCGGCACCGGTCCTCTTGCCTGACCTGGTGGACGCCGCCAACGCGACTTCGACATCCTGGAGCGCTCGCATCGCACTGACGCATCCGGCAGAGTGCAGAGGGTCGGCCGGAGCAGCAACCGTCGAACTCGCCGCAAGCGCACCCGTGATGGCAATCCATTGCAGACGCATGGGTCTTGGAGGCGCCGATGCCGCAATCGTTCAGTCTGAGTGGGCGGCCCGAGGGCGGCGCACCTTGCGCTGGGGCGATACGGCCGCATCTACGCACTGCATCGCCCCGAATGTGAAGCCAAGGATTTCCATGTCCGCATCCACAGCCAAGTCCTTTCACGCCCAACTCGAGACGGCCATCGCACTTGCACAAGTGCTCGAACGGGTCGAGCACGGCATCGAGCCAGTGA
>Ga0073899_10002218_pt1 | contig 17569 bp, 14 predicted proteins | sample KloWWTmetaKNB5Ph_FD_88975 | JGI IMG/M metagenome (GOLD analysis project Ga0073899, IMG submission 88975) | Active sludge microbial communities from Klosterneuburg, Austria, studying microevolution and ecology of nitrifiers - Klosterneuburg... | ecosystem: Engineered > WWTP > Aerobic digester >...
ACAAGGCCGGCGAGAAGCTGCGCTACAACTGGAATGCGCCAATCCACCAGAGCCCGAACGAACCCGGCACGATCTACCTTGGCTCGCAGTTCCTGTTCCGTACCCGCGACCAGGGTCAGACCTGGGAGCGCATTTCACCGGACCTGACCACGAATGATCCGGCCAAACAGCAGCAGGAAAAGTCGGGCGGCATCACCGTCGACAACTCGGCGGCCGAGATGCATACAACCATTTATTCGATCAGCGCATCGGTGCAGGACGGCCGCGTGATCTGGGTCGGTACCGATGATGGCAACGTGCAGGTGACGCGCGACGGCGGCCAAACCTGGACCAATACCGTGCGCAATATCCGTGGCCTGCCCAAGGCATCGTGGGTGAGCTGGATCGAGGCCAGCCGCTTCGACGCGGCGACCGCCTACGCCACGTTCGACCGCCACACCTTCGGCGATCTCGATCCGCACGTCTATGTCACTCGCGATTTCGGTCGCAGTTGGACGCGGATCGCCGATCAGGCCCAAGGCGTTCGTGGCTACGCGCATGTGATCCGGGAAGATGTGGTTGATCGCAACCTGCTTTTTCTCGGAACCGAATTCGGGCTGTGGATCTCGATCGACGGCGGTGCGAACTGGGCGGCATTCACAGGCGGCAAGTTTCCTGCGGTCGCAGTGCGCGATCTCGCGATTCAGCCGCGGGACCATGATCTGGTCATCGCCACCCACGGCCGTGGCCTCTGGATCATCGACGACATTACGCCCCTGCGTCATCTCGACGCAACAGCGCTCGCGGCCGAACTCGCCTTGCTGCCGAACCGACCACAGCAACAACGGTTGCAAAGCTACGGCGGCTGGTCGCGTGGTGATGCCGCGTACGTTGGCGCCAATGCACCAGATGGCGCAGTGATTACCTACCATCAGAAGGCACGACACCTGTTCGGCAAGCTCAAGCTCGAGATCATCGACGCCGATGGCAAGGTCATCGACACCTTGCCGGCTTCGAAGCGGCGCGGCATCAATCGCGTCGAATGGGCGATGGCGGTAAAACCGCCACGCACGCCGCAAGGCGCGACCCTTGCCGGTGCTGCGACCTATGGGCCGCGGGTGTTGCCGGGACGCTACACGGTGCGCTTGACCAAGAATGGCAAGGTCTACGAGACCCCGTTGGAGATCGGCATGGACCCGCGTGCAACTTACAGCTTGGACGATCGCAAGGCGCAGTTCGCGGCCGCGATGCGCGTGCATGGGCTGTTCGAGCGCATGGCCGATCTATCCGACCGCATTGTCGGCCTGCGTGAGCAAGCCAAAGCGCACGCCGCGCCGATGCAGCCCGGCGCTGCCGCCAAAGCCAAACTGCTGGCGCTGGTCGAGCAACTGGAAGCGGTGCGGCGGCAAATTGTCGCGACCAAGGAGGGCGGTGCCATCACCGGCGAAGAACGTCTGCGCGAACATATGGACGCGATCTATGGCGCCATCGTCGGCTGGGAGGGTCGCCCAGGGTCGTATCACTTGGCACGAATCGATGCGCTGGAAAGGGAGCTCGCCGAAGTCGAAGCGAGTTTTGCCCAGCTGGTCGAACGCGATGCCAAAGCACTCGGTCTCGATCCTGCGGTGCGAGCGGTCGCCTCTGGTCGCGGTTCGCCGCGGGCCGCGCTGCACGCGCTGCGCTACTACTGGCAGACGCCCGATCTGACCAGCACGATGCGCGAGAAAAAACGGCGTTAACTCGCACATCATGCTTTTCCGCAGTCATCCCGCGACAATGCGCGGATGACTGCACCGCAACTTCCGATCACCCCGTTGCTGCCGGAAATCGTTGCCGCGCTGGCGACGCTGCCGCGCTTGGTGTTGGAAGCACCGCCCGGTGCCGGCAAAACCACGCAGGTACCACTGGCCTTGCTCGGCGCCGACTGGTGCCGCGGCAAAATTTTGATGTTGGAGCCGCGCCGTATCGCTGCACGCGCGGCGGCCGCGTTCATGGCCGAATCACTCGGTGAGCCGGTTGGTGCCACGGTCGGATATCGCATCCGCTTCGAATCGAAAGTGTCGGCGCAAACACGCGTCGAAGTCGTGACCGAAGGCATTCTGACCCGCATGCTCCAAGACGACCCGATGCTCACCGGCATCAGCGCGATCGTGTTCGACGAATTCCACGAACGCCATTTGCACGGTGATCTCGGGCTCGCGCTCTGTATCGATATCCAGTCTGGCCTGCGCGAAGACCTGCGCTTACTGGTGATGTCGGCGACGCTCGATGGCGACAAGCTCGCGCGCTTCCTTGACTGCCCGCGTCTGACCAGCGCCGGTCGTAGTTATCCGGTGACCATGGCGTATTTTCCGGCGCGCCCGCAAGAACTGCTCGCCTTCCAGATGAAGCGCGCGGTGCAGCACGCACTCGCAGCGCACGTCGGTGACCTGCTGTGCTTTCTGCCCGGCAAAGTTGAACTCGACCAATGTGCGCGTGCGCTGGCGGACGTCGACGCCGAAGTCGTGTTGCTGCACGGCGAGTTGTCAGTCGACGAACAGGCCCGCGTGTTGCGACCGGGAGCTGGGCGACGCGTCGTCCTTGCGACCAATGTCGCCGAGTCCAGCGTGACCCTGCCCGGTGTACGCGTGGTGATCGATTCCGGGCTTGCACGCGAACCGCGACTGGACGCCGGCAGCGGCATGAGCCGGCTGGAGACCGTGAATATCGCGCAGTCATCGGCGACGCAGCGCGCTGGTCGTGCCGGTCGCGTCGCCGAAGGCTGGTGCTATCGATTATGGCCGGAGAGCCAACGCCTGGAACCGGGAACGCGCCCGGAAATCGCACGCAGCGAGCTCGCTGGGTTTGTGCTCGAGCTGAAGCAGTGGGGGACCGCTGCCCTGCGCCTGCTGGATGCGCCGCCCACCGCCGCGATGGCGGCGGCGGTGACGCTGCTGCAGTCGCTGGATGCGCTGGATAGCGACGCCCGTATCACGCCGCACGGCCGCAAGCTGCTGGCATTCGGCACGCATCCACGTATCGCCAACTTGCTGGTACGCGCGCAGGCCGGCGAACGTGCGCTGGCCTGCGATACCGCCGCGCTGCTCGATGGCCGCGATCCGCTGCGTGGCGAAGCGCGACGCGCGGAAGACCTGCGCGACCGGCTGAATGTGCTGCACGACTTTCGCGACGGCCGCCGCATCGACGCGGCAGATCGCGGTGCACTCGCGGTGATCGATCAGACCGCGAAGCAGTGGCGACGGCGCTTGCAATTGGATCGCGACGCCAAATCACGACTCGATTCACACCATCAGCTCGGCGACTTGCTCGCACTCGCCTATCCAGACCGCATCGCCAAGATGGATGCCGCACAACCACGCCGCTACCAGTTGTCGAACGGCCGTGGCGCGCGCCTGCACGACAACGCATTGCTGTACGGCGAACCTTGGCTGGTCGTCAGCGAACTGCGCTTCGAAGATCGCGACAGCTTGATTCAGCGTGCCGCGCCGCTTGATCCAGACACGCTGGAGCGATGCTATCCAACGCATTTCCATAGCCGGCGCGCACTTGGGTTCAATCGCGATAAGCGCGCGGTCGAAGCGAGCGAAGAACGCTGTTTCGCCGAACTCGTGCTGGACCGCAAGACCGTACCTGCGGCGCGCGACGCCGCCACTGCAACGATGCTGGTCGCCGGTGTTCGCCAACTCGGGCTTGAAGGTTTGCCGTGGAGTGACGGCTTGCGCGAGTGGCAGGCGCGGGTCGAGTCGCTGCGCACTTGGTGCCCGGAACTCGGTCTGCCCGATTGCAGCGCAGCGGGTTTGCTGGCATCACTTGATGATTGGTTGTTGCCGTTTCTCGACGGCAAGTGGCGCCTGTCCGACCTTGATGGTGAGACGTTTGCCGAAGCCTTGCGCTCGCGGCTTGATTACACGCAACGCAAGCAACTCGATGAGTACGCACCTCGCGAGCTCACGGTGCCGAGCGGCATGACGCGCAAGCTGTCGTATCAGGGCGATGCACCAGTGCTCGCAGTCAAGCTGCAGGAACTATTTGGTCTTGCCGACACGCCCCGCGTTGCCAAGGGCAAGGTCGCGATTGTGCTGCACCTGCTCTCGCCGGCACGCAATCCGATCCAGGTCACGCAAGACCTCAAAGGCTTCTGGGAACGCACCTATCCCGAGGTCAAGAAAGAACTCAAAGGCCGCTACCCCAAACATCCGTGGCCGGATGACCCATGGACGGCCACACCGACGCATCGCGCCAAGCCGCGCTCATGACACCGCCTGATGCCGTGCAATCACGGCAGAAGCTGGATCCCGAACTGCCGAACCGCGAGTGCGAAGTTGGCGATCTTGGCCATCGGCTGCGACAAACTCGCCGCGACCTTGCGCTTCCGATTTGCATCGATCAAGACACTGACGTTCACGCGCACTTGGCATCAATCAGGTCATGCACGGCTATTATGTTGCGTCGCCGTCAGGCATGACCGAAAACGGACCCGAAAGGATACTGGCCATGCCGGATACCGATCGCCACCACATCACCATCCTCCCAAGCGGGCACCAGTTCGACGTGATCGCGGGTGAATCGGTGTTGGCGGCGGCGCAGCGCGCTGGATATGCGCTGCCGTATTCGTGTTTGAGTGGTTCTTGTGGCAGTTGTCGCGCGCGCCTGATCAGCGGCGAGTGCACACAAGGCAGCGAGGCGCGAGCATTGAGCGAGGCCGAACGTGCGCGTGGCGACGTTTTGCTCTGCCAAGCGCATCCAGTCAGCGATTTGACCATCGCGGTGCGTGAAGTGCCGCGCGTGTCCGACCTGCCGCGACGCATGATCGCGGTAAAAATTGTCGCGAAGGATCTGCTTGCAACAGACGTGCTGCGACTGCGACTGAAGCCACCGAAAGGTGATCCGTTCCGCTGGTTGGCTGGGCAGTATCTCGACGTGTTGTTGCCGGAAGGCAAGCGTCGCGCTTTCTCGATCGCGAACGCGCCGGAAGATGCCGAACTGATCGAGTTGCATGTCCGCAAAGTGCCCGGCGGCGGCTTCACGCAACAGTTATTTGACGCCTATCCAATTGGCGCGTTGCTGCGCATCGAAGGTCCGCTGGGGACGTTCGTTGCGCGCGAAGATTCGGAGCGGCCGATGATTTTCATGGCCGGCGGCACCGGGTTTGCGCCGGTCAAGGCGATCATTGAGCACTTCTTGCATCTCGGTAGCGCGCGCTCGATCCATCTTTACTGGGGCGCCCGTCAGGTGTCCGATGTCTATCTGCCCGACCTGCCGGCCACTTGGACGCAACGGCATCCGGCATTCGTCTACACGCCGGTGTTGTCAGACGCCAACGCAGAGGAATTGCCACAGTTTCGGCACGGTGCGGTGCACGATGTATTGCTGGCGGACATCCCGGAGCTGTCTGCATTCGATGTCTACATGAGCGGCCCGCCGGCGATGATCGAAGCAGCACGACATCGCTTCATTGCCGCCGGCTTACCCGACGATCGGCTGTATTACGATTCGTTTGAATACGCACCGGAAGTGATCGCAGCGATCCTCGCGGGACGGGCCGGGTTGCGAACCTGAACTCGGTCGCCGGCGGCGATCAAGCGTTCAGCGCGCACCGGGCAGGCGCGGAATGCCCATGTCGTCGCGTTCTTCCGCAACCGGCAGCGGTGCCAGCAAGTCTTCGACGCTGTGCTTGGCAATCAGCGAGAACGGCGCCTCGCCGTGCTGTACGGCCAACGTGTTGGCGAGCGCTTTCGCGGTGCGGTCAGTATCACCTTGCTCGGCGTAACAACGCCCGAGTTCTTCCCACGCATCAGCACCGGCATTGAAGGCAATGGCACGACGCAAATAGTCCTCGGCTTTGATCCAAGCGTGTTCCTGGCGACTGAGCCGACCAAGCGTGAGCAGCAGCGCCGGATCGTTGGCGTGCGCTTCGAGCCAGCCTTCGGCGGTCTTCAAGCGCGGTGCCACTTTCGCGTCCGGCGGCAGCGCTCCATATGCCAGTACCAGCGCCGGCGCCCAGCCATGCTTCAAGGTTGCCTCGATTTCCTGCGCCGCCTGCCCGATCAGGTTCAGCTGAACCGAACGCTTGGCATAAGCGATCGCGACCTCGGCAATGCGCTTCTCATCGCGGTTGAGGTCGGCCCACAACGCATGCAGATTGATCGCGTCGGTGGTCTGATCGATTGCGGCGACCAAGATGCGGCTGACAAAGCGCGCCAAGTCATCGGGTGGTAGTTGCTGGCTCTGGCGAATGCGTGGCAGATACGCCAACGCTTCGCGTGCACGTTTGCGCGCGGTCAACGCCTCGATCAACCAGCGTGCGCCCATCGGCGACAAGCGCGAGGCCTGTGCCAGTGGCACCAGCATCTCGATGGCGGCACCGGCTCGCCCATCGAGTAATTCGTTGCGGGCGCGTAGTTCAGTCGCCAGATCATGTGTTTCAGCGGCCTCGGTGAGTTGGTCGAGCAAGCGTATTTCCTCGGCACGATCGCCGCGCGCATGCGCAGCAGCATGTGCGGCGATGAGTGCCGGCAACTTCAAGGTGCGCAATTTTGTCGCCTTGAGTAACTGCTGTCCGGCTCGGTTCGGACGTCCGGCCACCAGTGCGATCATGCCGTCGAGAAAGCGTCGACGCGCACTGCGGCGCGCACCCGCCTGCCACAACCGCATCGGCCAACGCAGCAGCCAGAACACTGCATAGAGCAGAGCCAATGCGGCCAGTAGCAGGAATACCGCGTTGACCACCGTGGTTTCGATGGCGATATCACCGCGCTGGATCAGCACGTATCCGGTATCGCCCCGGAGCAAATACACCGCCAGCGCGCCGACCACTGCCGTGACCAGCAACAGCAGTAACAGGCGGTAGAACGTCATCGTTCGATCCCGTGGGCGACATCACGGGTGTGGCGCAGATTGACCAGTTGTTCCAATGCCGCGCCCGGCATCGGCCACGGTACCGGCTTGTAGGCCGCGACTCTGGCCAGCTTCTGGCGTACATCACCGCTGCTCGCGGCATCTAGATCAAAACCGAACGCCAACGTGTTGCGCGCCTGTCCAACCAAGGCCTGATAACGCGTGGCGTCCTGCTGGCGCAGCGCTTCCTCGGCATGCAGCAGATCAAGCGCAACCACTGCACGCAAGGTATCGGCTGCGAGCGGACCGAGCATGCCGGCCTCACGCGGGCTAACCCGGCGCACACGCACCAAGCCGCGCAGCAGCGTTTCGAAGCGGCCCATCGCCGGTGCCGGTGTTACCAGCGACGACGCGCCGCGCAAAGGCAATTGCGGCAAGCGCACGCGCAATTCGGTCAGTAGCGCCAAGGTCTCGCCGTAGGCCTGTTTTGGCACCGCGTCGAGTTCGGCAATTTCCTGCGCCAGCGTCTGCCGCACGCCGGCATAACGCGGATCTTCCAAGCGCGCGAGTTCACTATCGGCGAGGCGCAAAGCGGTCGCCGCGGCCACGGCGTCATGAAACAGACCGAGGCGCTCGATCCCTGCGGAGAGCAGCAGCTCGGCTTGATTCAGGCGCAACTCGGAGACGCTGTCCATGCGGTTTTCGGAGACACGCTTGATCGCTTGTTCGAGCAGCGCTGCGCGCTCGCTGATACCGAGCAGTTCTTCACGCAGGCTGCGATCGAGCGCATCGTCGTCGTCAAAGCGGCGAGTCAGCGCCGATATCTGCCGCCGCAACTGTCCGTTTTCTTCCTCGGCCAGTGCAACACGCCGTGACGTCGCCTCGCGTTCCTGCAGCGAACGATCGGTGGCGTCCGCCACGTACCACACCGCTATCGCCGTCGTGATCGCGATGGCAAGCGCAGCCAGAGCCAACATTAATGCACCGCGGCCACCGCGCGCCGGGTGCTCGGAATTCACTTCATTCATGCGCGTGTCTTCACCATCCATGGCCATGCTATCAGCGTGTGCGTTCGATCGCGGCGACCAGATCGACGCTACGCGCCGAGTCGGCCACCACCACGTCGCGGCAGTGCATACCGCGCGCCAACGCCGCGAGACGGTCACTGCTGACGTACAGCGTCTCGCCGGCGAGGCGTAACCAGCGCTCCGACCCGAGCAGCGCCGGCAGGGCCAACAAAGCGTCGCGACTGCTGACGATCAATTGTGGCTGCGCCATCGCGTCGATGCGGCGCAAACTATCCGGGCGCGCAGCGCAGGGCGAACGTTCGTATACCGCCAGGTCGGCTGCGTCGATGCCACGTTCGCGCAGTCGCTGCACCAACCAGTCGCGGCCACCAGCACCGGTAAGGCGAACGACGCGTCGTGGGCGCGCCAACCACGGATGCAACAGCACTTCCTCGCTACGAAAACCGGATTTCGGCATCTCGGCAGCAATGCCATGCGCGGCCAAGGCCTGTGCGGTCGCCGGCCCTTGTGCGATGACGCCGCCACGCGGCAACCAGTCGGGCAGCAGGGCGAATACGTGGCGCACCGCGAGCGTGCTCGCGAACACCAATACGTCGGCGTTCGCCGCGGCACGCAACGCAATCGCCAAGATCGCCGGATCGTTGCGCGACACCACCCGGAACGGTGCCAGCGTCACCACCTGCGCGCCGCGCCGGCGCAGCCGATCGGCGAATGCGCGGTTCTCGCCGGCTGGCCGCGTCAGCACCAGACTGCGTCCGCGCAATGTCGGCTGATCGTTTTCGGCCCCGTTCATGGCGCCAAGATTAATCCGCTTCGACGGTGGCGTCATCGTCTGGCGCTTGCGTACACCCTGACCATGTCGGCAGACTTGGACATGATCTACGATCCCATTTCGCTCGAACGCACCATCCTCGAAACCATCCCAATGGCACGCGCCATGGGGCTGGGTGTTGTCGACTACGATGGTCATCGCATCGCGTTGAGCGCACCGCTGGCACCGAACGTGAATGACAAGGGCTGTGCGTTCGGCGGCAGCCTCGCCAGTCTGATGACCTTGGCGGCATGGGGATTGGTGAACTTGAAGCTGTCTGAAGCCGGCGAGCAAGCCGACGTTTACGTGCAGGACAGTTCGATCAGCTACCTCAACCCGGTCTGGGACGCGCTGACGGCAGAAGCGGCCGCCGAGCCCGGCCAGGACTGGGCGCAGTTCATCGCCGATCTGCGCGAACGCGGCAAGGCAAGGATCACCATGATGGCGGAAGTCGCCGTCGCCGAAGGCGGTGGCGTCGCCTGCCGAATGTTCGGAAAATTTGTTGCCAAACGGAGTCCCTGAGATGCGCCTGTTGTTCCGTACTGCCGCTATCTTGGGTCTGCTCGTTCTGTCTGCGTGTGCCACTCAGCGCGAGCAGGACAAGCTGCTCGACGCAACGCTCGACCAGTACGCCGCGACCATCCGTTGGGGCAATGTCGATGATGCACTGAGCTTCCTCGCGCCGGACGCACCGAGGCCAAGCGCCTTCGAGATCGAACGACTGAAGCAACTGCAGATCGCCGGTTACCGTGAACAGCCGCCGGTGCTGCTGTCGGCCAGCGAAGTTGAACAAGTGGCACAGATCGATTTCGTGAATCGTCACACCCAAGAAGGCAAGTCGACGGTTGAACGGATGCGCTGGCGCTACGACGCCAGCGCACAGCGCTGGTGGCTGGTCAGCGGTCTGCCCAAGCTACATCCGCAGTAGCGCCGTCGGCGACTGAACCGGCGGTGCCACGCCGGCAACACGCCGCCGTTACAATGCGACACATCCGCTATCCTCGTGCCTGCGCACATCGCGCCATTGTCCGAGCTGCCGATGCGATTCCGCTGCTGCAACCTGCTTCCGCAACCGCGCCGTTGGGTGCTCGGGCTGGCGTTGCTGTGGTTGGCGCCAGTACCACCGATCGCGGCCGCGGTCGGCGAGGCAATGCCGACCGAAGAGGCGGCGCGGGCAGCGGCTGAAGTCCGGATCGACCAGTTGAATCTGGCGATCGAGAATCTTGCGCGCACCGATCCAGCCGGCGCCGAACAATTGGCCTCTGATGCGTTCACCACTGCCCGCGACCAACACTATGAATTCGGGCGCATCGAGGCCTTGCACAACCTCGGTCGTATCGCTCGCCTGCGCGGCCAATTGCAGGCCGCAAGCGGCTATTTGATCGAAGCCCTGTCGGCGGCGGAAGCGCTCGCTGACAACCGCCTGATCGCAAAGGTTGGCAACAGCTATGGCACGGTACTGGAACGCCAAGGACTCGATGCCGAAGCACTCGACCGGCACCAGCACGTGCAGAATTTGTGGCGTGATCTCAACGACACGCCGGGCCTGATCGCGTCGTCGATCAACATTGCGCGCGTATTTGAACGCCGCCAAGCGTGGAACGATGCACAGCGTCACTATGAAGCGGCGCTGCAGCAATATGACGCCTATGCCTCGCGTGAGCGGGTGCCGCCACAAGATGTCGCCGCGATCTGGATGGGCGAAGGCCGTATCGCGCTCCGGCGTGGATTGATCGACCAGGCCGAATACGTCTTCACTCGCGCACTCAAGCTGCAGACCGTTCACCAAGACCTGGTTGGCGAGAGTGCAGCCCGTACCGGGCTGGCGCGCGTCGCGGCGGCACGCGGCGACGAGGCCACTGCGGTCAATGGCTTTGAACAAGCGCTGGCCTTGGCTGGCCGGGTCGGCGCGCGCGCCGAAATGGTCGAAGCACTGACCCAACTCGGGCGCCTGCATCTGGATCGAGCCGGTAACGAACTTTCTGGCGTCGCCCGCCGCGAACGTCTGCAGCACGCCCTCGATTTCACCCAGCACGCGTTGCAACTCAGCCGTCAGGGTGAAAGTGATCGCTCGGTTCAAGTCGGGCTGCATCAGCAACTTGCAGACGTGCATGAACTGCAGGGCGACAGCGCGCGCGCACTGACCGATCTCAAGACTGCACAAGAGTTGCGCGAACGCCAATTTCAGGAACAGAGCGACGCGCGCTATGCGCTACTCGCCAATACCGCGAACGTGCGCGAACGCGAGCGCGAACTAATCGCCTTGCGCGCCTCCAGCGAACAACAGGCGAAAATTCTGGCGCAGGAAACGCTATTGAAGCGCGCACTCACTGCCGCGGTGATCCTGCTCGCCGGCATCGCCGCATTGCTAACCGTGCGTTTCGTTGAAACTGGCCGCGCTGCGCGCCAACGTGCCGCCACGAATGCACGCCTCGCGATTGCGCTGCAGGCGGCGGAGCAGGCCCGCGCTCGCGCCGAAGAAGCGGATCGGATCAAAACCGAGATGCTCGGCATCGCTGCGCATGACTTGCGCAATCCGCTCAGTTCGATTATCGGTTTCGCCGACCTGATTCGTACTGAACGCGAATCGATGGCTGACGCACGCGGTCATGCCGGGATCATTGTCGCTGCCGCCGAGCGCACGCTCAAACTGGTCAGCGACCTGCTCGAGTCTGCGGTACTCGATGCCGGTCAGATCCAGTTGCAGCAGACGCCTTGCGATCTTGCCGTGTTGCTCGCCGACGCGATCACTCGGGTCGCCGCTCGCGCCCAGGCGAAACAGCAGCAGATCGACTTCCGCGCCGCCGCCGGTGCGATCGTGCTGGCAGACGCTGAACGCCTTGATCAGGTGTTCGAGAATCTACTGTCGAATGCGGTCAAGTTTTCGCCGGTAAAGGGACTGATCGAGGTGTGGATTGAACTTGAGCCGGAGTGCGTGCGCGTCGCCGTGCGTGACTACGGTCCGGGGCTGTCGGTCGATGATCGACAGCAGTTGTTCCGCCGTTTTCAGCGCCTCTCGGCACGCCCCACCGGTGGCGAAAGTTCCACCGGCCTCGGCCTCGCCATCGTCAAGGATCTGGTTGAACTGCACGGTGGCACGGTCCGCGCGGAGTCCGAAGGCAGCGGTCGCGGCGCAACGTTTCTGGTCGAATTGCCGCGTCTGCAAAATCCGCCGCTGCGCATGGCGACGGCGGCGAACGAAACCGATCCAGCGCATCAACGCGTCGGCTGAAATGCCGGCTCCGGCAGGGTGGCGATGAACGCGAGGCGCTCATCGACGCCCATCGCCAGCAGCCGCGTGTGTAGCGACTGGCGTTCCGGCAACGGCAGGCCACGCATGTGCGCCAACAGACGCTGCCGCTCTGGTGGCGTGAAACGCGCGAACATCTCTTGCGCGGCCGCACGCTGTTCCGGTGGGATTTGCTGCAGCATGCGTTCGCGCGTGCCGATTTGCTGCTCGCTGCGCATACCTTCGACGTAGGCGCGGCGTTCTTTCGGCGACATGCGGTCGAAGCGGCGGCGCATCTGTGCCCGCTGTTCCGGACCGAGCTTCTGGAAGCGTTGGTAAGCGCCGTGCAGCCGCCGCTGCTGTTCTGGTGGCAATTGCCGGAACGCACGGTAACGTTCGCGGATGCGGCGCTTATCGGTATCCGGCAGTTTCTGCCAATCACCAAAACGCTGCGCCACGTCGCGCTTGTCCTGTGCTGTCATCGCGTTCCAGCGTTGTGCGCCGATCCGCAAGTTCTGCCGTGTTTCCGCCGGCAAGGTCGGCCACTGTTCCGCGAACGCCATCAGCACGCGTTGTTCGGCCGGCGTCAGTGCATCGAATGTAACCTCATCCGCAGCCGCGGCCAGCGTCGAACCGGCAACCACCAGCAGCGCGAGCGCGAGTGCGCGCAGGCTAGTCATCGGCAGCAACTGGTTCAGGGTGAGGTGTAGTTTCATCGGACTTGGTTGTGTCGTTTGGCGGTTGGATCGGAACGGTGGCAGCCGGCTTTTCTTTCGGTAGTTCGCTATCGACACGCACTGGATCTACTGGCTTCCCCTCGGCGTCGGCAAACTCGGCGAGGTAAAGCAGCAACTCGGCACTCGGTGCATCACTAGCGTCACTGGCATGGGCGTCTAGCCAGAGGCCGGCTGCGCATCCAGCCAAGCATAGAAATCGAGCTCCTCGTAAAGTTCGAGATTCTCGGACCCGGCCAACATCGTGAAATCTTCCGGCAGCGTCCCGGTCGGTGGTGCCGGCAACTGTTCCGGAACCAGTCGCGGCCAGATCGCGATCGCCATCGCCAGCGAAAACGCACTCGCGAACGTCGCTTGCCAAAGCCATCGTCGCGGCTGCGGTTTCGGTGCCGCCTGCAACGCGGCCTGGCGCGCCTGATTCAATCGCGACAAGGTCGCCGCATCGAGATCGCGGGCGCTGGTATCGAGCTGCTGGCGGATGCGTTGTGTCCACGTGTCCTCGTCATGCTCAGCCATGATGTTGCTCCAGTCGTGCGCGCAATGCCGTCATCGCACGCGATAGATGGGTCTTGACGCTGCCTTCGCTGCACGCCATCGCCCGCGCCGTGTCGGCGACGTCCAGTCCTTCCCAAATCCGCAACAAGAACGCTTGCCGCTGTCGGTTCGGCAGTGCGCGCAGCGCGACGTCCAGTGCCATCGCAGTCTCGCCATCGGCAACATGCTGACACGGCAGCGGCACGCGCGGATCGGCGACATTTGCGAGCGGGTCATTGTCGTCGTCACGACCGACGATACGCTCGATCCACCCGAGCCAGCGCGAACGCACCTGATGGCGACGATGGAAGTCGAGCAGGCGACTATCGAGCACACGGTGGAACAGCGGTGGCCAATCAGTTGCCGGTTTGTCGCGATAGTTGCGAACAAAAGCGAGCATGCAATCTTGAACGATGTCGAGGGCATCCTCGCGGTTACCGACACCGAATTCGGCAATGCGCAAAGCGCGCCGCTCGATGCCGCGCAGGAACGCGTCGAGCGCATCGTGATTGCGGGCGGCCGGCGTACCGGCACGCGGATTCGCGGGGCGGTCGCTGTCCATCCAGTGCATCGCCAAGGTGTGGGTCATTGTAGGGCCGCCATCGGGATTCCAAGAGGGGTAACGCTGACTGAGAAAATCGGTTGACACGGCGCGCGAGTGCCGCTCTACCGCATTCCTGCTCGGCGCCGATTTGTGGCGTAGTTCACAGGCACTGAAATGCTTGTCAAGCACCGCCGATCGTGTATCGAAGCGGCTGCAACATGTCAGCACCGAACACGTAAAGCACTGTTCTAATTGGATAAAATATTGTGGCTAGTTTTTGACCGGGCAAGCTGTAGGCCGCGCCAGCACGCGTTCCGTCGCGCTTGTTCGACGCACAATCCACACAGTTATCCACAGAATCTGTGGATAAGGCTGTTTCTAGCGGCATATCAACCGGTTGACGTGGATTTCTCGACTTGAAATCACGAGGCATCACGTCACTCACGCGTACTGCCGATGTTTGGAATGATCCGGCCTGTGGAACCAACCGCTAGACTGCGCGGCCTCGCCTCCGAGCGCGCTTTCATGCCCGTCATCTTGCGCGTGGCCGTGCCCGTGCCGCTGCCTGAATTATTTGACTACCTGCCGCCGGCGGATGTGACCATCGCCGACATCGCGCTTGGCGCACGCCTGCGCGTGCCATTCGGCGCCCGTGAACTGATCGGCGTGGTGGTTGAACATGCCGAGGTTGCGGCAAGCCCGAAGTTGCGTGCCGCGATATCGCTGTTCGATCCAGCACCGGTATTTCCGGAGCCGCTGTGGCGGAGCCTGCTGTGGGCAGCGCGCTACTACGCCTATCCACTCGGCGAAGCGCTGGCCAGCGCCTTGCCGGCGCCGGTACGCGAACGCCTGGAGACAGCGCCGTCACATCGCGACCTGGTATTGCGCCTGCGGCCCGATCCGGATCAGCGCGCGAAGCTGCGCGACGGCAGCGCGCCCGCCGCGATGTATGACGCGCTATTGGATGGTCCGCGCAACTGGACGACGTTACGCGTGCAGATCGCGCAGGCGGCAACGGCGAAACGGCGACTGCTGCAACTTGGCCTGATCGACACACTCTCGCTGGACGACGCACCACGCCGCTTCCAGACCACCGCGCCCGAATTGAATCCCGGTCAAGCCAATGCCGTCGCGCAGATCATCGCGACCTTGGGTGGCTTCACCACCACCCTGCTCGAAGGCATTACCGGCAGCGGCAAGACCGAGGTTTATCTGGCGGCGATGCAGCAGGTACTGGCACGTGGTGAGCAGGTGCTGGTGCTGGTGCCGGAAATCGGATTGACGCCGCAGACGGTGGCGCGCTTCCGCGAGCGCTTGGCGGCGCCGGTACTGACCTGGCATTCCGGGCTCGCCGACGGTGCGCGCGGGCGCGCTTTCGAACGCGCCCGCAGCGATAGCCCGCTGGTGGTGATCGGCACGCGTTCGGCGGTATTCGCGCCGCTGCCGAAGCTCGGACTGATCATCATCGATGAAGAACACGATGCGTCGTTTAAGCAGCACGAAGGCTTTCGCTACCATGCCCGCGACGTGGCTTTGGTGCGCGCGAAGCACGGTGTTACGGCCGTCGTGCTTGGCAGCGCAACGCCGGCGCTGGAAAGCCTCGCGAATGTCGCACGCGGTCGCTACCAGCACGTGCGTTTGGACACGCGTGCCGGCCATGCGCAGCCGCCCACGGTCGAAGTCATTGATGTGCGCCGTGAGCGCTTGCAGGATGGTCTCGGCGCAGGTGTGTTGAGCGCAATTGGCGATGTCGTGGCGCGCGGTGAGCAAGCACTGGTCTTTCGCAATCGCCGCGGCTTCGCGCCGGTCCTGCATTGCATCGACTGTGGTTGGCACAGCGACTGCGAACGCTGCGACCGACCCTACACCTTGCATCGTGGGCGGGCGCGCCTGATCTGTCATCACTGCAGCCGCGAGCGGCCGATCCCGAAGCAATGCCCGGCCTGCAATAGCGACAGTCTGACCCCCGTCGGCATCGGTACCGAACGTCTTGAAGCCGCACTGACGCAGCGGTTCCCACAGATTCCCGTACTCCGTCTCGATCGCGACAGTGCACGTTCGGCCGATCAGTTCGAACGTGTGCTCGCGCGCGCCCATGCCGGTGAGGCTTGCATCTTGGTTGGTACCCAAATGCTCGCCAAGGGTCATGACCTGCACGGCGTGACCCTGGCGGTCATCGCCGATGCCGACGGCGGGCTGTACAGCGCCGATCCGCGCGCCAGCGAGCGCTTGGCACAACTGGTCGTGCAGGTCGCTGGGAGGGCAGGGCGTGGTGCGCGGCGCGGTCGGGTACTGATCCAGACGCATCATCCCGAACATGCGTTATTCCGAACTTTGCTGTCCGGCGGCTACCCGGCGTTTGCGCACGCCGAACTGCGATTGCGCGAGGCATTGTCGCTACCGCCGTTTTCGTCGCAGGTGATCTTGCGTGCCGAAGCGCGCGAACGTCCGCAGATCGAGCGGTTCCTGCGCGATGCCGCGGCCATGGTTTGCCACGATGGCGTCAGTGTCGCCGGCCCATTGGCTGCGCCACATGCCCGCCGAGCCGGCTACGAGCGCGCGCAACTGCTGCTTGAAGCGGTGCAGCGGCGCGACCTGCATGCCGCTCTCGAAGCCTTGCTGCCACAGATCTACACGCACCCACTGGCGCGCAAACTGCGCTGGTCGCTGGACGTCGACCCGATTGCCGTCGACTGAACGCTTGCCAGATGCCGCGCGATCGCGACACTAGCGCCATGACCGATACCCCTTATCCACGCGATCTGATCGGCTACGGCCGCAATCCACCCCAAGCACGCTGGCCGCGAAATGCCCGCATCGCCGTGCAGTTCGTGCTGAATGTTGAGGAGGGCGGCGAGAATTGCGTCTTGCATGGCGACGGCGGTTCGGAGCAGTTCCTGTCCGAGATCATCGGCGCCGCGAGTTATCCCGATCGCCACCTCAGTATGGAGTCGATCTACGAATATGGCGCCCGCGTCGGCGGTTGGCGCATCCTGCGCGAGTTCGAACGTCGCCGCCTGCCGTTGACCGTGTTCGCGGTGGCGATGGCGATGCAGCGGCATCCGGAGTTCACCCAGGCCTGTATCGAACAGGGCCACGAGATTGCATGCCATGGCTGGCGCTGGATCCATTACCAAAATATTCCCGAGGACATCGAGCGCGAGCACCTCGAACGCGCGGTCGCGATCCAGCGTGCGCTCACCGGCAGTGCGCCGCTCGGCTGGTACACCGGCCGTGATTCGCCGAATACGCGACGCCTGGTGGTCGAACACGGCGGCTTCGAATATGACAGCGACTATTACGGCGACGATCTGCCGTTCTGGACCGAAGTCGACCTCGGCGCCGGTGTGCGCCAGCCGCACTTGATCGTTCCCTACACGCTCGACTGCAACGACATGCGCTTTGCGACGCCGCAGGGTTTCAATACCGCAGCGCATTTCTTCGAGTATCTGCGCGACAGTTTCGACACGCTGTACGCAGAAGGCACAGAAACGCCGCGGATGATGTCGATCGGCATGCACTGCCGCTTGCTCGGTCGTCCGGGGCGGATCGTCGCGCTGCAACGCTTTCTCGACCACATCGCGAAACACGAACACGTCTGGGTCTGCCGGCGCATCGACATCGCGCGGCATTGGAAGGCCACACATCCGTTTATTGCCGCAAACTAGTTCGAGCCCGGTTTGATTGCTTTGTCTGGAAATGTGATTGCCTGCGGATTGCACGCTTGAGCAATCACTCATTACATTTTGTCATCAACGCGATTTCACGTTTTTTTCACGGCAACACTGTTTTTTTTTCGTTATTCTCAGGTGTCGTTCATAAAACGCCTATCGGCGTTTCGAATGAGTAACGGAATCGGCCATAGGAGAAACA
>Ga0073899_10002221_pt1 | contig 17558 bp, 10 predicted proteins | sample KloWWTmetaKNB5Ph_FD_88975 | JGI IMG/M metagenome (GOLD analysis project Ga0073899, IMG submission 88975) | Active sludge microbial communities from Klosterneuburg, Austria, studying microevolution and ecology of nitrifiers - Klosterneuburg... | ecosystem: Engineered > WWTP > Aerobic digester >...
CACCAGCGAATACCACAAGAAGATGGCGATCTTTGCCGCCTCCGAATGGAAGACCAAGCTGGGCCTGGACACCGAGATGGACAACCTGGAGTTCAAGGTGCTGATCAAGAAGCGCCACGATGGCGACTACCAGATTGGTCGCCACGGCTGGGTCGCCGACTACAACGATGTCACCACCTTCCTGACCCTGGTGCAATGCGACTCGGATTCCAACGACAGCAAGAACTGCAACCGCAAGGCCGAAGAGCTGATCAACCAGGGCAACCAGTCGATGGACCCGGCCAAGCGCAAGAGCCTGCTGACGCAGGCCGCCAAGATGATCATGGATGACTACCCGATCATTCCGCTGCTGCAATACACGCTGCCGCGGCTGGTGAAGTCCTACGTGGGCGGCTATGACGAAGCCAACCCGATGGACCACTTCCGCAGCAAAGACTTCTACATCATCAAACACTAGTCGGCGCGCCGCCCGACCCTGACGATCCAGCGCTGCGCCGTCGCCACGCCCAAGGTGCCCGTGCCAACTGCTTCCCCCCGGGGGCGGTGGCGGGCGCGACCTTGACCGTTGCCCCGCAACGCCCGCAACCGGAGCTCACTCTATGTGGTCCTACACCCTTCGCCGCATCCTGGCCACCTTGCCCACGGTGCTGGCGGTCATCACCATCTGCTACTTCATGCTGCACGCCACGCCCGGCGGGCCGTTCGACACCGAGCGCAAGGTATCCGCAGCGGTGCTGGCCAATCTGCAGGCCAAGTACCACCTGGACATGCCCTTGTGGCAGCAGTACCTGTACTACCTCAATAGCTTGCTGCATGGCGACCTGGGCGCGTCGTTTCGCTACGCCGACTGGTCGGTCAACGACCTGGTGGCCAAGGCGCTGCCGGTATCGCTGGTGATCGGTGGCACGGCGATGCTGATCTCGATGCTGATCGGCACCGCGCTGGGCGTGTTCGCCGCGCTGCGCCAGAACAGCCACCTGGACCACTTCGTGATGCTGATCGGCAACATCGGCAGTGCCTTCCCGTCGTTCGTGATCGGGCCGGTGCTGGTGCTGGTGTTTGCGATCTGGCTGCAGTGGCTGCCTTCGGGCGGCTGGAATGACTTCGATGTGCGCTACATGGTGCTGCCAATCGCGCTGCTGACCTTCATCAACGTCGCCACCATTGGCCGCGTCATGCGCGGCAGCCTGATCGAGGTGCTGAACTCCAACTTCATCCGCACCGCACGCGCCAAGGGCCTGCCGGTGCGCACCGTGATCCTGCGCCACGCGATGCGCCCGGCGCTGCTGCCGGTGGTGTCCGTGCTGGGTCCGTTGGCGATCTCGTCGATCACCGCCGCGGTGGTGACCGAAACCTGGTTCTCGCTGCCGGGCCTGGGCAAGCTGATCGTCAACGGCGCCTCCAACCGCGACTACACGCTGGTACTGGGACTGGTGATTCTGGTCACCGTGCTGGCGGTCACGCTCAACCTGCTGGTCGATCTGGCCTACGCCCTGCTCGATCCCAAGATCCGCTACTAACCATGAACCGCAAACAAGTCGCTCTCGCGCAGAGCATCGAAGCCATCACCGAGGTGCCGCTGCCCGGGCGCAGCCCATGGATGGACGCGCGCATGCGCTTCATGCGCAACCGCGCCGCGGTGATCAGCCTGGTGCTGCTGTCAATCATCACACTGCTGTGCGTGCTGGGCCCGATGGTCTTGCCTCACTCCTATGACAGCACCGATTGGGAATTGATGGGCATCGCGCCGACCTGGGCCGCCTGGCACTTGTTCGGCACCGACGAGCTGGGCCGCGATCTGCTGGTGCGCACCCTGATTGGCGGACGCATCTCCCTGGTGGTGGGCTTGCTGGCCACGCTGGTGTCGGTCTCGATGGGCATCCTGTGGGGCGCCACCGCCGGCTTCATGGGAGGCAAGGTGGACGCCTTCATGATGCGCGTGGTCGATATGCTCTACGCCATCCCCTACCTGCTGATCGCCATCCTGATGGTGACCATTCTGGGGCGCGAGTTCTACCTGGTGGTGCTGACGATCTCGGCCTTCTCCTGGATGGACATGGCGCGCGTGGTGCGCGGCCAGACGCTGTCGATCAAGTCCAAGGAGTTCGTCGAGGCGGCGCGTGCCATCGGCGTGCCAACCTGGCGCATCATCTTCCAGCACGTGGTGCCCAATCTGCTGGGTATCGTGGTGATCTACACCTCGATCACCGTGCCCGGTGTGATCCTGACCGAATCGGTGCTGTCCTTCCTGGGCCTGGGCGTGCAGGAGCCCATGACCAGCTGGGGCGTGCTGATCCACGACGGTGCCAACGTGATGAGCGCCTCGCCCTGGCTGATCCTGTTCCCCGCCGCGGCGCTCTCCATCACCCTGTACTGCGCCAACTTCATTGGCGACGGCATGCGCGACGCGCTGGACCCGAAGGACCGCTGAACCATGTCAACCACACCAACACTCCTGCAGGTCAAGGACCTGGACGTCCAGTTCCAGACCAACGACGGCCTGGTCTACGCCGTCAACAAGCTGAACTTCGAACTCGACCGCGGCGAAACGCTGGGCATCGTCGGCGAATCCGGCTCGGGCAAGTCGCAGACTGTGCTGGCCATGATGGGTCTGCTGGCCAGAAACGGCAAGGCCAGCGGCCAGGTGCTCTACCAGGGCCAGGACCTGCTGTCCATGCCCGCCGCCCAACTCAACAAGATCCGTGGCAACCGCGTGGCCATGATCTTCCAGGACCCGATGACCTCGCTCAACCCCTACCTGACCGTGGAGCGGCAGATGACCGAGGTGCTGGAGCTGCACAAGTCCATGACCCGCAAGCAGGCCAAAACCCGGGCCATCGAGTTGCTGGAAGCGGTCAAGATTCCGGATGCGGCGCGGCGCATCGACATGTACCCGCACGAGTTCTCGGGCGGCATGCGCCAACGCGTGATGATCGCCATGGCCCTGTTGTGCGAGCCCGAGGTGCTGATCGCCGACGAGCCCACCACCGCGCTGGACGTGACGGTGCAGGCGCAGATCCTGGCGCTGCTGCGCGATCTGCAGCGGGACTTCGGCACCGCCATCGTGATGATTACCCACGACCTGGGCGTGGTCGCCGGCATTTGCGACCGCGTGATGGTGATGTACGGTGGCCGCGTCATGGAGTACGCCCCGGCCAACGACATCTTCTATCAGCCCTCGCATCCCTACACCATCGGCCTGCTTGGCGCGCTGCCGCGCCTCAATAGCGACAGCGCGGAACTGCTCAGCATTCCCGGCAATCCTCCCAACATGAACAACCTGCCCAAAGGCTGCCCGTTTTCGCCGCGCTGCCAGTACGCCACCGCACGCTGCGCCACCGAACTGCCGGCGCTGGCCAGCGCCGGCCACCAGGCCAGCGTGATGCGCGCCTGCCATCGGCCCATCGAGGAACTGGCGACGCCCGCCCAGGCGGAGGTGAGCCATGTCTGAGACCCAACCGATCCTCTCGATCCGGGGCCTGAAGGTGCACTTCAAGGTCAAGAGCGACAAGGCCTGGGCCTGGGAGCCCAAGAAGATCCTCAAGGCGGTCGACGGCGTGTCCTTCGATCTGATGCAGGGCGAGACGCTGGGCATCGTCGGTGAGTCCGGCTGTGGCAAGTCGACCCTGGCGCGCGGCATCCTGAACCTGATCCCGGCCACGGCCGGCGAGATCGTCTGGCAGGGCCAGGCCATGCACCAGGCCGACGCCCGCCAATGGCTGGCGGTGCGCAAGGACATCCAGATGATCTTCCAGGACCCGCTGGCGTCTCTCAATCCGCGCATGACGATTGCCCAGATCATCGGCGAGCCGCTGCGCATTCACCGCCCCGAGCTGGGCCCGGACCAGGTGCTGGAAAAGGTGCGCGCAGTCATGAGCGAGGTAGGCCTGACGCCGCAGCAGATCAACCGCTACCCGCACGAGTTCTCCGGCGGCCAGTGCCAGCGCATCGGCATTGCGCGCGCGCTGATTCTGGAGCCCAAGCTGATCATCTGTGATGAACCGGTGTCGGCGCTGGACGTGTCGATCCAGGCGCAGATCATCAACCTGCTCAAGGACCTGCAGCGCAAGAAGGGCCTGTCGCTGATCTTCATCGCGCACGACCTGGCGGTGGTGAAACACATCAGCGACCGCATCCTGGTGCTCTACCTGGGCAAGGAGATGGAGCTGTCCGAGAAGCACGCGCTCTACGACCACCCGACGCATCCCTACACCGAGGCGCTGCTGTCGGCGATTCCGATTCCCGACCCGAAGATCGAGCGCAACAAGACCATCCAGCTGCTGATGGGCGATCTGCCCTCGCCGATCAGCCCGCCATCGGGCTGCGTGTTCCGCACCCGTTGCCCCAAGGCGCTGCCGCGCTGTGCCCAGGAAGTGCCCGAGCCCCGAACCATCACGCCGCAGTCCCAGTCATCCTGTCTGCTGGCTTGATACCATCGGGCCTTTGGCGCAACAAAGGATGGGCAGCCTATGTTTGACTACATCATTGTCGGTGGTGGCTCAGCCGGTTGCGTGCTGGCCGCGCGCCTCAGTGAAGACCCGGGCATCAAGGTCGCCCTGCTCGAAGCCGGCCCACCCGATGCCAGCGTCCTGATCCACTGCCCGGCCGGCCTGGCGGTGCTGGCGCAGACCGGCCAAGCCAACTGGAAATTCGACACCGTAGCGCAGAGCGGCCTCAACGGCCGCAAGGGCTACCAGCCACGCGGCAAGGTGTTGGGCGGCTCGAGTTCCGTCAACGCCATGATCTACCTGCGCGGCCACCGGCAGGATTACGACCAGTGGGCGGCCGAGGGCAATCCGGGCTGGGCCTTCGACGATGTGCTGCCCTACTTCAAGCGCGCCGAGCACAATGAACGCGGCGCCGATGCCCTGCATGGCGCTGGCGGGCCGCTCAACGTGATGGACCTGCGCAGCCCGAACCGCTATGGCCCGGTGTTTGTCGAGGCCGCGCACCAGGCCGGCCACCGGCTCAACCCGGACTTCAACGGCCCCGAGCAGGAGGGCGTCGGCCTGTACCAGGTGACGCACAAGAACGGCGAGCGCTTCAGCGCCGCCAAGGCCTACCTGACACCCAACCGGGGGCGGCCCAATCTGCAGGTCTTCACCAACAGCCAGGCCACGCGAATCCTGATGGAGCGCAAGCGCGCGGTGGGCGTGGAGTTTCAACAGGATGGCCAACTCAAGCAGCTCAAGGCCGCGCGCGAAGTGCTGCTGTGCGCCGGCGCGCTGCAGTCGCCCCAGTTGCTGCTGCTCTCCGGGATCGGTCCGCACGCGCACCTGCTGGAGCAAGGCATCGCCACCGTGCACGAACTACCCGGCGTTGGCCAGAACCTGCACGATCACGTGGACGTGGTGCTGGTGGTGGATGCCCCGCAGCTGAAAGACCTGTTCGGGCTGTCACTGGGTGGCATGGTGCGGGCGCTCAAGGGCATCTTCGAGTGGCGCCGCCAGCGCAGCGGCATGCTGACCACCAACTTTGCCGAGGCCGGCGGCTTCATCAAGAGCGCGCCAGCGCAGCCGCTGCCCGACCTGCAACTGCACTTCGTCATCGGCAAGCTGGTCAATCATGGCCGCACCACCGTGTTCGGGCACGGCTACTCCTGCCACGTCTGCCTGCTGCGCCCGCGCAGCCGGGGCAGCGTCAAGCTGGCCAGCAAGGACCCGATGGCCGCGCCGCTGATCGATCCGAACTTCCTGGGCGAGCGTGACGACCTGGATCGCATGATCCAGGGCTTCAAGCTGACACGCACCATCCTGTCGCAGCCCGCCCTGGCCGGCCTGGGCGGCAAGGCCATGGCCAACTGGGCCAATGCCAGCACGGACGCGCAGATCGAGGCCTTCATTCGCGACCATGCGGACACCATCTACCACCCGGTGGGCAGCTGCCGCATGGGCCATGGACCCATGGATGTCGTGGATTCACAACTTCGGGTCCACGGTTTGCAGGGCCTGCGGGTGGTGGACGCGTCCATCATGCCCAGTGTGATCGGCGGCAACACCAATGCCCCGGTGATCATGATTGCGGAAAAAGCCGCCGACCTGATCAAGGCCGACCAACGGGTCTGAGCGTTGCGGCCACCGCGCGGCGACGCCGGTTTGCGCCGCGCCGCGACGGTCAGCGCACAAAGTCCCGGATTGTGCGAAATTGTCACAAAGTTCTTACCTCTTGATTCAGAATCCAGAGGAAACTCCTGCAATAGAATCTGAAATCCCACGGTCGGCGCGGTTTGCAAGCCGTCGCCGCCGTGCCTCTGGTTGAAGTGCTGATGATCGATTTACCCATTCGCGTTGCTGCACCAGACGTGACCCATGTGGACGCTTTGGCGCCCGGTACCCGGCTGGGCGAGTTCGAGATTCTGGGTTTGATCGGCGTGGGCGGTTTCGGCATGGTGTACCGGGCCTACGACCACTCGCTGCAACGCGACGTTGCCATCAAGGAGTACATGCCCACGGCGCTGGCCAGCCGCTCGGACGATGTACTCAACATCTCCGTGCGGACCTCCAGCGACCATGAGACCTTTCGCACCGGACTGGAATCGTTTGTCGGCGAGGCCCGCATGCTCGCCAAATTCGAGCACCCCTCGCTGGTCAAGGTGTTCCGCTTCTGGGAAGCCAACAACACGGCCTACATGGTCATGCCGCTGTACCGCGGCATGACGCTCAAGCAGGCACGCCTGCGCATGCGCACGCCACCCACGGAAGCTTGGCTGCGCAAGGTGCTGTGGTCGGTGCTGGGCGCGCTCAAGGTGCTGCACCGTGGCAAGGCGCTGCACCGCGACGTCTCGCCGGACAACATCTTCCTGCAGGACATCGGTCCACCCGTGTTGCTGGACCTGGGCGCCGCGCGACTGGCCATCAGCGACCGGGCCAAACAGCACACCGCCGTGCTGAAGGTCAACTACGCGCCGATCGAGCAGTACGCCGATGTCAAGGACATGCTGCAAGGTCCCTGGACCGATCTGTACTCGCTGTCCGCGGTGGTGCACGGCATGTTATGCAACGAACCGCCCATGCCAGCAACAATCCGGGTGGTCAACGACAGCATGCCGCCGTTTGCCAGCGTCGCCAGGACCGTGGCCGCCGAATTCGGGCAACGTTATTCGAGCGAATTTGTCACCGGTATTGCCTGGGGTCTGAACATACGGCCACAGGATCGCCCGCAATCGGTACAGGAGCTGGCGCGCGCACTAGCCTTGACCACGCCCAACGGCATGTCCACCTTTGATTGGCGGGCCGAACTGGCACCGGGCTGCCTGCCTGCCGGCGACGTTCTGCAGTTGCCCGACGCCCCGGACCCCGCGGACCCGACCCATCCCGACCAGGCCAGGCACGAGTACCAGCCGACACAGTTGGTCCGATCCAGTGCGCCGGCCCACGATCCGGATGATGAGGACGAGGAATCGCCCACCGTGCTGGCGTCGATCGACGCACCGCAGCCCGCCGTGGAACTTCGCTCACACCGGGGCGAGCGGCGGGTCCACGCACGCAAGATGCCCGAGCCTGCGGCGTTCGCCGAACCGCCGCCGCACGCCGATCCCCATGCCAAGACCGAGCCGATGACCCTGGAATCGGGCGATACCCGGTCACGCCCGCAGCGCGCCTATGGCACTTGGCTGCTGCTGTCCGGCCTGGGCGTCCTGGTGTTGATCGGCGCGGCCTGGAGTTGGCGCGCTTCCAAACCAATGACGGCGCAGGCACCGCCCGCCGCCAGCGCCCCGGCAACGTCGGGTGTGGCGCAACCGGGCACCGCGAGCGCCGCAGCACCGTCGCCCAATGCGACCCTGGACACTGCGCCGGCGGCAGCCGGGGCGACGGTGGTGGCAGCCGCCCCCGCGGCCAGCGCAGCGGCGTCCAGCCCGGCAGCCGCGCAGGTTGGCACACCCGACGTCGCCAGCCCCCCGCCGGGTGACACGGCCACCAAGCCCGCGCCAGTGGTCACCGAACGCGCAGTGAAAGCCACCAAGCCCGCGCCGCCGCGCCGCAACGCCACGGCAGCGTCCGCCAAGGTCGAGCCGCCTGTGGTCGCGGTGGAGCCAGCGCCGGCGCCCGCCCCCGCGCCGGTGGCGCCACCGCCCGCGCCGCCCAAGCCGGTGGTCACCCCCGAGAAGCTGTGCGCCAACGAGAGTTTCTTCAGCAAGCCGATGTGCATGTACCGCGCCTGCCAGCGTGCGGATCTGGCCGGCACGCCGTTCTGCGTGGAGCAGGAACAGCGCTTCAAGCGCGCGGCCGAGAGCAACAATCCGGTCAACCGCTGAGCACGGCCTGCGCTTCGCGGTTTCACCGCCGGGCCGTTCCCAAGGTGAAGCGTGCGCCCTGGGGCAGCGCAGCACGTGCGCCATCGGCTCCCGCCGATGCCGGGGCAGTGGCAAGCGTAGGAGCTAGGTTTGGGGGCCGCCCAGCAGCGCATCCAGATCGGGGTCGCGCGCGGCGTTCAAATGGGCTGGCGCACTGCGCGCCGACAGCAACTTGTTGAGTTCGGTTTCCAGCACCGCTGACAGGGCGCCACGGGGATTGGCGCTGGCGCTGAAGACTTCGCCGCGCCTGATCCGGGGGGCGCCAGTGCGCCCCACCAGACGCTGACCGCCGAGCGTCTGCAACGGCGCCAGTTGGACCTGAGGCAAACCGCGGTGGCCGATCACCGCAATCAACCCCTGCGCCGCCAGGCGGGCCGCTGCGTCCGTGCCCACCAACAGATCGGTGCAGGGTAGCGCCACCTGGTCACCATGCCGATCGACGGCGTAATGAAACGGCAGGTCATCGACCAGATCCCGCGCGTTGCCCGCATCCGGACCGGCCAGCAGCGTGGCGAGCAACCACGCCGGGTGTCCCCAGAGCAGGGCACGCAGGCCCTCCCGTTCATTGAACTCCTCGAACGCGAAGCGCTCGACCGGATCACTGCGCCGGCCATAAGGGTGGCGCAGCATGAAGTGCGGCGTCGCCAGCGCCAGGTGATCGGCCGCGCTCAGTCTCTGCAGCGCTCGCCACGCATGGACAGTCAACGGGTGCAGAGCCGCATCGGCGCCGGTCGCAGCGACGAACGGCGCCGCCTCGATGCCGCTGAGGAACACGCAGCCAGCGCGCTGGGCCACGCCGGCCATGCGCCCCAGCAGCTCCAGCTGCGGCGGCGTGGCGCCAAACTGGTAGCAACCCAGCACCCAGGTGTAGCCGCCATCGGCCTGTTCGGCCGCCTGCTCGACCAGCAGCTGGTACAGGCCGCTGCGCGTCAGATCGTCGCCGGCCACCAGGTCGGCGGCAAAGGTCAGCACCGGCACATCGAGCACCTGCACGCTCAGGTCGACGCCAGTCTCGATCCGGCGCAGCAGGAAATCCAGACCGCGCCACAAGGACTCCAGCGCCTGAAACTGCGGATGATGCAGCACGCGGCGCATCAATTCGCCCAGGCTGGCGTCCACGCTCGCCACCAGATCATCCCGGCGCGGGTCGGTGGCCGGTTGCACATGCGGCGCCATCACATGGCGCAACAGCGCGTCGATCGGGCTGGCAGCCGTCGGCGCCGGCAGCGCCGGGCCACCCACCAGCCGGGCGAAGTCACTCAGGCGCGCGTCGCCCGGCAAGACCAGGCCGCTGGCCGGCGCTGGCGCCGCCGCCGGGGTCGTGGCCGGCGCCGGCAACTGCGTCAGTTCCGCGGCGGCGGCGGCAAACGTGGCGGGCGACAGCAAGCGCTGGCGCAGGCTGGCCAGCGCCGAGAAGATCTCCAGCCGGTCAAACATGGCGTCGGGATGGAAGTCGTCAAGCGTCTCGAAACCGATCTCGATCACGCCGCCATCCGGGCCCAGCGGCAGGCTCAGTCTGGGTGCCAGACGCGCCAGCAGGGCGTCGACGCTGTCGAATTCCACCGTCAAGGGGCGCACGGCTTGCGCCAGCGCCGGGCCGGTCTGCACGGCGCTCCTGGCAGCCGACGCGCTGAAATCACCCAGCACCGCGATGCGTACCGGTCGGTCCTGGGGCCAGTCCTTCAGCGCCGCGGGCAGGTAGCCAAAATCGGGGCGCCAATTGGCCAGTGCGTCGGCGGAGTCTGCAGAGTCATAAGCATTCATGGTGGGTTGGCTCCTGTGGGTTGCGGATGCTGCACAGATCGCGTCAGTGAGCCCAGCGCCTACTGGAACGCCACTTCCGCAAAACTGCGCAGCTTGCGGCTGTGCAATTGGTCAATACCTTCGGCGCGCAGCAACTCGATGGCACGAATGCCGATGCGCAGGTGCTGGTCGACGCGCTCGCGGTAGAAATGATTGGCCATGCCCGGCAGCTTGATCTCGCCATGCAAGGGCTTGTCGCTGACGCACAGCAGCGTGCCATAGGGCACCCGGAAGCGAAAACCGTTGGCCGCGATGGTGGCGCTCTCCATGTCGAGCGCCACCGCGCGGCTCTGGCTGAAGCGGCGCTGCGGTCCGTTGTCGGGCAACAGCTCCCAATTGCGGTTGTCGGTCGAAGCCACCGTGCCGGTGCGCATGATGCGCTTGAGTTCGGCGCCGCTCATCTGGGCCACCTCGCGCACCGCCGCCTCCAGCGCCACCTGGATCTCGGCCAACGCCGGGATCGGCACCCACAGCGGCAACTCCTCGTCAAGCACATGGTCCTCGCGCACATAACCGTGTGCCAGCACGTAGTCGCCCAGTTGCTGGCTATTGCGCAGACCGGCGCAGTGCCCGAGCATGATCCAGGCATGCGGCCGCAACACCGCGATGTGATCGGTGATGGTCTTGGCGTTGGCCGGGCCAACCCCGATATTGACCATGGTGATGCCAGCGCGGTCGCCGCGGACCAGATGGTAGGCGGGCATCTGCGGCAGCCGCGGCGGCGGTGCGCCCCACTCGTCGCCCGGCTGTGGGCTCTGGCCGACGCGGCGGGTCACCACATTGCCCGGCTCGACAAAGGCGCTGTAGTCGCTGTCGGGGTCCTGCATCGCCTGGTGGCCCAGTCGCACGAACTCGTCGATGTAAAACTGGTAGTTGGTGAACAACACAAAGTTCTGAAAATGCTCGGGCGCGGTACCGGTGTAATGACGCAGCCGATGCAGCGAGTAGTCCACCCGCGGCGCGGTGAACAGGGCCAGCGGCTGCGGGTCACCCGGCGCCGGCACATGCGTGCCGTTGGCGATGCCGTCGTCCATGGCGCCCAGATCGGGCAGATCGAACACATCGCGCATCAACTGGCGCCGCTGCGCGCTCAGGCTGCCTTCGATGTGGTCGTGCTCGGCGAACGAGAAGTGCACCGGGATCGGCTGCGAGCTGGTGCCGATCTCCAGCTCCACCCGGTGGTTTTGCAGCAACAGCGCGAACTGCTCCAGGTAGTAGTCGGCGTACAGGTCCGGTCGCGTCAGCGTGGTCTCGAAACGGCCAGGTCCCGCCACGAAGCCATAGCTGAGATGCGCGCTGTAGGCGGAGCTCAGCCGTGACACGGTATCGGTCTGTACCCGCACGAAGGGGTAGCAGGCGCGCACCTTCTGCAGCGCCCCGGCTGGCGCCAGTGCCGCGCCGCCCAGCGGCTCGCCGGCAACAAAACGATGCATCGCATGGCGCAGATGTGCCAGGCTGGACTCGTAGATCAGTCGGGCCTGAGCCAGGGCGGCGGCGGGATCGGTAAATCGCGCAGGGGCAATGAATTCGGGAAGGTAAGGCATAGGCCGCATTGTGCGACAGGGTCAGGCCAGCGATCCACCCCCGGCGCGAACACTTGGCGCGGATGACGCGAAGACGGTCAAAATGCTATATATTCCATAGCAATCCATTTATTGCGGAAACTTTGGTGTGACACGCGCAAGCCTACCGATTGAAGTCGACTGCCACATCACCGCAAGGTGTCACGGTGCCCGCCTCACCCCCAGGGTTTACCCGAGGCAACTGGCCACCACGCACCGGCTCCCAGGCAGCCCACGCGCAGGCGGATCTGCGTAGACTATGCCCATCATGAGCAGTCCGGAGCCGTCTCAACGCAAGGGCTTGCTGCCCTCGTTGATGGCCATCGTGGCGCTGGCACTGGTCTATGGTGGCGTCATCAGCAGCAAGGACTACCAGCAGCAGCAGCAAGAACTGGCACGCGACCTCGACGTGCGCACGCATCGCGCGGCGTTGGACATTCGCAACCAGTTGGCTGGGTACGAGACCGCGCTCAACACCATTGCCGAATCGCGCTGCGTTCAAGACCGTGATGCCGCCCACTGCCGCGACTATTTTCCGAGCCTGTTCAGACGCTATCCGGAAGCCCTGGACTTTGTCGCCATCGACCGCGACGGCAAGGTCTTCGCCTCCTCGCGCAGCCCCTACCTGAAGGACCCCGGCGCGACGCTGGACATGGCGGCGCTGCGGGTGGCTCACGACAGCCAGCGACGCTCCGGCGCGCTGGTGCAGACCGATCCCCAGTCCGGCACGCATTCCGTGTCGATGGCAATCGCCCTGCCCGCGGCCAACGGCCGCTACGACGGCGCGCTGGGCGTATCGCTCAAGTTCGAACCGCTGGCGCAGCAGTGGAGCACGCTGGTCCAGGGCACGGATCACAGCCCGCTCTACGCGGCCCTGTTCGACCGCAGTCGCCAGCTGATCTTCGCCACCGGCCTGCTCAAACCCGGCGCCGGTCCCGTCGCGCCATCGCTGGAGCCGCAATTGGCGCGCGACGGCAGCGGTGAGCTTGACGCCGGCGAGCACACGCTGATCGCCCACACCGCCCCGGTCGGTGCGGACGACTGGCGACTGGTGATGGCGCGCCCGGCCGACGCCAGCGTATGGAACTACCTGCGCAACAGCTACCTGTTGCCCGCCTTGGTGCTGCCCGCCCTGTTGCTGGGACTGATGGGAGCGCTGTTGCTGGGCCGAGAGCGCCGCGCCACCCGACTGCTGGCGCAGGAGCAGGAGCGCCTGCGTGCCGCCCACGACCAGCTGGAGCAGCGCGTGGCGCAGCGCACGGCGCAACTGACCGAGCGCGAAGCCCATTACCGATCGCTGTTCCAGCTCTCGCCGGAAGCCATCTTTGTGCACCGCCAGGGCAAGATCCTGTTCGCCAACGAGGCCGCCGCCACCCTGTTTCACGCCGCCAATCCCGATGCGCTGGTGGGCAAGGGCTGGCGCGACCTGGTGGCCGAGCACGACTCCGGCATTGTGGAGCAGCGCACTGCGGCGCTGGAATGTGGCGAGCTCGGCTCCGTGCCCCTGCATGAGCTGAGCTTTCAGGCACTCGACGGCGAGCAGATTCAGGTCGAGTCGGCTGGCGCGGCGATCGTGGTGGACGGCCAGAGCGCGGTCATGACCGTCGCCCGCGAGGTGACGCAGCGCAAGAAGGCCGAAGCCAGCTTGCGCGTCGCGGCCATCGCCTTCGAATCCCACGAGGCGATGTTCGTGGCCGATGCCAACCAGGTCATCCTGCAGGTCAACCAGGCCTTCACCCGCGTCACCGGCTACAGCGCGGAGGAGGCCGTCGGGCAGACGCCGCTGCTGCTCAAGTCCGGGCAGCAGGACGCGGCGTTCTATGCCGACATGTGGAGCACGCTCAACCGCACCGGCTATTGGCAGGGTGAACTCTGGAATCGGCGCAAGAGTGGCGAGATCTATCCGGAATGGCTCGCAATCTCGGCCGTGCTCGGCGAGCGCGGCGAGGTCACCAACTATGTGGCGGCGTTCAACGACATCACCCAGCACAAGGAGGCGGAGGAGCAGATCCGGCTGCTCGCTTTCAGTGATCCCCTGACCGAGTTGCCCAACCGGCGCCTGTTGCTCGACCGGCTGGAACAGGCCTTTGCGGCGAGCGCGCGCAATCGACGCCACGGGGCGCTGCTGTTGATCGACCTGGACAACTTCCGCACCCTCAACGACACGCTGGGCCACGACGCCGGTGATCTGCTGCTGCAATTGGTTGGCCAGCGGCTGAGCCACTGCATCCGCGAGGGCGACACGGTGGCCCGGGTCGGTGGGGACGAGTTCGCCGTGATGCTCGAAGACCTCAGCGAGCAGGCCCAGGAGGCCCTGTCGCAAACCGAGGCCATGGGTACGGCGATTCTGGCCGCGCTCAACCGCAGCTTCACTGTAGCCGGCCAGGCCTGCCAGAGCACACCCAGCATCGGCGCCACGCTGTTCAACGCCCACGACAGCACGGTGGAGGAACTGCTCAAGCAGACCGACCTGGCGATGTACCGCGCCAAGGCGGCGGGCCGCAACACGCTGCGCTTCTTCGACCCCGAGATGCAATCCATGGCCACCGAACGGGCCACCCTGGAGAGCGACCTGCGCGAGGGGCTGCAACACTGCCAGCTGGTGCTGTACTACCAACCCCAGGTCGACGGCCCCGGCGGCGTCACCGGGTTCGAGGCGCTGGTGCGCTGGCAACACCCGCAGCGGGGGTTGGTGCAGCCCGCCGAGTTCATCCCGCTGGCGGAGGAAACCGGCCTGATCCTGCCACTGGGGCAGTGGGTCCTGCGCACCGCCTGCACGCAATTGGTGGCCTGGAACGAGCGACCCGAAACCGCGCACTTCACGGTGGCGGTGAACGTCAGCGCGCACCAGTTCCGGCATCCGGATTTCGTCATGCAGGTGCTCAGCGTACTCGAGGAGACTGGCGCTGATCCGCGCAAGCTCAAGCTGGAACTCACCGAGAGCCTGCTGGTGGACAACCTTGACGACGTGATCGCCAAGATGAGCGCCCTGAAAACGCCGGGCGTGCGCTTTTCGCTGGACGACTTCGGCACCGGCTACTCCTCGCTGGCCTACCTTAAGCGCCTGCCGCTGGACCAACTGAAGATCGACCAGTCTTTCATCCGTGACGTGCTGACCGACCCGAACGACGCCGCCATCGCCCGCACCATCGTGGCGCTGGCCCGCAGCCTGGGCCTGGCAGTGATCGCGGAAGGGGTGGAGACCGAGGCGCAACGCGCGTTCCTGGCCGCCAACGGCTGCCACGCCTCGCAGGGCTACCTGTTTGGCCGGCCCGACACGGCCGAATCAATCAGCCGTCCGGTGCCGCTGGACGCGCTCTGACGCCGGTCGCGCGACGCGCGACGCTGGCGCACCACCGGCCCTTGGAACCGGCCGCAACGCCCCCACTTTCAGGACAGCCCCTCATGGCCCCAGCCAGGCTCAGGTCGATGCGCGCTGGCGTAGTATCTGGGTCCCTCCAAAGAAAGTCATAGTCATGCTGAAGTTCACCTGCTGCGATGCAGTCAGCCAGTTCTCGCGGCGCGCGCAGGCGCAGGTGCTGCAAGGCATCACCCGGGGCTTCGAGAAGGAATGCCTGCGCGTCGACCAGCACGGCAAGCTGGCGCGCACGCCGCATCCGCTGGGCCTGGGTTCCAAGCTCACGCACCCCTGGATCACCACCGATTACGCCGAGGCGCTGCTGGAGTTCATCACGCCACCCTCGCAGGATCCCGATTTTCCGTTGGCATTCCTGCGCGACATTCACCGCTACACGGCGCGCCAGCTCGGTGACGAGGTGATGTGGGCCAGCTCCATGCCCTGCGTGCTGGGCAGCGATGCCGACATCGCCCTGGCCGACTACGGCAACTCCAACGCCGCGCGCTTCAAGTACGTGTATCGCGAGGGCCTGGGCCTGCGCTACGGCCGCCAGATGCAGACCATTGCCGGCGTGCACTACAACTGGTCGCTGCCGCAAGAGTTCTGGCTGGCGCTGCAGGATTGCTGCAGCAACGGCGCACCCTTGAAGGATTTCATCAGCGAGCGCTACTTCGGCCTGATCCGCAACTTCCTGCGTTATGGCTGGCTGGTCCCCTACCTGTTTGGCGCCTCCCCGGCCATCTGCAGATCCTTCCTTCAGGGACGCAAGTCCGACCTGCAGGAGATGGGTTCGGGCACCATGTACTACCCGCACGCCACCAGTCTGCGCATGAGCGATCTGGGCTACCAGAACCGCGCCCAGGCCAATCTGCAGGTGAGTTTCAACTCGCTGGCCGAATACACCGACGCGCTGGAGCGCGCCATCCGCACGCCCGATCCGTTCTACCAGGAGCTCGGGGTGCGCGATGGCGATCATTGGAAACAACTTAATGCCAACCTGCTGCAGATCGAGAACGAGTTCTACGCCGCCATGCGTCCCAAGCGGGTCAGCCGCAACGGGCACCGACCGGCCAAGGCGCTGCAGACCGAAGGCGTCGAGTACGTGGAAATGCGCCTGTATGACCTCAACCCGATGCAGCCCATCGGCATTGCACCGGAGCAGGGCCCGTTTGCCGACATTCTGCTGCTGATGTGCCTGTTCCGCGACAGCCCGCCGATCAGCGCGCGCGAACAGGCCGAGAACGCCGAGAACAAACGCCGCGTGGTCAATCGCGGCCGCCAGAACGAACTGCACTTGCTGGTGCACAACCGCGAGCAGGCGTTTCGCCCGCTGGCGCACGAACTGTTCGACGACATGGCGCCGTTCGCCGCCATGCTCGATGCCGCCTACGGCAACCAGCGCTACAGCCAGACGCTGCAGACCTTGCGCCAGCGTATCGATCAGCCCGAGCTCACGCCCTCAGCCCTGGTGCTGGAGGGCGTGCGCCAGCAGGGCAGCTTCTATGCCTACGCCATGGACCTGTCCCGACAGCACAAGGCAACCCTGCTGGCCGAGCAGGCCACGCCCGCGACCCAGGCGCAGTTCGAACAGAGCGTTCGCGATTCACTGGCGCAGCACGCGCAGATCGAGGCCGCGCCGCAAGGCCCGTTCGCGGACTACGTGGCGGCCTACTACGCCTGAGCGCGCGGCCGCGCGCCGGGTCAGCGCAGCTGGTCGGCCACCGCCAGGACGGGCAACAGCACACTGGCGCCGAGCTTGCGCGAACGCTCGCCACTCCAGCCACACAAGGGATCGGGCAGGTCGGCGTTGTCCTTGAACGGCATTTCAATGGTGTAGGCCAGGCAGTCGAAATTCTGCCCGACCCAGTGCGTGGCCAGGGTCGGGTTGGCGCTGCCGGCGGCGTCGCGCTCGTAGCCATGCTGCACCTGAAAGTCCGGACAGCTTGCCAGCCAGCTGGCCTTGAATGCACGCTCCAGTGCCTCGATGCGGGGGCCGTAACCGGGGTTGCCCTCGGTTCCCGCCACGAAGTTGTAGGGCAGCCCCTCATCCCCGTGGGCATCCAGACACAGGTCCACGCCGATCTGCTGCATGGCCTGGCGCACCAGAAACACTTCGGGCGATCGCTCCAGGCTGGGCGTTTGCCACTCGCGGTTCAAATTGGCGCCGGCGGCATTGGTGCGCAGGTTGCCGCGCACCGCGCCGTCGGGGTTCATGTTGGGCACCACATGGAACACGCACTTGCCCAGCAACACTCTGGCCACCGGATCGTCGGCGTCCAGCAGGCGCTCCAGAAAGCCCTCGACAAACCACTCCGCCATGGTTTCACCGGGATGCTGGCGCGCGATCAGCCAGACCTTGCGGCGCTGCGCCAACGGTGTCGCGGCCGACGCATCGGTGATGCGCAGCAGCATCATGTCGCGGCTCTCCAGGGTGGCGCCCAGACGCTGCAGTTGCACATGCGGCGACAGCGCCGCGGAGCCCATCAGATCCAGATGACGCTCGTAGGAATAGGGCTCGAAATAGGCGAAGTAGACGCTGTCG
>Ga0073899_10002222_pt1 | contig 17557 bp, 13 predicted proteins | sample KloWWTmetaKNB5Ph_FD_88975 | JGI IMG/M metagenome (GOLD analysis project Ga0073899, IMG submission 88975) | Active sludge microbial communities from Klosterneuburg, Austria, studying microevolution and ecology of nitrifiers - Klosterneuburg... | ecosystem: Engineered > WWTP > Aerobic digester >...
TCCGCGTCAAAGCACTACAGCGGATTCGAGGAAACAACGGATTTGCTCCTCTGCAAGCCTCTGCCTCTCCGCACCAAGTGTTCGCCCCTCGCCCCTCACAACTCGCCCCTTTGCTCAATCATTTGCGTACGGGTCGGCGGCGTCGCGCAGGCCGTCGCCCAGGAAGTTGAAGCCGAGCACCGCGGCCACGATGAAGAAAACCGACGCCGCGATCCATGGGTTGAAGCCCAGCGTCTGGATCGTCTGCGCGTCGCGCATCATCGTGCCCCAACTGACCAGCGGCTCCTGAATGCCGATGCCCAGGAAGCTGAGAAAACTCTCGGCCAGGATGATCGTGGGGACGGTCAGCGTCAGCACCACGATGATGTGGCTGAAGGTGTTGGGCAGCAGGTGCTGGAACATGATGCGGCTGTCCGACGCGCCCATTTCCTTGGCAGCCAGCACAAAGTCGGTCTCGCGCAGCGAGAGCACCTTGCCGCGCACCTCGCGCGCCAGCAGCGTCCAGCTCAGCAGCGCAAAGATGAAGGACATGGTCACAAACACAGCAAACTGATCCCACGTGATGGGGATGACCGCGGCCAGCGCCATCCACAGTGGAAGCTGCGGGAAGGATTGCACGAACTCCACGAAGCGCTGCGTCCAGTTGTCGACGGCGCCGCCGTAGTAGCCGGAGAAGACGCCGACGATCGCGCCGACAAAGACCGAGATCAGCGTGCCAAAGAGCGCCATTGTCAACGAGATGCGCCCGGCCAGACAGGAGCGGCCAAACATATCGCGGCCAAAGCGGTCGGTGCCGAGCAGGAAGAGCTTGGCGTCGCCCGCCACGCCGTACAGGTGAATGTTGGCCGGAATCAGCCCCAGGAACTTGTATTCCCACCCCTGTACAAAGAAATTGATTGGATAGCGGATGGTCGTATCATCGACCCAGGTCGATGTCATATCGGCGTTCAGCGTCTGCTTGCGTTTGTAGACAAAGGGCTGCACATGGAACTTCCCGGCCGAATCGATAAAGTGAATCTGCGTTGGCGGCATAAAACCGTCACGCATGTTGAGCTTGACCGGATCGTAGGGCGAAAAGAACTGGTAGAAGATCGCTAACAGAAAGAGTCCCACCACGACCAATCCGCCAATGATGGCAACGTTGCTGCGCCGGAATTTGCGCCAGACCAACTCGCCATAGCTTTCGTGGCTGCGCGCCGTCTGCTGCAACACCGCCGCCAGTTCGGGATCGGCGACACGCGCCTGATCGTCGGGCAGCAGCGGGAATTCCAGCGCCCGATCCTGTTCTATTTCCTGCCTGCGGATGCTTTCACTCATGGTTTGTCTCTTGTTGCCTAGCTCAAACGGATGCGCGGATCGACCAATGCCAGGAGAATGTCTGCGATCAGGTTGCCGGCCACCAATAGGATGGCGTAGATCATCAGGAAGCCACCGGACACGTAGATGTCCTGAACCGCCAGTGAACTGTAAAACATCGGCGCCAGGGTTGGAATATTGAGCACGATCGCCGCCTCCAGCTCGCCCTGGATCATGTAGGGCAGCACGGTGCCCTGGTACATGATGATCGGATGCAGCGCATTGGGCACGGCATGTTTGTAGATGACCGTGTTCTCGCGCAGCCCTTTGGAGCGTGCGGTCGTCACATACTGCGCATTGAGGTTGTCGAGCAAGTTGCCGCGCATGACGCGCATATTGCGCGCCACACCCCCTAACCCGGCGATCAGGATCACCGGCCAGGCGTATTTCAAAATATCGAAAAACTTGTCAAATGACATGCCGGCAAAGGCGTATTGGGGTGAGGTGTAGCGACCGATATAGGGATAATTCCACTCGATCACCATGGCGTACATCAAAACCAGCGCCATAAAAAAGCGCGGGATCGAGGTGCCAATAAAGGCAAGCACCGCCGCCAGATTATCGCCCAGGCTATATTTATGGGTGGCTGCATAGATGCCGATTAACAACCCAAAAAAGGTGGATATGAAGTGAGCGGACAACGCCAGAAAAAGCGTGCGTGGCAAACGTTCCCAAATCAGTTCGCCTACATCCTTTTTATAGGCAAAGGAATAGCCGAACTTGCCTTCGGTGACGATGCCTTTTACCCAAATTATATATTGTTCCCAGACAGGTTTGTCCAGTCCATAGATGGCGCGGTACTGATTCGCAGCGGCCTCGGCATCCTTGGCAGACATGTTGCCCTGGGTCATCAGCGACATTTCGTAAGAGGTGGCGAAATCACCGGGCGGAAGCTGGATGATGAGAAACGAGACGATGCTGATGCCGATGAGCAGCGGGATGCTGGCAAGCAGGCGGCGCAGGATGTAACTGACCATGGGCAGACCTCGATCAAAGAGAGGGGAGTCAGGGAAAGAGAGCCAGGGAGAAGGGGAGACAAGGAGAAAGGGAGAGGGGAAACCGGAACTTTGTCGGTTTCTAGTCTCCTAATCTCCTAGTCTCCTAATCTCCCAGTCTCTTCCTCCCTTGTCTCACAAGAAATCTAACGCAGCTTGACGACTATTCAGGTGCAACGATACAGACCTGACCATCGGTCTCGTAGGTGCAGCCGTCGAAGTAGGGCACGGTGTTCGGATAGATTTCGCTCTGCCCCTGATCGGTGCGGTGCTCAGGCTGCAGCCAGATCTGCTCTATAAGGGCGTTGTTGGCATCCCACTGATAGAGGAAAGCTGGCGTGCCAACCGGCACATTCTGGAAGTTCTTGTTGAGCATCAGACCATAGCGACCGACGATCAGGCCGAGGTTGTACACATTATCAGTGTACAGCTGGTTCAGTTCGGACATGAGCGCGTACTCGGTCTCATAATCTGTCGCCAGGCAGAATTCTTTGGAGATTTCGATCGCACGCTGCTCAAAGTCAGCGTATTCATCGGCGGCGATGTCCCCTTCAGCCAGGCGATGCCAGGCGAAGTCCGTACGGCCCGGTGCAATCTCGTTGCAGCGGACGTTCGGCGCGGCCCATGCCTGGCCTGGGCGGCCAATCCGCATCTCCCATGTGCCAGCCCGATCGTTCTCGGTGCCGGCCGTACCTGCGATGGTGCGGAAGTTGACCTTGATACCCACATCTTGCAGGAAGGCGACGATTGCCTGTCCCAGACTGGCGCCGGCGGTGTTGTCCTCACCCGCTTCCAAGCCGAGGACTACGTCCTGTCCGGCCAGCGGCCCTTCCGTGAACTCACGAATGCCGTCGCCATTGGTGTCCTTCAGCCCCAATCCTTCGAGCAAAGCAGCCGCGCTCTCCGGCGAGTAGGGATAATAGACGGTGTTTTCGCGGTCGAAATAGGCTGAACCGGGGAAGAGGGCGCCGGCCCACGGGCGGAAGAAGGGCCCATTGGTCAACGAACCGGAAAGCCCCTCGCGGTCCATGGCATAGGCCATCGCCTTGCGGAAATCGGCATTGCGCAGCAGGTCGCGCACCGCACGATCACGGTCATCGGCGACGCCCAGATTCTTGGACTGGTTGAACTCAATGTCGAAGCCTAACGTTTCAGGCCCCCACTCAACGCGGAAGGTGGCGTCCGGGTCCTGCGCCTGGCGCACCGTCTCGTCCATTGTCTCGATGTTCTCGACGTTGGAGTGGTCGCCGGTGCCGGCCAGCGCATTCAGCGTGCGGGTCGAGCCGGTCTTGGAGTAGGTGAACTGCACCTCATCCAGGTAAGGAAGCTGGCAGCCGTTGGAATCAACCTTGTAGTAATAGGGGTTGCGGCGCATGACCAAAAACTCGTCGGTCTTGTATTCGACCGGCACCCAGGGCCCCATCGTGACGACGGGCAGTTTGTTCGGCGGCAGCGCATCGGTGTAGCTCTGGTAGTCCGTGCCACCGTACTTGGGGTGGAAGGGCTTCAGAATGTGCGCCGGGCCAGGCGAGAAGTTCTGGTTAGTCAGGTTGTAGAGGAACTTGGTCGGCTTGGCCACCGGGAAGGTGAACTTGAGCGTGTAGTCGTCCAGCGCTTCGAGCGTGACCGGCTGGCCGTCGATCGTCCAGAAACTGGCGTTGGTCCAGGTAGTGACGTTCGGGTCCATGATGTTGTCTTCCCACAGGAACATGATGTCCTCGGTGGTGAATTCAACGCCGTCCGACCACTTGGCGCCTTCGACCAGATGCATCGTCAGCGACATGCCGTCTTCGGACCACTCATAGCTCTTGGCCAGGAACGGGATCGGCGTGACGCCTTCGCTCAGGAACATGGCGCCGGTGTTGAGCGGCTCTTCCTGGACAATGGCTTCGATGCCAAACCAGCCCTGCACGACGCCGGCGTTGTAGTTCCAGCCAGCGGTCGGCACGGCCCATACATCACGCCAGATGCCGCCGTACTCGCCGACGCCATCGGAGTAGAAGCCTTCTTTGTAGACGGCCGGCTCCTTGGGCAGACGTTCGGCAACGGGCGGCAGCTTGCCCTCTTCGACCAGCTTGGTCACCCATTCCGGCTCACAGTACTCGTCGAAGGCCTTGAACTCGACGATGTCGCTGACCGGGAAGATCTTCGGCTCGCGCATACCTTCGATGAGCGCGGCTTCGGGATATTCGACCGGGGCGACCACTTCGCCGGCCGCGGGCGCTTCGGCGGCGGGCGCTTCCGCAGCAGGCGCTTCCGCGGCCGCGGGTTCCGTCGCCGCCTGCTCGCCACCCGGCTGCTCGACGGCTTCCGGCGCCGACGCACAGGCCGCCAGCAGCAGCACCGCAGCGATCATCACAACGTACACAAACTTCCGTAACTTCATAGCGGAGTTTTCCTTTCACACATTCGTTGAAATCACGTTCAATCACAATAGAACGGGTTCAATACAACAACCATCTACTTTTGCGGCCGCATTGGGCGCACAAATCGGCAGCCTCCTTTCCCTGCTTTATCCAGAAACGCCACAGCAGCGGGGGAATCGTGCTGTTCAAACCAGAGTTCTAGCTTGCCGCCACGCGCGCTTCGCCCCTCGCAACTCGCCCCTCCGCATATAGCCAGCACGCTGCCGTATGCCCCGGCTCGATCGCGCGTAGTTCGGGTGGTTCTTCCCGGCAAATACGCATCACGTGCGGGCAGCGGTCGGCAAATGCACACCCGGGAATTTCCGCCGTCGCACTGGGCACCATGCCCCTGATCGGCTCTAGCGTGGCGGTCTTGCGTCCCAGCACGGGCACCGACTTGAGCAGCCCTTCCGTGTAAGGGTGCAACGGGTGGTGGAAGATGTCGCGCACGGAGCCGTATTCGACCACCTGACCCAGATACATCACGGCCACAAAATCCGCCATCTGCGAGACAACGCCCAGGTTGTGGGTGATCAGCATGATCGACGACTTGAAATCGTTCTGAAGATCGCGCATCAACTCCAAGATTTGCGCCTGCACCGTCACGTCGAGCGCAGTGGTCGGCTCGTCGGCGATCAAGATGGCCGGGTTGCACGAGAGCGCCATCGCAATCATCACACGTTGGCGCATACCGCCCGACAACTGGTGTGGATATTGTTTGATGCGCCGTTTTGGCTCGCTGATCTGCACCCGCTCCAGCATCTCCAACGCCCGTTGCTCGGCCTGCGCATCGCTGACATTTTGGTGGAGCTTGATCACCTCGGTGATCTGGCGGCCAACGCTGAAGAGCGGGTTGAGTGAAGTCATCGGCTCCTGGAAAATCACGGCGATCTCGCCCCCACGGATGCGCCGCATCTCGCTGCCGACGGGGTCCAGATCCACGATGTTGATCGGCGCTTCGCCCTCTTTGCGATAGAAAAGAATCTCCCCTTCGACGATGCGACCCGGCGGCGACTTGATCAGTTGCATCACCGACATCGCCGTGATGCTCTTGCCGCAGCCGCTCTCGCCGACGATGCCCAGCACCGACTGGCGCGCCAGCGTCAAATCCACCCCGCGCACCGCGCGCACCGTGCCGGTTTCCAAGAAAAAGGAAGTGTGCAGATGCTTGATTTCAAGAATGGGAGACGTATGGCCGTTGTTTGAAGCCTGATGGATGGCAGGTGCGGCTGTCTGCTGCATTTTAATTTCCACGTGTCTGGTAGAGACTGCACGAAAAGGGACGAGTCAGCACAGAGTTCTCGGCTTTCTGCAAGGAGCCTCCAGCGCGTTCGACAAAAGCAGGCGTGACGCCTCAATGCCTGGGAAGCGGTGCAACATCCTGAAACACTGACTGCAAAGTGTCGTTCAATGCCTGCGGCGTCACAGGTTTGATCAGATAAACCGTGGCGCCAAGTTCAGCGCCGCGGCGCCGCGCATCCAGCGTGCTGCACACAATGATCGGCACGTCGCCATAGTGCGCTGACGTTCGCAGCTTCGCCACAAATCCCCATTCTTCGTCATCCAGCGCGGTAGGCTCCAGCACAATGCTATCGACCTGATGGGCTTCTAGCGCTTCCCACGCGGCGCGCTCATCGACGCAAGTGATGACTTGAAAACGACGCTCAAGTCCACGACGATAGAGTTCGCGCGTGACTTCATCGATGTCGAGAATCAGCACAGTTCGTTTTAAGGGCGCCATTTCGCACTGATTTCGCGTCGGCCTGATTTCGTGGCGGCGGCAAGCGCAACCCCTGTCCCACAGGCGGGATCTTACACAAGCAGCGCACCGCGCCGACGCGCGTGTTAAGGCTTCAACAGCCTGGATGCGAATCCGTAAAAATAAAATAGCCGATGTGGAGCATTTGGAAGCTGTCTTCCAGTGTAGCGGTCAATTGCACGCTTGTCTTGGAGAAATCCGGCATGGAATTGCACAATTCCGTACTATTTTGCACTTTTGCGGTACTGCTGGGGCGATTTGCCGGTTTCGCGGTGAAAAACGCGCACAAAGTAGGCCGGATCGTTGAAGCCTACCAGTGCACCCACCTCAGTGATATTGTGATGGGTGGCAAGCAAAAGTTTTTGCGCCTGCAAGATGCGATAGCGGTTGAGAAATTGCCAGGGAGTCATACCTGTCTCTTTGCGAAAGATGCGTGACACATAATCGTCGCTCACCTGCATGGCGCTGGCCATCTCTTCGCGTGTCATGTTCGAGGCGTAGTGCTCAACCATGTAGGCGGCGATGCGTCCCGGCAAATCTGACGTGTGACGCAGCACGCTGTTGAGGATGCGCTCCAGGGCTTCCGGCCCGTGCGTCTCTGCGACCGCGACTTCGGGGGGCGGCGGTGGCGTCTGCGGCGGCGCTAACGGCAATGCGATGTGGCAGATCGTACCGTGCCCCGCTTGGCTTTCTAACTGGAGCACACCGGCATGAAGCTGAACGATATGCTGCGCAACCCTTAGTCCCAGCCCAACGCCAAACCGCCGGTTGTCAAGATCGTCTTCGCCTTCGTCCCATACGGCCAGCGACGCATTAAGTTGCTGCTGTTGCGCACGCAGAATGCCGCGTCCGGTGTCCTCGACCCAGATTTGCAGCGCGCCATCCTTTTCGGCGGCGCGCAGGGTGATGTGCCCGGCCTGCGTGTTCTTTTCGGCATTGTGCAGGAGGTTGAGCAGCACCTGGCGAAGACGCAGCGGGTCCGCGTAAAGCTCGGGCAATTGCATGGGGAGTTCCAGTCGCCACTGCACTGACTGGTGCTGGCGGCAGCCGGCCATGCTGTTGAAGATGTCGGTGAGTAAGCTGTGGCTGTCGAGTATTTCCGGCACGATTTCGAGCGCGCCGATCTCTGCCAGCGACAGATTCAGCAGATCGTCGATCAGCCGCACCAGATGCTGCCCGCTGCGTTCAATCTGGTGCACGTCGTGCATCAACTCCTTCGGCATGGCGGCGTGATAGGGGCTGCTCTCGCTCAATGCCGCCTGGCTGTAGCCGAGGATGACATTGAGCGGCGCGCGCAGTTCGTGGCTCATATTGGCGAGCAGGCGCGTCTTGAGATGGCTGGCGCGCTCGGCTTCGGCGCGTGCGCTCAGCGCTTCAGCGTACAACTGCGCGTTGCGCAGGGCGATGCCCAGTTCATCGGCCAAGGCTTGCAGCGCGTCCAGGTCGGCCTGGGTGTGCCGGCGGAGTTCCCAACTGTGCACGTCCAGCACGCCCAGAGTTTTCCTGCCTAACCGGATCGGCGCTGCCACGCGCGTGCGCGTCGCGGCTGCTGCGTTGTCGTCCTGGCTGACGCTGAAACGTTGCACGTCGGGCACATACACAGGGCGGTTCGACAAAAGCGACCTCCCCAATATCCCGGCCTCCGCCAACGGGCAGCGTACAAATTCCCCATTCTCTGCAACAGGAAGATGTTGGAGCAGCGACTGGCTTTCGTCGTCCCACAAAAAGACCTGCACCTCGTCGTAGCCATAATTGGCGCGGATCAACTCGGAGATCTCACGCATGAGCGTCTCGCCATCCAGGATCGAACCAATGCGCCGGTTGATCTCCAGGCTGGTCTGCAACTGGATCAGACGCCGCTCCTCCTGGCGACGATTGACGCCGACCAGCCGGCTGGGCACGTCCGCAATCGCCACGAGTTTTGCCAACGCCACCTCCGCCACATTGGCGGCCGTGACCAACTGCGGGGAGTAATCAAACTGGGCGGGCAGCGGCGCACCGGACGCGGCCAGACAGGCGAGCCGCAGCGCCTCGGTCGCCAGATGGGCCGCAGAAGTGGCGACAGTCGCGGCCATTTCGCCGCGGGCGATTGCCGCAATCGCCAACGGGTCCCCGTTGATGCCGACGACAATGGCGCCCTGCGCCAACAGGTTGTGCTGCCGATACACGTCACGCCCAACCAGCGCAAGCGTGTCGGACAGGCCAAAGATGCCGTCAAAGGGCCCATGTGCGCGGCCTGCAAGATGATGCGCAGTGAGATCATCCGCCGCCAAGCCAGAGCAAGCAACATGCAACGTTTCAAATGCCCCTACCCGATCCCAAGGGGCCGGCCTGTGGACGGTATGAATATTTGGGTGTTCGGCAAATACATCGTAGGCAGCTTGCAAGCGGCTGCTGTGACTTTCTTTGGTGGCGCCCGCGCGTCCGCCCACAATCAGAACCTGGCCGCGTCCACCGATGCGTTGCGTCAGATATTCGCACGCAAGATGAGCGGATTGGTAAAGGCTGCGTGGCTTGGTAAAACGAGGATGATCAATCGGGCGCTCGTGCAGCGAAATGACAGGCAGATTGTTGTCCAGCAACTCGTAGATCAGCGGCATGGCAAACGGCACCGCGATCAGCGCGCCAAGTTCGAGCGTCAGGATCTCCTCGACCTTGGCCGCGTAGTCGTGGATGTCGGCGATAAACTCGATGTCCACCAGTTCGATGTCAGGATAGAGGGGCCATTCGGGCGCTGTAGCTGGCCGGCCGCGGCGCCGGCCAGCGAGTTGCCAGATCGTCTCACGCACTTCGACCCAGTAGGGATCAGCGGAATCGGCCAAGAGACCGATACGAATTGTGTCAGGCATGGGATTGGCACTATAAACTACAATTGGCTACCACAGAAAACCCATTTACGACACAGCGCGAATCCGCCGCACCGTGCTTTCGCCGTTCTTCAGTTCCAGGTGCAGCCCGGTGTGCATCCATGCCGCGCCCGAACGCACGCCGTCGAAGCCGTCAATGGCGTAGTGCGCGTTTGGCTTCAGCCCACGCAAATAAATCGGCGGAATGCGCGCCGGTTCGGGGATGTGCACGCGGAAGGCAAAGAGCACGCCCTCTGTCCTGTCCTTGCTGACGTACTGCATGGCGGTGAAATCCTGACCCTGGGCGGATAGCAACCGGTATTGATCGCCGAGTTGCACGATGGGACGAATCTCCTTATAAAGCGCAATCATCTCGGCGCCGGTTGCCAGGTCCACCTCGCTCCACTTCAGCAGATCGTCGCTGATGCCGAGCACGCCCATCATGCTGACATGAAAGCGGAAGGGCAGCGACATGAGCGGCTGCCCCATGTGCGTGACCTGCGATTCCATGGTGATAGCCGGCATGATCTGCGAGAAGCCTTCCTGGATGCCCAGCCGTGCGGTCGCCTCGGTGTTGTCGCTGACCCAGAACTGATCGACCAGCCGCAACATGCCGTAGTCGACGCGGCCGCCACCGCCCGAACAACTCTGCCACAGCACCTGCGGGTGACGTCGCGCCAGTGTGCCCCAGACGCGATAGACGCCCTGCACGTAGCGCACCCACAACTCGCGCGCATCGCCGGGCGCATCCGGCCAGCCCGGTTCGCTGACGTTGCGGTTCATATCCCACTTGATGAAGGTGATGTTGTGCTCGGTCAGCAGCTTGTCAAGCAGTGCAATCAAGTAATCCTGCACGTCGGTGCGGCCCAGGTTGAGGATGAGCTGATTGCGCATCTCCGTGCGTGCGCGCGTTGGAAAGTGAATCACCCAGTCGGGATGGGCGCGGTAAAGATCGCTGTCAGGGTTGACCATCTCCGGCTCCAGCCACAGGCCGAAATCCATCCCCAGCGCGTTGACGCGTTCGATGAGCGGTTTGATGCCGTTGGGAAATTTGCGCGCATCGGGCCACCAGTCACCGAGTCCGGCATTGTCGAGGTCGCGGCGATGGAACCAGCCATCGTCCATGACGAAGAGCTCGACGCCCATGCCGGCCGCCAACTCCGCGACCGCCATTTGTGAAGCCTCGTTCACGTCGAAGAAGACGGCCTCCCACGAATTGTAGAGCACCGGATGCAGGCGCTGGCCGTGGGGCAGATGCTCGCGGGCGTAGTCGTGCAGCGTACGCGAGGCCGCGCCAAAGCCATTCGCTGTATAGCCGGCCAGGCTGGCGGGCGTGGTAAAGGTCTCGCCCGGCATGAGCCGCCAGGCAAAGTCCCAATCATTGAGACCGATGCCGAGCCGTGTGGCGCCAGACTCGGTCACTTCAGCAGCCAGCTTCCAGTTGCCGCCCCACGCCAGCACGCCAAACCAGACGGCGCCCTGATCTTCGTCGGCGTTGCCGCGGTCGATGGCAAACCAGGGGCTGGCATTGTGGCTGGTGGTGATGCGCCGGCTCTCTTTGACCTTGACGCCCGGTTGAAGCACTTCGCGACGAAGCTGCCACTCCTCAAACCAGCGCCCGAAAACGTGCGAGAGCCGGTACTCTTCGCCCCACGGCAGGCGCCACAACGCCGACCAGACGCGCTCCAAGGTCACCGGCGTTGTGCCCGTGTTGGTCAGCTCGACCCAGCGTTCGATCAGGTCATGCTGCGCGTGGACGCGATAGCAGAGTACGACGGCCAACGGATAGGCGACATCGCGCAGCGTAACGCGCACTTCAGGCAATTCGCCCGTTGTGATCTCGGTATCTACGAATTGAAGCACCGTATCGCGTACGCCGTCGGCAAAGGTCGCTTTCAGGCAAGGCTCCCCATAGTTCGGGCCGGCGTAGGCTGGATACTCTTCTGGCAGAGCGTGGCCCGGCCCATTGAATGACGCCCAGCCGTCGGTGTCGTGGGGGATCGGATAATCTTCGGGGAATGGCAGGCGGGCGCCCCAGTAGCTGTGCACCAGCCGGCCGCGCGGGGTGACGCCAAAGGCATACGCCGTCTGTGCCGTCTCCAGGATCCAATATTTTTCGCGTATCAAGATTGGCATATAGGAACTCCTCATCTACTAAATACGATGCGTACCTGTTTAGCCCGCTTCTATAGACCGCGGAGTAGAAGGGGTAGACGGAAAAATCGGGATACGTTGCGGATGGAAATCCGTGAGTATCCGCCAAATCCGCACCATCCGTGGTCTATTCTTCCGATGGCTGAACACAGTTTCTAAGATGCGCTGCAACCAAAGCCGCTGGCATGATAGGTCGGCGCCGCAAACGCATCAGGGTTCGCGGGTTACCGTCAGGCGCCGATTGGCGGCCGGGTGAGCGATGGATGAAATCGCGCCGTCGGGCCAGCGTATCTCAAGCTGGTCAAGCACGGCGCCGGCTGCGATGCCAAAGTGTTGCCGCACAGGGTCGCCGGAAAGATAGCCGCTCACGGCGCGTACATCGCGCAGCATGTCGCCGCGGCCGGTGTGCAGCACGAGCTCAGCGCCGATGGCGTACGAATTGGCTGTACCTGGCCAGCGCAGATCGACCGTCAGGCCGGCGCCCATTGTGCAGAGGCGGTTTTCAAAAAGTTGCGCTGGGCTGTTCAAGTTATTGACGACAATATCGAGATCGCCGTCATTGTCGAAATCAGCCATGCTCATGCCGCGCCCGCTGCGCACAGAGCCCAACGCCCACTCGCCAGCCGGGATGAATTGGCCCTGTCCATCGTTGCGCAGCGCCTGGTTTTCTTCGACCAGCGCCCCGCCCGGAAGATAGTGAAGCAGGTCGTCGGCGATCATCCCATTGACGACGTAGAGGTCCGCATCGCCGTCGTTGTCAAGATCGCCAAATTTGCCCGACCAGCTCCAGCCGGTGGCGTCGATCTTGCGGTCGTAGCCTTCGTTTTCGAAGCGTTCGCCGCGCCACATCTGAAGCACATTCTCCGCAATCTGTGGATCGTTGCGGTAACGGGTCTTGGTGGCGGCGTCCATCAGCGGCGCCCACGCGGCCAGGGTTTGCGGCGCCGTGGCGTAAGGCTTCATATCGGTGGCGAAATACTCGACGACGCCGTTGCCGTCCAGGTCGCCGCGATCGATGCTCATGGTGCTGTGCGTGGTGTCAGCGAAGGGCGTCGCCGGCTGCCAGCCACCGTCAGCGCCTTGCAACCAGACCTGATCGTAGTCGTCAAAATCATTGCCGACCCAGATATCCGGGCGATGATCGCCGTTCAGGTCCCACAAGGCAATCGCCAGCGCCTGGGCGCTCTCGGCAAGCTGTTGGCGCTGCCAGGTCTCCCTGTCCTGCAGATAGACATTGACTCCCGCGCCTGCTGCAAAAAGGTAGTTGCTGCCGACCTCCATCTGACGGCCGGCGTCGTAGGAACCGGTGACCAGGTCAAGGTCGCCGTCATTGTCCAGGTCACTCCAATTCATGGCATAAGCGGGTTGATTGACGCCCGGCAACGGGGTGAGGCTGAAGGTGCGATTACCCTGGTTGCGAAAGACGGCAGGCGCTGCAATGCCAGTAGTCACGGCCAGGTCAAGCAAGGCGTCGCCATCGACATCGACCAGCGCAACCGCGCGCGCCCGGCGCACCATAGACAACTCCTGCCGCTCGAAACGCAGTTGTCCCAGATTCCAAAGGATCGAAACGGGACCGGCAAGATCAGCCAGCACGATATCCAGGTTGCCGTCGCCGTCCAGATCGTTGACAGCAAGACCGCTGCCATTGCTGTCAAACAGGCGCGGCACAGGCCGGCCGGACCGGGTGGTGTGGTCGAGATCATGGGCGACAAAGGCGCCGGTGCACGGGGCAGCCGGCTGTAGCGGCGCATACTCGCTGCGAACGGTTGTCAGTTCGATGCTGGATGGGTTGCGCGCCGTAGCGGCTGGGACGGGAGTTCGGCTCGACGAGACACAACCGGCCAGAAGTCCGCACAACAGAATCATCGCCAGGTGACGAGCGGGGAAGGGCTTCTGACCGGTAGGCATGATAGCGGCAGCCTGGGAGAGAGAGTCGAGGTGACAGCCACGTTGAATGTGACTGTCACCTCGACTCACAAAGACTCAGCGCAGAGGTTTACTGGAAGACAGCGTTGACTTCTTCATTGGCCTTGGTCAGTGCGCTGGCTGCGTCGCTCTGGCCAAGCATCACGCTTTGCATTGCCGGCGTCATGATGGCGCTGACCTGCGACGCGTTGTCCGTGACCGGGAAGAGGAAGGTGCCGTCCGGCTCGGTCGCTTGCAAGGTGAACGCGGAGACATCCAACCCCTTGCCTTCGTAGGCGGTCAGGGCTTTGTCCACAGCCGACTGCTGGGCGGGGAAGACGACGCCAAACTCACCGACGGTGTCTGCACATTCCTGCGAGGCGGCATACTTGACCCATTGCCACGCCTCGGCCGGGTGCTTGGTGCCCACCCAGATCGAGTCGGCCAGACCGTTGAACATGCTCTTGCGGCCTTCGGGACCTTCGGGCAGACGGGCAAAGCCAAAGGGGAAGGTGGCGTTGTTGACGAAATCGCCGATCATCCATGAGCCGTTGGCGTGCAGGGCGCCGAGGCCGGCGTTGAAGGCGGCCGAACCACCCAGACTGGTGACCTGTTCGAGCGGCATGATGAAGCCCTTCTTCATCAGGTCGGCGTACCACTGGATCGTGCCGGTGAAGCGCGGGTCGTCATAGTTGTACTTGGTGGCGTAGAGTTCGTCGATGTGGCGCCAACCGGTGGTGGCGGCAAGCCAGCTCCACTCGGTCTGGCCGTAGCCTTCGCCGGCGCCGTTGATGATCAGACCGTACTGCTTGACCTTGGTCGAGTCGAAGTCCGGGCTGAGGCCGTTGTTGCCATTCTCATCCACAGAGAGCTTGGCGATCAATTCGCCAAAGGTTCCGCCGGTCTCCAGGTCCCAGGTTGCGCTGTTTACTTCATCCAGCGTCACGCCGGCGGCATCCAATGCATCCTGGTTGTAGACAATAGCGATGGTGTCCCAGTCCTTGGGCAGACCAAAGCGCTTGCCGTCACGCGCCCACAGGTCGGCGAGGCCGCCCAGATAGACGCCCACATCGACGCCGTCTGCGTCCACATAGGGTTGGATGTCGACAAGCTGTTCTTTGGCGGCGAACTCAGGATACTTGGCCAGGTGGTCGGTGAAAACGTCGGGCGCGGTGCCCGCGACCATCCCGGTCTGGATGCCGTTCCAGTAATCGTCCCAGCCACTCTGGGTGATATTGACCGCGATGTTGGGGTTCGCAGCCATGAACGCGTCGGCGCAAGCCTGGTAGGCCGGCAGTTGGTTGGAATCCCACAGCCAATACTCAATCGTTACGGCCTCGCCGCTGGGAGCAGTGTCAGCCGCTGCACCCGTATCTGCGGCAGGGGCTTCTGCAGCCGGCGCGGCCGCGCCACATGCGCTCAGGACGGTGCTCAGGACGAGGAGCAGCGTCACCAAAAGAGAAAACTTCTTCATACTTTTCCTCCGATAGTAGAACTGAAAAAACAGAAACCAAACGAACGTTTATTCAGGCAACCTGACTGTGGCTGTTCAAGCGCCCCGTGTGGACGCCAACATCGTCGGCCAGGATAAACCTCAAGCACTCTCCCAGCCTTCCCAGAAGCTGGCCGATCATCGTGCAGGCTTCTGGGAAGGCATTGCAAAGGAGAAACCCTGGTGATTATTTGAATCCGGTAAACTGGATCGAGTCCAAAATTCTGCGACCCAAGAGCATGAAAATGATAAAAGTCGGGATGATTGCCAGCGTCGTGCCGGCCATCAACCCGGTCCAGTCGGGCGACCCCTGTGGCGTCTGGGTGCGAAAGATGCCAAGCGCCACCGTCAGCACGCGCACGCTCTCGTCGCTGCCCACGATCAGCGGCCACAAGTAATTGTTCCACGTTCCGATCAAGGTCACAATCGCCAGTGTCGTCAACGCTGGAATGGTCATCGGCACAACCACGCGCACGAATGAAACCCAGATGCTGGCGCCGTCGATGCGCGCGGCCTCCTCGACTTCGCGATTGACGCCCATGAAGAATTGACGCAGGAAGAAAATGGCAAAGGGCGTCATCAGAAAGGTCGGCGCCACGATGCCGGCAAAGGTGTTCAGCCAATTCAACTGGCGGATGAGAATAAAATTCGGAATCGTCGTGACGATGGCCGGCACCATCAGCGCCGCAATGTAGATGGCAAAGAGACTATCGCGGAAGGGAAAGCGCAGGCGGGCAAACGCATAGGCCGCCATAGCGCTAAAGGTTGTCTGTCCAGCCACGACTAATGCCGAGACAATAATCGAGTTGACGATGGAGCGGGCGAAATTGATCGATTGCCCCGATCCACCCAACGCAATCGCCGTCTGCGGATCGACCAACCCCAACACGCGCTGAAAATTGATCAACGTGGCCTGCACCGGCAGCAGCGAACTGGTGTCCAGAAAAACCGCCTTAGGCGCAGTGAGCGCGGTGCGGATCATCCACCAGAAGGGAAAGAGCGTGACAAAAAGCAGCAACGCCATCCCCATCCAGGCAAAGGTCTTGCCCCAGGGAAATGCTCGTTTCGGGCGGTAGGCCGCTTGCACTCTAGCTGAAGTTGTCATCGTGATGAACCTTTCTGCACCCTGCGACGGAGCGCACCCAACTGTCGATCGGTATGGATTCCACATCTGTTGCTTACACTGCCGCTACTTGTACTGCCGCCACTTACATGTCGGACTCGCCGGCCCGCATGAGGCGCATCTGCATCATGCTCACAAAGATCAGAATCAGGAACAGGATGATGGAGATGGCAGTGGCGTAGCCCATGTTGAAGCGCGAAAAGGCCTGTTCGTAGATGTACCAGTTGAGCACCTTGGTGGCGTTCACCGGGCCGCCTTTGGTCGTGATCGCGATGACGTCAAAGATCTGGAACGAACCGATCACCGAAGTCACGGCAACGAAGGCCAACACAGGGCGCAACAGCGGCACAGTCACCCTCCAAAAAGCCTGCGACTCAGAAGCGCCGTCGATGCTGGCCGCTTCATAGACCGAACCGGGAATCGACTGCAAACCGGCAAAGATCAGCAGCGCGGTGTAGCCGACATATTCCCAAATGTTGATCATGGCAATCGACGGCATCGCCCACTGCGGCAAGCCGAGAAAGGCGATCATAGGCAGGCCAAGCGCCTTGAGCGCCACGTTCACGATGCCGATGTTGGGATCGAGCAGCCACAGCCAGATCAGGCCGACCACGACCGGCGGCATCAGCCAGGGCAGGATGATCATCGCCCGAATGAGCATCGACTTGGTGAGCCGGTACATCATGACGGCGATGATCATCGCCAGCATGGTCTGGAGCGGAATGTTCAGCAGCACATAGTAAACCGTCACCGACATCGCATTCCAGAACTCCTTGTCCTGAAACAGCTTCACGTAATTTTCGATGCCGATAAACTTAGCAGGGCGCAGCAAATCCCAGTTGGTAAAGCTGATCCACAGGCCACGCACCGCCGGCACCGCATAAAAGACGATGAAGCCGATCAGACTGGGCAGGACGAACAAAAGCGCCGTGAAGCTCTCACCGTTGAGCAAACGCCGGCCCCAACTTTGTTGCGTTGTGCTTTGGCTTGAGCGGCCAACCGCCTGACCTTGTACAGACATGGGTTCCTCCTCACCTTGATCCTTCTGCCTTGAATTGACCATCAATCCACCGCGACACTTCACCAGAAAGTTGGTGCGGAGACACCGGCTTCACTAAATAAGCAGAGGCGCCCAACTCGTAGCCTTTGCCGCGCTCATCAACCGCACTACAAATGATGATCGGCAGCGTGGCATGGCCCAACTGTTGTCTGATCTGAGTCAGCAGTTGCCACTGGTCGGCATCGACGACGCTAAATTCCAGGATGACTGCACCGATCGCTTCCGTCGCGAGAATATCCAGCGCCTCAGATGCTCGCTCCACGGTAACCACGCGCCATCGCTTCCCTAACTCTCTTGCGTAGAGTTGGCGGGTCGCGCGATCAGGTTCAAGCAATAACAGCGAAGCAATTTTGCTGGACACAATAAGTTCCAGTTCGGTCTGATATGGTTCTTGTTTAGTAAAGCCTATGTGATCGAAGTATAAGCGAAGTCATGTGCAGTGTTTTGTACAATTAGAGA
>Ga0073899_10002223_pt1 | contig 17557 bp, 11 predicted proteins | sample KloWWTmetaKNB5Ph_FD_88975 | JGI IMG/M metagenome (GOLD analysis project Ga0073899, IMG submission 88975) | Active sludge microbial communities from Klosterneuburg, Austria, studying microevolution and ecology of nitrifiers - Klosterneuburg... | ecosystem: Engineered > WWTP > Aerobic digester >...
CCTTCCCACGGGGTCTTGCCGACCACCACGTTGTCGATCAACAGCTCGGCCGGGCGCCCGCCCTTCTCGACGACCTTCAGCGTTCCGGATTGCGTGAGCGCCGTGAGCTTCACGTCGATGGGAACGTTCTGGCCGCCGCTGACGTCGATGCGCTGCTCGAACGGCGAGAACCCGCGCTTGAAAACCCGCACCACGTGCGACCCGACCGAGACGCGCAGCGGGCCCGTGGTCGGGCTGGTGCCGCGGTCGCGACCGTCGATCACGATGCTGGCCCCCGGCTCGGTCATGCGAATGTCGACCGTGCCCACCCGCGAGCGCAGCTCGGACACCTCGCGCTCGACCAGCGACTTGTCGGCCGGTGGCAAGTTCGGGAACTCGCGCAAGAGCGCGTCGAACATGTCGAGCGCCTCGTCGAAGCGATGCAGCCGACGCAGGCAGATGGCGGCGTTCTTGGTGGCCGCACGGGTCGCGAAGATCTCGCGCGAGCGCGCGAACTCGACCAGCGCGGCGTCCCACGCCTCTTCATCGAACAGCGAGAGGCCGCGCTCGAAGTGGGTGCGGGCGTCCGCCTTCTTCTGCTCGGTGGGATCGGGCGCCGGCGGTGCCGGCTTGGTTGGCTCTTCCGCCGGTGCCGCCGTTTGGGCCGGCGGTGTCTTGGGCTTCTTGCCCCCCTTCTTCTGAGCCAGGGCGACGGCAGAGAGGCACGACAGCGCCAGGACCAAGAGAGCAATGAGGAGCTTCCGCGGCATGCTCGCTTGGCTTCTACTGGAAATCCTTGTCCACGCTAAGCCCGGGTTTCTTCCCACCCAAGGGCTTGGTGGACGCCGCAGAGGGCGCGGCGACGCCGGGCGCCGGACCCCAGCGCTTGGCACCGGGCTTGGCGCTGGGCGCCGCCGAGGCTTCGGGAGCAGCGGCGACCTCCGGCGGCGCTTCCACCGCGGACGGCGTGGGTGCCGGAGCGGCTGGGGCCACCGCGGCGGGCTCGTGCTTGACCGGCGCGTCGGTCGCCGGGGCCGCAGCGGGCGCCGCGGGCGCGGCTCGACCGAGCAGCAGCGCGACCGTCACGGCCACGCCGGCAAACACGACGGCGCCGGCGATCACCCAGGGGGCGCGGCTCTTTTTCTGGGTCGCGACGGCTGCGCCCAGGCCCGGAACCTCGGAGACGTCCGGGCGGGTGATGCCGACGATGCCCGATGCTTCGCCGCTGGGTCGCGCCGTGAGGTCCGAGACCGACGACACGTCGCTGACGCCGCTGAGGCTCGCGCGCGACGGGGGCGGCTGCGATTCCAGCACTTGGCGCAAGGTGGCGGTCTCTGCCGCCTTCTTGTCGGCGCGCTCCAGGGCAGCGGCAAGCCGCGCCTTCTGCTCGTCGCGTGAGCTGCCCGCCAGCTTCTTCACGAACGCCGCCACGGGCTCTTCCGAGCTGACGCGCATGCTGGCCGGCAACGCTTGGTCGAGGGCCACCAGCAGATCGTTCGCCGACTTGTAGCGCCGAGCCGGATCCTTCGCGAGCGCCTGCATCACCACGCGCTCGAGCGGCAGCGGGTAGCCCGGCACGAGCTTGCGCGGCGACATCGCCGGCTCGGGCGAGCAGATGCGATACAGCGTGGCCGCGTCCGACTCTTTGCGGAATGGGTGCTTCCCCGTGGTCATGGCGTACAGCACGATGCCCAGAGCGAACACGTCCACGCGCCGGTCGATGGTCTCACCCTGGATCTGCTCCGGGGCCATGTAGGCCAGCTTGCCCTTGATCTGGCCGCCCTGGGTGTTGAAGCCGCCCGAGCCCGAGGCCTTGGCGACGCCGAAGTCCACCACCTTGGTCACACCATCGTAGGTGACCAACAAGTTCTGCGGCGAGACGTCGCGATGCACCAGCCCCACGAGCTCGCCCGCGCCGTCACGCAATTCGTGGGCGGCATGCAGCCCGGCCGAGGCCTGCATCGCGATGCGCACCGCGATGGGCAACGGGATGCCACCGCTCTGGCGCGCGGCCTTGATCAGGGTGCTCAGCGGGACCCCCTCGATCCACTCCATCACCAGGAACAGCACGCCGTCTTGCTCGCCCAGATCCATGATCTCGACGACGTGCGGGTGACGCACCTGCGAGGCGAGCGAGGCCTCGTCCAAGAACATGCGCTCGAACTGCGGATCTTCCGACAGCTTGGGCAGCATGGTCTTGACCGCCACGATCTTCTGGAAACCGCGCGACCCCTTGAGTCGGGCCGCCCACACCATCGCCATGCCACCCGAAGCGATGGGAATGAGCAGCTCGTAGCGGCCCAGGGTGTGACCCGCCCCGACGTCACCCGCGGGGATTTGTGTTGCGGTGTCGCTCAAGGTGCCACTCTCAGTCTATCTTCCGGACGGCGGATTTCAATCCGCGCCGGCGCAGGAGCGCGAGCCCCAGGCCCAGCGCGAGCGCCCACGGCGCGCCGCGCCCGGAATTGCCCTCGGCGCCCGTCACGCGGCACCCGCAGCCGCCCTCGTCGCCGGCCGGTTTTGCCGGCGGCCGGCAGGTGTTGTCGGAAGCGGAGCAGACCGCCGGCAAGACGCAGTCGTCGACCGACGCGCAGGCCGTCTTGCATGCGCCCAGCTCGCACTTGTACGGAGCGCAGTCTTTCTCGAGCCCGTCGGGCGAGATCACGGTGTGATCGCCAGCGCAGGTGTTGCCCGCCGGGGTGCAGGTCTTGTCGGGCGCGCAGACGTACCCCGAGGCGCAATCCGTGTTCTTCTCGCAGCCCTTCTTGCACTTGTCGCCGCCGCACACGTAGGGCGAGCACGAATGGGCCGCGCCGGGCTCGCAGGTGCCGTTGCCGGCGCAGAAGCTCGGGGTCTCGTCGGTGCCGGTGCAGGTCGTGCCGCACGCCACGCCGCTGCCCGGGTACTCGCAGGCCGCGGGGTTGACCCCGTCGCAGGTGCCTTCGCAGGCCGTGCCTTCGCCCTTGCACTGGGGGCGCGTGCCATGGGGCTTGCCGGTCGCCGGCGAGCAGGTGCCCTGGTTGGGTGCCACGTCGCACGCCGAGCACTGACCATTGCACGCGCTGTCGCAGCAGTACCCGTCTGCGCAGAAGCCGGATTGGCACTGGGTACCGGCCGAGCACTGCATACCGTTCGGTTGCTTGCCCTTGCACTGGCCGGCGTCGCAGAAGTTCCCGGTCAAGCAGTCGGAGCTCGTGGTGCACGGGTTGGCGCACTGGTTGTTCAGGCAGGCGTGCGGCGAGCAATCGACGCCGGTGGACTCGTTCTCGCACGTCCCGAGGCCGTCGCAGATGTAGCCCTTGACGAAGTTCCCCACGCAGGTGGTCGAGCCCGGCTTGCAGGTGGTGCCCTTGGTGTAGAACCGGCAGAGCCCGGTCCCGTTGCAAGTGCCGTCCCGCTTGCAGGTGGCGGCGCCATCGTCCGGGCACTCGGCGTCGGGGTCACTGCCGTCTTTGATGGGCTCGCACTCGCCGTCCTGACCGCCACCCTTCTTGGCGGCGCTGCAGGCCTGGCAGGTGCCGGTGCACGCCGTGGCGCAGCATACGCCGTCCACGCAATAGCCCGAGGTGCAGTCGGCGCTCGCCGTGCACTGCGAGCCGTTGGTCTGCTTCGACTTGCACACGCCCTTGTCGCAGAAATTGCCGCCCAGGCAGTCGGCGTTGCTGGCGCACGGGTCCTTGCAGGCGTTGGCCGCGCACACGTAGGGCGCGCAATCCGTGCCCGTTGCGTCGAACCCGCAGCTGCCCAGGCCGTCGCAGATCTGTCCCTTCACCAGGTTGCCCACGCACTGGGTGGCGCCGCAGGCCTCGCCCTTCTTGTACAGGCGACACGCCCCGAAGCCGTTGCACATGCCGTCGCGATCGCAGGTGGCGGAGCCGTCGTCCGGGCACTCGGCGTCCGGATCGGCGTTGTCCCCGATGGGCCCGCATTCACCGTCCACACCGCTGCCCTTCTTGGCGGCGGTGCAGGCCTGGCACAAGCCGGTGCAACTGGTGGCGCAGCACACCTTGTCCACACACTGGTTCGACGCGCACTGGTTCGCACCGGTGCAGGCGGCACCGTTCAGCTGCTTGCCCTTGCACACACCCGCGTCGCAATAGTTGCCGCTGCTGCAGTTCGCGTCGGAGACGCACGGGCTCGAGCACTTGTTGGCCGAGCAGGTATAGGGTGCGCAGTCGGTACCCACCGGATCGTACTGGCACGAGCCGAAGCCGTCGCAGAACTGGCCCGAGACCTTGTTGCCGATGCAGGCCGACGAGCCGCAGGCCGTTCCCTTGGCGTATTGCCGGCAGGTGCCGAACCCATTGCACATGCCGTCGCGGTTGCAGCTCGAGGCGCCGTCGTCGGGGCAGTCGTTGTCGGGGTCGATACCGTTGGAAACCGCGCCGCACTCGCCGTCGACGCCGTTGCCCTTCTTGGCGGCGCTGCACGCCTGGCACGTGCCCGTGCAGGGGGTGGCGCAGCACACGCCGTCCACGCAGTAGCCCGATTGGCACTGGTTGGTGCCGCCGCACACTGCACCGTTGGCCTGCTTGGGCGTGCACACCCCGGCCTTGCAGAAGTTGCCGCTGGTGCAGTTCGCGTCGGTCGTGCAGGGCGTCTGGCACACACCGGCGCCACACACATAGGGTGTGCAGTCGGTACCGGTTGCGTTGTTGCCGCAGGTGCCGAAGCCGTCGCAGCTCTTTCCGGTCTTGGCGTTGCCGATGCAGACGTCGGCGCCGCACACCGTGTTCTTGGCCCACAGGCGGCAGGCGCCGGCACCGTTGCACCAGCCGTCGGTGCTGCAGGTGCTCTGGGCGGTGGTGGCACACTCGCTGTCGGGGTCGGTGCCGGTCTTGATCGGGCCGCACTCGCCGCCCAGGCCGCCACCCTTCTTCGCGACGCTGCAGGCCTGACACTGCCCGGTGCAGGCCGTGGCGCAGCACACGCCGTCCACGCAGTAGCCCGAGGTGCAGGCGTTGGGACCGCCGCAGGTGGCGCCGTTGGCTTGTTTGGGCTTGCAGGTGCCGGCCTCGCAGAAGTTCCCCGAGACGCAGTCCAGATCGTTGGCGCAGGGTGTCGCGCACGAGCTGCCCTTGCACAGATAGGGCGCGCAGTTGGTGCCCGTGGTGTCCAGCACGCAGCTGCCGAAGCCGTCGCAGACCTGGCCCGTCGAGTTGTTGCCCACGCAGGTGGTCGCACCGCAGCTGGTGCCCTTGGCGTATTTGCGGCAAGCGCCGGCGCCGTTGCACTGCCCGTCGTTCTGGCAGGTCGCCGAGCCTTGATCGGTGCACTCTGCATCGGGATCCGAGCCGTCCTTGATGGCTCCGCACTCGCCGTCCACGCCGCTGCCCTTCTTCGCGACGCTGCACGCCTGACACAGCCCGGTGCACGCCGTGGCACAGCAGACCCCGTCGGTACACACGCCGCTCGAGCACTGCGAAGCGCCCGTACACGGCGCACCGCTGGGCTGGTCGAACTGGCAGGTCCCGTCGGACGTCCGGCAGTAAGCGTTGGCGGCGCAGTGCGCATCCAGCGTGCACGTGGTGCGGCAGTCGGTCGCGCTGGCGCACACGTACGGCGCGCACGACGTCTGTGTCGACAGGCAGGCGCCGCCGCCGTTACAGGCGTAGGTCGTTCGGCTGCCACTGGCACACGAGGGTGTCCCGCACTGCGTTCCGGGGTTGTACATGGCGCAGGCGCCCGCGCCGTTGCACACCCCGGTGGTCCCGCACGAGAGCGCTCCCTGGTCCGTGCACTCGCTGTCGGGGTCGGTGGCGCTGGCGATCACGCCGCACACGCCGTTCAGCCCGCCGCCTTTCTTGGCTCCGGTGCACGCCTGGCAGGTGCCGGTGCACGGCGTGTCGCAACACACCCCGTCCACGCAGTATCCCGCAGCGCACTCGCCCGTCCCCAGACAGGGCCCACCCTGCGGAACCAGCTTGAAGAGCTCGGCGGTGTTCAGGTACCCGCTGCCACCGTAGCCGCCGGCGGTGAACATCTCGCCGGTGCCGAGCAGCACGGCGTCCGGATCCGCATAGTACCGGCTGCTGGTCATGTCGCCGGTGTTGGTCCAGGTGTTGGCGGCCGGGTCGTAGACCTCGCTGCTGGCGAGGTACGTGCACCCCGCGGGACAGCCGTAACCACCCGCAAACAGCACCTTGCCGTTCTGAAGCACGCCGCCCAGGCCCCACCCACGGCCCACGTTCATGTTGGCGGCAGCCGACCACGAGTTCGAGGCGACGTCGTAGATCTCGGCAGAGTTGGAGTAAGTGCTGGTGTAGCCGCCGGCGACCAGCACCTTGTTCCCGGACGAGATGGCGGCGCCGAGGTGCCCGTAGCGCACGGCGGACATCGACGCCGTGCTCGACCAGGCGTTGGTGGCCGGGTCGTAGATCGACGCGGTGTTGGTCGAAGGGGAGCCACCGGCCACGAACACCTTGCCGCTGGCAAGGCGCGTCGCCGAGTGCTGATAGCGCCCGGTCGGCAAATTGCCCGCGGGCGTCCAGGCATTGGTCGCCGGGTCGAATAGCTCTGCCGTCGCGGTGTAGCTGCCCGAGCCGTAGCCGCCGGCAGCGAGCACCTTGCCATTGGCCAGGGCCGTGGTGGTGTGCAAATAGCGGCTCACCGCCATCGACCCCACCAGAGTCCACAGGCCGGTCGAGCTACTGTAGCGCTCGGCGGTCGCCAGGTACCCGACGCTGCCGTAGCCGCCCGCGACCAATGCTTCGCCGCCCGGCAGCGGCTCACCGCTGGTGTAATAGCGCGGGTTGTTCAAGCTGCCGGTCGTGGCCCAGGTGCCCGTGGTGCGATCGTAGAGCTCGGTCGGGCCGACGTAGGTGCACGACGGCGTGCAGCCATAGCCGCCGGCGGCGAGCACCTTGCCGGTGCTCAGCAGGGTCAGCGACGGGAAGTACGCGCGCTGGTAAGTCATGGAGCCGGTCGCCGTCCAGGTCGGATCGAGTGCGACCGGATAGGTCAGCCCGGCGTCGTCGAAGCTGACGCTCAGCTTGCAGCTGGCAGCCCCCGGCGCGGTGACCGCGCGCCCCCAGGGCGGTGCCGGGCTCTGATCGAGCGCACACCCCTCGACCGCGACCGCTGCCACCCGCCGCTCACCTTTGGCATCGATGGCGAAGGGCGGTGACATGCGCAGCCGCGGGGCGCCCGCCGCGTCGAGCAGCTCGAGCACCCCCGAGACGAAGCGCAGCCCCGCCACCTTCGAGACGTCGAGCACGTAGCCGACTCGCGTTCGCTCGGGGCGCGCACTCCAGATCACGAAATCCTCGGTCCCTTCGGCGGTCGGGCGATGAACCACGTCGACGCCCGAGCCCAGGCCGCCGAAGTACACGGCGACTCCGTCGGCGATCGAAGCCGGGACGGCGCTCGCGCCGTCCAGGGCGAACTGCACCGCCACGCCCGAGGTCTCGTCCTCGACGGACACGGCGCCGGAAGCCTGTTCGGGCAACGAAACCCGCGCGTGTCTCGAATCGAGACGCGTCGGCGGGTCACGCAGCAGCACGCGGAGCCGATCCCCGTCGCCCACGAACCCGACTCGGCCTTCGCCGATCAATGACAGCTCGGCGACTCGGCTCGGAGGCGTCAGGCCACCGGGCGCCGACCGAAGTGGTGCCCGCTCGTGGGACACCCGGAAGGTCTGGCGAAGCTCGGTGACCCGCGTGCGTGCCGCATCGGAGTCGGCGACGGCGATCCCCGATGCCACGCGGCTCTGCGGCGCGCCGGCTTCGCCGCGCGACCCACCCTCGTCCGAGCACGCGGCGAACACCGAGAAGCCGAGACCAAGGACCGCCAGCGTGCCGCAAACCCTGAAGCGATGGTGCGCCATGTCTTCCTTCGGCGCGGGGGTGCCAACTGGGGCGCGCGCCAACCTAGCAGCCTAGCAGCGCCGGCAAGCCTTCGGAATATCGGGGCAAAAGCCACAGGCACCGACATTGGTCCCGAGCCCGGCGCGGGGGGCGCCTTTCCGGGCCGCGTGCAAGCTCTCGCCCCGCCGGGGTCCATCTTCACATGGCAGCGCTTCGTGCCTGGGCCCCGCTGGTGCTTGCACTGTTTCTGGGCTGCGGAGCCACCCCGCCCGAAGAGGCGACCGCCGGCGGACAACCGGGGATCGCCACCGGAGGAGGCGGCAGCGGCGGCGGTGCCCTCACGCCCGACGGCGGGGGCGGCGTGAGCATCCAGCCCGGCTGCAGCGGCGGGTGCGCCGCCGGGACGTTCTGCAGCGCGAGCGGCAGCTGCATCCCCGACGGCACCTGCGCCGTCGACGGCGACTGCGGCGGGGGCAAGCTGTGCGACGCGACCACGCAGCTCTGCGCGGTCGGCGGCAACTGCGGTCAGAAGCCGTTCAAGCTGGTGGCCCAGGCGCCCAACCTGATGATCGTGCTCGACCGCTCCGGAAGCATGGGCAAGTCGGTCCCGGGCTCGGGGAAGAGCCGTTGGCAGGTCGCCGCCGAGGCGCTCGCGCAGGTCTTCAAGAAGTACGACGGCAAGATCGACTTCGGCCTTTCGCTGTTCTCGGCTTGCCAGGCCCAGGGCTGCGCGCCGGGCGTCATCGACGCCGCCATCCCCACCCCGGTCGCGACCCTGCAGGCCGCCATCGCTGCCACCAAGCTCTGCAACAGCGGCCACAACGAGACCGTGATTGGCGGCACGCTGCAGGCCCTGGTGGGGCACCCTGCCCTGCAGGTGCCTGGCAAGCAGAACGTGGTGGTGCTGATCACCGACGGCGCGGACAACTGCGGCGGCGGCGGTGCGAACGCGGCCACGGCGCTGAAGAACCAACCCATCCCCGTGAAGACCTACGTGGTGGGCTTCTCGGGCGACGTGAACAAGGCCGAGCTCTCGAAGATCGCCACCGCCGCCGGCACGGCGCCCTACTATCAGGCCGAAAGCGCGGCCCAGCTCGACGCCTCGCTCGCGGCCATCACCCAGGACGTCGCCACCTGCAGCTACAAGCTGGACGCGGTGCCGCCTTCATCCGGACTGTGGGTGTTCTTCGACAAGGATCCGAAGGGCGTGGCGCAAGACGGGACCAACGGCTGGAGCTACGACACGCCGAGCAACACCATCGTGTTCCACGGCAGCTCGTGCGATCTGATCAAGCAGGGCAAGGTCACCGCCATCGACGTGATCTACGCGTGCGACAAGCCGGACCTGGGGTGATCAGCCCTCGGCCGGAGGCGCCACGTCGCTCGGCTCGCCCTCGGGCTTCGACAGCTGTCGCGCCCGCGTGCCGGCGTCGTCCTTGAACACCCGCCCGTCCACCATGCGCACCACACGCGGCATGCTCTCGGCAAAGCCGGGGTTGTGGGTCACGACCACGATGGTGGTGCCGTGCTCTTTGTTGATCTGGAAGAAGAGATCGTGAATCGACTCGCTGGTCGTGGTGTCCAGGTTGCCAGTGGGCTCGTCGGCCAAGAGCAGCTTCGGACCGAGCACCAGCGCGCGCGCGATGGCCACCCGCTGCTGCTCGCCCCCGGACAGCTCGCCGGGGCGGTGGGTCGCGCGGGGCGAGAGCCCGACCTCTTCGAGCAGCGCTGCGGCCCGCTTCTCCATCTCTTTCTTGCTGCGGCCCTGGATCAGCCCCGGCAGCATCAAGTTCTCGAGCGCGTTGAACTCGGGCAAGAGGTGGTGAAACTGGAACACGAAGCCGATCTCGCGGTTTCGCACCGCCGCCAGCCGCGCACCGGTCATGGTGGTCAGCTCTTCCCCCGAGAGCCGGATGCGCCCCGCGGTGGGCAGGTCCAGCGTGCCCATGCAGTGGAGCAGCGTGCTCTTGCCGGCCCCCGATGGGCCGACAATCGCCAAGATCTCGCCGGCCTTGATGGTCAGATCGATGCCACGCAGAACGTGCAACGTCCGCCCCATGTGCTCGAAGCTCTTCTCGAGTCCCTCGATGATGACCAGCGGCTCTGCCATGGCTTCTTTCACTCGTAGCGAATGCCGTCGACGGGCCGAAGGCGGCTCGCGGCGATGGCGGGATAGATGGTGGCGATGGTGGTGATCACCATCGCAGCAAGCGCGACCAGGGTGTAGTCGACCGGGTCCACCGAGATGGGCAGGCGATCGACGTAGTACACGTCGGGGTCGAGCCGCACGCCGAACCAGAGCAGCCCGAGCACCGTGCACAGGCCGGTCACCACGCCGAAGACGGTGCCAATGCCGCCGATGATCACGCCTTCGGACATGAAGATGCGCAAGATGGCGCGGTCGCTGGCGCCGATGGCCTTCATGATGGCGATCTCTTTGCTCTTCTCGGTCACCATCAAGAGCAGCGTGCAGATGATGCAGAAGCTGGCTACGGCGATGGCGATGCTCAAGATGATGAAGGTCGCGATCTTCTCGAGCTTGAGCGCCGAGAACAGGTTCTTGTTCGCCTCTTTCCAGTCGCGAACCTTCATGTCCTCGCGTGCCAGCGCCGTGTGGTGCCGAGCGATCACCGCTTCGAGCTCGGGGCGAGCGACCTCGACCGCCTCGGCGTCGTCGAGCTTGACCTCGACTGCGGTGGTCCGGCCGCGCAGATCGAGGAACTCCTGCGCGTCGTCGCGCTTCATGTAGAGGTGAGCCGAGTCGTACTCGTACATGCCGCTGTAGAAGATGGCGGCCACGCGGAACTTGCGACTTCGGGGCAAGACCCCCATGGGCCCCAGATCGCCCAGCGGGGCGACCAACGTCACCTCGTCCCCGACGTAGACGTGCAGCGTCCTGGCCAGCTCGCGACCGACGACGATGCCGGGGTGCACCGGCTCGGTGGCGCCCGTCACCTCGTCGTCCAGGTCCTTCTTCAGCCACGACTTGACCCGTGGCCCTTTCAAGAAGACCTCGCCACCGGTCGAGATGCCGATCACCTCTTCGGGGGGCAGGTCGGCCAGCTTCGCCGGCTCGTCCAGGTACGAGAACTTCCCGACCTCGATGTTCTGAACCAGATCGATCACTGAACCGATGCTGGTGGTGTCGATGCCGCGCACGATGGTACCCGCGGTATTCGAGCTGGACGACGCCATGGCTTCGCCGGCGGTGACCGGCGTGGCGGCCTTCACGCCGCGGATCAGCCGGACGTCACCGAGCAGGCCGTCGGCGCCCTCGAACCCGCCGTGGCTGCCCGCCTCGATCTTCATGTGGGCGTTGTTGCCCAGGATCTTGCGCTTCAGATCGGCGCCGAACCCGCCCATGATGCTGACCACCGCGCACAGCGCGAACGCGCTGACGGCCACGCCGGCGATGCTCAGGCCGGAGATGACGGTGAGGAACCCGCTCTTGCTGGCCCGCACGTGCCGCACGGCGATGAATGGGACAAAGCCGCGACCCTCGACGCGATCGAGCAGGCGCGGCAGCGCCAGGGCCATGAACCCGACCACGAAGCCCGTCCCCGAGAGCGCGGCGCCAACGCGCACGATCTGGTGCCAGAACACGAAGAAGCTGCCGCGGTGCTCGGGCAGCGTGGCGGCCCAGCCGCCCAGCGCGACCACGCCGATGAGACACGCGCCAGTCAGCACATAGAGCAGGCTGCGACGCCCCTTCTGACCCAGCCGGCGAATCGCCTTCAGGATCAGGTACCCGACCAAGAGCGCGACGATGCCCACCACCGCCACCCGGCCCGGGAACCCGAGCATCACCCACAGCTTCGCCATCAGCGACAGCTGCTCGGGTTTGGGCGTGGGGGGCGCCGCGAACATCAGCCCGCCTCGGGACGGAGCAGCGGGAACGCGATCACGTCGCGGATCGACGGCTGGCAAGCCAGCATCATCACCAAGCGGTCGACACCCAGGCCGAACCCCGCCGCCGGCGGCATGCCGTGCTCCAGCGCACGGACGTAGTCGGCGTCGTAGTCCATGGTCTCTTCGGCGCCCCGGGTCTTCTTCTCGACCTGCTCCACGAAGCGCGCCGCCTGATCTTCGGGGTCGTTCAGCTCGCTGAACGCATTGCACAGCTCGCGGCCATCGACGAACAGCTCGAAGCGGTCCACCAGCGTGGGGTCGGCGTCCTTGCGCCGCGCCAGGGGCGAGACCTCCGCCGGGTAGTCGATGATGAAGACCGGCACGCTCTTCGAACCATCTTGGCTTCGGTAATCTTCCGCGAGGAACGGCTCGGCCAGGTACTCGTAGGCGCAGAACAGCCGCTCACCGTCGTTCTCACACACGCCGAGCCCTTTTCGGAAGTTCGACCAGTCGATCTTCTTGGCGCGCGGGCTCTTCTTGGCCCACTCACCCACCAGCTGAGCGCCCGGGCTTGCCGGGCCCGGCGGGGCGTTCTTGGGCAGCGCGATCTCGGCCATGCGATCGAAGAGCTCGAAGGGGATGTCCGCGCGCTCGAGCGCGCTGGCCACCGCTTGCTTCATCGGGGCCCGAGCGAACGGCTCGTCGAAGGTGAACGGTCGCGCCGCCTTCCAGGCTTCGTGGCGCGCCGCTTGCCCGGCCGCGCTCAGGCGCTTCTCGAGCATCTCGTCCACCGAACGGAGCAGCTCTTCCGTGAGGTCCATCAGCGTGCCGTAGGTGGCGTACGACATGTAGAACTCGAGCATCGTGAACTCGGGGTTGTGCCGGGTGCTGATCCCCTCGTTGCGATAGCAGCGCCCGATCTCGTACACGCGCTCGAACCCGCCCACCAACAGGCGCTTCAAGTAGAGCTCTGGCGCAATGCGCAGGTAGAGATCGAGGTCCAACGTGTTGTGGTGAGTGGTGAAGGGCCGTGCCGCGGCGCCGCCGATCACGCTGTGGAGCGTGGGGGTCTCGACCTCCATGAAGCCCTGGGCGTCCAGGAACGCACGCAGCCCTTGCACGATGGCGGAGCGCGCCGCGAGCGCGGCGGCCGCCTCGGGGTTCGCCACCGTGTCGACGTAACGGCGGCGATACCGCAGGTCGACGTCCGAGAGCCCGTGCCACTTGTCGGGCAGCGGACGCAGCGCCTTGGTCAAGAGGCGCAGCGAGCAGAGCTCGACGGTCAGCTCGCCGGTCTTGGTGACCATCGGGCGCCCGCGCACCTCGACGTGGTCGGCCACGTCCACGTCGTCGAGCGCAGCGAAGGCCTCGCCCATCACGTCTTGCTTGGCGAACAGCTGAAGCTCACCGCTGCCGTCGCGCAGGCGCATGAAGGTCGCTTTTCCGAAGCCGCGCCGCGCCATCAGCCGGCCCACCAGGTGAAGCTCGTCGTCCCCGGCGAGCTGGGTCACCTTGGCTGGGTCGTAGCGCAGCTCGTGGACGGGCTCGAGCAGGGCGGGCTCGAAGCGCTCGCGCAGCTGGCTCGTCGAGACGCGATCCGCCACGTTCACGTCGTTCGCGAAGGGGTTCTGGCCCTTTGCTCGCACCCGCGCCGCCTTCTCGCGGCGGGCCTGAATCAGCCCGTCTTCGCCGCTCTCGCCGGCAGCGCTTGCCTCTGCTTCGGGCTTTTCGGTCATGGGGCTCGGCCGTCTAGCGCGGGGCCGCGTGGGCGTCCACCGGCCGCGCTCGCGAGTCGTGCCGAGCGCGAGGCGCCCGGCCGGAGCACGCCTAGGGCAGCGCCGCGATCACTTCGCCCGGGTCGGGAAAGCGGCCCGCATCGGCCTTCGAGAACACCAGCTTGCCGTCGGCGATCACGTCGAACTGCCCGGGCGTGCCGACCACGAGCTTCACCTCGCAGCCCTTGGCGCGCTCGAGCTCGGCCGCGAGACTCGCGGCCCGAGGCTTGTAGTTTCAAGCGTGGCAGTAGTGGATGGTCACGAGCATGGCGGGCCTCAGGACAGGGGTGGTGTCTTGGTGGCCTTGTCCGCGTTCTGCAAGAGATAGGCCTCGATGAAGTCGTCGATCTCGCCGTCGAGCACGCGCTGCACGTCCCCGGTCTCGTGGGCGGTGCGCAGGTCTTTTACCAGCTGATACGGCTGCAGCACGTACGAGCGGATCTGATTGCCCCACGCGATGTCGGTCTTTCCCGCCTCGTAGTCGGCTTGAGCCTTCTCGCGCCGCGCGAGCTCGATCTCGTACAGCTTGGCCTTGAGCATCTTCAGCGCCATGGCGCGGTTCTGATGCTGGCTGCGCTCGGCACGGCACACGATGACCAGGCCGCTGGGCATGTGCTTCAACCGCACCGCGGTCTCGACCTTGTTCACGTTCTGCCCGCCCTTGCCCCCAGCGCGCATGGTCGTGATCTCGATGTCGGTGTCTTTGACCTCGATGTTGATCTCGTCCTCGATGTCGGGTGTGACCTCGATGGCGGCGAAGCTGGTCTGCCGGCGTGCGTTGGCGTCGAACGGGCTGATCCGTACCAGGCGGTGCACGCCCACCTCGGCGCGCAGATAGCCATAGGCGTTGGGGCCGCTGACCGTGAACGAGGCGCCGTCGATGCCGGCGTCGTCGCTGACCTGATAGTCGATGATGTCGGTCTTGTAGCCGCGCCGCTCGCACCAGCGCGTGTACATGCGCAAGAGCATCTCGGCCCAGTCCTTGGCGTCGGTGCCGCCGGTGCCGGGGTGGATGCTGACGATGGCGTTCGAGTGATCGACCGGCCCGCTCAGCATCCGCTGGAGCTCGGCCTTGCGCACGCGCTCAGCCAGCGCCGTGGCCTGCTGGGCCGCGTCGGCGAGCGCGCCCTCGTCGTTCTCGGCAGCGCACAGCTCGAGGAACTCGACGCCGTCGGTCACGTCTTTGCAGAGCGCGTCGATGCCGGCGATCTTCTCGCTCGCGATGGCGCGCTTGCGCATCAACGCCTGGGCCTTGGCCTGGTCGCCCCAGAAGTCGGGCGCGGCCGAGAGCGTGTCCAGCTCTTCGATCTCTCGCTTCAGTGCCGGGACGTCAAAGAGACCCCCTTAGCGCATCGACACGCCTTTGGAGGTCTTCGAGGACACTGCGAACTTCTGCAACCACGATGGCCATGGCAGCCGGAGGTCTACTCCGGGCCGGCCCGCCGGGAAAGGGTGTTCTTGAGCCGACGGGCCGAGCCGGCCGGCGAACCGCGGGCGGGGCTCACTCGGAGCGGCGGCGACGCGCGAGCGCCCGCTTCCGGAGCGCCGCCGCCCGGACCGAGAACCAGCCGCCGGTCAGGACGTCGAGCCGCACCTCCGCCTCGACCACGCGGAGCTCCGCGAGCTCTTGCTCGTCGGGCGGCGCGTCGGGATCCGCCGCACCCGAGGCCGCGCGCTGCCAGGCGAACAGCGCCTTGAGCACGTCTTCGACCAAGCGCTCGTCTTTGCGGGCGCGCAGCCGGCGCAGGTGCTCGATCTGCAGCTCTTCGTCGGCAAACACCGCGCGATCGAGCTTCCAGGTGGCCTGCGCCTCGAGCGCCACGCTGACCCCACCGGCCTGGGTGTAGCGGTACGGGTCGGCGGCGGTGGGCGACAGGCGCAGCGACTCGTCGGTGGTCCGCGACGCGCGCAAGCGCAACTCGGGCAGCGCCGCCGACGACCGGGCCCGGGAAGAGAGACTGCCGTAGCGCGCATCGGCCCGGGCACGACCCGACGCGCGGAGCGCGGCGCGGATGGCGGCGTGCGCCAGCTCGGGCGTGACGAGCGAGAGCGCACGTGCCGGCCGAGCGGCGGGCTTCTCGGTGGCGGCGGGCGGCTCGGCGAGCCCGGGCGCCACCCGGGCGGCGCGCCGGCGATCGAGGGGTAGCTCGAGGGTGAGCAGGGCCACGACTTCCCGCGCGCCGTCGGCCCGGGCAACCCAGCCGCCGCTGAGCCCCAGCTCGAGCGAGCCGCTGGACGCACTGGCGTCCATGCAGAGGAAGATCACCGAGAGCAGCGCACGCACCTTCGTCTTCATGCCCGCTGCTCGGGCGCGGCGCCGACGCGGTTGCGTACTACGTTCGCGAATTCACCCACGAGGCCACTTCGGTCGCGAACGCCTCGACATCGGCGAGGCCCTCCCGAGCGGCCGCGAAGACGAGCTGTGTGTCGACCGCGGCATAGCCGTGAGCGACGACGTTGCGCAGCCCCACGGCCTTCGTCAGAGCGGTGGTGGTTCCGGGCGATAGAATGCCGTGCTCCCTCAGCCGATGGAACCCTTCGGCGAGGCCCCGAGCCGCCGGCCAGCCCTCGTCTGCGATCACGTGGCTGGCAAGATCGGCGCAGACTTGCACCGCCAACATCAAGTTGAACGAGACCAGATCGAGCGCATCGCGATCTCGAGCTAGCGCATCTGCGGTGTCGGGGCAGGCACCACGAACGCGACCGACTCGGTCCGCTAGCTCCGTGAGCTTCGCAGCCACCAAGTCCGGTTTGACCACTACAGCCCCCGCTCCGCGACGCGAGCGAGCCAGGCGTCGCGCATGCGCCGGAACCACGGGCCGTCGGTTTCGAGCTGGCACAGGGCGCGCGTGCGCCAGCTGGCACCCGCGCCGTAGTGCGCCTCGTGCACCACCGTGCTGGTGTCGACCAGCTCTCGGAGCAGCGGAATCGTGGGGTCGTCGAGCGCAATCACCTGCACCTCGAGCCCGAGAGCCGCCCCGAGCTCGGCCGCCAGCGCCAGCCGGTCGACGGAGCCGCTCACCGCCAGATCGACGTCCGACTGAGGCGTTTCGCGACCCGCGGCATACGAGCCAAAAAGCAGCGCCAGCCGCACGTCGGCGCGACCGGTGAGCAGCTCTCGCAGTCGAGTGACGATGGGCGCGGGCACCACGCCGTCAGCCTACCACGAACCCGCGGTCACGCCCCGAGCGCGGCGGCGCGTGCCCGAGCCATGGCCTGCGCGTCGACTTCGGCGGCCGCAAACGCCACACCGTCCGCGTCGAGCACGGCCGCGACGAGGTGCGGCACGAATTCCTGCTCGCGCGGCTGCCCGAGGGCGGCGCGTACCACGGCGCCCGACCCGAACCCGGGGACCAGCAGCGAGCCCGATGGGTTGCCCACGACCACGTCGTGCGCGGCGCGGCGCGCGCCCGAGACGCGCGGCCAGAGCGCGCACAAGCGCACGACCCACCCGTGCTGCGGCGCGCGCGCACGCGTGCGCTCCGAGAGCTCCCAGTGGAGCCACACGCCGCCGCCAGCGTTCGGGATGGCGAAGAGCTGGTCCTCGCGCGGGGGCGCGGCGAAGGGTGGCGCGGGCGCGACCGGAGGCGCCGCGACCGCGGGTGCCGCGACCGGTGGCGGCGGCGCCGGTGGAGCCGCGACCGGAGGCGCCGCGACCACGGGCGCCGCGACCGGCAGCGCCGCGACCGCGGGCGCCGCGACCGGCGGCGCCGCGACCGCGGGCGCCGCGACCGGAGGCGGTGGTACCGGTGAAACCTCGACCGGCGCGGGCAGCGGCGGGGCTGGGGCCGCGTCTGCCGACGACTCGGGCGCGAGCTGCGCCAGCGGCGCCTCGACCTTGGGCGCCAGCGGCGCGTCTTCCGGCTGCTCGGGCTCGGTGGCGCGCACCGCCACCGGGCGCGCCACGGTCAGCCGATCGCGCAACGAGCGTGCCGCGGCGTGATCGGGCTCGGTCTCGAGCACCTGATCGAGCATGCCCAGGGCGCGCTTCAGGTGGCCCTGAGCGGCGTAGATCTCGGCCAGCGTGACGGTGGCAACCGGCGGCTGGTGCTGCACCCGCGTGGGCGTGACCCCCTGGCGCACCAGCTCGGCAGCGTCGGGCATGTTCAGCCCCTGCTCGATCAAGCTCGCGACCAGGTCGCGCGCCAC
>Ga0073899_10002225_pt1 | contig 17554 bp, 20 predicted proteins | sample KloWWTmetaKNB5Ph_FD_88975 | JGI IMG/M metagenome (GOLD analysis project Ga0073899, IMG submission 88975) | Active sludge microbial communities from Klosterneuburg, Austria, studying microevolution and ecology of nitrifiers - Klosterneuburg... | ecosystem: Engineered > WWTP > Aerobic digester >...
CCGCTACTTCCGCTTCGTCTCGCAGATTGCCGAGCTGCCGCCCTCCATGCTGTCGCGCTTCACCCTGATCGACTACGACCGCGAAATGGCCCTGGTGGCCGTGCAGCGCGAACGCATCGTGGACGAAGAGGGCGAGGTCAGCCACAAGGATCGCATCGTCGGCGTGTCACGCTATGTCACCAACCCGGATCACAGCAGCTGTGAGTTTGCCCTGCTGGTGGCCGACGACTTCGCCGGCAAGGGTCTGGGCTCGCGCCTGATGCACAGCATCATGGAAGTCGCCCGCGACCGCGGCCTGGCCGAGATCCAGGGCCTGGTGCTGGCCAACAACCCCACCATGCTCAAACTCATGCGCAGACTGGGCTTCGAGGTGCGGGCCTTTGAGGAGGATCCGGAATTCAAGCTGGTGGTGCACCAGCTGTAAGTCCTCGGTTGCTTTTAAAAATATAGCACTTTGCGCTTGTCTGGTAAGCGCAGAGTGCTGAAAACTATCGCATCAGCAACGCATCCACCGCCGTTACGTCATCCATCGTCAGCGTGCCCGCCACCTGCTTCAGGCGCAGCGTGCCGACCAGTACGTTGTAGCGCGCGGCGGCCAGGTCGCGCTTGGTCTGGTAGAGCTGGCTTTGGGCGTTGAGCACGTCGATGTTGATGCGCACCCCGACCTGGTAGCCGAGCTTGTTGGCGTCCAGCGCGCTTTGGCTGGAGGACTCGGCAGCGCGCAGCGCGGCAACCTGGCTCAGGCCCGACTGCACGCCGAAGAAGGCGGCACGCGCGGCCTGGGCTACGTTGCGGCGCGCGTTGTCCAGGTCGGCGCGGGCCTTGTCTTCGAGTGACAGGGTTTCCTTGATGCGGTTTTGCACGGCAAAGCCGGCAAACAGCGGCAGGTTCAACGCCACGCCCACGGTGGCGGCGTCGGTGCGCGAATGCACGCCCGGCATGCTGATGCTGCCGTTGGGTGTGCGTTGTACGTTGTAGCCTGCCTGCAGGTCGACGGTGGGCAGGTGGCCGGTTTTGGCCTTGGCGGTTTCCAGCTTGGCCACGTCCAGCGCAATCAGGGCCTGGCGTACCTGGGGCTGGCGCTCTTCGGCGCTGCGCACCCAGTTGCTGACGTCATCGGGCTGCACGGCCGGCAACTGCGCGGACTGAGCCAGGGGCAGGGGGGTGGCGCCGGTGCGCCCAACCAGCTGGTCGAGTGCCAGGCGCTTCACATGCAGGTCATTGCTGGCGGCGATTTCCTGGGCGGTGACCAGGTCATGCCGGGCCTGCGCCTCGCGCTCGTCGGTGACGGTGGTGGTGCCGACCTGGAAGTTGCGCTTGGCCGCGGCAAGCTGTTCCGCCACAGCGGTCTTTTGTGCGCGCACGAAGGTCAGCGTGTCGCCTGCGGCCAGCACGTCAAAGTAGGCTTGGGTGACGCGAATCAGCAGATCCTGCTCGGCGCCTTCGAGCTGCGCCTGGGCAAAGTCCGTGCCGCGCTGGCCCTGCTCAAAGGCGATGCGGTTGGCCGGGCGGTACAGGGGCTGCGTCGCCTGCACACCCAGCGTTTGCGACGGGCCATTGACATTCACGTCGGACAGACGAGCGCGTGACATGTCGGTGCGCGAATAATTCGCGCCACCGGTCAGCGCAGCACTGGGCAGCAGGCCGGCACGGGCCTGTTCGGCACGGCTGCCCGCGGCCTGCAGTTGCGCCCGTGCGGCCTGCCATGCCGCGTCGTAGCCGCGAGCATGCTCGATCAATGCCGACAGGCTTTGCGCCTGCGCGGGGGGTGCCGCGGCAACGCAAAGGGCGTAGACGGCACTCATGCGAAGGGTGGAGGAGAAAACCCGCTGCAATGCTTTCATGGCGTTGAAATGGATGGCTGGGGCAGATTGGGGGTGCGGCCTGTGAGGGGCCGCAAGTCAGTAATGCGGCACGGCCGAATCGCGCTCATGCGACCAGGCGTCTATGCCCCCGGTGATGTTGGCCACCTGGTCAAAGCCGTTTTGCATCAGAAAGGCAGCCACCCGCAGGCTGCGCATGCCGTGGTGGCACAGGCAGGCGGTGGGGCGGTTGGGGTCAAGTTCGGTCAGCCGCATCGGCAGCTGACCCATGGGGATGGCCACGAGTTCGAAGCCCTGGGCCGCCACGCTGGCGGTCTGCAGCTCCCAGGGCTCGCGCACGTCCAGCACCAACGGATGTCCGGCCTCATGCCTGAGGAGCCAATCGGCCAGCTGGGCGGGACGGACATGGTCAATCATGCAAGGCCGGTCGGGTGCAGCGTTCAGAACTTGAAGGAAGAGGGCTCGGCGAAGTGGCGCAGGCGCGGCACGACCACGTCCCAGGGCTGGCTGGTCTCGAAGCGCTCGCCCTGGCGGCGCACGATGGTGGCACGCATCATCGGCTCTTGCCCCACATAAGCGCCCAGGCGGCCACCGTCGCGCAGCAGCGCCAGCAGCTTCTGCGGCACCTCGGCCACCGAGCCGCTGAGCACGATGACGTCGAACGGGCCGTCGGGAATCGGGTCGCGTGCGCCGTCGGCCTGGCGCACGTCGGCGTTGTCCACACCGGCGCTACGCAGGTTCTCGCGCGCAAACTCGGCCAGGTCAGGGTCGATCTCCAGCGTCACCACGCGCTCGGCGCAGGCGGCCAGCAGGGCGGCCATGTAGCCCGAGCCGGCGCCTATCTCCAGCACACGGTCGGTGGGCTGAACTTGCAGGTCTTGCAGCATGCGCGCATCCACGCGCGGCGCGAGCATGACCTGTCCCAGACGTGCGGCTTCTTGCGCGTCAGGGTTGAGCGGGATTTCGGTGTCGATGAAGGCCAGGCCCTGGTAGCTGGGCGGCACAAAGTCTTCGCGGCGCACGCGTGACAGCAGCTCGAGCACTCCGGCATCGAGCACGTTCCACGGCCGGATCTGCTGCTCCACCATGTTGTAGCGGGCCTGCTCGACAGGGTCGTGAATGTCGATGGACGTGTTCAGAGGCAAGTTCATGGAGTACTCCGGAAGGCGGTCACTGTGATCGGATAAACCTGCGATTTTAGGCCGAGCGCACGCACAGACCCTGCAAAACATTGTCGGCCTGCAGGCGTATGTATTCCTGTGGTGAAAAACGCTCGGCGTTGGGAATGCACAACGCCGGCGTCGACTGCGAGAACATGAGAAACATGAGCGGCGCCAGCACCAGGTACACGGCGTGCTCCAGATCCAGCGCGCGCAGCTCACCGCGATCCATGCCACGCTGCAACACACGGCGGATCAACTGGTGGCCAGGCTCGACCACCTCGTGGCGGTAGAACTCGGCGATTTCGGGGAAATTGTTCGCCTCGCTGAGCATGAGCTTGCCCAGGCCCGAGGCCTTGGTGGAGCCTATGCGTTCCCACCAGGTTTCAAAGCAGTACCGCACCAGATCCTGGCTTGTGCCCACATAGGATTCAAGCTCCAGATCCCATTCGGCAAAGCGCCCGGCAATGTTCTGGCGCACCACGGCCTTGAACAGCTCTTGTTTGCTCGGGAAGTACAGAAACAGCGTGCCCTTGGAGACACCGGCGCGCGCCGCCACTTCTTCGACCCGGGTGGCGGCGTAACCCTTGTCCACGAACAAATCCAGCGCAGCATCGAGCAGCTCGCCCGGCCGCGCGTCCTTGCGACGGCCTCGCTTGGGCAGATCGGATGCGGGGATGCAGGGAAGGGCGGCGCTCATGGAGTTACTGACTTTCGGGTTAGTAATGTAACAACCCTCCGTTGTTTGCGTCAACGTGCATCCTGATCATCAAGCATATGGCGGTGTTTCTATGATGCGATTTTCAGGAGCACCATATGTCGTCAATTCTGCAAAGCATCACCCTGGCTGGCGGTTGTTTCTGGTGCACCGAGGCTGTATTCAAGCGTGTGCGCGGCGTGACCGAGGTGCAAAGCGGCTATGCCAATGGCGATGTGGCAGATCCAAGCTACGAGCAGGTGTGCAGTGGTCACACGGGCCATGCCGAGGCGGTGCGCGTCACGTTTGACCCGGCCGAGATCGGCTTGCGCGACATACTGCAGATCTTTTTTGCCACCCACGACCCCACCACGCCAAACCGCCAGGGCAATGATGTGGGCACGCAGTACCGCAGCGGCATCTACTACAGCGACCCCACGCACGAGCGGGTCGCCGCGCAGCTGCTGCACCAGTTGCAGCAGGAGCAGGCTTTCGGCGCCCCCATCGTCACCGAGCTGCAGCCATTGGTGAACTTCTGGCCGGCCGAGAGGTATCACCAGGACTTCTATGAGCGCAATCCGAATCAGGGTTACTGCAACTTTGTCGTGGCGCCCAAGGTGAGCAAGTTCCGCAAGACGTTTGCACGCCATCTCAAACCAGACGCCTGAAATTTTGCAGTATCGTCGCCGGCTTTCACCCGGCAGCTCGCCTGCTGCTTCGAAATGCCCTCCGCATGCAACCCGCCTCCCTGCCTCAAAGCCATGCCCCTGCAGCCAACGCCTGGCAGGTGTTTCTGATCTTTCTGCGCCTGGGCCTGACATCATTTGGCGGGCCTGTGGCGCACCTGGCCTATTTCCGTACGGAGTTCGTGGCACGCCGGCGCTGGCTGAGTGAAAGCGACTATGCCGATCTGGTGGCCCTGTGCCAGCTTTTGCCCGGCCCGGCGAGCAGCCAGGTGGGCATGGCGCTGGGCCTGCGTCAGGGCGGCTTCGCCGGGGCCTTGACAGCCTGGCTGGGCTTTGCCTTGCCCTCTGCATTGGTCATGGCACTGCTGGGCCTGGGCCTCATTGCAACCCCCGGACTGGTGCCCGCAGGCGTGCTGCATGGTCTGAAGGTGGCCGCCGTAGCGGTGGTGGCGCAAGCCGTGTGGCGCATGGGTGGCAGCCTGTGCCGTGGACCAGCCCGGTTGTTGTTGATGGGTTTGACCTGCGCCCTGACCCTGGCGATACCTGGCATGGCAGGGCAACTGGGCGCCATGATGATTGCGGCACTGGCCGGCCTGGGCCTGTGGGGCAGGGCGGGCGTTGCGCCTGAGCAGCCTGCCCATGAAGCGCCTGGCCCTGGCCCGTGGGCAGTCAGGGGGGCTACCCTGTTGATTCTGTTTGCCGCCATGCTGGTATTGCTGCCGCTGGCCGCACGCGCCTGGCCACAGGCATGGCTGCTGCTCGCCGACGCCTTCTTTCGTTCCGGCGCCCTGGTGTTTGGCGGTGGTCATGTGGTGCTGCCGCTGCTGCAGGCCGAGGTGGTCAGCACCGGCTGGGTGGCGCAGGACGACTTTCTGGCTGGCTACGGCCTGGCGCAGGCCATGCCCGGGCCGTTGTTCACATTCGCCGCGTTCCTGGGTGCAGCGGCAGGCCATGGCGCGGGTGGCTGGCTGTGGGCGGCAGTGTGCTTGTTGGCCATATTCCTGCCATCTTTTTTGCTGGTTATGGGGGTGTCTCCATTCTGGGAATCGCTGCGCCGGCACGCGCCGCTGCGGGCGGCGCTGTCGGGCGTGAATGCGGCGGTGGTCGGCCTGCTGCTGGCCTCGCTCTACAACCCCGTCTGGACGAGTGCCATCCAGGGTCCAGCGGATATTTTCCTGGCGCTGGCGGTGTTTGCCGAGCTCATGTGGGGGCGCATGCCATTCTGGCTGGTGGTGCCCCTGTGTGGCGTGATGGGGTTGTGGTTGTAGCCGGGGTCAGGGCGCCAGGCGCTCGCGCACCCAAGCACCGCCGTCAAGCCGGTAGCGCAGCCGGTCGTGCAGGCGGCTTTTTCGGCCCTGCCAGAACTCCCACTGATCGGGCTTCAGGCGGTAGCCGCCCCAATGCGGCGGCCGAGGGGGTTTGAGCAGAAACTGCGCGCCGTACCTGGCTGCATTTGTCACCAACACGCTGCGGCCGGCAATCACCTGACTTTGTGGGCTGGCCCAGGCGCCAATGCGCGAATCCAGCGGGCGGCTGTGGAAATACTGATCACTTTCCTCGTCGCTCACGCGCTCGACAATGCCCTCGATGCGCACCACGCGCTCCAGTTCCACCCAGTGGAATTGCAGCGCCGCATAGGGGTTGCCCGCCAGCTGGCGGCCCTTGCGGCTGTCGTAATTGGTGTACCAGACGATGCCTTGCGCGTCATAGCCCTTGATGAGCACGATGCGCGTACTCGGGCGCAGGTCGCTGCTGACGGTGGCCACGGTCATGGCGTTGGGCTCGTTCACCTGCGCGTTGACTGCCTCGTGCAGCCATTGGTCGAACTGCTGCAGCGGGTCGGCAAGGGAGGCGTCTTCGCTGAGTTCGGCGCGCTCGTAGCTCTTGCGCAGGTCAGCGATGGAAGAGGAGAGGGTGCTTTTGCTCATGGGCTCGATTGTGCCCTTGCTCAATCGTGCGATTTGGAGAGCGCAACGATGCGTGCCAGCGCCCGATCGTATATGCCCAAACGCAGCAGTTCGGTGTGCGTGGCCTCTGCATAGTCACGCGTGCTGCCGTAGATACCGCTGGCCTGCGCGAAGATGCGGCGGTACTCGTCGTCGGCCAATATGCCCGTATAGCTGGGACTGCTGCGCGGCAACGTGAAGGCCAGCGCGCGCACCATGCCATCGGATGTCTGGCAGTCGAGCCAGCGCGGGTCGTACACCCCGAGCACCATCTCACGCTGCCACAGGTTGACCATGACCTGGCGCGCATGGGTCTGTTGCACGCGAAAGGCCATGCCGCGGCAACTGCCCCCGGGCAGCATGCCGAACACCAGGCCGGGACATTCGGGCGTGCCGCGGTTCAAGCGGCTCCACATCTTCAGCGCGCGGTGCCAGCCATGCACCTTGGCGGCGCGGCGCTCGACAAAGTCAAAGTCCGGGCGCCAGATCAGCGAGCCATAGCCAAACACCCATAGGTCGCAGCGCCCGCCCCATTCAATCAGCGCGCGTTCGAGCATTGGGGCGGGGTCGCGCAAGGGTGCAGGAAGCGGAGGCATGGCGAGACTTTACAATTAGCAGGTTTTGTCCAACAAACCCATTATTCACGGGAGTCTTCATCATGTCCTTCAGCAGCTCCGACGACGATAGCCAGCAACGCTTCGCACTCGGTTTCCTCTTCGCCTTGATCGCCCTGGTGGTATCCACCATTTTGGGTGTGGTGGTCTTCAAGCGTGGCATTGCCCATGCCCCCAAGGCACCGGCCGCGGCCGTGGTCAATGCAGGCGGTGCAGCGGGTGCCGGCGTGGTGATTGAGGATGTGGCTTCGGTGGTGGTCGAAGGCGGCGTGGTGAAGTTCTACTTTGCCACTGGCAAGGCCGACCTGGCGACTGGCGCCAACGAGGCCCTGGCCGAGGTGGTCAAGGGCGTGGTCGAAGGTGGCAAGATGGCCGTGGTTTCGGGTTTTCATGACGCGACCGGCGATGCTGCACTCAACGCCGAGCTGGCCAAGCAGCGCGCCCTGGCCGTGCGCGACGCCCTCAAGGTTCTGGGCGTGGCTGAAGACAAGGTGGAGCTGAAGAAGCCCGAAGTCACGCAAGGCAGCGGCAGCAACGCCGAGGCGCGCCGCGTCGAAGTCGTACTGGCCCCTTGAATCCGCGCTGTCTTGAGCGAGAAGCCCGGCATTGCCGGGCTTTTTTGCTGATGCGCCGTGACTTTTAGCGCAGGCCACCGCCAGCCGCTTCGCTGGCGCGCTGGATGAGTTCGATCTTGTAGCCGTCGGGGTCGGTGACGAAGGCAATCACCGTGGTGCCGCCCATGACAGGCCCGGCCTCGCGAGTCACATTCCCGCCAGCAGCCTTGATCTTTTCGCAGGCCGCATAGGCATCAGGTACGCCCAGCGCGATGTGGCCGTAGGCCGTCCCCATGTCGTAGCTTTCGACGCCCCAGTTGTAGGTCAGCTCGATCTCGGCCTGGTCGGGGTTGCCGCCATCGAATCCCAGGAAGGCCAGCGAGTATTTGTACTCAGGGTTCTCGGACATGCGCAGCAACTGCATGCCCAGTACCTGGGTGTAGAAGTCGATCGAGCGCTGGAGGTTGCCGACGCGCAGCATGGTGTGGAGGATTCTCATGCGGCGATCTTATCACACCAAATAATATACGATGTATATTCTCAATAATAAATATTGAGAATAACGCTTGTGATTGTAAGTCATTTTGCCCTTCTGAATTGTGGTTTATCCACAGTTCAGCGAGGTCGATATGTTTACATTTGGAGTGGTAGCCACCAAGGGTGGGGTCGGCAAAACCACAGTAGCAGCCAATCTCGGCGGCCTCTTGGCCGACATTGGTTACCGCGTCTTGCTCATTGACGCCGATGTACAGCCATCGCTATCACGCTACTTCGTCGTCTCGAAGGAGGCCGAGCATGGCCTGACCAAGATGGTCATGGATGGCTCTCTGACGCCCGAATGCATCAGCCAGATTGAGCTCCCTCCTGAATCCTTCTCAGGCGACCATGACCTGCTCAACAAACAGGGCGGGTTCCTGCATCTCGTGCGCTCGGACACCCGCGATGGACGCCTCCAGGACTGGCTGAGTAATCGTCTTGATCGCCTCGTGCGTATCCGCATGGCTATCAAAAATACCTCGCTCGCAGATAGCTACGACGTAGCGATTATCGACACGCAAGGTGCTGTGGGGCACCTTCAGGATGCAGCAGTTAATGCATCCGATCTGCTGATCACTCCGGCCTCGCCGGATATTATCAGCGCCCGTGAATTCGTAGATGGGACGCTTACCCTATTAGATCGCCACGAATCGTCGGCGAATATGGGATTTACCGTTCCGGCGATGCGTGCGATTATCAATCGGGCAGAAAAAACCGTCGATAGCCGATCCATGGCTGGTCTCATCCGCGACCAATTCATGACGTTGCGCGGCCGAGTGACAGTGCTCAATACTGTGGTGACGGCTGCTGTGGCCTACAAGAAGGCTGCAACCTCCCAGGTGCCCGTGCATTGGATCGATCCGGTCAAGGCTGGCGACACTATGCACGCGTTGCTGTGGGAGCTGTTGCCACACCTTGAGGGCACGTTTGCCCCAAATCACCGAAAAGAGATCGACCCCTCTCTGGTGGTGCCTAAAGCCGATCCGGCACCGGAGACGGGTGCCGATGGTGAGCACACCAGTGCTGGTACAGACGATGAGTGAGGGGAGCATGAGCCATGACCCCCTCCAGAACCCCTGAAACGCTGACCGCCGTACAGCGGGCACAGCGCTTGAACCTCCACCCGCCGCCCGCGTTGGCTGAATCCGATGCAGGCCACGCGCACGCGTACCAAGACAAGAACCCCATGGTAGTGAAACCAAGCAAGCAAGAGCGAAAGATCATGGAGCAGGCGCGCAAGTCCTTGCCGCCCCTGAGTGGCCCGCGCGCCAGTGCGACCGCCAACCTAGACCCTCGCAGCGATGCCGAGTTGTCGTTTTCTATCCTTCCTGTCTCGGAAATCGTGGCCTATGGCCACAACCCGCGCCAGGGACAGAACCCGCGATATGACGAGCTCAAGGCCAGCATCAAGGCCGACGGCATCACCAACATCCTCACCGTCACACGGCGCAGTGTGGATGACAAGTACACGCCCTATGGCGGAGGAAACACGCGCCTGCAGATTGCCAAAGAACTGTTTGCCGAAGGCGATCAGCGCTTCGCGCAGCTGCGCGTCATCGTCAAGGAGTGGCCCGGCGACGCCCAGGTGATCACCGCGCACCTTGTAGAAAACGAGCTGCGCGCAGACATCACCTTCTGGGAAAAAGCCCGGGGCGTGCATCAGTTCCGTATCGAACTCGAACGCGAGCAGCAAAAACCACTCACCGCTGGTGAGCTCAACCGTGAACTGCGGGCGCGCGGGCTCAATTACGGCGTCAAGACGATCCAGAACTTCACCTTCGCGACCGAAGAGCTGGCTCCGGTCGGGCCTTGGCTCAAATCCACCCAGGTCAATGAAGTCACGCGGCCCAAGGTGTCGGCACTGCTCGAACTTGGCGCCAAGCTGGGGCAGGGCAAGGCCATGCGGGAACAGCTTCAGGTAGTCATGCACCAGTACGGCGACGCTCTGCGCCTGCGTGCCAAGAGCAACGAAGACCTGGAAGCAGCCGAGCGTCTGCCGGTGGAACTCGACGATGCGGCGCTGCTGGCCGACCTGCAGTTGGCTGCAGTACAGGAGTTGGGCCTTGCCGGACGCCCGCAGCTGGAGGCCGCTCTCTCCGCCATGGAGGCCGATCCCAAGTTGTCGCGCGACGATCTTCGTGCCGTTGGGCAACGTCCTGTTGCTGTGGCCCCGCCTCCACAACGGCTGACCTTTGCACCAGAGAATACCGACCCGTCGGAGCCATTCACGCCCCGGGCAGACCCAGAGTCAGCGGCGCAACCATCGGCACCCGATGGGATCCAGCAAGCTCCGCTACCCGGAATGCTGGCAGGCATATCCGCCCAGGCACAGCCGGGCAGGGTCAAGGCTGGAACGCATGCAGCCCAGCATGCAGTGGCCACTGACCCCTTGAGCGAGGCGTTCAAGGGTATCCGCGACCTGCTTGGTGAGATCAACGCAGACGTTCCCCTGAGCGACGTGCTGTGCAACCTGCCTCTTGCGCCGTTCGGCTTCATGGTCGATTTCCCGCCGCAAGATATGGCGCACATCAACGGTGAGCCTGTCCGCACCGATCTGGTACCGCTGCGCGCCGCGGTCTGGAAGCTACTGGCCGCACTGTCCTACCAGTACGACCGACGCATTCCGGGCGCGATTCCACCCCAGCATGTCACCGAAACGATCTGGACAACGACCTACACCAATGGTCGTCAGGCCTTTGAACACGCCTGTGCGCAGAAGGCCGGTATGCCTGTCTCGGGGAACTATTACCAGATGGGCATGGACGAGCTGGGTCTTGTGCTGGCCGCGCCCAAGCTGGGCTACAGCGTGATCAAGCTGTTGGCCGCGATGGAGCAGATGCGCCTGAAGTTTCCCGATCGCATGCCTGTGGGATTCCAGCCGCTGTTCGATACCTGAACCTGAAGAAGAAACCAGAACCGGGAGAAACCATGCTGCAGATCACCGACCCTACCCTCAAACGCATGCTGCTCGATCAGATCGTGGCCCGCATTGACGCCGGCGGCATCGACGATCTGTTGCAGGCCGGGTTCAGCCCAGAGTTTCTGGATCGCATGCGGCATAGGCCTGCGCGCGATTTGATCAAGGCATCCGAAGTGCCAGCAATCGAGTTCCGGGTCACGATCAAGGAGCGCGCCATCACCGAATACTTCGCTCGCCTGGACATGATGCGCCGCGACGCCCAGATGTGCGAATACTTCATCCGCCACGGTGCCGCCGTTCAGGTGGTCTGCATGCTTTGGAAAATCTCTGCCGAAGAGGTGCGTAGCCTGCGCGCTCAGCTGCTGCCCCCCGATCAGCCGTTAGGACGCAATCGCATGCCGGCGCCCGCAGTGCGCGACCAGATCCACGCCCGCTGGGCTGAACTTGAGGCGGACGATCCCCGGGGATCGCTGCGCGACAGGCTGTATCGCCTGCATCAGTCCTTTCCTGACTGTCGCATCGACTCGCTGTGCCGAACCATCGACGAGTTTTCTGCCGAGCCGTCATGGCCTGTGACCGATTTTGGAACCCTCTCTTGAACGCCATCGGAGCCGCACCATGACCAAGCTCGCTCTGCTCAGCCGCAACCGCGTTTCCCGTCGCCAGAAGCGCATCAACGACCCCGAGCAAACACCGCGATCCGGCCTGCAGGTCGGCGAATTGCGGCGACTGCCCAACGTCCTCGGACAGGCTGCGCTCCTGGAATGGCTGGGACAGGCGCCCATCAGCTTCAACCGGGCCTATGTGGGCCTGGCGGGCGGCGTGCTGCAAGCCCTGTGGCTGTCGGCCGCAATGGAGCGCGTCTCCAACGCCAAGGCTCATGAGTTCGAGGTCAATGGCGATTTTGTCTTTTCCATGTCTGAGGCGGAATGCGAAGCTGCCATCGGATTGATCCGCTCGCAGCAGCACAAATGTCGGCGTGACCTGGTTGCATCAGGTCTGATCAGCGTGAACAGTCTGCCGCCTGCACCCCCCGTTTACCGTCTGCACCTCGACTGCCTGGCGCGCAAACTGCTGGCGCAGTCCGCGCCTTTGGCCGAGCACCTGGCTGCATATGAGCCACTGCCAGAGTTGCCTGCGGCATGGGAACGCCAAGCCTGAGACGGAGCCATATCGTGGCCTATCCCGTGCTCGCACCATCAACCACGGCAAGTCCAATGGCTTGCCCACGGCCCTCTATGGAGCCATTTGTAGATGAAGGCGCCGCCCTGCAGCACCTGGGTCAAGGCGGTTTCATTCAGTTCCATCTAGCCCTGGCTGAACAACTAGGTTTCAAGGCGGCATTGTTCCTCGGGCATGCCCTGTACTGGAGCCGCCATCTCGGCAAGAAGGAACCGCAACGTGGTGGCTGGTTCTTCATGACCGCGCGTCAATGGGAGGATGCCACGGGCCTGACAGCGAGGGAGCAGGCCAGCGTGCGTGAGCTGCTGCTGCAAAACCATCTGCTGTTGGAGCGTGTCGCCGGCAGGCCTGCCCGCCTGCACTACCGGGTCGATCTCGCCAGGCTGGCCCAGTGGAGCGGCTTGCAAGCCCACGCTGATGGGGCGCCAGCAATCACCTGGGAAGCGTTCGCACCCTGGCTGAAAACCTCGATCAGCTTCTACCGGCCCCTGGCCCGCATCAGCGGGTCAGTCGCCAGCGGCCTGCTGCTGTCCTATCTCTTGCGCCAGCAACGCGCAGCAGTGCGCTCCGGTGAAGCCACCTTCGAAGGATATTTCCGACTGTCGCACGAGGATGCACGCATCGCCCTGTGTCTTGGCACCAAGACCCAGCGCAATGCGCGTGAACGCCTCAAGGCGCTGGGCTTCCTGCAAGAACGAGCTGGCGGCCTGTGTCATGTGAATCTGCATGCGCTCCAGGATGCCATTGGGCATGTCGAGAAGCTCCCGCAGCCTGCCCGACTGCATGCGGTCGCCAGGCCGCCGGCCGCAGTGGCACCTTCCGCCGAAGGCCTGGCCGACGCGGTGCGCTGGCTGGCAGAAGCCGATCGACGCCCAACGACTGATCCCGTGTTGTATGAGCATCGTGTTCAGGATCAGCTACAGCTGGATCTTTTTGGGCGCTGGCTGACCGACACACCGCAGGGGCAGCAGACCACGCACGTCGTGACACGCATGTTCGGCAATACAAGCGCGAGCCCGGTGCCCGTCGGTAGCTTACATCCCGCGAATCAAAACCATGGAAACTTGTCGGAAATAAGGTGTCAACCTTCTGCCCTTTTGTCGAACCATGAATCCGATGACCATACGACAAAAGGGCAAGCACCTGCCGTTTTGTCGAATCATGGTTGCCGTTTTGTCGAATCTACCTCGCCCTTTTGTCAAACCCATATACAACAACATAACAATCAACCTACAACGACTACCGCGTGCGCCCGCGAGGATGCCTCGGGGTTCGACAAAACGGCAAGTCGTCGTCGGATTTCTGAAACCTCCCCATCCGAAGCCCGGTCGGCGCAACAGGTATCGCCCACCGCACCCCTGCCAGCAGCACCTGTAGAACTCGGCAGCCTGACTCTGCCGAAGGCGTTGGGCCAGGAATGGCACGAGGGCGTGCGCCGCACCCTGGCCACTGCACCTGCGGCCATTCACCAGGCCTTGCTGGATGAGCTGGAGGGCCAGCTCGGCCTGCAGGGCAAGACCATCCACAACCCTCCCGGCTACCTGCACGCGCTGATCCGTCGCCATGCCAGCGGCACGCTGGATCTGGCGATGGCGGACAAGGTGGCGGCCGACAGATCCCAGCGAGCACACCATGAGCAGGTCATGCGCAAGGCAAGGCAGGAAACGGAACAGCCTCGACCTACAGCAGTCACCCAGGAGGCGCAAGAAACTCAACCTTCGCCAACCGTGGTTGAGGCGCGCCGCAAGCTGCTGACCCTGCGTCGCGAGATTGCGGGGAAGGGGAGGGCGGCATGAGCGCGATACGCAATTCGATGAACCGGGACAGTTTGTCCCACGTGGTAAGCCTTACCACGTGGGACGTTTTGTCCCGGCTAGTCAATATTTAGCAAAGGAGACAGCAATGGATAGCAAGCAACTTTTCACGGAGCTGGTTCACCGCCTTCAACGCTACGACGATTCCATGGTTCTGCATGCGGTGATTCAGCAGCAGGCAGACGTTACCGAACTTCGAACCTCTGCAACTCGGATCGCCTTGGACTTTCTTGGGAATCGCGTTCAGAAGAAGCAGGTACAGCGTGCGTTGGATCGACTGACTGACATGGGCCTTCTGCAAGTCCAAGCGCACCCCAACTACCGCACCCACATCACGGTGGATCGTGAAGCGGTGCAGGCATTGCTTCGCACCCCGGTGAGCGACTACCTGCCAGGCCTGAATAGCGACAGCTTTCCGTTTTTGGATGACCTGAATGCCAGGAGGAAGGCCGAGAGCGGCGTGCTGCCGGCCGGCTGGGGCTGGCCTTCACCGACGTTATCTGAACCCAGGAAGGACGATTCCGTTGAGGCCAAGCCCGAGCCACCTGCACCAATCAAGCATCACTGATTCGCCTGGATCAGCGTTCGTCCCATTGCCCATGCCCCGCTGTCACAACCGAAATCTACCCTCATCACCATGGCCACCACTCGCAACAAGTCACCCAAGAATGCCGCAGCGTCAGCTCCCACCAGCCAGGAAGCTGCCGCAATGCCGAGCATTCCTGCGCCCGTAGGATTCGCCTTCGCCACCGAGCCCAATTCACCGTTTTCTGATGGCTACAGCATCGCCAAGGAGGAAGCGGCTCTGGCCGAGTACATGGCCGGGCCAATGAGTGAGACCGATCCCTTGTATGACAGGTACATCGAGCTGGAAGATCGCAAGGATCGGCTGGAACGGCGCAAGGTGGAGTTCGACGGCCGCAAGGGTGCTGAGTCGGTGGTGACGCGTCAGGAAGCCAGGGCCATTGACGCCCTGGGGGCACTGGTCGATGAGGAGGTCGATCAGATGACGATCCACACCAAGGAGGCCTATCGGATGTTCATGGGCCGCACGCGCGAGCCTGGCAAGGAAGCGGCCCCCATCATCGGCGGGCGGCGCGTGGCTGCGGCCTTGCGTGGGCTGTGGGTTCTGACGGGCTACGACAACCCGTATGCCGATTGGGCCTTGCTGCGCCATGAGCAGACCATCGACGAGATTTGCAAGCGCCTGCGGCGCGAAACCAAGGAAGCTGAATCACTTCTTGCCGATCTCAAGAAGAAGGGCTTGAGCTTCTCGATTCTGCAGTCCGCCGAACCCAAGGTGCTCAACCTAGGTTACCGCTCTCCGTATGGCTATGCGATTTCCACGCTGATCGTGGAGTTCGACTATTTCGTGCGCCTGCAAAAGACCCTGGCCCGCAAGACGCTGCGCTCGGATGACCAGGCACGCCAGGCGATTTCTGAACTGACGCGGTTCATTCGTCGGGTGTTCAATGAGACGGCGCGGTTTGATCGATGGCTCACCCGTGAGGAAGTCAAGGCCCTGTCTCGCAGTGACTTCATCCCGGAATCTGGGGCAGAAGCGCAGAAGCGGGTGGAGTTTGCATCAGAAGTATTCGGTATCGTTCCCAGCGAGGTCTTCACCGGCAAGCTGCATCCGCGCCACTCGCGTCGCCGCACGGGGGATCTAACGGCAGCAGAGCGTCACTTGCTACAGACCCTGGGAGCGCACCTGGACGATATAGCCCAGGGTGGGTCAGGCGCAGGGGCGGATCAATCTGATGCAGGGCTGGTGTGAGGCAAATGTGAGGAAGCTGCGGCAGGGCCGGCATGGTGTGTGTGAAAGGGCTTTTGTGTTGAAAGGGTTGGTGATGGAAAGGGTTGGTGATGGAAAGGGATGAATTCAACGGGCGGGCACCTGGCCGTGATGTCAACTTCCATGGTCGCCCTGCCGCAATGCAGGAAAGTGAGACGTGTCAAGAACGGGTTGACGCAAAGGCCCTTACGGGTAGGGGCACCCGCCCCAAGCTGCGCCAACTGGAGGCAGAGCTTGACAGGCTGGAGCAGCACATGGATGAGCTGATCGAGGCGAGCAAGCGGGTGCATGGCGGACACATCTACCTGGCACGCCATCTGCGGGCTTCAACTGGCTACACGTTTCTGCGCTGGCGCGAGGCCGGTGGCTCCAAGCGGCACCTGTCCTGGGAGCTGGCGCAGCAGATGTATTCGGCGTACCAGCAGCGCACCCGTAGCTGGTACGCGCAGCTCTCCGAGCAGGCGATGAAGGCCAACGATGAACATGTGCGCCTGCGCAAGGAGATCAGGATGATCAGGCGCCGATTGATCAGGAGTGAGCGTGCCGTGTATGCGAAGGCCATTCCGGGATCGAAATGAACTGAGGCATGGATACCCTGGTCTTGTGGCACTGGTGCAGCTGCTGGGCCTTCCTTGAACCGCACCACGAGGAATAAGTGATGCAGAACCTTTTCATTGGCAAGGGCAACCTCGGCGATTCGCCAAAGTTGAAGCATGTTGCCGGCAGGAGCGGCGATTTCACGGTGGCGTCGATGCGTGTCATGTTCGGACGCTATGGCCAGACCGAGGATGGTGGGGTAGAGCAGGTGGGTGGTTTCTGGCGTGAGGTCGAGATTTACGGCGCAAAGGCCGAGGCCTGTGCCAAGCATCTGCGCAAGGGTGCTCGAGTGCTGGTCATCGGTGAGGAACGAGAGTTCACTGCCACGGATGACGATGGCAATGAGGTGCAGGTGATCAAGGTGGTTGCCGAGGATGTGGCGCTTCAACTGTCGCGGATTGAATCCATCACGTTCACGCCATCACGCGCACGGGAAACAGAAGCGGCCGAGGTTTGATATTCCATTGAGCAAATAACCCCATGCGTGAAGCGTCGCCAGTTTTACCCAATGGAGGTTGTCGTGAATATAGCGCATCAATCCGAAAAGACGGAGTGTTTATTCAAGCTCATTGCACTGGAGCCCGAAACACTCGAAAATCTTACTCGCGCCACGGGCTGGAGGCACAAAGAAACCCAAGATATATTACTTAGGCTCATTGCCGATAGTCGAATTACCTGCAGAAATACTAATGGAGGGCGATTTTACACGGTCAAGCAGCGCTCCCCTTTAACAAGTAGCAACCGGATGCAGGGGGCGGAAAGCGTTCTGGCTACGCCCGCAAAGTGTGCCAACGCTCAAGAATATCGCGTGCCAAGGTCATGAGCAGCTCACCATGTTCCAATGCAAGTTGTTCGGCTGCCCTCGCGAAGCAGTCTTAGAGCCGCTCACCTAGTGACGCCGTAGTGCTTGACAGCGTATTCCTTGAAGGTACCGAACGTCTTATCGTCGAGCGCGAACTTGACGCCCGCGTTTGCGGCTGCAAAGGCCTCTGCGTCCCTATACGGTATCGGATTACCACGAATATCGAGGTACGAGAGCCGTTCGCTCTGGTGCAGTGCTTGTAGGCTTTTAACCAAATTACCACTGAGGTCGAGCGTCGTCAAGCGTGGCAACGTAGATAGTCGGCCCTGCAAAATTCACCGCAACATCCAACCCAGCGATCCACAGCGGGTTCTGCGCGCCTGCGTGGCCATAGCCAGCGCCGCAGCCCAGATCCACAGTCGTGCGA
>Ga0073899_10002227_pt1 | contig 17547 bp, 10 predicted proteins | sample KloWWTmetaKNB5Ph_FD_88975 | JGI IMG/M metagenome (GOLD analysis project Ga0073899, IMG submission 88975) | Active sludge microbial communities from Klosterneuburg, Austria, studying microevolution and ecology of nitrifiers - Klosterneuburg... | ecosystem: Engineered > WWTP > Aerobic digester >...
AAGAGTGAAAAGCGTGGATAGGAAATGTTAAAGCTCTTTTTGTAACTTGCTGACCTCAGCCTGGCTGGGGAATTTGTCGCCCAGCTTTGCGATCGCATCCAATTCCTTGCGGGCCTCCTCCTTCTTGCCGGTGCTGATCAGAACTTTGGCGAGATTGAGCTGAATGGCAGCAGCTTGTGGTGCAAGGCCAAGGGCTTTGCGCAAAAGTTCGATCGCCTTGTCAGTCTCTCCCTTGTTGGCCAGCAGCATGGCCAGCGTGTCCATAAAAGGCGGCTGATTTGGCGCTAACTGATTGGCTTTCTCGGCGTACTCGATGGCTTTTGGCGCCTTGAGTTGCCCAGAAACCCAAGCCATGTTGTTCAATACCAAGGGGTTGTTGGGTTGGATATCAAGTGCCGCCTGGTAATGCTGCACCGCCTGCGGGTATTCCTTGCGTGCTGTTGCAATGTCTCCCTGGTGAAGACGGAAGGCCATGTCTTTTGGGTGCTCTTTCTTCCAGCTTAAGGCCATTTTCTCGGCTTCAGCCGTATTTCCGGAGGCAAGCAGGGCAGAGTGCAATTTGATCGCCAATTCTGGTGCGGCAACTTGTTTCAGGCCATTCTGGTAGGCCTTGATGGTGTTTGGCCAAGCTTTCTCCAAGGCGTAAATATCACCTTCCAGCACAAAGCCGGCAGCCTCTTTCGGTCTTTGCTTTTGTATCTGACGAGCAATGCTTAGCGCGTCGTTGGGTTTCTTGGCATCCAGTGCCAGCATGATCAAGCCGCGTTGCGCTTCGATCAGATCGGGCTTGATATCCAGTGCTTTCTTGAGATTTTTCGTCGCCTCATCCTTGTTTTTATTGGTCAGATTGATCTCAGCCAGACGCATTTGGGGAAGCGGCGAACTCGGCTGCAATGCAGCAAGCTTGCCGTAGGTGCTTAGTGCTTGATTGAAATCACCAGAAAACTGTTGGGTGCGGCCAAGGGCATCAAGAATTTCCGGTTTGTCCGGAATGGCTGCCGAGGCGTCATTTGCTGCGGTCAACGCCTTTTTCGCATCCTTTTTATTCAGGTAGAACTGAATCAACGCCAGACGTGGTGCAACTTCGCTCGGGTTGGCGGCAATTGCCTTGCTGATCAGGCCGGATACTTCATCGGCTGTGCCACCGGCAGCGGCCCGAAGTTCAGCCAGTGCAAGTATGGCCCGACCATTCTTGGGGTCGGCAGCCAGCACTGCTTCAAAACGTTTGCGCGCCTCGTCCGGTTTCTTCTCGGCGAGATCAATCGTGGCAAGACTGGCAGCTGCGGGGAAAAAGCCTGGGTTGATGGCCAGTGCTTTTTCAAAGCTTTGGCGTGCCCCTTTAATATCTTTCTTGCCAAGCAGAATTCGACCACGAAGATTGTGCGTCGCCGCGTTATCAGGCTGCTTTTTTTCCAGGCTATCAATTGCTTTCAGCGCCTTATCTGGCTGATTGGTGCGGAGATAGGCGGCGATTAGCGCCAGGTCAGCTGTGATCCCCTTGTCGGTCGAGGTAATCTGTTCGAGTTCCTCGAAGCCGCCAGTAGTATCGCCTTGCGCCATGTGGGCGAGGGCGAGGGAGGTTTTATTGGTTGCGTCATTGGGATTAAGTTTGCTGGCTTTGGCAAAATAATCGGCCCCTTTTTTTGCGTCGCCGTTTTGCAGGTAAGTTTCGCCAGCCAGACTCAGGAAGGAAGCGTCCTTTTCGATGCGATCCAGCACCGGTTGAAGTGTAGTAAGGGCTTTTTCTGGCTGGCCGGCACGAAGGTAACTTGAAATTAACAGCCTGCGCGCCAGAGACAAATTCGGAGCTAGTTGTAATGCTTTACTCAAGTAGATATCAGCCTGAATGTAAGAACGCAGCTGATATTCGACTGCTCCTGCAAGCTGCAGGCCATTAGCGTAATTAGGTGAAATTTTCAGTAGTTGCTGCGTCAATTCGCGTGCTGCTTTGTAATCCTTGCGCTGATAGGTTGCCAAAGCATCCAGATAAATGGTTTGCGGATGTTTGGGCGCTACTTTCTTCAGAACTTCGATCTGTTTGCTGGCTTCGTCCAGTTTTTGCTGCTGAAACAGGCTAGAAATTATGGCGACATGGGCGAGAAGGAAATCCGGTTTCGCCGCAATAGCCTTGCGGTAAAGCGCCAACGCATTCTCTAGATTGCCCTTTGCAGCCTGCAGTGAGCCGCTCAGCAATAGGGCGTCGTGATTGCTTGGGTTTTTAGTCAAGACCTGATCGACAATACTTTGTGCCTCGTCGAAATTTTGACTATCTGCCTTGTAGCGAGCGTTGGCGAGTTGAGCCGGTGCATAGTCGCCCTTGCTGGCAAGTGCTGCAGCCAGTTCTGCCTGAGCGGCCTCCCTGTTGCCTTGGGCGGCATAAGCAGCACTCAGAGTGGTTTTTAGAGAGGCGAGCGGTTCACCGACGGGTACCTCCATTTTGCCAAACTCGTCGGTTACTTTCTTCACTTGGCCGGTTGCCAGCAGGGCTCTGGCCAACAGTGGAATGGTTTGCTCACTGGCATATTTTCGCTTAAGTGCCTTACGTAGTTCGACCTCGGCGCCAGCTACATCACCACTTTCAAAAAGCGCTTTGCCCAAAAGAAAGCGTGCTTCGCCAAGATTCGGGTCTTGTTGCAAGGCGTTTTTTAACTGAATTACAGCTGCTTTGCTGTCATTCTTGGCTAAAAAATCCTTACCTGAAGCAATCAGTGATTCAGGATTGTCGCCACTGCAGCCACCGATAAATGCCGTTAACAGAGCGACGGAAATGGTGCTGGAGATAATAGAGCTACGTTTTTTCATGGACGTTTCCTTCGATTGTGGGCGTCTATTTCAAACCCAGACGATGCATGAGGTCATAAAGAGTAGGGCGGCTGACGCCCAAAATTTCGGATGCGCGCACGACGTTGCCATTGGCGCGGCCCAAGGCGGTAACAACCGCATTGCGCTCGGCCTCGTCACGAATGCGGCGGAGATCGATGAATTCGGATTCGTTGGTATCCATTTGATCGAGGCCAATATCTTCGCGGGTGATCTGCAAGCCGTCGGCCATGATGACCGCTCGCTTGATGCAATTTTCAATTTCGCGAACATTGCCTGGCCAAGTGTGCAACTCAATCGCACGTGTCGCATCTTCGGAAAGCGTCATGTTGCCGCGGTTTTGTTCTGCCGAAAATCGACGGACAAAGGCATGCGCCAGCAAGGCCGCATCTCCCTTGCGCTCCCGCACTGGTGGAATATCGATGACGATTTCGGCAAGGCGATAGAAGAGATCTTCGCGGAACCGCCCTTCCTTAATCAGCACCTTGAGATCCTGGTGAGTTGCGCAGACGATGCGGACATCCACCGGGATTTCCTGCCTGCCGCCCAAACGTTCAATGACGCGTTCCTGCAGGAAGCGCAGGAGCTTGGCCTGCAATGCATGGGGCAAATCACCAATTTCATCCAGCATCAACGTGCCACCGTTGGCACTTTCAATTTTGCCAGGCGTCGTTTTTGCTGCGCCGGTGAATGCGCCTTTTTCGTAGCCGAAGAGCTCACTTTCCAGCAGATTGTCGGGGATTGCCGCACAGTTGATGGCGACAAAACGCTCATTTTTTCGCGGCGAGGCCTCGTGCACACCACGTGCCAATACCTCTTTACCGGTCCCGCTTTCACCCAGCAATAACACGGTCGCACTGCTATTGGCGACCTTCTCGATCGTGCGGCAAACACGCAACATTTCGGCGTTGCGGGTGAGAAGGCCGGCTAGTGCCGGCGGATGCTGGGCAGCCTGCAGGCGACGGTTCTCCTGTTGCAGATCATAAAGCCGAAACGCCCGCTCAATCGTTAATGCCAGAAGCTCAGGTTCGAACGGTTTGGCGAAAAAATCATAAGCACCCAAGCCGATTGCCCGAAGTGCGTTGGCGCGATCATTCTGGCCGGTAAGAACAATTACCTTTGTGTCGGGAGTCGCAGCGAGAATTTGCTCAAGTAGCCGAAAGCCCTCGGAAACAGAGTCGGCATCCGGCGGCAAGCCGAGGTCCATAGTGACAACAGCTGGATTGTGCCGATGAATTTGGGTGAGCGCGCTTTCACGATCTCCTGCGGTCAACGTCTCAAATTGGTCAAAAGACCAACGCAATTGCTTTTGCAGTGCCGGATCATCTTCAACGATCAGCAGGGTGCGGGGCTTTTCGGTTCTCACACGTGATCCTTTTGGCGCAAGTCGGATTCAGTTCGTACCTCAAAAAGGGGCAGGATCATCGTAATTCGTGTTCCCTGATCAGGTTCGCTGTCCACCAGCATTTCGCCGCCCAATTCGCGGATGTACTGTGCGCTTTCATATGCGCCAATCCCCATGCCAGCTTGCTTTGTGCTCTGAAACGGTTTGAAGAGGCGTTCGCGGATAAATTCCGGGCTCATGCCATGACCGGTGTCGCCCACCTCAAGTGCCGCCCGATCCCCCCGTTTCTCCAGAGAAACCCAGACGCTGCCCGTTGGGTTCGTGGCGTCGAGGGCATTCTGTACCAGATGACCAATCACCCTTTCCAGACGATCTTCATGGCCACGGGTGGCTACTCGATCGCGCAATTTGATCTCGACAGATCTTCCCTGATCCATTTTTTCTTTCTGTATACGCTGAATGACATCTGGAAGATTAACACCACAAGCCGTGCCAGGGGGAGTGGCCCCCTCACGCAACTGCATCATCAGTTGCCGCATACGCTCTACCGAGTGATCCACTGTCATCAGCATGTCTTCCTGAAACTCCGGGTTGTCGCGGTGACGTTCGGCATTTTTTAACATCAGTGAAAGCTGGGTAACGATATTTTTCAGGTCATGTACGACAAAGGCGGACATCTTGTTGAAAGCATCGAATTTGCGTGCCTCAAGCAAGGCTTCAGTAGCCTGCATTTTGGCCAGAAAACCGGCAGCCTGACTACCCGCTGTGCGCAGTAGATCGTTGACCTCCCAATTAACGTCGATTCGGGTTCTGGAACTTGCCAATACGACGAAACCGATCATCTGATTGCCAACCATTAGCGGAATTAACAGCCAGGCGTTTGGAATCTCTGATAACCAGTAGGGGATTGCCAAATCACCATAGCGGCCCGGGTAGCAGCGATATTCTTCAAGATTAATGACCCAGCCGCTGCTGAGCAGGAAACAGGCTAGTGAGGAATCAAGAGGCTCTTCAGTTGCACTAGCCGGAATATTCCAACGGGCTGTCTGGCGGTAACATTCCTGCCCCCCCTCCTGAAGCCACAGACCGCCAGCTGGACTCTCAACCATATTTGCCAAGCCGCGAATTACCTGTTGCCCCATTGCTTGCGGCGAATCCTGAGCTGATAGCGTTTGGGTGAAACGCAGCCACTCTTCGCGATAGTCATAGCGATAGCTGAAAAAATGCTTACCAACCAGAACTCGCATTTTGGCGCGCATGGAACCCGATACGACAAGAATCCCCAAGCTCAGAACACCGGCGCAGACCAGTGCCAACTGCAGCGCACGCCCCCAGTTGCCACCGAAATAGCGAACGTAATAACCAACGCCCGCCATAAACAACAGGTAAATACCGGCAGCGAGTAGCGTGGCGGAGTGGACAGCGGCTTTTTGCGATAAACGTATTTTTGCCGTCCAGTCACGGCTGCGCAGGCTGGCGAGAACCAGGAGTGGAATAGTCATGGCATGGATAAAGCCGCGAATGGTCAGCGCATCACCGTCGATTCGGTTGAACATCAGTGCATTGGAAAACAGATAGATATCGAAGATGAACTGGCCTGCCAGGCCGAGGCAAAGCGGCTTTATGTTCCAGGCTGAATCATCCGAAATGGCACGGAACAATTGCTCGACCAGCATCAGGCCAAGTACCGGCATTGCCAAGGCATGGAACAAGGCTGTTCTTAACCATTGATCGGCAGGTAGCAAACCAAAAAACAGGGAAAGTTGTAACGCTACGCCGCCCAGTACAGTCATCCAGCAGACGGGTATCAGCCAACCCGGAAGCAAGGCCTCGTTTGGTGTTTTCCCGGTACTCGGGATTAACAGAAGAACGAGAAAGGCGTACCAGGCAGCGTGCCGAAATATATCACTGAGTGAGGCTGAAAGTGCCAGAAATGGGTTACTGCCCGATGCTCCAAGAAAGGAAAAACTTGCCCATATTGCCGAAGAAAATACCGCAATGAGCATCATCCTGGCGCGGCGGCTGGCGTGCCATTCACGATCAAATGACAAAAGAAAAGCCGCCAATAGCGCATAGGTGCCTGCGGCAACCCCAAAGCTCCAGGCGATCAGTGATGCCGATTCAGTATCCATGTACGCTTGATAAAAAACGCCACGGCAGGCGTGGCGTTGTATGGTTTATTGAGCGCCTTTGCCCGTGAGGACGACGCCTATCGTCTCAAAGAGGACCAGAATATCCAGAAACAACGAATGATTCTTGACGTAATAGAGATCGTACTGGAGTTTTTCGGCAGAATCTTCAACAGTGGCGCCGTAATGGTAGCGAACCTGAGCCCAGCCGGTGACGCCTGGCTTGACGCTGTGCCGAACGGCGTAAAAAGGAATCTCTTTCGTCAGCTGGTCGACAAAGAAAGGGCGCTCCGGGCGGGGCCCAACCAAGCTCATGTCGCCTTTCAGTACACTGAAAAGTTGGGGCAGTTCGTCAATCCGAAGTTTGCGAATAATTTTGCCGACCTTGGTCACACGGTCATCCTGCGCTTTTGCCCAAACTGGTTTGCCATCCTTCTCGGCATCGCGACGCATGCTGCGGAACTTGATGACATTAAACAAGCGACCATTTAGTCCGACACGCTCCTGACGGTAAAGAATGGGGAACCCATTTTCAACAATAATCGCCAGGGTGGCTATAGCCATCACCGGTAAGGAGAGCAGAATAAGAATTATGGCGCAAAAGATATCAAAAACGCGTTTGACAATTGTCCGAGCAGTCCCCTGACTAAAGCCATCCCCAAAAATCAACCAGCCCGCATAGAGTGATTCGAGACGGATCTGTCCCAGCGTTTGCTCAAAATGACTTGCCAGATCGAGTACGCGAATTCCTTGCAATTTGCAGTCAAGCAACTCGCGCAGGGGCATTGCACCGCCACGACGTTCAGTGACAGCTACGACGATTTCTTCCACCTTTAGATTAATGGCAGTGTCAGTCAGTGATTTTTTGCTGGTGATGACCAAGCGACTCGGGACAGACATTTCTTCTTCGTTGGAGCTGGGGAAGAAACCCATAATTTCAGCCGACGGGTCGGACTTGTTTAGCGCACGCTTGACAGCCAAAGCCCGGGGGCCGGTTCCGAATACAAGAATTCGGCGAGTCAGCATATTGGAAGTTGGCGCATGAGAAGCGCTGACGCGGGTCACCAACATACCAAAAACGGCTGACATGGCTGATAACTGAAGGAATTCCTGGCTTACGCCCGCTAACGGGAGAATGGCAAATATCCCATAAGCAACTGGAACCGCAAGATAAAGAGAGAGCACTGCACGAGCTCGGCTCTCCATTATTGTGCGCTTGTTGAATCGCTGATAAAACCCGAGCCAGGAGTTGATCACCAGCATGGCGGCACCAAGCAGGCATGCAAATATCATAACTTGCTGGTGGTTGATCGGTAGGCCGCTCCCTACCCACATGATTGCGATAATCATGCCGACGATTACGAAAGAGAAATCGAACAGCATTTGGCCCAATACACGCCAGCGTAACCAGTGATTAAACATGCGGATCATGATCAGACTCCGTCCTTTGGCCGTAAATGATTGCTACTAGAAGTAGATTTTGCTGCAGATGACAGCACCACATGCTGAGGGGTGTTCCTCAATTTCGCTTGCTCTTGGTTGGCAATTTGTTATAGCCAATTGTATGAGTCGCGAAAAATGTTCTCTGTGCAGTATTTCACGGTGGATTGAAGTACGGGTTGATGAGCCAAATCAGTAGTAAAGAAGATGTTAAACAAGTTGAACTGCCCGGTGCGATGAGAGTAGAAAAGGGTTTCTATTTTACGCTTCCGATTATGGCAACAGATTACGAACGAATTAAAAAGTGATGGATTAGTCGTTAAGTTCGATACTTGAATATTACAAATTCATGTAAATTTTGTATTTTTTAAGCATAATGGCGTATTTGTCAAATTGCATGTGCCGAGTTGTCAAAGAGGGCCAATCAATTGCCCCTCTGTGTGCTTCAAACTAAAATTTCAACTGGTGCTGGGTGTCCGAGAAATCCATGTGGGCTGGCGCTGGCACCGTAGGCGCCGGACTGAAAAATTACGACGAGATCACCAGGCTGGGAAACGGGAAGTTTCATGCGGTCAGCCAGCAGATCGAGCGGGGTACATAAAGGCCCGACGACTGAGGCGATTTCTGTTTCCTCCTTACCCATCCGATTGCCAATGGTGACCGGGTAGTTCTTGCGAATGACCTGGCCGAAGTTCCCAGATGCCGACAAATGGTGATTCAAGCCACCATTGACCACCAGATAGGTCTGCCCCCTTGAAACCTTGCGGTCAACGATCTGTGAGACGTAAATTCCCGCTTCGCCAACCAGGTAGCGGCCCAGTTCGATTACCAGTTCAGCCTCAGGCATTTCCAGCGCGGCGCGGGCAGCTATCTGCGCAAGATTGTCGCCAACAGCCGTTAAATCAAGCCGTTGCTCGCCCGGGAAGTAAGGAATCCCGAAGCCTCCACCCAAATTGAGAAAGCGAACTAGTGAGGGTGCAGACGTGGCTAGGCGTAGGGCGAGCTCATAGGATTTCTGCTGCGCCTCGCAAATTGATCCCGCGCTAAGGTTTTGCGAGCCGGCAAAAAGATGAAAGCCTTCGAACTGCAAGCCAGCCTGGCCAATCTCGGCGAGTAGCTCCGGCACCAGTTCGGCATCCACCCCGAACTGTTTGGGTCCGCCCCCCATCTTCATCCCCGAACCCTTAAGCTCGAAATCCGGGTTGACCCTGACCGCAACCCGGGCAGGCAGCTTCAATTCCTGGGTAATGTTGGCGAGTTCAGTCACCTCGCGGAAGGATTCAATATTAATCAAAACGCCAGCAGCCACGGCCTGCACCAACTCACTCCGTCGCTTGCCGGGGCCGGCGAAGCTGATTTCTTTCGGGTCGGTACCTGCATCCAAAGCCACCTTCAACTCACCCGCCGAAGCGACATCAAGGCCATCAACCAGCTTGGCCATCCAGCCAACCACGGCAGGCATCGGGTTGGCTTTCATAGCGTAATAAAGTTTGATTGAGGCGGGCAGGGCGGCGCGCAGTTCTTCGACTCGGGCTTGAAGCAACTTGCGGTCATAAGCATAAAACGGTGTTTGCCCGACTCTTGCCGCCAACTGCTCAAGCGGAATCCCGCCGACCAGCAACTGACCATTGGTGACGGCAAACTGGGGCATCGGTGCGTGGATAGGGAGGGCGCGTGGTGCGTTCGACATCAAATAAAATTCCTGTTGAAACTGATCGGACTAACCAGGATGGCTTTCAATCCATGCGGTCGACAATGTTTTTCGGTCAATTTTGCCATTCGGGTTGCGCGGCAATGGGCCAGTTTGCATCTCGATACCCGCCGGTACCATATAGGCCGGCATGCGCAGCCGGCATTCGGCGAGCAGGGCGCTGACATTGAGCAATCCATCGGCTGGCGGCGTCGCAATCACCTGAATCGTTTGCCCGAGTCGATCATTGTCGATCCCAAACGCAACGCATTCACCCACCATCCGGGTTGCATAAAGGATCTCCTCAACTTCGGTCGGGCTGACCCGGTAGCCAGAAGTTTTCATCATTTCGTCACGCCGGCCGATGAAGTATAAGAAGCCTTCTTCATCCATCCGTACCGTATCGCCCGAGAAAACTGCAAGTTCAGGTAGCACCAGCCCAGCCTCACGTCCTGGTGCATGCACCGGTAGGGATTTGTAACGCTCAGCTGTTTTTTCCTGATCGTTCCAGTAGCCCATGCCAACCAGCGCCCCCCGATGCACCAGTTCGCCCGGCTCATTCGGCGCACAGGGTGAACCATCCTCACGCAATACAAGAATCTCGGCATTGGGGATGGCCTTGCCGATCGAATCCGGTCGCTGGTCTACCTCACTCGGTGGCAAAAATGTTGAACGGAAAGCCTCGGTCAAGCCGTACATCAGGAAGGGCTGGGTTTGCGGGAGATGTTTGCGCAATGCTAGAAGTGTTTCACGCGGCATGCGACCACCGGTGTTGGCAAAGTAGCGCAGATGCTCGGTAACCGATTCCGGCCAGGCAAGTTGAGTGAGCTGGATATAGAGGGGCGGCACGGCGGTCAGTCCGGTTACCTTTTCGCGCTCGATAGCCTTGATCACGTCACGCGGCAGCAAATAGTTCAGTAGTACGACGCGTGCACCGACGTGAAAAGCCGTAGTCAACTGACTAAAACCGGCGTCAAAAGAAAGGGGCAGGGCGGCGAGCAGGGTGTCGCCTGCATGATTTTCCAGATAGCTCGCCACGCTCTTGGCGCCAGCCACCATGTTACGGTGTGAGAGAACAACACCTTTCGGCTTGCCGGTACTGCCTGAAGTATAAAGAATGCCGAGCATATCGGTATCGATGACCCGATGCCCCGTGGCATGCGGTTGATCGAGTAAATCAGCCCAGCGGCAGATGTTTTGCGTGCCTATGCTTGTGACTGTGTCGGCCCAGTCAAGCACAATGATGTGGCGCAAATCATGGCAGGCCGGCAGCATTTCCTGCAGAAGTGCCAAGCGCTCCGGCGAAGTTACCAGTACCCGAACATTGCAGTCGCGCAAAATATAGCTGACCTGCTCAGCTTTCAATAGCGGGTTCAGGGGCACGAAAACGCCACCTGCAGCAGGCGCACCAAAACTGGCTATCACGGTCTCGAAGCGTTTCTCAAGGTAGATGGCAACCCGCTCGCCGCGTTGCAGGCCAAGCGAAAGCAAGCCACTGGCAAAACGGATAACGGACTCATGCAGCACGCCATAGTTCAAGCTGGCTTTTCCATAGGTCAAAGCCACGGCATCCGGTTTGATTGTGGCGGCGTTGGCTATTAGCTCATGTAACAAAAATGATTCAGGCATAATAATTCTTAACGGTGGACTAATCTTTGAAGGCAAAAGGCAACGGCAACAACATGATTTTACCCAAGCGTATCGCACTTCTGGCTATGACGTTGAGCAGTATCTCACAGTCGAAATTTGATTCGGCCTCTATAATGCCGGCACCAAAACCAGTTGTTGGAGAATGACTTGAATACTCACAAAGAAGTACTGTCCCTACTGGACGAAGTTCTAAATTTGAATGGCCGCTCGGCAGAGTTTTCTGCAAGCACCCCTTTGCTGGGAGCAATTCCAGAGCTCGATTCGATGGCGGTGGTTTCATTGATCACCGGCCTGGAAGAGCGTTTCGGTTTTACTGTGGATGATGACGAAATCGAAGGTAGTACCTTTGCGACTGTTGGCTCTCTGGTTGAATTTGTTGACGGGAAACTGGCCGGATAGGCATCAGGAGTCCTGAAACAGGAACCTGGACATGGGTATAGAGGGGCGATAGTGTCGAGCAAGATAACTAAATCGAGTCCAGCATATGGACTCCTCTAAGCCGAAACATACCCTCACACTCTCAATCTGGTTTGGCTACCTGTTCTTTGTCATATACGGAAGCCTGGTTCCCCTCGACTTCGAGCAGCTTCCAATCGACCAGGCATGGACTGCTTTTCAACAGATCCCGATGTTGGTGCTCGGAGTCGAGTCCCGCGCTGACTGGATAGCAAACGGTGTGCTCTATGTGCCAGTTGGTTTCCTGACGGCACATCTGCTGATCCAGAAATTCGCCAAAACATGGCGCATTCCTCTCTTTTTTCTGAGCGCTCTGTTTTCATGCGGACTCGCTTTTGGTATCGAGTTTACTCAGCTTTTTTTCCCGCCGCGAACCGTTTCGCTCAACGATCTGCTCGCTGAGTGCATTGGTAGCTTGATTGGGTTGGTACTGGCGGCACGCTACTCGGAATGGTTCAAAATCCTTCTGCATGCAGTGTTCAGCAACCCCAGACGATTAGCTTTTCGCCTTGTAGAGGCCTATCTCGCCGGCTATATCGCCTTTAGTCTTTTTCCATTTGACTTGCTGCTCTCCGGCGCTGAACTAGAACAAAAATTACAAGGAGATAACTGGGGATGGTTGCTCGCCGGCGACTCACAGGGAAAATTCCTGATTGTTATTAAATTACTGTCTGAAATAATCCTGACCCTGCCGTTTGGCCTATTCCTCGGATTCCGATCGGAACGCCAATCTGCCACATTAAAGCAGGCTGCCTGGTCAGGTATTCTGCTGGGCAGCTTCATTGAAATCGCCCAATTATTTACCGCTACGGGTGTTAGCCAAGGGCTCTCTGTATTGACGCGCATCGCTGGTGTTTGCGGCGGAATAGCGTTATGGAATCGTCGCACAAGCTGGTCTCCCAGTAGGCTTTCGGCGCTTGTGCGGCGCTATGCGCTTCCATTTGCAGTCATTTATATCCTGGCTCTTCTGCAAGTAAATGGTTGGTTCTCGCACGCCTGGAAGGGCACGGATTACGCCGTTTCCCAACTAGACGAACTGCATTTTTTGCCCTTCTACTATCATTACTTTACTACGGAAGCCAAGGCGCTCTACAGTTTGGCCAGCGTCTGCCTGATGTATCTACCCATCGGGCTACTGACTTGGTCAAAACGGGGCTCGCCGGCCCTCGCGTTTTTTTGCGGCTTGTTCGCTGCCAGTTTCGTTGAAACGGGAAAGCTATTTCTGCAAGGCTTACACCCAGACCCAACCAACATCATGTTGGCCGCACTTGCCAGTTGGGGGGCGGTTCATCTGTTGTGTGAGCTTTCCAATGCCGCCAGCGCTAAAACGGAGGAGGGCAAAGTCGGGCAATTCCTGAGTCCTGCTCCTGCCGACAAACACATCTCATCTTCCTATCAGGCCACAGGCAACGGGTTTGCTCACACCGTCATGTTTGTATCGCTGGCATTTGCCGCTTACTGGGCAGCAACATTCCCGGCTCAACCTGTAGTGCTAAGTCTTTTCCTCTTGATATCCGCCGCAATTATTTGGTATCGCCCGGCGTTTCTCGTCGCCATCATCCCCGCAAGCCTGCCGATACTTGATCTAGCACCGTGGAGCGGGCGTTTCTTTTTCGATGAGTTCGACCTCGTGGTTCTGATTAGCCTAGCCATCGGCTACAGCCGGGTAAGTCCGATAACAAAAAAAAATCAGCGTACCGAAATTCTCTTTGTCTTCGCAACTAGCCTGCTAGTGATTAGCTTCACCATTGGCGCCATACGCGGATTGACACCTTGGCAAATGCCCGATGCCAACGCCTTTTCAAATTACTACAGCCCGTTCAATGCGTTAAGAGTTGCCAAAGGCGCACTCTGGGCTTTCTTGCTCTATGGTCTTTTCGGCCGAATTGCGTTTACTGGCCACAACGTGCCTCGGCTGTTTGCCTTTGGCATGATGACAGGTGTTGCAGGGACGGTTCTGGTGATCATATGGGAGCGTCTTACTTTCCCCGGTCTTTATAATTTCGGCGATGTCTATCGCGTTACCGGACCCTTCTCACAAATGCATGTCGGGGGTGCCGACATTGAAACCTACCTGACAATCGGTGCGCCGTTTCTGGTCATGCTGTTCTTCGCCAAGGTTTCTCTTTGGGTGCGTATTGCGTGTGTATTGCTGCTGCTAGCCGCCACCTATAGCGTCATGGTGACGTTTTCCAGAGTCGGCTATGCTGGTTTTGGCGTGGCATTCACGCTCGCGGTCATCGCCGTGATAATGAATAAGTCAGCTGATCGGTCAAGTACATGGTTCAAGCGCATAGCTGCCCCGCTAATCCTTCTGGCGGCTATTTTTGGCATTGCAATGCCCATTTTTTACAGTCAGTTTGCCCAGGAGCGGATGGCGCTTGTTGGTGCTGACCTCAATACCCGACAAAACCATTGGGAAGATGCGCTAAGGATACGTGATTCGGACTGGGCCACCACGCTTCTCGGGATGGGAATCGGCCGATATCCAGACACCCATTTTTGGCGCAGCGAGGAAGCGAAAGCTGCACCTTATTGGCTCGCTTCAGAGCCAGAAAATACTTTCCTCAGGCTTGGGGCCGGCAATCCGACGTACGTTGAGCAGTTCATCTCGCCACAAGCAGGTAACGATTATGTCGTCGATTTGAATGTACGTAGTACCAAACCGAATGCTCAACTGACGTTATCGATCTGCGAAAAATGGCTGCTGACCTCTGCTCGGTGCAGTGCTGAGCTTGTAAATTTCAACGGAAATGGAACCTGGCAGCCAGTTCAAATGCGCATTCCGTCTGGCGATTTGGGGCAGGGGCCTTGGTACGCAGCCCGACCTATCAAGTTTTCGCTCTACAACACCAGTTCGTCAGCGATAGTCGAACTGGACAATATTCGAATGACTGGCGTAGCGGGTAATAGTCTATTGGCGAATGGCGACTTCTCGCAAAAATTCGACCGCTGGTTTTTCTCGGTTGACAACGATCTACCTTGGCATATCTGGAGTCTGCCGATTCAAGTTCTGTTCGATCAAGGCTGGTTGGGGCTGACTGCGGTTGGATTTTTTGTCCTGCTTGGGCTAGGGAAGGCCGGGCAACAAGCTTGGCGAGGAACTACTGAAGCTGGCGTTTTTTTGGCTGCGGGAGCTGGGTTCGTAGTGATCGGAACACTAGATAGCTTGATCGATAGTCCGCGCCTACTACTGCTATTCCTGATAGTGATTTGGCTATGTTGGAGTAGTACAAGATTATTCAGTTCAGTGCGGGCCTTACAGGTTTCGAAATAGTCATTTCGAATAGTGGCAAATTTGGTCACTGGAGCATAATGACGATCCAATTTGACTGCACTCATGAACTCGGTGTCGGAATTTCTTACATTAATGCTAACGGCTTGATATGGTTCTCTTGATAGCCTATTGTTTTTTCAACTTATTGTGATGTCTTTCGGTAACGGTATGGAATGTGCTTGAAGCAATAACTCAGTTCGGAAACAGCTAGTCACGGACTATCGTCGTTTTTCGTGATCGCAGCCCAAGTAGCTGCTACTGTTAAGCGGAAAATGTATGGCAGCAGTTATTCAGTTTATAGAAGGAAATTTGATGAAAAAACATATTATTTTGCTTGCTATGCTTGTTGGCGGAGCCGGAAGCGCTACAGCGGCTTGCCCTGGTTCTGGTTACTTGAACGGGAATGCAGTCAGTAGCCTTCTCAGCGGAAACACGGCATGTTCACCTGCTAACTGTACTGTTGCAGGGGGTAACTGTCAGTGGCAGGAATTCCATCAGGGTACGGGGAGCGGTACCCTTATTGAGCAACACTCTGGTACTGCGGTTGATCCACAGGAAACAGTAGGTACTTGGATTGTTGAAACTACCGGGCCAAATAATGGGCAGATCACCCACACCTACAATGGCGGTGGAGGTAGCTTCCCCTATAGGGTCAACACAAATAGCCCAAATCAGTACTCCTTTTGCGGACCTAATGGAGAGTTCACGTTTTCAGTTAAATTGGGACCTGGTCCTTGTTAATATCTGAGCGGGGTTAGCAAAACCAACGGCCACCTTCGGGTGGCCGTTGGTTGTAGCCTTTATGGCGTCGGGATCGTCAGTCTGGCTTCATTTACGTATGTACACACTCAAACCAAACCGGTTCCACTTATGACTAGCAGTGATACTAATTGCCTTGTACTTGGCAAGCCCCGATTCAACGATTCTGCGTTGATTCAAACTGCCACGCGGGAAGGGCTAGAAGCTGCTTGGCGTCAAGCATTCCAACGCTTGGGAACCAAAGCGCCAGAACAGGTCTCCGGTGATTTTTCAGTTGCGCTGCGCGAGTCAAGCGGCAAGGTGTTTATCGCAGTTGACCGATTTGCCATTCGCACACTCTGCTACCATCAAGTTGGCAACCAACTCCTATTCGCCGAACGCGCTGACCAATTGGCCGACTCAACTACTGAAATCGATCCGCAAGCCATCTTCGACTACCTCTACTCTCACGCCATTCCATCGCCCAGAACCATCTACAAGGGCATCTATCGCGTGCCGCCGGCGCACTACATTTTATTCGAAAATAATCGGTTGACCGTAGCACCCTACTGGATACCCGCATTTGAAGAGGTTCGGCCGCAGTCCTTTGACCAACTCCGGGATGAATTCAGGGCACTTCTGCAACAAGCAACGGCTCGCCAACTGGATGACGGAAAAGCTGGCTGTTTCTTGAGCGGCGGTACCGATAGCTCTACCGTAGCCGGCATGATTGGTCTGGCGCATGGCAAGCCTGCCGCAACTTACTCCATCGGCTTTGAAGCAGAAGGCTACGACGAAATGGAGTTCGCCCGCATCGCCTCAAGCCGCTATAAAACCGAGCATCATGAGTATTACGTTACGCCAGAGGACTTGGTGCGCAGCATCCCCATGGTTGCCGCAAGCTACGACCAGCCCTTCGGTAACTCCTCCGCATTGCCCGCCTATTACTGCGCCAAAATGGCCAAGGACGATGGCGTCACCCGCATTCTTGCTGGTGATGGTGGTGACGAACTCTTTGGTGGTAACTCCCGTTACGCAAAGCAACGCGTCTTCGACTGGTATCAGCACGTCCCGGGGGGAATTCGCACAGGCGTCATGGAACCCCTATTGGGCACCCGTCGTGCTGGCAGTCTGCCATTAGTGCGCAAAGCATCCAGCTACGTAGAGCAAGCCAGCGTTCCGATGCCCGACCGACTGCAAATGTACAACCTGATTACCCGGCTGGGCCTTGAGCAAACACTGACCAAAGATTTTCTGGCTCAAGTTGATATTTCCTCACCCCTGCAACATCAGCGCAAAGTTTGGGCCGGCGCACGAACTTCCAACAATACCAATCGCGAACTAGCATTCGACTGGCGCTATACCCTGGCCGAAAACGATCTGCCAAAAGTCTGCGGCACAACGCGCTTGGCGGGCCTTGATGTCGGCTTTCCGATGCTTGACGATGACCTTCTCGCATTCTCGTTGCGCTTACCTGTCGACTACAAACTCAAGGGCTTGAAACTCCGCTGGTTTTTTAAAGAAGCACTACGCGGATTTTTGCCTGATGAAATCATCACAAAAAAAAAACAAGGCTTCGGTTTACCCTTTGGCGTTTGGGCAACCCGGAATGAAGCGCTGCGGCAACTCGCCTCAGAATCAGTCCGCAGTTTGGTCGACCGCGGCATTCTGCGCGCTGAGTTTGTCGAAACGCTGCTGACCAAACAGCTATATGACTATCCTGGTTATTTTGGTGAAATGATCTGGATATCGATGATGCTTGAGCAGTGGTTACGTGCACATGCGTCGGATTCTTCGATCTCGAACGGCTAACCGGACAATAGACTCGATACACCCAGTCGTGCACCCCGCCAAGGATGATTGATCGACAGTTGGAGCAGAGTTTCTCATTGGCAGGGCGCCAGCTAGGCTCAGGCTATTTTCATCGGGCGCTTTGGGCAGTCAGATTTTGACTATCAAACGCACGTTTCAATCCGGTTTTTACGAATTGCTTAACCATATG
>Ga0073899_10002228_pt1 | contig 17536 bp, 14 predicted proteins | sample KloWWTmetaKNB5Ph_FD_88975 | JGI IMG/M metagenome (GOLD analysis project Ga0073899, IMG submission 88975) | Active sludge microbial communities from Klosterneuburg, Austria, studying microevolution and ecology of nitrifiers - Klosterneuburg... | ecosystem: Engineered > WWTP > Aerobic digester >...
AACGATTGAGCTACCTCACCATCGCGAGCCTGGACCCGGAGATGGCGAAGGCCATGAGCGCTGCCCTCAATGGCCGTTTCATGAAGACCACCTTGAGCGACGACATCTATGGTACCGAGTACGCGGCCATCCTGAAGAACGTGATCGCTGTTTGCTCCGGCATCAGTGTTGGGTTGGGCTACGGGGATAACTTCCGCGCTGTGCTCGTGAGCAGGGCCATCCAGGAGATCGATCGCTTCGTGAAGGCGGCCCATCCGATCGAGCGTGACATCAAAGAACCGGCCTATCTCGGCGACCTGCTGGTGACGGCCTACTCCACGTTCAGCCGCAACCGCGAGTTCGGCACCATGATCGGCAAGGGCTACAGCGTGCGTGCTGCACAGTTGGAAATGAACATGGTGGCTGAAGGCTATTACGCTGTGAAGTGTGTGCACGCCATCAATGAAAAGCTCGGCGTGGACATGCCCATCACAGAAAGCACTTATCGCATGCTGTACGAGAAGATGGCACCTGCGATGGAAATGCGCCTATTGAGCGATCGGCTGGCCTGAGGGATCAGACCACACCTGTTCCGGCGTGGTTGTCAGGAATGCCCAAGGTGGGTGACTACCGCCTTGTTCCATCAGAGATCCGATGCGCGTCCTCGTATTGGCCTTTGTTCTTTTTGGTGCCGGGCTTACCCACGCCCAAGTTCTCAAGCCCTTCTTCAATTTGGATGGCGAGGGTCTCTGGGTGGAAGGATATGACCCGGTCGCTTACTTGGTGCAAGGCAAGGCCATGAGGGGCAGTGCACGGATCAGCACGACCTACAAGGGGGCCACCTTCCGGTTCTCGAACACCACCCATCAGGCGCTTTTCAAGAAGGACCCCGAACACTACCTCCCGCAATATGGTGGTTGGTGTGCCTACGCGCTTGGAGCGAACAACGAAAAGGTGGAGGTCGATCCGGATACCTTCAAGGTGAAGGATGGTAAGGTCTTCCTCTTCTACAACGCCTTCTTCAACAACACGCTCGCGACCTGGAACAAGAACGAGGCACAACTCCATCGCAGTGCTGAACTGCATTGGGCCGCTTTCCAACACAGTAAGTAGCCTCGCCGATACCCATGAACCACCGTGCTGCCCTCCGCTGGCTGCCCAACCTGATAGCGGCGGTCATCCTCCTGCAAACGCTGTACTTCAAGTTTTCCGCCGCGCCGGAGTCGGTGTACATCTTCAGCGCCATAGGAGCCGAACCTGCGGGTCGCATCGGGTCGGGCGTTGTGGAGCTCGTAGCGGCCATGTTCCTGCTGTGGCCCGCGTTCGCATGGGTGGGGGCGCTGCTCGCCTTGGGTACCATGTGCGGCGCGATCCTCACGCACATCACCATGCTTGGTATCGAGGTGCAGGGGGATGGTGGAACCCTCTTTGCACTCGCGGTCATCGTGGCGCTTGCGAGCGCATGGGTGCTCTGGCGTGATCGCCGGAAGGGGATGAAATTCATCAGGGGTTTGCGCCACGGAAGCCCCCATGTCGACTGATCCACAAGCCGCACCTTTGTCGTAAGCGTTCCACACCTGCTGATGCAAGACATCGTTGCCTACAACAACTCCATTCTGGAGAAGATCGATGCGTTGCTGCAGCAGCTCACCGACGAGGAGCTGAAGTGTCCGAGCAGGCTACTCTTCGGCAGCAGCATCGGGCAGCACTTCCGGCACATCCTTGAGTTCTACACGTGCCTGCTCACCGAGCTGAACGAGAACACCTTCAGTTACGATCGTCGCCAGCGCAACCTGCTCATCGAAACGGAAGTGATCGCCGCACGGGCAAGTGCGGTGCGTAGTATCGGTTTGTTGAGCGGGCTCACGGGCGACAGGGATCTTGTGATGGAAAGCGAGCTGCCTGATTTGCCCGACCCCTGTGTACAACGGACAACATTGAAACGCGAACTCGCCTACCTCGCCGATCACGGCGTCCACCACCTCGCCATGGTGCGTATTGCGTTGGAGCAGGAGCTGTCCCACATCACCTTCCCGGAGCACCTCGGTGTGGCGGCTTCCACGCGGAACCACCGGGTCCGCTGATCGACGCTCCTGTCCGTATGTGGCACCGTCTCGCGGACCGCTTGAACCACGAGTACTGGCCGTGGCAACTGATCTACTTGCCGGTCTGGCCGTTCTACCTGTATCAGGCCGTTCGGCAGCGTTGCGCGGTCTTCTTCACCAATGTGAACCCGGCCATCGATATGGGCGGCTTCTTCGGCGAGAGCAAGGCCGCGATCTATGCGCTGCTGCCCGAGCAGTGCTATCCGAAGACGGTCGTAGTGCCCCCGAACACTCCGGTTGATGATGTGCTGCGGGTACATCGAGCCGCTGGTATCCCGTTCCCGTTGATCGTGAAACCCGATGTGGGTGAGCGAGGCGCGGGTGTGATGCGCATCACCGATGAGGTAGCACTGGTGCGTGCATTGGCAAACCAGCCGCATGATTTGCTGATGCAGGCGCTGGCGTCCGGTTCGCAGGAATTCGGGCTGATGTTCGCCAAGGACCCTGCATCGGGCCGAACCGAATTGCTTTCAGTCTGTGGAAAGCGATTCCTCTCGGTAACCGGTGATGGTGAGCGCACCATCGCCGAACTGCTCGCGCGGTCATGGCGGGGAAAGAAGCAACTGGAACGACTAGGTCATCTGCATGGCGACGGCCTGCAAGCGATACCCTCCAACGGTGAGTTGGTCACGGTGGAGCCGATCGGCAATCATTGTCGGGGTACGACCTTCTTCGATGCACGACATCTGGCTGCGCCCAGACTTTTAGAGGCGGTGGATGAGATCATGAGCGGGACGGTAGGGGTCCACTACGGGCGATTCGATGTTCGCAGCGAAAGTGAAGAGGCGTTGAGCGAAGGCCGGTTCACGGTGATCGAGTTGAACGGGGTGAGCAGCGAGCCCGGACACATTTACGACCCGGCGTACAGCATCTTCCGTTGTTGGGCGGAACTGCTTCGGCATGTGCGTCGGCTGGGACCCATCAGCCTGCAACTGCAGCGAGCAGGCCATCGGCCTTTGACCTTGCATGCGCTTGTGATGCGCTGTGAGGCATACTTCGGCTGGAAGCTGGGTTTGTTGCGGAGGGTGGCGTTCGTGTTCGAATGATGCCAACGATCCCGCTCACCACGAGCACCATGCCAACGGCGCGGAACATCCATTGCAGCGTACGTGGCTTCAGTTTGTCCACCGCGCGCTTGCCGAGTTTCACCAACTGCAGCAAGAGAACGAGCGCCCCCACGAACGCACCAAGTGCGAACGCTAGCAGGCCGAGCCAACCCTCCTCTTCCACCCCGAAGGAAGAGAGGGACAACTTCACGCCGCACCAGAAAAGGAGCAACTGTGGATTAGCGAGGCCGAGGAGCAGCCCTTTTCGCACACCGCTGGCCTTGATCTTCACTGCCTCCGCATCGAACTTCGGCTTGAACACGACCAGGAAGTACAAGCCGATGACGATGAGGACGGAGCCAACGAGCAGGCCGATGCCCGCTGTGCCCAACCCCAAGCGGTGGAGGACCCAGGAGGCGAACTGGAACGCCAATGCAGCGTACAGCAGTTCCGGGATCGCTCCGCCGATGGCCATGCGCCTTCCAGCTTCCGGCCCGCGCTGAATGGTGTGCGCCAGGACGGCCGTGTTCACCAAACCCGCCTGAAGTGAACCCACGAAACTGGCGATCGCTGCAATGAGGAAGAGGATCAATGCGTCCACGTTCGCAAATTAGCGGCGGCAACAACATGGCACTGCTACGCTTCCACTGGGACTTTTTCGGACCCGATGCGCCCGAGACCGCTGCACACTTTGTGAAGCACCTGGACCAGTTCTGCGCGCGGGAGGGGATCCAGGGCCGCTCTTGGCATTTGCCGAACCCACCTGCCCGACATACGGCGATCCTCGAATGCGAAGAGCAACACTTGAACGCCGTTCGTGATGCGCTCCGCCCGGTGCGCGGCGAACGCTTGCTGGAGGTGCCTTAGAGGGCGCGCCGAAGCACCTTCTCCTTGAGCTTTGTGTAGGGCGGGTACTGCAAGGCGGGATCGATCAATGTGCTCGCATGCACCATGCCCTTGCGGTTGCTGAAGAGCTCGAAGGTGAAGTAGCCGTGGTAGCGCCCCATGCCACTCCCCCCAACGCCACCAAAGGGGAGCTCCGCCGGACCGAACTGGAGCATGCAATGGTTGATGCAGCCACCTCCGAACGGGATGTTATCGCGGAAGTACCGCTGCGCCTTGCCATCGCTGCTGAATATGTATGCGGCCAGTGGGTTGGGGTTGCGCTTGGTGATCGCGATCACCTCTTCGCGTTCAGTCCATTGGATCACCGGTAGCACAGGCCCGAAGATCTCCTCGCGCATAACAGGGCTGTCGAGCTGAACATTGGTAAGTACGCTCGGCGCGATGTAGCGGTCCGCAGCATCATGCCCGCCGCCCAAAAAGAGCTGGCCTTGCGCCAGATAGTCCTTCACAACATCGAAGCGCCGCCCATTGATCATGCGCGCGTAATCCGGGCTGTGCTGTGGGTCAGCGCCATAGAAGCGACGAACATGTTCTGCGAACGCCTCGAGGAAGGGTTCCATCAAACTGGAGTGCACCAGCACATGGTCCGTGGCGATGCAGGTCTGTCCGGCGTTGAAATACTTGCTCCACGCTATGCGCCTTGCTGCGGACTTCACATCCACCTTTCGGTCAACGATCGCGGGGCATTTACCACCAAGCTCGAGCGTGACAGGAGTGAGCCGATCAGCGGCGAGCAACATGACCTCGCGCCCCACTTTGGGGCTGCCCGTGAAGAAGACATGGTCGAAGCGGAAGGACTTCATCAAGTGCGGCACCACTTCGCTACCCTTGCCGTGGATCACGGTCGCCAAGCCAGAAGGAAGGGCTTCCTGAATGATCCGATCCACAACAACAGCAGTGGCCGGGGCATCCTCACTGGGCTTGAGCAGTGCGCAATTTCCTGCGGCGATGGCACCTATAAGGGGTGAAAGCAAAAGCAGGACGGGGTAGTTCCACGGCGCAATGATGAGCACCACGCCCAAAGGCTCAGGATGCAACTCGCTTTCTGCCAATTGTATCGCCAGCGGTGAGGGGACCGCACGGGGCTTCATCCACTGCCTCAGATGCTTGAGCGCATGATCGATCTCAGCGAGCACCAGTCCGATGTCGCTCATGTACGCCTCGAAGCGCGGCTTGCGCATATCGTTGTTCATGGCAGCAAGGAGTTCTTCCTCGTGCTTGATGATGCCGACTTTCAGCGCCTTGAGCGCCGCCCGGCGAGCTTGGAACGACCGTGTCGCCCCCGTGTCGAAATGCGCGCGCAGGACATGTGTCGCCTTCAGTGCGTTGTCGGGCAATACGGCGGTGGCCTCCATCGCCAGCAAGGTAGCTTCGTTCAGGCCGCGAGGATGAAGTCCGCACCCTCGATCAAACCGCGCGATGCGAGGAAGGTTGCGATGCGATCACCGGTACCTCGCTGGCTGATGAAGGAGACGACGAAGGCTTCGCCGGAAGGAGGAAGTTCATCGTGCGGGATGAAGGCGCCGCCCGGCACTTTACGCGGTCTCACATCCGTGAAGGCATGTACGTGGATGCCGTTCGCTTCGAGCAACCTTGCGCGCTCGCGACAAAGCCCGCTCGTTCCAGCGATGATCACAGGCCTGCCGTTCAGTTTACGGGCCATCCATTTCGCCAGCCACTTCGCCTTGGTGGTGAAGAAGGCATCGACGCTGTAGTTCGGATGCGTGCGACTGAGGCGTGCATCATGATCATGCCAAGTGAGCAGTTCCTCTGGCAGCTTCGCGAAGCGCACACCCGCATCCATCCAGCGCAACCACTGTTCGTGGTCCTCTGGTAGCGGGTCGGTGGAATAGCCGCCATGCAGCTTTACCAATTCGCGACGGAACATCACCGTGGGGTGTGCGAGAGGCGCATCCACGAAACGCTTCACGTAGTGTTCGTGCGGTGTCATGATCGCGTTCTGCCAGTCAACGAACCAGCGCATGCCGCTGCTCTTCCGCACCGTGGTGGCGAAGGATGTGCGTGTACCCAGTACACCGACCTCCCGATGTGTTTCCATGTACGCGAGCTGCTTTGCCAAACGCTCAGGATGACCGATGTCGTCGGCATCCATGCGGGCGATGTATGGCGCGGTTGTATTTGTCAGGCCCGTGTTGAGCGCGTGGGCGATGCCGATGCGGGGTTCATGCAGGAGTTCGATCCGTGGGTCATGTCCGGACCATCGTTCCCCAATGGCTGTGCTGGCATCGGTGCTCGCATTGTCGACCAGCAATAGCTTCCACTCCGAGAATGACTGTGCGACGATGCTCGCAATGGCGGCATCGAGAGTGACAGCCGCATTGCGGAAAGGAAGAAGGATGGAAACGGCCGGGGCGCTCAAGCGGACCGGAATTCAAGGAGCCTGTCGAACGACCATCTCGCTCAACGGCACCCCCAGCATGAGCGCGACCAATACCGTGCAGAGCATGACGTAGAGGACGAAGCTGACCGGTACCATCACCACCGCCTTGATGGAGGTCCATGCCCCGCCGCCATGCACGCTGATGCAGGCCCAGATGATGATGCCGAAGATGACCAGGAAGTTGAGGATCTGCATTGCGGGCCACAGGATGCTCAAGGGCAGCAAGGTGGTAGCGACGATGAGGTAGGTGCCTGCGGCGAAGAGGTAATGGACGTACCGCTCCACCCAGCTCAGCTTGGTGCGCGGGAAAAACACACGATCGAAAGTGGAAAGGACGATGATGAGGATCGGCAGGAGCAGGTTCACATGCTGGGACATCCAATGGTTCACGCGCAGCACGCCGGTCTCCACTGTCCGCTCCGCGCCAGCCGCGTCCATCGCACTATCCATCGGATCCCAGTTGAAGAAGAAACGGATGAGGTAGTAGTAACCGATGCCGACGATGAAGTATCGCACAGGTGGCACGAAGGCCTTGCGTTTGCCTGCGATGTAGGCCCTGGTCATCGCTCCTGGTCCACGGAAGAAGCCGAGCAGGGTTTGTAGGAAAGGACCTTCCGCGTGTGTGATCGTGCCAAAGAACTCATGCACGACCTCCACGAGCCGGATGCCGGGTTTGTGCCGCTTCTGGCCGCACGCGGGACAATAGGCGCTATCGAAAGAGGTTCCGCAATTGGCGCAAGGCTCCATTCGGCCAAGGTAGAAGCCTACGCGGATGCCAGCGCCTTGAACACCACCTCCGCCTTCTTCGCCCCGATCTCCGCGATCACATCCTCGGGCATGGCATCCTTCACGCCCTTGATGCTTCCGAAGCGCGTGAGCAGTTTCTGGGCAGTGCTTGGACCAATGCCCGCAATGCCTTCGAGACCGGTGCGCACGATGCGCTTGCTGCGCTTGCCCCGGTGGTGCGTGATCCCGAAGCGATGCGCCTCGTTGCGCATGTGCTGGATCACCTTCAAGCTGCTGCTGCGCTTGTCGATGTGGAGTGGTACTGGATCCTCAGGGAAGTAGAGCTCCTCCAAGCGTTTGGCGATACCTACCAGCGCCACTTTACCCCGAAGCCCGAGTCGATCGAAGACGTTCATCGCGGCATGCAACTGACCTTTACCACCATCAACCACCACCAGTTGTGGCAATGGTTCGTCCTCACTGATGAGCCGTGTGTAGCGTCGTTCCACGGCCTCTTCCATGCTCGCAAAATCATCCGGTCCCTCCACCGTGCGGATATTGAAGTGGCGGTACTCCTTTTTGCTCGGCTTGGCGTCCTTGAAGACCACGCAAGCGCTCACCGGATCGGTGCCCTGGGTGTTGCTGTTGTCGAAGCATTCGATGTGGCGCGGTAACTCGTTCAGGCGCAGATCCTGCTTGAGTTGTTCCAGGATACGGTTGGTGGCGGCTTCGGGATCCACCAGCTTCTCTTGTTTGCGTTTGTCCAGGAGGAAGTAGCGCGCATTGCGCTCGCTCAGATCGAGCAGGGCTTTCTTGTCGCCGCGCTGTGCTACGTTGAAGACGATACCTGGCATTTCAATGCCGGGGTCGAACGGCACAATGGCTTCGGGTGCGGTGCTCTTGAAGCGCTCGCGCAATTCCACGATAGCCAGCTGGAGAAGTTCGGCTTGGGTCTCTTCCAACTTCGGTTTCAACTCCACGGTTATACCATGCACCACCGCGCCGTCGATCACACGCAGATAGTTCACGCATGCGCCGCCCGCATCGTGTGCCAGGGCGAACACGTCCACATCACCGATGTCGGCGTGCACGATGGTGTTGCGCGCTTGGTAGCGGTCCAGCTGTTTGATCCGCTGGCGAACGACCTCCGCTTTCTCGAACTCGAGCGAATCCGAGAGCACGAGCATCTGTTCCTTCAGCAGCTTCGCCACACCCCTTGTCCGGCCGCGCACGATCTGGCGGATCTGCTTGATGTTGGTATCGTATTCCTCCACGCTCTGGAGCCCTTCGCACGGTGCCTTGCAGTTGCCCATGTGGTATTCCAGGCAGCGTTTGTACTTGCCCCGTTCCACGTTCTTTTGGCTCAACTCGTAGTTGCAGGTGCGGAGCTTGTACATGCTGTTCACCAGTTCCACAACGGTCTTCATCACCCGGCCGCTCGCGTAGGGTCCATAGTATTCGGAACCATCGTCCACCGGGTTGCGCATGCCTTCCACGCGCGGAAAACGCTCGTTGCGGATGCGGATCCACGGATAGCTCTTGTCATCCTTCAGGGCCACGTTGTAGCGCGGCTGATGCTGCTTGATCAGTGAGTTCTCCAACAGCAGCGCGTCGAACTCCGTCTCCACGAGGATGACCTTCAGATCGACGATGTTCGCCACCAGCTTGGCGGTCTTGCCCGTCTCGTAACGTTGCTTGTTGAAATAGCTGCCCACGCGGTTGCGCAGGTCCTTGGCCTTGCCGATGTAGATGATGCGGCCACTGAAGTCGAAGAACTGGTACACCCCGGGGCTGTGCGGCAGCAGGCGGACCTTGTCGTGGACGTCGATGGCGGGCATGGGAGCGCCAAAGATCATTCGACTTCGAACTACGGTGGATACCTTGCTCGCATGCAATTCACAGCAGCACAGATCGCGCAGCTCCTGCAGGGCACCGTGGAAGGCGACCCCAGCGCCACCGTGAGCAAACTTTCCAAGATCGAAGAGGGTGGCTCGGGCACGCTTTCCTTCCTGGCCAATCCGGCCTACACGCAGTACGTGTACAACACCACGGCGAGCGTGGTGATCATCGGCAAGGACTTCTCCCTTACGGCACCGGTGAAGACCACGCTCGTTCGGGTGGCCGATGCGCAGGGAGCTTTTGCCAGGGTGTTGGAGATGTACAACACCATCAAGCTGGACAAGAAAGGTGTTTCACCACAAGCAGCTATCTCCGGCAGCGCGAAGCTGGGGGAGAACTGTTATGTCGGTGCGCTCGCGTTCATCGGCGAGAACGTCCGGCTCGGGAACAACGTGAAGATCTATCCGCAGTGCTACGTCGGCGACAACGTCACCATCGGCGAGAACACGACGTTGTTCGCGGGGGTGAAGATCTATTCCGATTGTACGGTGGGAGCGAAGTGCATCATCCATAGCGGCACGGTCATCGGCAGTGATGGCTTCCGTTTCGCAACGGGTCCGGATGGTGGTGCCAAGATCCCTCAGATCGGCAATGTGGTGATCGAGGACGATGTGGAGATCGGCGCGAACTGTGCGATCGACCGGGCCACGTTGGGCAGCACGATCCTGCGCAAGGGCGTCAAATTCGACAACCTGATCCACATCGCGCACAACGTGGAGGTAGGGGAGAACACCTACTACGCGGCCGGCGGTGTGGTGGCTGGTTCAACCAAGATCGGGAAGAACTGCATGTTCAGCGGACAGGTGGGTATCGTCGGTCACCTGAAGATCGCGGATGGTACGATCATCGCGGCGCAAAGCGGCATCAGCAAGAACACGAAGGCAGGAGGGGCCTACATGGGTTCACCCGCCTTCGAAGTGCAGAAATACCGCAAGAGCTACATCCACTTCAGGAATCTCGATGCGTTGGTGGAACGCGTGGAGAAATTGGAGAAGGCCGCCAAAGAAGATGGCCGGAACGCTTGACGTCCGGCCTTCCTGACAATGGTCCAGTTCAGGGCAACTGCTCCGTTCGCGTGAGCGTTGGCACGGTCCCTCCGATGCCCTGCAAGATCGGATCGCGGTCGTTGGCCGCGCCAACGTAGCGCACCACACCGTCCAAGTTCACGTCTTCCGGATGGTAACCCGTGACACTGTTCGTGGGCACCATGCCACCGATCCGAGTTAGGATCGGGTCGCGATCATTGTCCTGGCCGGTGTATCGTAGTGTGCCATTACCGTCCACATCACCGGCCCATAGCACGGCGATGCCACCGAGTATCCGTCGCGGTTCGGTACCGTACATCGAAAGTGCAGGATCACCGAAGTTGACACTGCTCACCCCAGTACCCAGTTGAGTGGAGGTTGCCGTCATCGCCGCCAAATGGTTGCGGTGCCATGCCGCCACGCGGTACTGGCCACGAGGTGCATCGGCGAAGTACAAGGGGCTTTCGCCGTTGGCCATCACCACCTTGCCATTTGCGAGGACCATCGCGGCCATCTCGTCCACTACCGTCGTAGGACTGGCGTTGTTGCGAAGTTGCACCATCACCCAATCCACAGGTGCATTGGTGCCAGCGCGTGCGAGCAAGGCTTGGCTGGCGGTGTTGCCTTGTCCATATGGATCGGCAGCGGGTAAGAGATCAGCCGTCTTCAGATCGCTGCGCATAACGCTGCCGTTCATGGGGCCTTCGAGGAAGAGAGTGAGATCGAGCTCGGCATCGCCATCGGTGAAGTCCCACACGCCATCCATGTCGCGGTCAACACCGTGACGGATCTTGGTGGAGGGGTGTACCAAGGTCCATGTGAGCGGGTTGCCCGTAACGGCGGCACTCGCAAGCAATGCGGTGTGGGTCACTGTTCCGGCGCCGTTCTGGTCGGGCTGGTAGGTTCCGGGGCTGGTACCTGCTATGGGGTTGTAATAGAAACCCCGCGGCACACCGAGCCAAATTCCTTTGACAACCAGGCTGTACTCCGCAGGCCGGTCATTCACCAATCGGAACAGGGTCTGGATCTGTGCGTCCGTGCCGATCGATCCGTTCCGAGTGTGCCTCATGCCTACACCGGCCTGCACATCGTTCACTTGCTCGTCGGACAATGGGAAGTCGTCGAGGCAGGCACTGCAATTGGATCGGAAGATCCCGCCGGACCAACTCAGGATCTCCGGCTCGTAATCGCCGAAGTAGCCTTGTGGCGCTCCCGGGCCGCCTACTCCAGCATCATTGAACCACGTTTCCATAACGCCCTCGCTCATGAGGCCGAAACCCGATGTGCATTCGGTGGTGTTGTAGAAGAAGCCGATCTTCCGGTAGCTGCTGCGCAGGTCGCTAGCCATGTTGCGGTTCAGGGTGAAGTCCACAAGGGTGCCTGCACCTGTCCCCGCCACATTCGCGTTCCCCACCAGTTCACCCCGCCCCGTCTGTGCATTGTGGCAATGTGCACAATTGACGTTCATGGCAACGAACAGGTCCACCGCGTCCGGAACGGTTTGCATGGAAATGCCCGTCCCGCGCACACCGATAGCGTTCATGCGGGTAACGGTCCCGTCATCCGGACGCAACACGCGGTATGGGTTCGGCACGTACCATGTGGCAGCAAGGAAATCCGAGAACTCTTGCATGCTTACCACGTCCATGGGTGCGTCCAGCCCCTGGAGATGCTCGAAGGCACCCGCGAAATCCTGGAATCCGCCCTTGTCGCCGCGCCAGTGCAGGTTGCCTCGTCCGCGACCGATGATGTCGATGAGGAATTGCGTGGTCTTTACGCCCTTGAGCGGATGGAAGCTCTTTCCGTCCACAAGCGACATTGCGCCCGATGGGTCGCCGAGGTCCCAAGCGAGCCGGTCCCAGCGGGCATCCACATGGCAGGAACCGCAACTGATGTGGCCGTGACCGCTACCGGTGTGCGTGTTGTAGAGGTGCTTGCGGCCGGTCTTGATCACCAGCGGAGTGGGATCGAAAAAGCCCGTGCGTGACACTTCCTTATCCGTTGCGAGATCGATGGTGGAGATGCTCGCCCCGAACTTGTTGATCACATAAGCGCGCTGGCGTGCCTCATCAATGACGATGCCCGTGGGTCCCTCGCCCACCACAATAGGTGTTGGCGTGGTGCGTGCGCCTGTACCGTTGATGGTGATCACATTGTTGGAGCCCATGCCCGTCACATAGGCCTTGCTGCCATCGGCGCGCCAGGCGATGCCGCGCGGATCGCCGATGGACTGCTGGCGAACAGCGGGCGCGCTCGTATGCGTGGAGTAATTGATGTGCGGGTTCAGGTCGGTGATGGTAGCTGCGCCCGATGGCGGCATGAAGCGAGAGACGTTCACCCGCAGGAACTTGCCATTGAGGTTGGGTTCAAAGCGGACCTCGTTGGTGGCATCGGTGCCCACGACGAAGAGCTCCCCGGTGGCAGGCTTCACGCTCATGGCCATGAGGATGTTTCCCAGCGTGCTCTTGTAGCTCACGGCGTTGTTGCTCGTTGCGATGATAGCCACATCACGATCCGGCATATCCCAGCCGGTCATGCGCGCCTTACCCGCGGCGGAGCCGGAGACCAACGCGTTCCAGTTCCCGCCGTTGTCGTCCATCCAGTTGCCGGCGGCGTTCTTGCGCACGATCAAGCTCTTGCTCTCCGGGGTAGGTGGGTTCGCACCGTTCAGTGGTGGCTGGAAGCCTGACCCGGAATTCGCGATGATGCCTGCAGCCGCATTCACCGCACCGCCGTATGGGCCAGCTGGATTGGTCACATCGTTCGGGATCACTGTGCAACCACCCTGGGGAGAACAAATTCCCTTGCGCGGAACGCCTCCGGCGAACGTACCGTGCTGGAAGTTGAAGAAGTTGTTCCCATTGAGGACCGTGGTGGCGTTCCCACTTTCGAAGAACGCGCAATAGACCGTGTTGCCATTGGGGCTTACGGCAAGCGCCCGCGGCTGCTCACCTTTCAGGAGGATCTCGGCCGGTGCCGTACCCAAGTTCGCCGGATCGAACACCAGGATGCTCTCGCGTTCCGCGCAACTCACATAGGCCTTTTGTGGGGATCCCGCGAAGACCAGGTCGGCGGGCTCGTTCTTGGTATCGAGGCTGCGGATGGTCGCTTTCAAGGTGAGGTCTACGATGCTGATCTCGTCGCTTACTTGGCAAACCACCCAGGCTTCGTTGTCAGTGCGGGCACGCACCGTCACCGGGTCGAGACCCACGGGAATGGTGGCGAAATGCACCATGCCTGCTGCTGACAGGGTGAAGACCTCCAAGCTATTGTTCGCAGTGTTCACGGCCAGCAGTTTCTCGCCATTGGGTGTAATGGCAATGGGGCTCACATGCGCCGATTCGAAATTGGTGAAGCTGCTCGCGGGAACGCTGTTGCCTGAGCGTTCGCTTGTGAACACTTCATCTTCGTTATTGAAGGCCGATAGGCTCGCCAACAAGCTCATGGCGCACAGAACGATGATGGACTTTCGATTGGCGGTAATGAAACGCATGGTCTACGGATTTGGAACGACCGGTCGGATCAACACGCACGGCTCAACAGGACGACCGGCAGGGTGCTTATAACCTGACCAATCTAAGGCAGTCGCCGGGCATGAGCAAACCGAAGAACCGGTCAGTACACCAGCAACCGGGGCTCGCTCATCTCTTCCATGGCGTATTTCACCCCCTCCCGTCCCAGACCGCTGTCCTTGATGCCCCCATAAGGCATGCTGTCCAGCCGGAACCCAGGCACGTTGTTGATGATGATGCCGCCGACCTCCAACTCATCGTGGGCCCGCTTCATGTTCGCCACGGAATTGGTGAACACGCCAGCCTGAAGACCATAGGTGCTGTTGTTCACCTGGGCGACCGCTTCGCCGAAGTCCGCCACAGCTTCAAGAATGGCCACCGGGCCGAAGACCTCGGCGCAGTTCACGCGCATTTCGTGGCGCGTGTTGGTGAGCAGCGTTGCGGCGTAGATGTTCCGCGCCAGGTCCACGGGCTTGCCACCGGCGAGGATCTCAGCGCCTCCCTTCAGGGCCTCATCCACCCAACTCGCGATGCGGTCGTAGTGGCCCTTGTCGATGATCGGGCCGACGGTGACACCAGGGTTGCTGGGGTCGCCGGCTTGCAGCTCGGCGTACTCCTTCACCAGCAGAACCCGGAACTGTTCGAAGACCGACTGAACGACATAGATGCGCTGCGTGCTGATGCAGGTCTGCCCCGCATAGGTGTTCGCTCCAACAGCAACGGTCTTGGCGATCGAAGCCAGATCTCCTCCTTCATCCACGATCACGGAGGCGTTGCCGCCAAGCTCGAGCGCGACCTTCTTCTTGCCACAGATGCTCTTCAGATGCCAGCCGACCTTGTCGCTTCCCGTGAAGCTGAGCATGGCTACCCGTTCGTCCTTCACCAACTTCTCCGCAACGGGAACACCGCACATCAACACGCTGAACGCGCCTTTCGGCCAGCCCACTTCTTCGATGAGCTTGGCCAACGCCAACGAACTAAGCGGTGCTTGCGGCGCCGGTTTCAGCACCACTGCACAGCCTACCGCCATCGCTGGAGCCACTTTGTGCAGCACCAGGTTCAAGGGAAAGTTGAAGGGCGTGATCGCCGCGATGACACCGATCGGAAAACGCTTGGTGAAGGCCGTTTTGCCCGCGCCAGCGCCGTAGTCAAGCGCAACGCTTTCGCCGGTGAAGCGCAGTGCTTCCGCAGCCGCTGTACGTACCGTTGTGATGCAACGCGCGATCTCGGCCTTCGCGTAGCCGATCGGCTTGCCACCTTCCTTCACGATAAGCATCACGAGATCCTCCTCGTTCTTCGCGATCAACGCGGCAAGAGCTTCCAACTTGGCGCTGCGTTCTCCAGCGCTCAATTTCCTTACGGCATCGCGGCTCGCATAGGCGGCAGCGATGGCCTCTTCCATCTGCGCTTCAGTGGCGTGTGGCACCTTGGCCAACTCGGTGCCGTGGTACTTGTCGATGACCGTGTTGAAGGTGCCATCGCCCTCGAAGGACCAGGTTCCGTTGATGTAGTTGGCGTGGGGGGAAAGGCTTGTTGCCACTGTTGGGTTCATAGTGATTATTAGCTCCGTACGGCGTCTTTCACCTTGAGCGCAAAGTTCGGCGATGCGAAGAAGTACTCAGTCTTCCCTACCACGCGCTTGTCCAGGAAGCCCTCCGCCACCATTCCATTCAAGTCGGTCCTGGCGGTTTGAAGCGCGGTGCGCATGGCGTTGGATACCTCCTTAATGGTGAGCATACGAGCGGGTTCCTGATCGAGCCAGAGCACCACCTCTGCTTGGCGGCTGTTGAGCGATGTGTTGTTGAGTAGCACCGGTAGCTTCCTGCGCTCCTCCATCTTCCGAGCGAGGTGTTCCTTAAGCGCCACCATGGCTTTGTTCATGGCGTTCAAATTGAAATCGATGAAGTAGGTCAGATCATTCTCATCGTACTCGGTATGGAGGTATGCGTACGCGTACTCAGATGGTGATCTAAGGATGATCCTGGAGATGGTGAGGAACTCGACGAGCCAATAGCCGCGCTTCAACAGGTACCAGTAGAACAAGGCCCTTGCGGTTCGCCCATTGCCGTCCACGAACGGGTGGATGTACCCGATAAGGAAGTGCAGGATGATGCCGCGCACGATCGGGTGCATGAACTGCTTGTCATCATCGGCATTGGCGAGATCACAGAACGCTTTCAGCATCCCCTTCAGGTGCTTGTGCGCAGGTGGGCGATAGAACTCTTCTCCTGTTGTGGCGTCCTCCACCACAACGTCATCGTTGTCGCGGAACACGCCTTCCTTGTCCGCGTTCTTAAGCGTGCCTCCGGTGATGAGCCGATGGAAGTGGCAGATCAACTCGGGCGTGAGCGGCTCGTGCTTGTGCTTCACGAGCTCGCGCATCGTCAGGTAGTTGTTCAGGATCATTCGCTCGGAATGGTCACGTGGGGCCCGGCCGGCCATGAGCATGCGCTTGGCTACTTCGCGTGTTGCAACCGCGCCCTCTATCTGGCTCGAGGCGATCGCTTCCTCCATCTGTGTGCTGATGAGCAGCCGCTGGTTCTGACGTTCAGGCAGAACGGAGTCCGTACCGAGCACACCGCCCATGTTCAAATCGAACTCGTGTAGGTGGCGAAGCGCTTGATCGGTGATAGAGTATTGAAACGAAAGCAGCTTGTCCTTGTAGAGATCCAGCCGCCGTGCCTTTACGCGGCGCGCGTTGCGCACATAGAACCACAGGAACTCCGGTGCAATGGATCGACCTTGGAATTTGTACTTGAACTTGTCCCAGTACAAGTGCCTGCGTTCCGCCTCTGCGATGTCGGTCATCAGTGCTGCGTCCCCGAACAATTGCACGAGCGTCTTAAAGGTGTTCTTGTCCTCCTTTGGAGGCGTTGGGAGCGGTTCGGGCTTCTTCATGGAAGTGCTAAACTAGGCATCATTAGCAGACGATGGTAGTTGCCTATCTGTAAACAGTTGTCTCTTTAGCAGGTGTTAGCACATAGACCAACGGGCTAAGTCGCCTGCCCGATAGGGAGTTATCCACTGGTGGCTTACCCTACTTGGCCAGGTAGCGCCCCACCGGCGTAAGCAGCACAACCTGCACTTCCTGTTCCTCGAATCGCTTGAAGCTCGCTTCCACTTGCTTCTGGGGCCAGATGATCTGCACGCGGCCCTTCTCCACGTCATAGGCCGCAGTGTATAGCGTACCGAAGCCCCGCAGGTACTGCTGGCTGTACAGCGGTGGTTTCAGGAATTGTTTGATCAAAGCCGCGCGCGTCTGCTTCGGATTGGCAACGCAGGACTCCAGGAAATGCTTGCGTTCTATCGTGTGCGTGAACGCGGCGTACTCGTCCCACTCCACTTGATGCTGATGATTTGTCGCCACAGCTTGATAGACGACCACTGGCGGACGATCCGGGTTCAAGTACACGGTCGCATACTTGCCGCTCTTGTCCACCACCGTGACGTTGTAGCCCATATGGACGGGCACACGCGATAACGTTGCGCAGGCTTCGTCCACGTTGTTGCATGTTTCCAGCACGTAGCGGATCAACAGAGGGATGCCGAAGCCCGTGCCGCTCACCTTTCTTCCGCCGAAGGCGAGCGCAACGGCAAGACCATCGGCGTTCATGCCATCGAGCAGACCCCAGCCGCTGTCCTGTACGCCGATCACCGGCTTACAGTATTCGGTATAGCGCAGCCGCCCATCGAAGTAGCGCGGGTCGAAGTCGTAATTGCGGATCAGCGTCGGACTTCCCTTTGTCCAAGCGACCTGCGAGCAGCCCGCCATGTAAGGCGGCGGGCACCACATGCTCAGGAAGCGCGATGCGACATCATCGTCCTTCGCGATGCGACAGAGCGTGTTGTAGACCGGGATCAGCTCCGGCATGTGAAGCTCCAGCAGGCTGCGACAGGTCACCAGGTCCGGACGCTTGTCCAGGCCTTCGCTCTCGTA
>Ga0073899_10002229_pt1 | contig 17535 bp, 14 predicted proteins | sample KloWWTmetaKNB5Ph_FD_88975 | JGI IMG/M metagenome (GOLD analysis project Ga0073899, IMG submission 88975) | Active sludge microbial communities from Klosterneuburg, Austria, studying microevolution and ecology of nitrifiers - Klosterneuburg... | ecosystem: Engineered > WWTP > Aerobic digester >...
AAGCAGGAGCACAAGTCGCCGCAGCTGCTGCGAATGAATCCTCGCGGCCGGGTGCCCGTGCTCAAGGACGGCGACTACGTCGTGTTCGAGTCGCTTGCCTGCCTGCTCTACCTCGACCGCAAGTACCCGGACTACCCGCTCTTCGGCACGTCGGCCGAGGAGGCCGGGACGATCATGCGTGTCATTTGCGAGTACCAGGCGTATGCCGAACACTTCGTGACGCAGATCGTGTCCGCAGTGTTCCTCGACCAGCTGGACCAGCAGGCTGAAGAAGTCACCAAGGCGATGCACATCGTCGGGGGCGAGGCCCGCACGATCGAGGGCCGGCTCAGCAAGTCGGACTGGCTCGTCGGTGAGCAGCCTTCGGCGGCCGACCTGACAGTCTTTCCGGGCATCATGCTGCTGCGCCGTGCAATGGAGAAGCGCGAGACCGGTGACCTGCGGTCGCGCTTCCTGCCGATGGAGTTGACCTACCCGGCAATTGCCCGCTGGATCGAGCGCGTGGAACATCTGCCGGGCTACGACCGGTCCTATCCTCCGCACTGGCGTGACACGCTCCACCGGAGCTGAGCGCGATCGAATGGCCTGTATCCGGCAGCGGAGCGTTTCGCGGTAAACTAGCCAACCAGCCGTCCGTTCGGAGTCGGCCAAGCAGGGTTCCCGACAGAAAATCATGACCAGTTATCCCGTTCACGTCGTCTTCCCCGGCCGCCTGATCTTCGTGGGCTTTGGCAGCATCGGCCAGGGCGTATTGCCGCTGATCCTGCGGCATGTCGGTATCCAGCCAGACCAGGTCACGATCGTCACCGCCGACGAGGCCGGTGAGAAGATTGCGCAGGAGTACGGGGTGCGCTTCGTGAAGCACGCGCTGACGCGCCAGAACTACAAGAGCGTGCTCGACCCGATCGTGGGGCGCGGGGACTTCCTGCTGAACCTGTCGGTCGACGTCTCGTCGCTCGCGCTGATCAAGTTCTGCTGGGAAAAGGGCTCGCTCTACCTCGATACCTGCACCGAGCCGTGGCCGGGTGGCTACACGGATCCGACCATCTCGCCATCGCGCCGCACCAACTATGCGCTGCGCGAAGAAGCGCTGACGCTCAGGGATTCGAAGCAGCGTGCGCCGACCGCCGTGATCACGCACGGCGCCAATCCGGGTCTCGTCTCCCACCTCGTGAAGCAGGCGCTGCTCAACATCGCGAGCGACACGGGCGTCACCGTCGAGGAACCGAACACCCGCGGCGAATGGGCCGCGCTAGCGCACCTGCTCGGCGTCAAGGTCATCCACATCGCCGAACGCGACTCGCAGGTCGGCAGCCGGCCGAAAGAGCCGAACGAATTCGTCAACACCTGGTCCGTGGACGGTTTCGTCGGCGAAGGTTGCCAGCCCGCTGAACTCGGCTGGGGCTCGCACGAGAAGAACTGGCCGCGCGACGGCAAGAAGCACGATTTCGGCCGCGGCAGCGCCATCTACCTGATGCAGCCCGGCGCGGCGACGCGCGTGCGCACCTGGACGCCGATGGCCGGTCCGTTCCACGGCTTCCTGATCACGCACGGCGAGGCCATTACGATCTCCGACTACCTCACCGTGAAGAAGGGTGAGCAGGTCGTGTATCGCCCGACGGTGCATTACGCCTATCATCCGAGCGATGCCGCCGTGCTGTCCGTGCACGAGCTCGCCGGCCGCAACTGGCGGATGCAGGACCGCAAAAGAATCATGATGGACGACATCGTCAAGGGCGTGGACGAGCTCGGCGTGCTGCTCGCAGGACACAAGAAGAACGCATACTGGTATGGCTCGCAGCTGTCCGTGCAGGAGGCCCGCCAGCTCGCGCCGCACAACAGCGCGACCTCCCTGCAGGTCACGGTTTCCGCGCTGGCGGGACTGATCTGGGCGATCGAGAACCCGAACAGCGGTATCGTCGAACCGGACGACCTCGACTACAAGCGCATCCTGGAGATCTGCCGGCCTTATCTCGGCCTGGTGGTCGGCGAGTATTCCGAGTGGCATCCGCTGGTCGATCGCGGCCGGATGTTTCCCGAAGATCTCGACGAAACGGATCCCTGGCAGTTCAAGAACGTCCGCGCGGTTTGACGACAACGCGTGACGCTCCGTCGTCGGGTCGGCGCGACTTGGCCGCTGTGAAAGCAAGCCACGACGGCCGGCCGCGTCACGAAATGACCGGTTCCTCGTAACGGATGCCGACGACGACGTAAGCGCGTCGTCCACCGGGAATCTCGATTGTCACCTCGTCATCGACACGCTTGCTCATCAGCGCACGGGCGAGCGGCGAATCCATGCTGACGTAACGCCGCGCCGGGTCGAGTTCATCCGGCCCGACGATGCGAAACTCCGTTGCGGTGCCGGCGTCGTCCTCCACCTGTACCCAGGCGCCGAAGAAGATCCGGCTGCGGTCGTCCGGCGGCCGCGATACCACCACCATGCCCTCGAGCCGCTGGCGCAGGAAGCGCACACGACGGTCGATTTCACGCAGTTGCCGCTTGCCGTAGACGTATTCCGCATTCTCCGAGCGGTCGCCTTGCGCCGCGGCTTCCTGCACGGCCCTGGTCACCTGCGGACGCAGCACCCGCCACAGTTCGTCGAGCTCGGCGCGCAGCCGGAGCTCACCTGCGGGCGTCGAATACCTGGAGCCGGGCGTGGCGGGTTTTCGGTAGCGCGTCATGTTTTCAGCAGGCAAGCGCCGGGTGCCGGATTAGTGTGCACGAGGTCACGGAAAAGGCCGGGGGCGGCCAGTAGCTTGCCGCCCGTGAGCATCAAGTTCTACGCGCATTTCATCGTCGAGCAGCCGCAGCCGCGGGGCCTCGAAGAGTTCCGTGGCGTGGTCGAACTCGACAGCCAGCCGCGCGCGAACAAGGGCCTGAACGAAGCCACCCGGATCATCGCACGCAACTTCGGCCGCGCGCAGCAGGACGTCAAGGTCCTGCAGTGGGCAAGGCTGCACTGAGCGCGACGGCGCAACGGTTCCCCTGGCGGATTTTCCCCTTCCCTTCGACCAAAGTCCGCCCACTCCAGCCCCGGTCCCCAAAAGACCGGGGCTTTTTTCCCGATGGGGGGACGCCGACGCCTAGACGTCGCCGATGCGCAGCACCGCGATCGCGATCCGCACTTCGATGAGGAAACTCACGAACGCGGCGACCAGCGCGCACATCGCCAGCACGAACAGCAGCGCGAGCGGCAGTGCCAGATTGAGCGGGATGAACGTGCTCGAGAACAACAATGCGATGACCATGGCCACCAGCAGCGCGGCGACGGTGCCGAGGGTGATCGCGGTGTTGATGTAACGCGCGCGTTTCGACAGCGCCTGCAACTGGCTGCGAATGCGATCGGCGTCGCGCGCCTCTGGTACGCGCAACTCCGTCTCCATGTTGCGTGCGCGGTCGACGATCCGTGCGAGGCGGCTCGCCAGCACGCCCAGGAAAACCCAGATGCCGGACAGCAGGAACACCGGTGCGAGCGCGAGCTGGATCGCATGCGCAATGTCGACGACTTCGATTCCATCCACGGCGCTGCTCCCTGCGCGTTCCAGTGCACCATTGTAGTGGCTCGCCGGTTGCCACGCGGTGGGGTTCACGCGCTGGCCGTCGATTGCGCCACCGGCAACGGCCAGGCAGCGATCGCGCTGGCCGGGCACTTCGATGCGGTCCTTGCGGTCGACGGCAGCCTCGTGCAACTCGAGCGGGCACTACCGCACCCGAAGGTTCGTTACGAGCTGGCGATGGCTGAGCACCTGCCGGTCCCGGACCAGTCGGTCTCGCTGGTAGCCGCCGCCCAGGCCGTGCACTGGTTCGACTTCGAACGGTTCCACGTGGAATGCCGTCGCGTCCTGAGGCCGGGCGGGGTAATCGCCGTCTGGACGTATGAAAAGTTCCAGGCCGGTGCCGCGATCGACAGCATCGTGGACCGGTTCTATACGGACGTCGTCGGCGACTGCTGGCCGCCGGAACGCCGCTACGTCGAGGAGGCGTACCAGACGCTCCCGTTCCCGTGGGCGGAGGAGCCTGCGCCCACCTTTCAGCTGCGGACGGAGTGGTCGCCCGAGCAGGCCATGGGCTACTTCGCCAGCTGGTCGGCGGTGCAGCGCTGCAAGGACCAGCGCCCCGGCGAGGACCCGTTGCCGGCTCTCAGGGCGAAGCTTGCAACGGTCTGGCCCGCCGTCGGCACGCTTCGTCTCAACTGGCCGATCCACCTGCGGCTGGGCCGGAACCGATTCCTCTATAATCGCGCGCCTCGTGGCCCGCAGCGGCCGCACCCGGCAATCATGGAGTCCTGACGATGCAGTTGCGTTGGTCCTTGCCCGTCGCCCTGACCCTGACGACCCTTGTCGCCCATGCTGCGCCGCGGGCGCCGGAGTCGCCCGCCGCCCCGGCCAGCCCCGCTGTTGCCGCCGCGCCGGCGCTGACGTCCGGCCTGTTCCTGCAGAACTTCGACCGCAGCGTGCGGCCGCAGGACGACCTGTACCGGTTCGTCAACGGCAAGTGGCTGAAGAACACGGAGATTCCGCCGGACAAGTCGAACTACGGGGCGTTCACGCTGCTGGAGGACGAAGCCGAGAAGAACCTGCGCGTCATCGTCGAAGAAGCCGCCGCGGCCAAGTCTCCGGCGGGTTCCGACCAGCAGCTGATCGGCGACTTCTACTCGAGCTTCATGGACGAAGCGAAGATCGAGCAGCTCGGCCTGAAGCCGCTGCAGCCAGAGCTCGATCGCATCGCCGCGATCAAGGACCGCGGGCAGCTGCTCGATTACCTGGGCCGCACCCAGCTGATCGGCCTGCGGAGCCCGATCGCCGTCGCGATCCTGCCCGACGCCAAGCGACCCGACATGTACACGGTGTGGGCCGACCAGTCCGGTCTCGGCATGCCGGACCGCGACTACTACTTCAGCGAGGACCCGCGGTTCGTCGAAACGCGGGCCAAGTACGAAGCGCACATCGCCAAGGTGTTCAGCATGCTCGGTCGCGCGGATGCGGCCGCCGCCGCCAGGCGCGTGATGGCGTTCGAGACGCGTCTCGCCAAGGCCTCGTGGGCTCCGGTCGACCTGCGCGACGTCGACAAGGTCTACAACCCGTTCGACGTTGCTGGCGCAAAACTGGCCACCCCCGGCGTCGATTGGGCGCAGTGGCTCGAGTCGATGACCATCAAGGGCCATGACCACCTGATCGTCGGCCAGCCGAGTTACTTCAAGGAAGTTGGCCTGGCGCTCAGCGACGTGCCGCTCGCGACCTGGCAGGACTACTTCCAGCTGCGCGCCATCGACGGTTTTGCGCCGTACCTGAGCACGGCTTATGCCGAAGAAGCGTTCGACTTCTACGGTCGCACGCTCACGGGCACGCCGCAGATGAAGCCGCGCTGGAAGCGCGGCCTCGCCGAGACCGAAGCGGCGCTGGGTGACCTGCTCGGCAAGGAGTACGTGGCGCGGCATTTCCCGCCCGAAGCGAAGCAGCGCATGGACGTGCTGGTAGGCAACCTGCTCAAGGCCTTCGACGTCTCGATCGACGAGCTCGAGTGGATGAGTCCGGAGACGAAGCGCGAGGCGCACGACAAGGTCCGCAACTTCACGGTCAAGATCGGCTACCCGGAAAAGTGGAAGACGTATCCCGGCCTCGAAATCGGCCGCACCGACCTGGTCGCCAACGTGTCCCGTGCCCGTGAGGTGAACCTGAAGCGCGAACTGGCGAAGCTCGGCCAGCCGGTCGACAAGACCGAGTGGTACATGACGCCGCAGACGGTCAACGCCTACTACAACCCGCTCGCCAACGAGATCGTGTTCCCGGCCGCGATCCTGCAGCCGCCGTTCTTCGACATGAAGGCGGACGACGCCGTGAACTACGGCGGCATCGGCGCCGTGATCGGCCACGAGATCAGCCACGGTTTCGACGACCAGGGCCGCAAGTTCGACGGCAAGGGCGTGCTGCGCGACTGGTGGACCGACAAGGACAACGAGCTCTTCATGGCGCGCGCCAACGCGCTGGTGCAGCAGTACAACGCGTTCAGCCCGATTGCCGGAATGAACGTCAACGGCGAACTCACGCTCGGGGAGAATATCGGCGATCTGTCGGGTCTCGCAGTGGCTCGCAAGGCCTACCAGATCGCGCTCGACGGCAAGACCGCGCCCGTGCTGGATGGGTTCACCGGCGAGCAGCGGTTCTACCTCGGCTGGGGCCAGGTCTGGGCCCGGAACTACCGCGACGACGAACTGCGCAAGCGCCTGAAGACGGACCCGCACAGCCCGAGCGAGTACCGCGCCAACGGCATCCTGCGCAACATGCCCGACTTCGCCAAGGCGTTCGACGTGAAGGAAGGCGACAAGATGTACCTCGCACCGGAACAGGCCGTCCGTATCTGGTGACCGGATTCTGTTAAATTCGCCGTCGTCCGGGGCGGGCCGAACGGCAATCAAGGAGTACTTCCCGATGCGAGTCTTGCAAGCGCTCTTGCTGGCGACGGCGGCAATGTTGTTGTCCGGTTGCGGTTACAACACAATCCAGGTGCAGGACGAAGCGACGAAATCGGCGTGGTCCGAAGTCGTCAACCAGTACCAGCGCCGCGCCGACCTGATCCCGAATCTCGTCAACACCGTGAAAGGCTTCGCCGCGCAGGAGCAGGCCGTGCTGATCGGCGTCACCGAGGCCCGCGCCAGGGCGACGCAGGTGCAGGTGAAGGCCGACGACCCCGCTTCCTTGCAGCAGTTCCAGGCGGCGCAGGGCGAGTTGTCGAGCGCGCTCTCGCGCCTGATGGTCGTGGTCGAGAAGTACCCGGAACTCAAGTCGGACCAGAACTTCCGTGACCTGCAGGCGCAGCTCGAAGGCACCGAGAACCGGATCACGGTCGCGCGCAATCGCTACATCCAGGCCGTGCAGGATTACAACGTGACGATCCGCAGGTTCCCGACCAACCTCACGGCCATGATCTTCGGCTACAAGGTGAAGCCGAACTTCGCGGTCGAGAACGAAGCTGCGATCGCGCAGCCGCCGACCGTGGACTTCAGCACACCGTCGGCCGCTCCGGCGCCCACGCCCGCACCCGCTCCTGCGACCAACTGAGGCACTCTTCGCGTCGCGCCTCCGCTGGGGCGCGGCGCGGGGTGATCGCATGGTCGTCGCGACGTTCCCGCTCGAATTCCGTCCGCTGCTGCGGGGCCTGTCGCTTGCGGCGTGGCTGTGGCTCATGGCTGCAGTCGCCGCACCCGCATTCGCGCAGGACCTCGTCGCCGTGCCGCAGCTCACGGCGCGGGTCACTGACCTCACCGGTACCCTGGCGGCCGACCAGTCGTCGGCGCTCGAAGCCAAGCTGGCGGCGTTCGAGCAGTCGAAGGGCAGCCAGGTCGCGGTGCTGATCGTGCCGACGACACAGCCCGAGGCAATCGAGCAGTACTCGATCCGCGTGGTCGACCAGTGGCAGCTCGGTCGCGGCAAGGTCGACGACGGCGTGCTGCTGCTCATCGCGCTGAACGACCGCAAGGTGCGCATCGAAGTCGGCTATGGCCTCGAAGGCGCGCTGCCCGACGCCACGGCGAACCGCATCATCCAGCAGGACATTGCGCCCGCGTTCAAGCGCGGCGATTACTATGACGGCATCAGTACCGGCGTCGATCGCATCATGCGCGTGATCGAGGGCGAGCCGTTGCCCGCCCCCGAATTCAGCCCGCCTGCGGCCGGCATCCCCGGGCTCCTGCATTTCCTGCCATTCCTGTTCATCTTCGCCATGGTCGGCAGCTCGATCTTGCGGCGCCTGTTCGGTCGCGTGGGTGGCGCACTCGCCACCGGCGGCCTGGTCGGCTTCCTGGCCTGGTTGATCATCAGCATCCTCGGCATCTCCGTGATTGCAGGCCTCGTCGCCTTTTTCTTCGCGCTCATGGGTGGCACGGGTGGAGGAGGCGGACCCGGTGCCGGCCGTAACGGCTGGTACAGCCGACGTCACGGCAGCGGCTGGGGCTACGGCGGTGGTTTCGGTGGCGGGTTGGGTGGAGGCGGAGGCTTTGGTGGCGGCGGAGGTGGATTCGGTGGCGGCGGCGCCTCGGGTGGCTGGTGATGACCATGGACTGGACACGTCTTTTTCGTCATCTGTTTTCGACGCGTGGCAAACTTGCGCGCGCATTCCCGGTCGAAGCCCTCGACGCGATCGAACGAGCGGTCACCGAATCGGAGCTACTGCACAGCGGCGAAATCCGCTTCGCGATCGAAGCGGCGCTCGAGCCCAGTGACATCTGGGCAGGCACGTCGCCGCGGGCCCGGGCACTGCAGGTCTTTGCTGCACTGGGGGTCTGGGATACCGAAGCGAACAACGGCACCCTGATCTACGTGTTGCTGGCGGATCGCGACGTGGAGATCGTGGCGGACAGGGGCTGCAACGGCCGTGTGAGCCCCGCGGAATGGGCTGCGGTCTGCAATACGATGGAAGAGATGTTCCGCTCCGGGCAATATGAGCGGGGCGCCGTGGAGGGAGTGCACGAGGCCGGCCGGTTGCTGGCCCGTCACTACCCGCCGTTGCCCAGTGGGCGCGACGAAGACGAACTGCCGAACCGCCCCGCCGTGCTCTGAACGGCCGCAGGCCGTCCGACGCTGACGAGAGGTGGCAAGTGATTGAATCCGTGAATATTACAGGCTTCCGGTCGACGCGCCGCGTGGCGCTCGTCGCCGTATTCGCAACGCTTGCGGGCTGCAGCATCTTCGCGCCGCAGCCGCAGGAGCCACCGCCGCCACCAGAACCGCCGCAGCCGCAGTACGCGGAACCGCTCGCGACGCACACGTTCCCGTTCGACCCGCAGACCACGGCGGTTGTAGGCACGTTGCAGGCGACGATCGCGACCCATGAGGACACGCTCCCTGACATCGCGCGCCGCTTCAATCTCGGCTACGACGAAGTCATCAACGCCAATCCGGGCGTCGACCCGTGGCTGCCAAAGGAGGGCACCCGCATCGTATTGCCCACGCAGTTCGTGCTGCCGGATGCGCCGCGCGAAGGCCTGGTCGTCAACCTCGCGGCATTGCGGCTGTACTATTTCCCGAAGCCGGCGCAGGGCGAGCAGCGCGTGGTGGTCACGGTGCCGATCGGCATCGGCATGGTCGGCTGGGCGACGCCCGAAGGTTCCACCAAGATCGTCTCGAAGCGCAAGGACCCGGTCTGGACCCCGCCCGCTTCCGTGCGCCGGGAACACGCAGCCGAAGGCGACATCCTGCCCGCGCGGGTGCCGGCCGGTCCCGACAATCCGCTTGGCGCGTTCGCGATGAACCTCGGCTGGCCGAGCTATCTCATGCATGGCACCAACAAGCCCGCCGGTGTCGGCATGCGCGCGAGCCATGGTTGCATCCGGCTGTATCCGGAAGACATCGCGACGCTGTTTCCCCAGTTGCCGATCGGCACCAAAGTCACGGTCGTCAACCAGCCGCTGCTCTACAAGGTGCAGGACGGTCAGTTCTACGTGCAGTCGTTCCCTCCGCACGAGGAACACTCGGAAGCGAAGGCGGCGGCCAAGGGTCAGCGCTTCAACAAGAAAGTGCAGGAAAAGATGGCGCAGCGCGCGAAACCGGCGGCCGTCACGGTCGACTGGACGCTGGTGGAACAGGTGGTGAACGCGGCGAAGGGCGTGGCCGTGCCCGTGACGCAGCCGGCGGTCGGTCTCGACCAGTTCCTGGCGTCGGCGCTCCTCGTCGAGAATCGCATCCCGGCGGGCGCGACCTGGGACGGCAGCGACCGGCCCGTGCCGATTCGCGACGAGGCAGCCGCCGCTGCTCCGGTCGCGGCCAGCGGCGGACGCTAGGCGACCGTGCGAGGACTCCCGGCCAGCTGGTACCTCGACCCCGACCGCGCACCGCTCGAAGACTCGACGATCTTCGCCCCGAGCTGGCAATTCGTCTGCCACGTCTCGGACCTGCCTGCGTCCGGCACCGCAGTGCGATACGACTGCGGCGGGCGTTCCGGGGTGGTGCTGCGGACGAAGGCGGGCGGCCTGCAGGGCTTTCGCAACGTCTGCCGGCATCGGGGCGCGCGTCTGGTCGAAGGCGACGCGCACACCGGGCTCGCGTTCTGCATCGACGGCCGCTTGCGCTGCCCCTACCACGGCTGGACGTACGACGAAGCGGGCGCGCTCGTCAGCATTCCTGCCGGCCAGCACTTCGATGAGTTCGACGCGGACGCGCACTCATTGCATCCGCTCCACGTCGCCGAGTGGCACGGCCTGGTCTTTGCGGCCTTCCAGACGCCGCGGCAAGCGGTCGAGCAGGTGCTCGACGCAGTAGCAGGGACCTGGCCAGACCTGACGTCGATGCGACGCGTGATCGAGCCGCGAACAACGCACTGCGCGGCCGACTGGAAACTGGCGTGCGAACACACGCTCGACATCGCACACGTCGACATTGCGCGACCTGCCCTGAAGCCGCGGTTGTTCGCGCCATTGGTTTTCGAACTGAGCGACGGTGACGCCCTGCGCGCGACGGCTGCAGTCGCTACGGGCGCCCTCGGCGACACGTGGTCGTCGCGCATGTGCCGCCAGTTGCTGCGCGACAGGCAGTCGAGCCCGGCACGCGCCGAATATGTCTACGTCTGGCCGAACCTGCTGTTGCAGCTCGCGCCGGATGGCCTGTACATCCTGCAGGTCCTGCCGGGCGCCACCGGTCACAGCACATTGCGCGAGTTGCGCTATGCGGCCACCGACCCGGGTCGCGAGATGCGCCTGCTGCGTTACACGCATCAGCGAGTGCGGCGCCAGGCTTTCGCGGCGGACGCGCGCCTGCTGGCACGCGTGCAGCAGGGGATGGGGGTGCTGGGCGCCGAAGAGACGGGCCCGATCGCAACCGGCGAGGTCGGGTTGCGTTGGTTCGTCGAGCACTGTCGCGCGCGCCTGCCGGCACCGGCGACCAGTACGCGCCCCATGCGTGGCCGCAATCGCCGCGGGACCACCCCGTCCGCTGGAGCCTGAAATCGACCGCGGCGCGACGCGGCGGGTCGTGGGTCGCTTCGAAGGCCGATAACTTATGGTACTTTAAGGCAGTTTTTCGAGGCGGGGCGCGGCTTTGCGCGATATTGCCCACACTGGCATCACGGTGACGGAAGCGGTTGGCGCAGACGTGCCGATCGTTCGACTGCCGACGGCGACCACGGGTTTCGTCGGCCGTGCGTTGCGCGGTCCCGTGAACCGTCCCGTGCGTGTGCGCGATTTCGCCGAGTACCAGCAGGTGTTCGGCGGACTCTGGCAGCCGAGCATGCTGTCGTACGCCGTCGAGCAGTACTTCGACAACGGCGGCCGCGAGGCGGTCATCGTGCGCGTCGTGAACGGCGGAGCGCCGGCCACCATCAGCCTGCCTTGCGGCGACGAGAAGCTGGTGCTCGAAGCGCTCAGTCCCGGCACACGGGAAATCCTGCGAGCCTCCGTCGACTACGACAACATCGCGCCCAGCGAGGAAGATCGCTTCAACCTCGTCCTGCAGCGCCTGCGCACGCTCGGGTCCGAGCAGATCGAAGACCAGGAAATTTTCCGGCGGCTGTCGACGGCTCCCGGCACCACGCGATTCGTCACCTCGGCGCTGCAGGAATCGCTGCTGGTGCGGGTGCGCGGCGCCGTGCCGCAGGCACCTCCTGACCGCACGTTCCGTGCGGGTGCGCGCCACCCGATCGGCTACGTCGATTCGAATCCCGATGGCGACGATGGCTCGCCGCTCACCGATTACGACCTGATCGGCTCGGCTGAACGCGGTACCGGCCTCTTCGCCTTGCGCGATGTCGAGGACCTGCATTTCGTCTGCGTGCCGCCGCCCGCGCGCGATCGCGACATCGGGCCTGGCGTGCTGCTGGTCGCGACGCAGTTCTGCCGCGACCACCGCGCTCTGCTCGTCGTCGATCCGCCCGCTGCGTGGCAGACGACCGACGACGCCTTGCAGGGCCTGCGTGAACTCGCGTTCCAGAGCGATTCCGCGTTCATGTGTTTTCCGCGCGTGCAGGCGTTCGACCGGCTGCGCGGCCGCTTCGAGTCTTTCGCCAACAGTGGCGCGGTCGCGGGTGCGCTGGCACGCATGGATTCACATCGCTCGCCGTGGGACGGACTGCCCGACGAGCAGCTCCTGCTGCGTCCCGGCACGCGTCCCCTGCAGGCACTGACGGAGATCGACTGCCAGAAGCTCACGGCGCAGGGGGTCAACCCGCTGCATGCGGTCCGTGCCAGCGTTGCCGGCACGGCGCAGCTCAAGACGCTGGCGCGTGGAGCGGGTGCCGGCCCCGAAAGTTCGCTGCTCACGTTCCGTCGACGGCAGCTGCTGATCGTCAACAGCATCGAGAGCGGCACACGCTGGGCGCGCTTCGAAGGGCGCGATCGCAATACCTGGCCGCGACTCGCACGGCAGGCGCACGCCTTCCTGCTCGGGCTTGCCGCCAGCGGCGCCTTTGGCAAAGGTGCGGACGCGCAGCATTGCGAGGTTGTCTGCGACGAATTCATCAACACGACGGAAGACGTCAGGAACGGCGTGGTGCATTGCCTGATCTCGCTGCCCACGCCGCGCCTTGGCGAGTATCGCTCGTTCATGCTCACGCATTGCCTCGAGGGCAGCACCCTGCGGGCCGTCAAGCCACGACCGTTGCCACCCGGCACGCGCTTCACCGTGCGTGAGCTGCCGCGTCCCGTCATCGACGGCCTGCCCGAAGACACCACGCAACGGCGGACGCTGGCACAGGAGTTGTTCGCGCCGACGCCCGATCAGCGGCCCGCCGTGCCTTCAGGCACCCTGCGCCCCGAAGCCGCCGCCGCCCGGCGTCTCGATCTCAATCTCATCGCCCGGCTCTACGGCGAGCCCGAACGTCGCGGCGAGCGTTTCTGAGTCGGCGCGGCCACGTCGCCTGACCGAGTTGCGCCCGGGCGCCCCGGGCGCGCCTCCCTCGAGACCGAACGGCACGATGCGCCGGTGATTGGCCAGCACGTTCGCAGTCATCGCCTCCCGGAATTCGACGCGCCGCACGAGACCGTCGCCACCGCGGTGCCGGCCTGCGCCGCCGGAGCCGCGACGAATCGAGAACTCGCGCAGCAGCACGGGGAACCGCGTTTCGAGCACCTCGGGATCGGTGAGCCGCGAGTTGGTCATGTGCGTCTGCACGCCGCTTGCGCCATCGAAATCCGGACCGGCCCCGGCGCCGCCCGCAATGGTTTCGTAGTACTGATAGCGCTCGTTGCCGAACGTGAAGTTGTTCATCGTGCCCTGCGCGGCAGCCTGCAGTCCCAGGGCGCCGTACAGCGCATCGACGATGCACTGCGAAGTTTCGACGTTGCCGGCGACCACTGCCGCGGGCGCGATCGGGTCGAGCATCGACCCGTGCGGCACGACGATGGTCAGTGGTCGCAGGCAACCCGCGTTGAGCGGGATCGGCTCGTCGATCAGCGTGCGGAAGACGTAAAGCACCGCCGCGGTCGTGACGGCAAGCGGCGCGTTGAAGTTGTTGGCCTGTTGCGGCGATGTGCCCGCGAAGTCGACGGTGGCCGTGCCGGCTTGCGGCTCGACGGCGATGCGCACGGCAACCACCTGGCCATTGTCCATCTCGTAGCGGAAGCTGCCGGCGCGCAGCCGGCGGATCGCGCGGCGCACGCAGCGTTCGGCGTTGTCCTGCACGTGGCGCATGTACGCGAGCAGCGTGGCGCCGCCATGGTCCGCCGCGGCGCGGCGCAATTCCCGTTCGCCACGGGAATTTGCCGCCAGCTGCGCCCGCAGATCCGCGAGGTTCTGCGGGAAATTCCGTGCCGGCCAGGGGTTGCCGCAGAACAGCTGGCGCATTCTGGCGTCGTCGAGCACCCCTTCGCGCACGATGCGCGTCGGCGCCACCAGCGCGCCTTCGTCGTCGATCGTGCGGCTGTCCGGCGGCATGGAGCCGGGCGTGATTCCGCCCACGTCGGCGTGGTGCGCCCGCGAGGCCGTGAAGAATTCGACGCGGGTGCCGGCCTGGTCGAAGACCGGTGAGACCACCGTCATGTCGGGCAGGTGGGTGCCGCCGGCGTACGGCGAGTTCACCAGGTAGGCATCGCCGGGGCGCGTGTCGTCGCCGAACGTGTCGAGCACGGCGGCCACGCTCGCACCCATCGATCCCAGGTGCACGGGCATGTGTGGCGCATTGGCCACGAGGTTCGCCGAGGCATCGAAGATCGCGCACGAAAAGTCGAGTCGTTCCTTGATGTTGACCGAACTGGCCGTGTGTCGCAGCACGGCGCCCATCTGCTCCGCGACGTGCATGAACAAGGCGTTGAACACCTCGAGCCGCATCGGATCGGGCTCGGTGGCGGGCGCGTCCAGGTGAGCGATGCTGCACGCGGCCTGCGACCGGTGCAGGACGACCAGGCCGCTCGGTGCGACGTGACCCGCCCAGCCGGGCGCGATCCAGCTCGTCGCACCGTCTTCGCAGAGCAGCAAGGGCCCGTGCAGCTGGGCACCCGGCGTGAGTTCGCGGCGTGCGATGACTGGCAACGTGCGCGAGGCCCCCTCGATCCAGACCGCGGTAACCGCAGCCGGCGATCCAGCGTCGGTGAGCAACGGTTCCTTGCCGGTGACCAGGTTCGGTGCTGCCGTTGCCACGCGCTCGATGGCTTCGGCCATGACCGAGCCGATGACCAGCGGCGCAGTGTCGTCGGCAAAGCCGTAGAGCTGGCGGTGCGCCGCGAAAAACGCGATGCGCAGCCTGGCTGCGGGCTGCCACCGTAGCTCGAGGGTGGTGTCGGAGCCCGTGAGCCGCACGTGCGCACTGCTGCGCATCTCGACGCGCGACGCGGCGACGCCCTGGCGCAGCAGGTCATCACGCGTATCGGCTTCGAGTCCCTGCAATGCCTGTCTGCCAGCCGCGTGTCCCGTCGCATCGAGCGCAGCCTCGACCGTGCGACGGCGTATTGCACGACGACCGGTCAAGCCGATGCCATAAGCGGACAGCACACCCGCGAGCGGATGCAGCAGCACCTCGTCGGCACCGAGCAGCCCGGCCACGGCGCACGCGTGCTGCCCTGCCGCGCCGCCGAACGAGAGCAGGCCGCAGCGTGCCGGGTCTTCGCCGTGGTGCAGGGCGAGTTCGCGAATCGCGTTGGCCATGCGTGCGCAGGCGACCTGCAGGAAGGCTTCGGCCAGCGCCTCCACGCCGTACTCGAGTCCCGCTTCGTCGCGGGCCGCCGCGGCCAGCTCGGCGAGTCGCGCGCGCGAGGCAGCCGGATCGATCGGTTGATCGCCCGCCGGGCCGAAGACGTGCGGAAAATGATCCACGGGAATGCGTCCCAGCACGACATTGCAATCGGTGATCGTGGCGGGGCCGTTGCGGCGGTAACACGCCGGCCCGGGATCGGCGCCGGCAGAAGCGGGGCCCACCTGCAGCCGGCCGTCGGCGAACCGCAGCACCGAACCACCGCCCGCCGCGATCGTGGTGATGTCGACCATCGGGGTCTGCAATCGCACCCCGTCAATCTCGGCGGCGAACCGCCGCGGAATGTCGCCGGTGGACAGGCTGACGTCCGTCGACGTGCCTCCCATGTCGAAGCCGATCAGCCGTCGCGGGCCGTCTGTGGTACCGGCGGCAATCATCCCGACCACGCCCCCGGCGGGACCCGACAGAATGCCGTTCACGCCGCGAAAGCCCTCGGCATCGACGAGCCCGCCGTTGCTCTGCATGAAGGCGACGGTCGCGTCGCCGTACGCCCGGCGCAGGCTCGCGCGGAAACTCCGTGTGTAGCGCAGCAGAATGGGTGAGAGGTAGGCGTCGGCCACGGTCGTGTCGCCGCGCGCCACGAAGCCGAGCAGCGGCGCGGCAGCGTGCGACGCGATCACTTCGCCGAAACCCGCTGCGCGTGCAATTTCCGCGGCGCGGATCTCGTGGGCCGGATGCCGGAACCCGTGCAGGAATGCGACGGCGACTGCCTCGATGCCCGCCGCTCGCGCCGCCACGAGTGCGCGGCGCAGCGCTGCTTCGTCCAGCGGCAGCAGCACCTGCCCCTGGGCGTCCACGCGCTCTGGAATTTCGACGACGTCCCGGTACAGCGGGGAAGGGCGACGGATGGCGCGCGCGAAGATGTCGGGCCGATCCTGGTACCCGATCAGCAGCGCGTCACGCATGCCTTGCGAGGTGACCAGCAGCGTCGGCGCGCCCGCGCGCTCGAGCAAGGCGTTGGTGGCGACGGTGGTGCCGAGCCGCACCAAAGCCACGCGATGGCCACGGGCTGCGCCGTGTCGTTCGAGCAGCAAGTCGATGCCGCGCAAGGCCGGATCGGCCGGCCGATGCGGATCGCGCGACAGGACCTTGCAGGTGTGCAGCGAGCCATCCGGCGCGGTGCCGACCACGTCGGTGAACGTGCCGCCGCGATCCACGGCGAACGCCCAACCGACCGTTTCGCGTTGTGCAATGTACGGCAATCGCAACCGGCTCCAGTCCGGCGTCAACGATCGATGGACCACGGCTCCCGGGACTCTCATCCGGGCCGGCAAATATTCTGTCAGATCGGCGCCCGCTCGCGCGCGGACCTGCGCGGCCGGGACCCAGTCGGGAACTCACTGTCACTTGCCCCGGGCAGGCTGCAATGCGGCGCATGGCATGATGCGAGGCATCATGCCGAAGCCCGCACGTCCTGCCCGTGCCACGCGCACGCCCGCCGATGTCGAGGAGCGCGCACGCCGGATCGCAGCGATCGTCGGGGTCGTGCGCAGGATTCCGCGCGGCCGGGTGACGACGTACGGCGCCGTTGCGGCTCGCGCTGGACTGCCGCGCCAGGCCCGTCTCGTCGGCAAGGTGCTTGCCGGTCTGCCACAGGACAGCGGCGTGCCGTGGCAGCGCGTCATTGCGGCCGGTGGGCGCATTGCCTTTCCGGCAGGTTCGCCGGCGCGCGGACGGCAGGTTTCCCGGCTGCGCGCCGAAGGCATCGATGCTGCGAGCGGACGCGTCGACCTCGTCCGGCACGGCTGGGGCGCAGCCGTGGGCGACCTGGACCAGCTGCTGTGGTCGGGCGAATGAGACCCAGGCCGCGTTACGCAGTGCGCGAAAGCCTTATCATGCGCGGCATGCGGACTGGAGCGCTTCCCGGATGACCGAGCGATACGTCGTCTTTTCCCACGGCAAGGACAGCGAGCCGTGGGGCAGCAAGATCGCAGCGATGGCCGAAATCGCGCGCGAGGAGGGCTTCCACGTCGAGTCCGTCGACTATCGCGGCATCGAGGATCCGCAGGCGCGCGTGACGCGCCTGCTCGCGTTCTGCAAGGACTTGCGTGGATCGCTGGTGCTGGTCGGTTCGAGCATGGGCGGTTACGTGTCGGTGGCGGGTTCCTCGCTGCTGCAGGCGCGTGGCATGTTCCTGCTGGCGCCGGCGCTCTACATGCCCGGCTACGAGAAATTCAGCCCGCGACCCGCGCATTGCCCGACGACCATCGTCCACGGCTGGCGCGATGACGTGATACCGGTCGACAACAGCATCCGCTTCGCGAAGGAGCAGAAGGCGACGTTGCACGTCGTCGATTCGGACCATCAGTTGCTCGACCAGATCCGCGCGATCAACCACTTCTTCGCGTACTTCCTCTTTCAGATTGA
>Ga0073899_10002230_pt1 | contig 17531 bp, 14 predicted proteins | sample KloWWTmetaKNB5Ph_FD_88975 | JGI IMG/M metagenome (GOLD analysis project Ga0073899, IMG submission 88975) | Active sludge microbial communities from Klosterneuburg, Austria, studying microevolution and ecology of nitrifiers - Klosterneuburg... | ecosystem: Engineered > WWTP > Aerobic digester >...
GAAGGGTCTTGCCGGGTCTCGTTCTACACGTGTAGCTTTCTGCCCATCGAGCCGCCGACGGAGCAGCAGGCGGGTCCCAACGAGGGGAACGTGGTGAGCATCAACTCAGTCATGGCCACCCGACCGAAACGCCCGGCGAAGGCGGGGTCGACCCGGTCGGCCGCCGGCCGCAGCGAACTGAAGGCTGCCATGGTCTTCGTCCTGCCGGCGCTGATCGGCTTCGGGGTCTTCTTCCTGTACCCGACCATCCGCGGCTTCTACTTCAGCATGACCCAGTACAACGTGCTCGGGGACACCGCCAAGTGGATCGGCTTCGACAACTACGTCAAGATCGCCAGGGATCCGCTGTTCTGGAACGCGCTCAGCGTCACCCTGGAGTACGTCGTCCTCAACATCGGCTTCCAGACGGTGATCGCGATCGGACTGGCGGCGCTGATGCAGCGGCTCACCCAGTCGACCCTGCTGCGCGGGGCGCTGCTGCTGCCCTGGCTGATCTCGAACGTCATCGCGGCCATGCTGTGGTTCTGGCTGCTCGACTACCAGATCGGCCTGGCCAACCAGCTGCTGGAGTGGCTCGGGACGAACAGGATCGCCTTCTTCACCGACGAGGCGTGGGCGATCCCCACGATCGCTTTCGTGAACGTGTGGCGACACATGGGCTACACCGCGCTGCTCGTGTTCGCCGGCATGCAGACCATCCCGAAGTACGTCTACGAGGCGGCCTCGATCGACGGCAGCTCGGAGTGGAGCTCGTTCTGGCGGATCACGCTGCCGCTGATCCGTCCGGTGCTCGCGATGATCCTGGTGATCACCGTGACCGGCTCCTTCCAGGTGTTCGACACCGTGGCGGTGACAACGCGCGGTGGCCCGGTCAACGTCACCCGGGTGCTCCAGTACTACATCTACCAGAAGGCCTTCGGTGAAGGTCAGTTCGGGTACGGCAGCGCGATCTCGGTGATCCTGTTCGCGATCCTCGCCGTCCTCGCCGCCATCCAGCTCCGCCTGCTTCGCGCCGGCGAATCCGATCTCGCCTGAGGAGGGACGGCCATGGCAACCACCACCGCAACCGCCAACGTGAGCACCCGACGCAAGCTGACGCCGGGCCGCGTCGCGGCCTGGGGCCTGATGTTCCTCTTCCTCGCCCTGTCGATCTTCCCCTTCCTCTGGATGCTCCGGACCGCGCTGTCGACCACCCGGTCGCTGCCGTCCGACCCCGGATCGCTGCTCCCGGTCGACTTCACCTGGGGTGCCTTCGGGCGCGTGCTCGGGATCTCCAGCCAGGAGCAGGCGATCGCCGAAGGCGGCTCCGGCGCCTCGGTGAACTTCTGGCTCTACTTGCGCAACTCCGCCATCTACGCCGGCGCGGTGACGCTGGGGCAGGTGTTCTTCTGCTCGATGGCCGCCTATGCGTTCGCGCGGCTGCGCTGGCCCGGACGCAACCTGCTGTTCGGCGTCTTCCTCGGCGCCCTGCTGGTGCCGCCGATCTTCACCAGCCTGCCCAACTTCGTCCTGATCAAGAACCTGGGGCTGCTGAACACCTTCCCCGGCATGGTGCTGCCGGCCTTCCTGATGACGCCCTTCGCGATCTTCTTCCTGCGGCAGTTCTTCCTCGGCATCAACCGCGAGATCGAGGAGTCCGCCTCGCTGGACGGCGCCGGGCCGTGGCGCACCTTCTTCAGGATCATCCTGCCGATCAGCACGGCACCGATCACCACGCTGGCGATCCTCACCTTCATCAACACCTGGAACGACTACTTCTGGCCCCTCCTGGTCGGCAACACCGACCAGACCAAGGTGCTCACCGTCGCCCTGGGCGTGTTCCGCTCCCAGACCCCGGCCGGGTCGCCCGACTGGGCCGGGCTGATGGCGGCCACGCTGGTCACCGCAACGCCGGTGCTCATCCTCTTCTTCGCCTTCGCCCGCCGGATCATCGACTCGATCGGCTACTCCGGCTCGAAGTAGCCCGCCCCGCCAACCAGACCAGCTCCGGCCGTCCGGCCGCGGCTCAGTACCCCACCACCACCACCACCGCAACACGGAAGGACCCCCGCATGTCCGGATTCAGCAAGAGGAAGGCCGGCGCCGCCATCGCGACGCTTGCGGCCGCGACCCTCGCCCTCACCGCCTGCAGCGGTGGGACCACCAGCCCGACCACAGCGGCCCCCGGCGGCGCGGCTGCAGCGATCTCGGGCGAGGTCAACTACTGGCTGTGGGACAACAACCAGAAGCCGGCCTACCAGCAGTGTGCCGACGCCTTCCACGTCGCCAACCCGGGCGCCACCGTCAAGATCACCCAGTACGCGTGGGACGACTACTGGAGCGGCGTGACCAACGGGTTCGTCGCCGGCACCGCCCCGGACGTGTTCACCAACCACCTCTCGAAGTACCCCGAGTTCGTCACCCAGGGCCAGCTCGAGCCGCTCGACGACTACCTCGCCGCTGACGGCACCAAGACCGACATCTACCAGAAGGGCCTGGCCGACCTCTGGGTGGCCCAGGACGGCAAGCGCTACGGCCTGCCGAAGGACTTCGACACCATCGCGATCTTCTACAACAAGGCCCTGATCGCCGACGCCGGCGTGACCGAGGCCGACCTCGGCGCGATGACCTGGAACCCGACCGACGGCGGCACCTACGAGAAGACGATCGCCCACCTCACCATCGACAACGCGGGCAAGCGCGGCGACGAGGCCGGCTTCGACAAGACCAAGGTGAAGGTCTACGGGCTCGGCCTGGACGGCGGCAGCGGCGGCGGCAACGGCCAGACCCAGTGGAGCATGTACTCGGGCACCACCGGCTGGAGCGTGACGGACAAGAACCCGTGGGGCTCGCACTACAACTACGACAAGCCCGAGTTCCAGAGCACCATCACCTGGATGCGCAGCCTGATCGAGAAGGGCTACATGCCCTCGGTCGAGGCCGTCACCGGCCAGAGCTCCGGCGACATCTTCGGCGCCGGCAAGTACGCGATGATCACCAACGGTTCGTGGATGATCAACCAGATGTTCGGCTACAAGGGCATCGAGACCGGCCTCGCGCCGACTCCGATGGGCCCCAACGGCACCCGCGCCAGCATGTACAACGGCCTGGCCGACTCGGTGTGGATGGGCAGCAAGAACAAGCCCGCCGCGGTCAAGTGGGTCGAGTTCCTCGGTTCGGCAGCGTGCCAGGACCTGATCGGCAAGGCCGGCGTGGTCTTCCCGGCCATCTCCAGCGGCACCGACGCGGCGGCGGCGGCGTTCAAGGCCAAGGGCATCGACGTCGACTCGTCCTTCCTGGTCCACGTCAAGGACGGCACGACCTTCCTGTTCCCGATCACCGACCACGCCTCGCAGGTCACCAACATCATGCAGCCCGCTGTCGACGCCGTCTTCACCGGCAAGGCGACGGCTGACTCCCTCACCGCAGCCAACGAGCAGGTCAACGCCCTGTTCGCCGGCTGAGCCGAAACCGATCGGGTGGGCCGGGTCCTTCACGGGCCCGGCCCACCCGGCGTCTCGGAGGCGGCTTCAGGCTTCCCCGGGCTCCTGGCGCCGCTCGAGGTAGCTGCGGTCGAAGTACTTCGGGAGGTCGTCGGCGGCGAGGTCGTCGGCGTGGGCGGCCTCTCCGGTCACAGCGTTCCCCGACTGCGCGTCCCCGGCTGCGGCAGCCGGCGGGACATCGGCGTCGGGTGTCCCCTCCGGGTCGGGGCTGTCGTCCCAGCCGGACGGATCAAGCGTCCGGTCCCTGCCGAGCAGCGCCTCACGGTCGAGCACCTGTGCCGGCGGCGGCGCGGCCGGTCTGGCGCCCCGCTCGGGCGGCAGCGTCCACTCGTCCTCGACCGGCTCGGGGGCGCGGCGCCGCAGCCACCACCAGATCCCCAGCCCGATCGCCAGCGCGACCATCACGACCATGATGATTGGGTCCACCTCGACCTCCCCTCCGACTCATCCCACGCTACCGTCGCAAGCCGACGATTCGCGCGGCTCCGGTTCGCATCGCGGGGTGTGCCGCTGCTTCCCCTCACGACTCCGGGTCGGAGACTCCGTAGGGGAGCGTCTCGATCCCCGCCAGCTGCGCCTGCAACCTCGGACGGGCGCCCTCCAGCGCCCGGTGCTCCCGCATCCGGCGCTCGGCCAGCACCGCGGCGATGAACCGTTCCGCGTGGGTGCCCGGTGGCGGTGCGGGCAGCACGAACTGCTCCAGTTGGGCGGCGATCCGAAGCCCGAGCCGGTGCCGCACCGGCGGCGGGAACGCCTGCGCCCGCGCCAGGAACTGCCGCGCCCGCAGCGCCAGCGACTCCGGCAGCGGACGGATGTCGGTCAGCGCCGCCCAGCCGGCGAGTTCGGGGGGCAGGTAGAGCGGCAGCACCGTGGCGCGGACGCCGCGCATCCGCGCGACGTAGGTGCCGGCGAGGAAGTCGCCCACCCGCTTGCCGCGATCGTTCAACATCGAGACGACGAAGGCGAGGCCGCCGAACAGCAGCCAGAGTTCGAAGCCGCCGACCAGCGCCCGGACGGCCGCGTGCCGCACCCGGATCGGGCCGCCGTCGTCGCGGATCACCTGCAGACCGAGCGCCAGCTTGCCGAGCGAGCGGCCCCGGGTGAGCGTCTCCACGGTGACCGGGACGACGAAGAAGGCCGCCAGCAGCAGCACGTACAGCATCGCCGTGCCCGAGGCCTCGTCGAAGCGGTCGAGCCCGACCCAGGCCAGCAGCCAGAAGGCGACGAGCAGCCCCAGCCCGGTCAGGAAGGCGTCGATCAGCCACGCGCCCGCACGGGCGATCACCGAGGCGGCACTCACCTGGAGCGCCACGCCCTCCCCGGTCAGGATCTCGTCGCCGATCACAGGGGTGAGGCTACCCGTCGCCGGTCCCGCTCGGGCCGGGCAGCCATCGCTGGCCGAACCGGCGTCGTCCGGGGCGGCCGCTACGCTGTCGCGCGTGGACATCGACGTGTTCGCCGCGGCACACGCACCCCAGTGGCGGCGCCTGGAACAGCTGTCCGCGCGGCGACGCCTGACCGGAGCAGAGGCGGACGAACTCGTCAGCCTCTACCGCCAGGGCGCCACCCATCTCTCCGTGCTGCGCTCGACAGCCCCCGACCCGGCGCTGGTGTCCCACCTGTCGGTGGTGCTGGTGCGCGCCCGGGCCCGGATCGCGAGCCCCCACGACCTGAGCTGGCAGCAGGCCTTCCGGTTCTTCTCCCGGACGATCCCCGCGGCGCTGTACCGGATGCGCTGGTGGTCGGTCGCGGTCAGCGCCGCGTGCCTGCTGGTGGCGGTCGTCACCGGGTTCTGGACGGCGGCGCACCCCGAGGTGCTCGCCCTGTTCATCCCGCCGGAGCAGCAGCGTCACATCGCCGAGGAGGCTTTCGCGGCCTACTACTCCGAGTACCCCAACGCGAGCTTCGCGGCCCTGGTGTGGACGAACAACGCGTTCATCGCGGCCCTCTGCATCGCCACCGGGATCACGGGGATCTACCCGGCGAAGATCCTGTTCGAGAACTCGATCAGCGTCGGCCTGATGGGTGCGGTGATGCACGGACAGGACGCGGCCTGGGTGTTCTGGTCGCTCATCCTGCCGCACGGCCTGCTCGAACTGAGCTGCGTGTTCGTGGCGGGCGCCGCGGGGATGCGGCTGGCCTGGTCGTGGCTGGTGCCGGGGCAGCGAACCCGCGGCCGGGCGCTCGCCGAGGAGGGCCGCAGCACGATCGTGGTGGTCGCCGCGCTCACCATCGGGCTGGGTGTCAGCGGGCTGGTCGAGGGCTTCGTCACCCCCTCAGGCCTGGACCCGTGGGTGAAGATCGGCATCGGCGTGCTCGCGTGTGCCGCCTTCTGGGTGGTCACCTTCGTCGCCGGACGGCGGGCCGTCGCCCTTGGCGCCGACCCCGGCCTCAGCGACGAGGAGGCCCGCAGCAGCGTCGCCGTCGCCGGTTGAGCCGCGGCCAGGACAAGCTCAGCCGGCGTTGCCCGGGTCCGCCCCACCCCCGAGGCTTCGACGAGCCCAGCCGGCGTTGCCTGGCGCCCTCAGAGCCGCCCGGCTGCCTTCAGCGCGAGGTAGGCGTCACAGACCGCGGGGGCGAGCCGGTCGGGATCGGCGGCGACCACCTCGACGCCGAGTCTCCGGACGCGTTCGGCCAGCGCCCGGGTGCCCAGCGCGAGCCGCCAACTGGCCGCCGCCTGGTACACCGCCGGGACGCTGCCGAGGTCCTCCCGCCGGGTCGCCTCGGCGGGGTCGGTGACGTGGGCGATGACGACCTGGTGGTCGTGGGCGAGCCCGGGCAGCACCGTCCCGAGCCCCTCGGCGAACAGCGCCGGGTCGAGCCCGGTGACCAGCACGACCAGGCTGCGCTGCCGGCACAAGCGGCCCACCTCGGCGGCGGCCAGCGACCAGTCCGTCTCGGCGAGCACCGGCTCGGCGAGACTGAGGCTGTCGGCGAAGCCGGCCAGCACCGACCCCTTCCTTCCGCTGCCGGTCAGTCGTTGCCGCACCGTCCGGTCGAGCACCAGCAGGCTCATCCGGTCGCCCGAGGCCTCCCCCAGCGCCCCGAGCAGCAGGCAGGCCTCGATCCCCGCGTCGAGCCGCAGCTGGTCGGGGGAGGCGCCGTCACCGCCGATCCGTCCGGCCGCCCAGCGGGAGGTGTCGAGCACGAGCAGCACCTGCCGGTCGCGTTCGGGACGCCACGTGCGCACCATCGTGCGGACGGACCGCGCCGAGGCGCGCCAGTCGATCGAACGGACGTCGTCGCCGGCGGCGTACTCACGCAGCGAGTCGAACTCGGTGCCCTGGCCCCGGACGTAGACGGACGCCTGCCCGTCCAGTTCCCGCAGCCGGGCGAGCCGGTAGGGCAGGTGGGTCCGGGAGCGGAACTCCGGCAGCACCCGCAACCGTCCCGGCACGGCGAGCGAGGCCTGCCGGGCCGCCAGCCCCAGCGGCCCGAACGATCGGACGGTGACCGCGGCGGCGGCCAGGTCGCCGCGGCGGGAGGGCCGCAGCAGCGTCGACTGCCCGGCCGACTCCCCCGGCGCCACCCGCAGCGGCGGACGGTCCGAGCCGGCCCCGGCGCTCGGCGCCCAGGCGTCGCGCACCCGCACCCTGGCCACGCGCCCGGAGGGGTTGCCCAGCCTCAGTCGAGAGGTGGCGGCCTCGGTGAGCCGCACGCTTGCCGGCAGTTCCCGCTCCACGACCAGCAGGGCCGGCGGCACGGCGATGGCGATGTCGACCCCGCAGGCCGCGACCACCAGCAGCACCCAGCCCGCCACCGTCACCGGGGCCGGCCAGGCCAGCACCGGCAGCACGCCCAGCAGGAGCAGCAGCGGGACCCGTCCCGTGATCGCCATCGCCGCGCCTCCGGCTCAGCGGGGCACGGGAAGGGTGGCGAGCACGTTGGCGATGATCCCCGCCGCGCTGGTGCCGTCCATCTGCGCCTCGGTGCGCACCTGTAGCCGGTGGTTCAGCGTCGCCGTGGCGAGCGCCTTCACGTCGTCGGGAGTGACGAAGTCGCGTCCGTTCAGCCAGGCCCAGGCCCGGGACGTCCGCATCAGCGCGGTGGCGGCACGCGGCGAGGCACCGAGGGAGACCGACGGGGCCGACCGGGTGGCGCGGCAGACGTCGACGATGTAGCCGATCACCGGCCAGTCGACGCGCACGCGTTCGACCTCCAGCCGGGCCCGCTCGAGTTCAGCGGCATCGGTGACGGCCTTGAGCCCCGCCCCGGCGAGGTCGCGCGGGTCGAAGCCGGCCGCGTGCCGGGCGACGACGCCGATCTCGTCCTCCCGCGGCGGCAGCGGCAGCACCAGCTTGAGCAGGAACCGGTCGAGCTGGGCCTCCGGCAGCGGGTAGGTGCCCTCGTACTCGACCGGGTTCTGGGTGGCGATCACCATGAACGGGCCCGGCAGGGCGTGCGAGGTGCCGTCGACGGTGACCTGCCGCTCCTCCATCGCCTCCAGCAGTGCGGCCTGGGTCTTCGGCGGGGTGCGGTTGATCTCGTCGGCGAGCAGCAGGTTCGAGAACACCGGCCCGGGCCGGAAGTCGAAGCGGGCGGCGCCGGCGTTGTAGACGAGCGAGCCGGTGACGTCGCCGGGCATCAGGTCGGGCGTGAACTGCACCCGCTTGGAGCCGAGCGCGAGGCTGGTGGCGAGCGAGCGCACGAGCAGGGTCTTGGCGACGCCGGGCACGCCCTCCAGCAGCACGTGGCCGCCGCAGAGCAGGCCGATCAGCAGGCCGGTGACGGCCTCGTCCTGCCCGACGACGGCCTTGCCCACCTCCTGGCGGACGGCTGCCAGCGCCTGCTGGGCGGGACGGCCCGGCTGGGTCGGACGGGGAGCGGTGGGCTGGTCAGTCACGGGGGTCAACTCTTCCTGCGAGGTCGGACAGTCGGGCGGCGAGCTCCACCAGGGCGGAGTCGGTGGTCGGAGCGGGGCCGTAGAGCAGTTCCTGCAGCTGCGACGGCGGGATCGACGTGGCCGCGGCCACGCGTTCGAGCACCAGGGCCGGGCCGGCCGAGGGCGGCAGCCCCAGGCGTCCGGCGAACCGGAGGATCGTGGCGGCCCGCAGCCCGGCGGCGGCGTGCCCACGGGCCCCGGACTGTCGGTAGAGCCGGCTCAGCCCGGTGGCGGCCTCCGACGCGGGCACCTCCACCGGCAGCCGCTCCCGCACCAGCGCGCCGAAGCGGCGGCCCCGCCACAGCGCGGCGGCGGCGGCCGCGACCACCAGGACGGCCGCGACCGGCCGGCTCCAGCCGGGCAGCAGAAGCCACAGCGAGGCGAGTTCGTCGCCGGAGGACTGCTGGCCGGGCGCGGCGTCGGCGCCGGGCAGGTACCAGACGAGGGTGTCGTGCCGTCCGAACACCCGCAGCGCCAGCGCCGCGTTGCCCTCGTCAGTGATGGTGTCGTTGCGCAGCCAGGCCGTCCCGGCGACCACCGTGACCCGGTGCCGGGCGGTGCGTCCGTCGGCGTAGAGCGTCGCGCCCTCCTCGTCGGGGAAGCAGGTGCGGTAGCCCGGCCCGTAGCCGAGCAGCCCGGTCTCACCGGCAGTGAGGGTGCCTGCGGCGAGGGCGTCGGCGTCGTCGCAGTCGGCGACCGGGGCGTCGTCGTCGGCCCAGAAGGAGTCGACTTCCAGCGAGCCGTCGGTGAGCCGTCCCAGGTCGGCGGCGTCGTACCAGGGGCCGGCCACGACGACGACCAGGTCGGCCGGCACCTCCGCCAGGGCGTCCAGGGCGGCGTCGGAGAGGTTCCCGCTGAACCGGACGGCCAGCGTCGCGCCGGCGGGGGCCGCGGTGGCCTCGGCGAGGGTGGTGACCTGGCTGACCTCGACGCCCTGGGCCCGCAGCACCTGACCGAGCGCCCGGACCCCGGCGGCCCGCGGGTTGGTGAGCGAGCCGTCGACCCGGTCGGTGGCCTCGGGCAGGAAGGCGGTCGCCAGCAGCAGTGCGGCGAACAGCGCGAGCAGCACGCCGCCCCCGATCAGCCAGCCACGCCGGCTCCTCACGGCGCCACCTCCGCCGCGACCGGCGCCCTGCCCGGACGGGCGGCCGCGGCCGCGTCCAGCAGCGAGGCGATGGTGTCGTACTGCTGCCGCGAGCCCGGACGGTCGCCGTAGGCGAGTCCGTCGAACACGGCCGCGCCCGCCTCGAGACCGTCGGCCAGCCCGGGCAGCCGTTCGGCCGCGCGCCCGGCGGCCTCGTGGGCTGTCATGCCGGGGCTCTCGCTGATGACGCCGCGCTCGCCCAGCCCGCGCACGAGCGCCCGGTAGAGCTGCAGGGTCGCGGGACCCCAGTCGCCCAGCGCGGCGAGCCGCTCGGCGTCCACGCGCAGTTCGGCGGCGGTGCGGTCCTCCTCCGACAGGACGGGGACGGCCCTGCGCCGGCGCTCGGCCCGCACCGGCCCCATCACCGCCCACCCGACGACGGCGACGAGCGCGACCACGCCCAGCACGATCGCGACGAGCTGGGGGTCGGAGAGTGCGCTGTGGGTGTCCGGGCCGCGCGTGATCCACTCCAGCAGCCGCTGCAGCTCGTCCCGCAGCCAGTTGCCGGGGTCGAGGTATTCGGGCTTCGCCAGCTCGTCGGCGAGCAGCCGGCGGGCCTGGTCGGCGTCCGGCGAGAGCGGGTCGAGGGGCGTCATCGGAACATCGCCTCGCCCAGTGCCAGGTCGTAGCCCTCGCGGCGGATCCGGGCGTCCACGTACAGCAGGGTCGCGACCGCCGTGGTGAGCGGCAGGGTGAGGACGGTGGAGAACAGGGTCGCCGCGGTGGTGACGACGAGCATCGCCCACTGCAGGTTCTGCACCGCCAGCAGCGCCGCCGCGACGGTGAACACCTGGGTGACGGTCGAGGCTGCCATCGTCACCAGCAGGGACGCGAGCAGGTAGGTGCCGAAGATCGGCCAGAACCGGCCGCGGCTGAGCACCCAGCCGCGCTGGATCGCCCGCAGCGGGCCGAGACCCTCGACCGCGATCGCGCACGGGGCGAACAGCAGCCGGGTGCCGAGCCAGGCCACCAGCCCCCCGCCGGCCAGCACGAGCAGCAGCACCGGCAGCACCAGGGCGACGTCGTCGCGGGCCAGCGCCAGGCCGAGCACGCCCACCAGCAGCGCCACCCCGGCGAGCGCGGCGGTACCCACCAGGAACGCGAGCCCGAGCGCGGCCCAGAGCCGGTTCGCCATCCGGCGCAGCGCCTCCGCCGGGGTGACGCGACGGGCGGCGACCGCCTCGGAGACCACGTGCATCAGACCCATGCCGACCACCACCGACGTGAGCTGGCTGGTGATCGTGCCCACCACGGACGTCCATCCGAACAGCTGGAACTGGTCGAGGTCGGGGTCGCCGAAGGGGATGACCGAGCCGCCGAACTGGCGCTGCAGCACGTAGCCCAGGCCCGTCCCGAGCAGTTGCGCGACGAGCAGCACGAGCAGCGTCAGCCCGAACATCGCCGCCGGCGCGAACCGGACGGCGCGGAAGGCCCCGCCCAGCACGTCCCCGAGCCCGAGGGGGCGCAGCGGAACGATCCCGGTCTCACTGAGTGGACCGGCGCCGGCGGCACCCGCAACGGCGGGCCCCGCGCCATCGGCGACGGGGTTCGGGCCGGCGAGCAGGGGTTCTGGACCCAGCTGCGAGGCATAGGTCCGCTGCCCCTCCCAGCCGTTGCTGAAGGTCATGCGAACTCCCGGGGTGTCGGCTCGGCCCGAGTCTAGGGGACCGGGGACCTCGCCCCGGGGCGGCCCGCGACGACCCCGGGTACCCTGTGGTGAGGCGAACCCCGGCGGGCCACAGTGCGCGCGGGGACGGTAGCGGGTCGGAGGTGCCATGGGCGAGCAACGCGGCGGGCGGCTGCGTCCCGTGACCTCGCGCCCGGTGGGCACCGGACGACGCGCGCTGGTGGCGGTCAGCGTCGCGCTGGCGGCCTGCGTGGCCCTGGCCGGCTGTGCGACCACACCCCCGGCCGCCGTGCAACGGCCGACCGCCGACCCCCTCCCCTCCGCCATCGTGGTGACTTCCGGCACCCCCACCCAGACGCCGACCCAGCCCCTCGTCCCGTCGCCCACGGTGACCAAGCCGCCGCCGCCCGTGGATCCCCTCGCCGGTCTCAGTCGCAAGTCCCGGGCGAAGTTCCGGGCCTGCCTCGACAAGCGGGTCGGGGCCGGGTCGGCCGGTGACTGCGCACTGCTGGCGACCAAGCGCCTCAAGCAGGCCGGGTTCTACCCGTGGGCGATCCCGGCCCGGGTCAACGTGACCGGCGCCAACGCGCTGCTCAACTACCAGCGCTCCCGCGGGCTGACCGCGACCGGCACCACCACGAAGGCGACCTGGGTCGCCCTGGCGACCCGCCAGCCCCAGTTGCCGAAGGTGCTGCCGAAGAAGTGCCTCACCAAGGGCGTGGTGCTGTGCGTCGACCAGGCCCACCGCCGCCTGTACTGGCTGCGCGACGGGAAACAGGTCCGCACGTTCAAAGTGCGCCTCGGCGGCTACAACTCCCACCCCAAGACCGGCCAGTGGCGGGTGTTCCCGACCGCCAACGGCACGTGGCACGTCTACGACAAGCAGGTCGACCCGAAGTCGGAGAACTACGGCTCGGGCGCGATGCCCTACAGCGTGATGTTCTACCCCGACATGTACGTGCACTACTCGCCGGGCTTCCACAGCGTGGGGTACGCGTCGTCCAGCCACGGCTGCGTCAACATCGGCGACCTGAACCAGGCGATCTGGATCTTCAACCACACCCCGATCGGGGCGAAGGTGTACGTGTTCTCGCCCACCGCGGCCGCCTGAGCCTGGCGACGACCTGGCCCGGCCGGGATCTCAGCCCTCGACCACGCCGTTCATCTCGACCACCTCGAACGCCTCGGCGGGCACCCGCTTGATGGTGTCGAGCACCCCGTCGTCCCAGCGCGGGTCAGGCGTGCCGGAGACGAACCAGTTCTGACCGTTGTCGGCGAGGAGCATCCCGTAGGCCTTCATCGCCTTGAGGATCACCCGAGCCGCCTTCGGGTAGCCCGAGATGTCGAACCCGGCCTTCAGCCGCACCCGCATGCCCATCGGCGGCAGGCTCGGGTCGGTCGAACTGCTCGCCCAGTGGGTCGCCGGGGCGAGGTAGGCACGCCGGGTGCGGGCGACGGTGAAGCGCAGCGCGTGGGTGATCCGTCCCGACTTCACCTCGTCGTAGCGCACCAGCCCCGGCAGGACGGGCAGGCCGGCGGCGTCCGCGCTCGTCCAGCCGGCGGGACGGAGCTTGTTCGACTTCAGGTTGAAGACGGCCCCGGAGCCGGCCCGCCACGACGTCCCGCCGTTCACGGGGTGGGCGTCCCAGAGTTCGTAGAGCTTCCAGTGCGTGCGGTCGAGGACGAGGACGTGACGGTCGCCGTCGGCATCGGCTCCGCCCTCGATTGGGGCGTTCCGCGGGATCGGGTAGGGGCCGGGGTCGCTCTCCTCGGCATAGTCGAAGGTGACCTTGACCTTCTTCTGGCTGCCCTTCACCACGATGTAGGGGATGCCGAAGGGCGCCCCGTCGAGGTCGGCACCGAAGTCGGCGTGCAGGCTGCCGGTGATCGCGGCGATGAGGGCGTCCGAGTCGGGGTCGACCGGCGCGGTGTCGACCTTCGTGTTCCACGGGTTGCCCGACGGCAGCAGTCGCCGGCCACCGAGGCTCGCGTTGCGGCCCAGCTTCACCCGGGCCGGCTTCGCGAGCAGTTCCACCGTCCCGGCCGACGTCGGAGCCGGGGCTGGAGCTGCCGGTCCCGGGTCCGCGGGGGACTCCAGACCCGGGACGGTGACCGCGGCGGCACCCGGTAGGGCGAGCAGCAGGGCGAGGCCGATCGGGACGAGCCGCCGGGGGTGAGGCTTCCGCATCGCGGCATCCTACGCCGGGGCGTGCCAACGCCGGGGGGCGGGTAAGGGCCCAGTGCCCTGCAGGCACTCGTCCGAGGGACGCCCGGGCATCCCTCGGACGAAGGTGCGCCGGTTGAACCGCCAGCCGGCGCACCGCTGCGGCGATCCGGAGCCTGCCTGCTGCAGGAGCGGCCGGCGCTGCCTACTATGGTCGCAACGCGGGTTGCTTCTGGCTGCCCGCGCCCGCCACCCATCAGCACTGGAGTGTCCCCATGAGCGTCGGCGCTGCCCTGACCGGTGGCACACCGACGCGCGACCCCAACCCGCCGGGGACGACCGATACCCTCCTCGCCCAGCGCCGGATGCGCACCCTGGCCAGGCTGGTGCGGGAGTTGCGGGGACCGGTGGCCGTGCTCGCGGAGACCGCGGCTGCCGTGTTGGCCGGAAACGCCGAGGACCACCCGGCCGGCGCCCTCTACGCGGTCACCGACACCGGCCCGCAGTTCCTGGCCGGCTTCGGTGACCTGCCCGCCGAGCCGGTGGCGGCCGTGCTGGCGGCCTGCGCCGCACACGGCGGGCCCACCCACGACGCCGCCGCCGGGCTGCACGTGTACCCCGTCCATCACGCCGACGTCGGCCCGCGGAGTCACCTGCTGCTGCTCGCCCAGCAGAAGCAGCAGCCCTTCGACGAAGCGCTGAACGACTATTTCGACCTGGTCGCCCGGACCGTCGAGGCCGCGCTGCTGAGCGAGCACGACTCGTTCACCGAGCGACGCCGGACGTCCGACCTCGCCGCGCTGGACGCCGCCAAGTCGGCGTTCCTGGCCGGGATCAGCCACGAGTTCCGCACCCCGCTGGCCCTGATCTCGGCGCCGGTGCAGGACGTGCTGGAGCGTGACCCGGGGCTGGCTCCGGACTCGCGGGAGCGGCTCGCACTGGTGCAGGACAACGTCGAACGTCTTGGCCGGATGGTCGAAGCCCTGCTCGACTTCAGCCGGATGGAGGCCGGCCGGCTCGTGCCCGCGCTGGAGGAGGTCGACGTCAGCCTGCTCACCGCCGGCCTCGCCGCGAGCTTCGCGCCGGCCTTCGAGCGCGCCGGGCTGGCGTTCGGCGCCGACATCCCTGCCCTCTCCGGCCCGGCGCTGCTCGACCGGGACTTCTTCGAGCGGATCGTCTCGAACCTGCTCTCCAACGCGCTGAAGTTCACCCCGTCGGGGCGGGTCGACGTCCACCTGCGGGAGGGGGAGGGGCACTACGTGGTGGAGGTGAGCGACACCGGGCTCGGGATCGCCCCCGAGGACCAGCAGCGGGTGTTCCATCGGTTCGAGCGGCTGGCGCCGGCGCCGGGCGCCCGCTCCTCCGCCGGAGCCGGGATCGGCCTGGCGATGGTGCGGGACCTGAGCCGGCTGCTGGACGGCGACGCCGATGTCGCCTCCGTCCCCGGTGCGGGGAGCACGTTCACGGTCCGGCTCCCCTTCCGTCCGTCGGTTCGAGCGGGGGTCACCGGGCAGTCGGTGACCCCGCGCCACGTCGCGTCCTTCCTGACCGAGATCGACCGCTGGGTGGGACCGGACCCGGCACCGCGCAGCGGCCCGGACGGGGCGCCGCGGCTGCTGCTGGCCGAGGACGACCCCGAACTGGCCCGGTTCCTGGCCGACTGCCTTCGGACGGAGTACGCGGTCACCCTGGTCGGCGACGGGGTGGCGGCGCTGGAGGTGCTGCGGGACGCCGGCGCGGACCTCGTCCTCACCGACGTCACCATGCCGTCGATGGGCGGCCTGGAGCTGGTCTCCGAGATCCGCCGCGACCCGGCGTTGCGACAACTGCCGGTGGTGCTGCTCTCCTCCAGCGGAGGGGACGCGGCCGCGGCGACCGGGTTGCTCGGCGGTGCCGACGACTACCTGACCAAACCGTTCAGCCTCGTCGACCTGCGCGGCAGGCTCGCCGCGAACCTCGCCCGGGTGCGGGAGCGCTCGGCTGACACCGCGTGGCGGCAGGCGATCATGGCCTCGCTGCGCGACCCGCTGCTGGTGCTCGACACCGACGGGCAGGTCGTCGAGCTCAACCAGGCGTTCACAAACCGGTTCGGCTACACCCTCGCCGACGGCCCGATCCGTCCGCCCTACCCGTGGTGGCCGACCGAGGAGGAGCTCCCGGGCGCCCGGGATCAGATGACCCGGCTGCTCGAGGACGCCCGGGCCCGGCGCGAAGTCGAGACCGAGGTGCTCTTCTACACCCGCGACCGCGAGCCGGTGTGGGTGCACAGCACGGGCAGCGCGGTCGAGCAGCCGGACGGGCGCAGCACCCGCATCCGGGTGCTGCGGGACATCACCAAGGAGAAGCAGGCCCAGCAGCGCCGGTCGGCTGCGGCGGTGGTGAGCTCCGACTTCGCCCGGGTGGACGACCTCGGCGACCTGCTCGGCGTCGCCGAGCACGGCTTCGAGTTGCTGTTCGACGGCGGCAGCACGATCCAGCTCGACCTCGGCGAGCGCTTCCTGTTCGGCAGCGGCCGGCGGATCACGGCCGAGGACCTCACCGCACAGATCGCCACCGGCCTGGCCGGCAGCCCCAGCCCGGACACCACCAGCCTGCGGCCGGGCATCCTGCTCGTGCCGCAGACCAGCACGATCCCGGCCCGCGCGTGGGTGCAGTTCCCCCGTCCGCGCCGGATCGGGATCGACGAGATGATCGCCGCCGACCTGCTCGCCCAGGCGTTCGGGCTGGCCGTGGACCGGGTCATCACCCTGCAGCGGGCCGCGGACCGGCAGGCCAACCTGGAGCAGGCGCTGGAGAGCCACCGGCTGATCGGCCAGGCGGTGGGCATCCTCGTCGAACGGCACCGGCTGCTGCCGTCGGTCGCCTTCGACCGGCTGCGTCACGCCAGCCAGGCCCGCAACCTCAAGCTGCGGGAGATCGCGACCCGTGTGATCGAGACCGGGGCCGAGCCCGAGACCGCCTGACCCGGGCAGCCCAACCGCTCCCTGAGCCCGTCCGATCCCTGAGGCCGTCCGATCCCTGAGCCTGTCGAAGGGTCGAACCGGCACCCCAGGCTTCGACCAGCCCAGCCACGGTCCGACGATCCCCGCCTCAGCGACGAACCCCGGGCACGACCTCCCACGGCTCCACCGGACCGGGCACGACCACGAACAGCGGGTGGGCGGACGGGCTCTGCTCCCGCAACCGGGCGGCCACGTCCGGGTCGCGCCCGTCCAGTTTGGCCAGCAGCAGCGTCCACTCGTACCCGAGCTGCCCTTCCGTCACCGGGATCGACGCCAACCCGGCCGCGTCGTAGCGGATCCGGGTGCGGTCGAAGCGGTAGCCGCGTCGGTCGGCCTCGCGGGCGAGTTCGAGCAGGAAGGCGGCGACGGAGCCGAGCGGGTCGGGGCTGGCGTTGAAGCGGGCGAGCTGGGGGTGGTGCCGGTAGCCGCGGGTGTTGCCCGAGAGCACCTGCTGGGCCAGCAACGCCTCGCGCCACCCCGCCACGAGACCGATCCGGTCGAGTTGGGTGGGGTGGATGCTCCACAACCGCATGCCGACGCTCCTTTCCCGGCCCGCGGCCGTCTGTGCCGATGGTAGGCGGCGGGATGGTTCGCGAGCGCGATCGGGACCGGACTACTCCGCCGGGTCGCCCCCGGGCCGCCGCCGGCCGGGCGGACGCGAGGACCGCACCAGCGCAGACCAGCAGCCGGCCGGAGGTCCGCCAGATCCGGCCGGTGGGATCGGCCCCATCCCGGCCACCTGATCGAGCCTGGCCGGCCAGGGACGTGCGACTTCGACGGACCGTGGGACGGCCGGACATCCCCGGGCTCCCACGCGTGTTGTCAAGGGGTTCGGCGGATTTGTGGATAACTTCGGGGTCCTGAAACCGCTTGTGGACAACCCTTTGGCCTGGCCCGGAACTGTCAGAGCGCACCTCTAGCGTTGAATCATGGACGCAGGATTCGAGGGCTTCGACGACCGCCAGTTGGTGGCGGTGATCGACGCTGCTCTGGACGCCCTGTCCGATGATCGGCTCCGGCTGGCGGGCGATGCTGAGCAGCTTGGCCTGCTGCTCGCCGGTCTGCGGGTGGGGGCCCGGCTGCACGCGTGGCAGGCCCGGTTGGCCGGCGGGATCGAGAGCGGCGAGGTGGCGTGGCGGCAGCATCAGACTTCGACGTCGACCTGGCTGGCCGAAGCGGGCCGGTTGACGCTGCGGGAGGCTCGCCGGCTGGTGACCGCGGGCACCGAGC
>Ga0073899_10002231_pt1 | contig 17528 bp, 19 predicted proteins | sample KloWWTmetaKNB5Ph_FD_88975 | JGI IMG/M metagenome (GOLD analysis project Ga0073899, IMG submission 88975) | Active sludge microbial communities from Klosterneuburg, Austria, studying microevolution and ecology of nitrifiers - Klosterneuburg... | ecosystem: Engineered > WWTP > Aerobic digester >...
GCCACCTTGAACGACAGGCCGATGGCGATGAAGAAGAGGCCCAGCAGGAAGAGGGGCGACGGTGCCGCACCCTGCGCCTCGGCCACCTCCTGGATGCGGCCCAGGTCGAAGCTGGCGGTGACGCCGTACACCAGCGCGATGCCCATCAGGAAGAGGGCCGTGGCGAAGGAGCCGAGCAGGAAGTACTTGAAGCTCGCTTCGCCGCTTCGGTAACTGTTCTTCCGGCCGCCCGCCAGGATGTACAGCGGGATGCTGAGCACCTCGATGCCCAGGAAGAGGACGAGCAGGTTCGTGTAGCTGGTGAGCAGGAAGGCGCCCGTGAGGGAGAAGACCATCAGGGCGTAGTGCTCGGCCACGTCGCGCTCCATGCGGGCGTAGTAGTCCACACCGAAGAGGAAGAGCAGGATGGTGAGGCCGGTCATGCCCATGTTGAAGGCCGTGGCGGCGCCGTCGAACCGCACCATATGGGCGAACAGGGGCACGTCCATCCACCAGCCGGTGGCCGATACGCCGATGGCGCCCAGCAGGCCCAGCACGGCCACAGGGGCCAGCAGCCGCTTGTTGCCGAACACGCCGAGGTAGAGCAGCAGCACGCCCAGCACCGAGGTCAGGATCAACGCGCTCATCTCAGTTCAGGGCGGTGAGGGTGTTGAGCATCTGTTGCACGGGGGCCTCCAGCAGGTCCAGCACGGGGCCGGGGTACACGCCCAGCACCAGGCTGATGGCAATGAGGGGCACCAGGTAGAGGTGGTCATCGCGGTCGGCGTCGGCCACCGCAGGCCGGCCGCTGTCGGGACCGAGCATCACCCGCTGATAGGCCCACAGCATGTAGATGGCGCCCAGCACGATGGTGCAGGCGGCCGCGAAGGCCATCCAGCCGTTGTGCTGCCACAGCCCGTTGAACATCAGCCATTCGCCCACGAAGCTCTGGGTGAGCGGCAGGGCCACGGCGTTCACCAGCACCAGCATGAAGAGCGCGGCCAGGCGCGGGGTGCGCAGCTTCAGGCCGCCCATGGCCCCCAGGTCGCCGGTGCCGGTGCGGGCGGTGACGGCGCCCACGATGTAGAGCAGGCCCACCAGCAGCACCGCGTGGGCCAGGGCCTGGTAGAGCGCCCCGCTCACCCCGTAGCTGTTCCACGCGAACAGGCCGGCGCACAGCAGGCCCACGTGGCTCAGCGAGCTCCAGGCCACCAGCCGCTTGAACTCGCGCTGGCGGAAGGCGATGGCCCCGGCGTACAACGCGCCGCCGATGCTGAGCCAGATCACCAGGTCGCGCCAGAACAGCACGCCCTCGGGGACGATCGGCATCACGAAACGCAGGATCCCGTACAGGCCCATCTTCAGCATCACCCCGCCCAGCACCATGGTGCCCTGCAGCGGCGCCATGGTGTAGGTGTCCGGCTGCCAGCTGTGGAAGGGGAAGATCGGCAGCTTGATGGCGAAGGCCAGGAAGAGCGCCCAGAAGAGCCACAACTGCACATCGGTGCCAAGGCGCAGGGCGTGCAACGCCGTGAAGTCGGCGCTGTACGGGGCGGGCGTCTGCAGCACGCACCAGGCCAGGCCGAACAGCAGGCTGAGGCCGCCCAGCAGCGTGTACAGGAAGAAGCGCACGGTGATGGTGCGCCGGTGCTCGCCGCCCCAGAAGAGCAGCAGGAAGAACACGGGCACCAGCGCCAGCTCATAGAAGATGTAGAACAGGAAGGCGTTCTGCGCGGCGAACACGCCGAACAGGAAGCTCTGTGCGTACAGCAGCAGCGCGTTCACCGTGGCGGGACGGTCCAGCTGTTGCTTGAAGCCCGCACCAATGATGAAGGGGAAGATCAGGCCCGTGAGCACCAGCATCAGCAGCGCGATGCCGTCGTAGCCCAGCACCAGCCGCAGGCCGATCGCCGGCGCCCAGTCCCGGTCCACCACGGTGACGGCGGTACCGGGGTATCCGGCCCACAGGAGCAGCACCACCACGGCGGTCACCAGGGTGCTGGCCATCGCCAGCATGCGCGCCTGCGCCTCGGGGCGCGCCACCAGCAGCAGGGTGGCGGTGGCGAAGGGGAGCAGCAGCAGCGCGGCGAGCAGCATCACAGGCCGTTGAGGGTGAGGAACAGGAAGAGGAGGAGGCCCGCCACCATGGCGAACAGGTAGGTGCTCAGGTTGCCGGTCTGCACGCGGCGCAGCAGTTCACCGATGCGCTCGGCGGTGCCGCCCACGCCCACCATCAGCGGCTGCATCACGCGCTGCTCCAGCAGGGCGGAGAGGTTGGTGCTCAGCCAGCCGTAGGGCTTCTCGAAGAGGCGCTCGTACAGTTCATCCAGGTACCACTTGCGCGCGGCCCAGCGCTGCGGCACGGGCAGGGCATCGGCCTCGGGGTCCAGCGTGGCCTGCTTCGCGAAGCGGCCGTAGGCGATCCAGATGGTGAGCAGCACCAGCGCCGTGCTGAAGCCCATGAGCGACCACTCCAGCAGGGCGCTCAGGTGCAGGTGCTCCAGGCCCACGCCCGATGCGGCGGTGGCCAGGAAGTGCTTCATGGGCTCGTGCCCGCCGAACAGGTGCGGCAGGTTCAGCGCGCCGCCCACCACGCTCAGCACGGCCAGCACCCACAGGGGCGCGGTCATCACCGCGGGGCTCTCGTGTGGGTGGGCCTGGCCGCGGTAGCTGCCGAAGAACACCAGGAAGAGCAGGCGGAACATGTAATAGGTGGTGAGCACCGCACCGGCCACCAGCAGGGCGTAGATCCACGGACCGTACTGGTAGGCGTGGGCGAGGATGGCGTCCTTGCTGAAGAAGCCGCTGAGGGGGAAGATGCCGGCGATGGCCAGCGTGCCCACCAGGAAGGTGCGGTAGGTGGACGGCGTGGCGCTGCGCAGCCCGCCCATGCGCCGGATGTCCTGCTCTCCGCCCAGCGCGTGGATCACGCTGCCCGCGCCCAGGAAGAGCAGCGCCTTGAAGAAGGCGTGCGTGGTGACGTGGAAGAGGCCCGCGCTGAACGCCCCCAGGCCCAGTGCCACGAACATGTAGCCCAGCTGGCTCACCGTAGAGTAGGCGAGCACCTTCTTGATGTCGTTCTGGAACACCCCGATGGTGGCGGCACACAGGGCGGTCACCAGGCCGGTGTAGAGCACCACGTCCTGCGTGAGGGGCGCCAGCACGAACAGCGCGCTGCTGCGCACCAGCAGGAAGATGCCGGCGGTGACCATGGTGGCCGCATGGATCAGCGCGCTCACCGGTGTGGGGCCCGCCATCGCGTCCGGCAGCCAGGTGAACAGCGGCAGCTGCGCGCTCTTGCCGATGGCGCCCACGAAGAGCAGCAGGGTGATCGCCGTGAGGGCCGGGGCGCCCGTGGCGAAGGTGTCCGCACGCTCCATCACCGTGGTGTAGTCCAGTGTGCCGAACACCTGGAACACCAGGGCCAGGCCCAGCACGAAGCCCACGTCCCCGATGCGGTTCATCACGAAGGCCTTGCGCGCCGCGTAGTTGTAGGCCGGGTTGGTGTACCAGAAGCCGATCAACAGGTAGCTGCACAGGCCCACGCCCTCCCAGCCGATGAAGGTTACCGCGTAGTTGGCGCCCATCACCAGCAGCAGCATGGCGAAGGTGAACAGGTTCAGCAGGGCGAAGAAGGTGCTCTGCCGGGGGTCGTCGTGCATGTAGCCGATGCTGTACAGGTGGATGAGCGTGCCCACCCCCGTCACGATCAGCATCATCGTCAGGCTCAGCGCGTCCACCTGGAAGGCCAGGCCGATGCGCATGTCGGCCACCCGGATCCAGTCGAAGAGGTGCGCCATCTGCGCCCCGCCCGCGGGATCGAAGCCCAGGAACAGCAGCACGCTGCACAGGAAGGCGCCCCCGATGAGGGCGGTGGCCAGCAGGCCTGCGGCATGCCCGCTGAGGCGGCGGCGCAGGGCGGCGATGATCACCGCGCCGGCCAGCGGCAGGGCGGGCACCAGGGGGGCCAGCAGCTGCGCGCTCACCATCGCAGGCGGTTGAGTTGGTCGATGTCCACGCTGTCCACGTTCCGCTTCATCATCACCAGGATGGCCAGGCCCACGGTGACCTCCGCCGCCGCCACCAGCATGATGAAGAAGACGAACACCTGTCCGCCCGGATCGCTGTGGTGCGCGCTGAAGGCCGTCAGCAGCAGGTTCACGCTGTTGAACATCAGCTCCAGGCACATCAGGATGATGATGGTGTTGCGCCGGAACAGCATGCCCGCCAGCCCGATGCTGAACAGCGCGAAGCTGAGCATCACATAGTGCTCCAGCGGCACCAGCCGGATCGCGCTCACCACCTCGTTCATGCGGCCTGCGGATTCTTCTCCCTCCGCCCCAGCATCACGGCGCCCACCATGGCGCTCAGGAACAGCACGCTGCTCACCTCGAAGGGCAGGAGGAACTCGTTGAACAGGCTGCGGCCCACGCTGCGCACCAGGCCCGTGCCGATGTCGAAGTCGCGCGCGGGCTCCACGCTGATGCCGTGGCGCACGGCCGCCAGCAGGGTGAGCAGCACCAGCCCGCCCGCCACCACGGCCGCCACACGCGTGGCCAGGGATCTCTGCGGTTCGGTGGCCTTGTTCAGGTTGAGCAGCATGATGACGAAGAGGAACAGCACCATGATGGCGCCGGTGTACACGATGATGTGCACCACCGCCAGGAACTGGGCGTTCAGCAGGATGTAGTGGCCGGCGATGCTCAGGAAGCAGACGATGAGGGCGATGACGCTGTTGACCGGATCGCGCGCGGCCACCACCACCAGGGCGCACAGCACCGAGATCGCCGCGAAGAGGTAGAAGAGGGTGAGCATGCCGGCGTGGGCCTCAGCGATTGTGCGCGAAGTTGCGGTCTTTCTTGAATTCGGCCACCGCCTTGGGCTGCCGCTTGCTCACATCCACGCGCAGGGCGGGGTCCAGCGGCTCCACCAGCCATTGCTTGCCGTAGACGAAGGTGCCGCGCGTGTAGTCCGTGGGCACCAGGCGGTCGGTGAGGAAGATGGCCTCCTTGGGGCAGGCGTCCTCGCAGTCGCCGCAGAAGATGCAGCGCAGCATGTTGATCTCGTACACCGCGGCGTATTTCTCCTCGCGGTAGAGCTTCTCCTCACCCTTCCTGCGCTCGGCGGCCACCATGGTGATGGCCTCCGCCGGGCAGGCCACCGCGCACAGGCCGCAGGCCGTGCACCGCTCACGGCCCTGCTCGTCGCGCTTCAGCACGTGCATGCCGCGGTACACCGGGCTCATCGGACGCAGCTGCTCGGGGTACTTCACCGTGGCCTTCCGCAGCCGGAAGAAGTGCTTGAGCGTGATGCCCATGCCCTTGATGATGGCCGGCAGGTAGATGCGCTCCATCAGCGTCATCCGCTTCTCGCTCACCACCTGGGAGCGCTTGGTCAGCGGCTGGGTGATCGGGGTCGCCATGGCTCAGATGCCGTTCTTCAGGTAATAGCCCACGCCGGTGAGCAGTACGTTGAGGATCGCCAGCGGGATGAGGCTCTTCCAGCCCAGGTCCATCAGCTGGTCGTAGCGGAAGCGCGGCAGCGTCCACCGCACCCACATGAACAGGAAGATGAAGAAGGTGATCTTCAGGAAGAGCGCCACCGTGCCCAGCACCACCGTCACGTTCTGCGGCAGCCCCAGCCCGTCCAGGAAGGGCACATCGTAGCCGCCGAAGTACAGCGTGCTGATCACCGCGCTGCTGATGAACATGTTGACGTACTCGGCGAAGAGGTAGAAGCCCAGCTTCATGGAGCTGTATTCCGTGTGGTAGCCGCCCACGAGCTCCGTTTCGCACTCCGGCAGGTCGAAGGGCGCGCGGTTGCACTCGGCGAAGGCGCAGATCACGAACAGCAGGAAGCCCAGCGGCTGGTACACGATGTTCCACAGCCCGGCCCGTTGCTGTTCGACGATGTCGTTCAGGCTCAGGCTGCCGGTGAGGATCACCAGGGCCACGATGCTCATGCCCATGGCCAGTTCGTAGCTCACCATCTGGCTGGCGGCGCGGATGGCGCCGTACAGGGCGTACTTGTTGTTGCTGGCCCAGCCGCCGAGCATGATGCCGTACACCCCGATGCTCACCATGGCGAACACGTAGAGGATGCCGATGTCCGGGTCGGCCACCTGCAGCCTGAAGGCGGTGCCCCCCAGGTCGAGGGTGCCGCCCCAGGGGATCACCACCCCGGTGAGCAGCGCGGTGGTCATGGCGATGGCCGGGCCCAGGAAGAAGAGCCAGCGGTTGGCCGAGGCCGGCATGAAGTCCTCCTTCATGATCATCTTCACCCCGTCGGCGATGGGTTGCAGCAGCCCGAAGGGGCCCGCCCGGTCCGGACCGATGCGGTCCTGCATGAAGGCCGCCACCTTGCGCTCGGCATAGGTGGCGTAGGCGGCCACCCCGAGGGTGACCAGCAGCAGCGCCACCAGGAAGATCACGGTGGGGATCATCGGCCGGGGAGTTCGTTGGGGCGGCCCACGGGCGTGCTGTCCGGGGCGGCCTTGGTGAGGAGCTTCTGCTTCTGCGCCAGCTCGTAGTGGTTGGCGCTGATCACGCTGTGGCGGTCCACGGTGCGCGGGCCCTCCACGGTCCAGTGCTTCACGTCCTTGTGGTCGAAGCGGCAGCCGTTGCAGATGAACTCCTCCACCTCGCCCCACTGGTCCTTGCGGCCTGTCACGCGCAGCACCTCATCCCCCTTCATCCACAGCACCGCGCGACCGCTGCACGTGGGGCAGTCGCGATGCGCGTCCATCGGCTTGGTGAACCACACCCGGCTCGCGAAGCGGAAGGTGCGGTCCGTGAGGGCGCCCACCGGGCACACATCGATCATGTTGCCGCTGAAGTCGTTGTCCACCGCCTCCTGGATGTAGGTGCTGATCTCGGCCACATCGCCGCGGTTGATCACCCCGTGCACCCGCCCGTCGGTGAGCTGCTCGGCCACCTTCACGCACCGGTAGCACAGGATGCAGCGGTTCATGTGCAGCTTGATGGTGTCGCCGATGTCGATGGGCTCGAAGGTGCGGCGCTCGAACACGTAGCGGCTCTTGCTCAGCCCATGCTCATAGCCCAGGTCCTGCAGATGGCACTCGCCCGCCTGGTCGCAGATGGGGCAGTCCAGCGGGTGGTTGATCAGCAGGAACTCGGTGACGCCCTTGCGCGCGTCGAGCAGGTCGGGGTTGGTGGTGTTCTCCACCACCATGCCGTCCATCACGGCCGTGCGGCAGCTGGCCACCGGCTTGGGCATCGGGCGTGGGTCCTTCTCGCTGCCCTTGGTCACCTTCACGATGCAGGTGCGGCAGTAGCCGCCGCTGGTCTTCAGCTTGCTGTAATAGCACATCGTGGGCGGCACCACATGGCGGTGCGCTTTGTCGCGCTCGCCGATCATGCGGGCGGCCTGCAGGATCGTGGTGCCCTCGGGGACCTCGATCTCGATGTTGTCGATGGTGACCTTCGGCATGGCTTAGACGGCTGCGGGCTTGGGCGTGCGCACGAACGGTTCCTTCTCGAAGTGCCGCGGGTCCTTCACCTTCCGGGGGTGGCGCACGTGGAACTCGAACTCATCGCGGAAGTGGCGGATGGCGCTGGCCACGGGCCAGGCGGCGGCATCGCCCAGCGGGCAGATGGTGTTGCCCTCGATACGCCGCTGGATGTCCCATAGAAGATCGATGTCCTCCAGGCGGCCCTCGCCGTGCTCGAGCCGGTGCAGCACCTTCTCCATCCACCCGGTGCCCTCGCGGCAGGGGCTGCACTGGCCGCAGCTCTCGTGGCGGTAGAAGCGCGTATGGTTCCAAGTGCTGCGCACGATGCACTGGGCGTCGTTGTAGGCGTAGAACCCGCCGGAGCCCAGCATGGTGCCGGTGGCGAAGCCCCCGTCGCTCAGGCTCTCGTAGGTCATCAGGCGTGGCTCGCCGGCGGCCGTGCGCAGGAAGAGCTCGTAGGGCACGATGGGCACGCTGCTGCCGCCCGGCACCACCGCCTTGAAGGCCCGGCCGTCCACCCCGCCGCACCACTGGTCGCTGTTGATGAACTCGTCGCAGCTCACCCCCAGCTCGATCTCGTACACCCCGGGCCGCCGGATGTTGCCGCCCGCGCTGATGAGCTTGGTGCCGGTGCTGCGGCCCACGCCGATCTTGGCGTATTCCTCGCCGCCGTCGTTCACGATGGGCACCACCGCCGCGATGGTCTCCACGTTGTTCACCACCGTGGGGCACTCGTACAGGCCCTTCACCGCCGGGAAGGGCGGCTTGATCCGCGGGTTGCCGCGCTTGCCCTCGAGGCTCTCCAGCAGCGCCGTCTCCTCGCCGCAGATGTAGGCGCCGGCGCCCACCTGCACGTGGATCTCCAGGTCGTAGCCCGTGCCCAGGATGTTCCTGCCGAGCCAGCCGGCGGCGCGCGCCTCATCGATGGCCCGCTCCAGGATGCGGCTCACGTGGAAGTACTCGCCCCGGATGTAGATGAAGGCGAGGTTCGCCCCGAGCGCGAAGCTGGAGGTGATCATGCCCTCGATCAGGAGGTGCGGGATCCGCTCCATGAGGTAGCGGTCCTTGAAGGTGCCGGGCTCGCTCTCATCGGCGTTCACCACCAGGTAGCGGGGCACGCCGGGCGGCTTGGCCAGGAAGCTCCACTTCATGCCGGTGGGGAAGCCCGCACCGCCGCGACCGCGCAGGCCGCTCTTCTTCACCTCCTCCACCACGGCCTCGGGGCTCATGGTGCGCAGAGCCTTCTCCACGCTGCGGTAACCGCCTTTGGCGCGGTACACCTCCAACCCCGCGATCCCCGGGACGTTCTCGTGTTCGAGCAGGAGCTTGCGGCCCATGGTCAGCGGTCGGTGTAGTTGCTGCGGAGGGCGGTCGAGCGCAGCTGCTCGATCAGCGCGTCGAACGCCTCCGGGGTGAGGTCCTCGTGGTACTTCGCGCCGCACTGCAGCATGGGCGCGGTGCCGCAGCTGCCCAGGCATTCCACGGCCTTCAGGGTGAAGAGCCCGTCCCTGGTGGTCTCCCCCACGTGGATGCCGAGCCGCTTCTCCGCATGGGCGATGAGCGCATCGCCGCCGCGCAGCATGCACGGGGTGGTGCGGCAGATCTCCAGCACGTGCCGGCCCACCGGGCGCAGGTTGAACATGCTGTAGAAGCTGGCCACCTCGTACACCTCGATGGGCTGCAGGCCCATCAGGGCGGCCACCGCGTCCATCGCGGGCACGCTCAGCCAGCCGTCGTTGCCGGCCTGGGCGATGTGCAGGATGGGGATCAGCGCGCTCTTGGAGCGGCCTTCCGGATAGCGGGCCATGATGGCGCGGCACTCGGCCAGCGCCTGCTCGCTGAAGGCGAAGGGGGCCACGCCTTCGGTGGTGGTGACGGCTTTCAGTGTGGCTCCCATCACGCGTCCAGTTCTCCCGCGATCACGTTCATGCTGCTCATGGTGAGGATCGCGTCGCTCAGCATGGCGCCCTTCACCATCTCGGGGAAGGCCTGGTAGTAGATGAAGCAGGGGCGGCGGAAATGAAGGCGGAAGGGGGTGCGCCCGCCGTCGCTCACCAGATAGAAGCCCAGTTCGCCGTTGCCGCCCTCCACGCAGTGGTACACCTCGCCCACCGGCACCGCGCTCTCGCCCATCACGATCTTGAAGTGGTAGATGAGCGCCTCCATGTCGTTGTACACCTCCTCCTTGGGCGGCAGCACCCACTCGGGCACGTCGGCCTTGTAGGTGGTCTTGTCGGCCAGGCGGTCGCACTTCTCCACGGCCTGGCGGATGATGGAGAGGCTCTCCCACATCTCGCGCTGCCGCACCATGAAGCGGTCGTAGGTGTCGCCGCCGGTGCCGATGGGGATGGTGAAGTCGAACTTCTCGTAGCTGCAGTACGGGTCCATCACCCGCACGTCGTGGTCCAGCCCGCAGGCCCTCAGGTTGGGACCCGTGAAGCCGTACGCCAGCGCACGGTCCAGCGGGAAGGCGCCGCAGCCGATGGTGCGGTCCATGAAAATGCGGTTGCGCACCAGCAGGCTCTCGAACTCCTTGAGCTTCTTGGGGAAGTGATCCAGGAAGTGCCGGATCTTGCGCCAGACCGCTTCGCTGAAGTCGCGCTCGAAGCCGCCGATGCGGCCCATGTTGGTGGTGAGCCTCGCCCCGCAGATCTCCTCGTAGATGTCGTAGATCAGCTCGCGGTCCTGGAAGATGTACGTGAAGCCCGTCAGCGCCCCGGTGTCCACGCCGATCACCGCGTTGCAGATGATGTGGTCGGCGATCCGCGCCAGCTCCATGGCGATGATGCGCAGGTAGTCCACCCGCTCGGGGGTCTGGATCCCCAGGAGCTTCTCCACCGTCATGTGCCAGCCCATGTTGTTGATGGGCGAGCTGCAGTAGTTGAGCCGGTCGGTGATCGTGGGGATCTGGTAGAAGGGCCGCCGTTCGGCCAGCTTCTCGAAGGCCCGGTGGATGTACCCGATGGTCTGTTCGGCGCTCTGGATGTACTCGCCGTCCATCGTCAGCACGTTCTGGAAGATGCCGTGCGTGGCCGGGTGGGTGGGGCCCAGGTTCAGCACGTTGAGCTCCTTGTGCTCGCCGGCCTTCACCAGGTCGTGCTGCCAGTGGTCGGGACGCATCGGGGTGCTCATCGGCCGAACATGCTGTTGTCCTTGTCCTCGCGCGTGGGATCCTCCAGCGGATAGTCCTTGCGCAGGGGGAAGGCCGGGAAGTCCTCCATGTTGAGGATCCGCTTCAGGTTGGGGTGGCCCGTGAAGGAGATGCCGAAAAAGTCCCAGGCCTCGCGTTCCATCCAGTTGGTGGTGGGCCACAGGTCGGTGAAGGTGGGGAACACCGGGTCCTTCATCGCCGTGTACGCCTTCAGGCGGATGCGGTGCCGGTTGCGGAAGCTGTTGAGGTGCACCACCAGGCCCAGACGCTCCTCGGCCCCTTCGCCCCCGGGATGGTGCATGCCGCACAGGGTGGTGAGGAAGTTGAAGTCCAGCTCGTCGCGCAGCAGCCGCAGCGCGGGATGCAGCACGTCCTTGCGCACGGTGATGCAGCGCATGTCGTGGAACTGCTCATCGGCCACCACCCCGTCGGGGAAGGCGGCCCGCAGCCGGTCCACCACCAGCTGATCCCGTTCGGCCTGTATCGTGAAGGCGGGCACGCTCAATCGATCTTGTACTTCTTCAACAGCTCCTCGTACTCCTTGCTGTAGCGGCGGCGCATGCCCTCCTGGCCCACCAGTTCCTGGACCTTGAGGATGCCGTCGATGATCTGTTCGGGGCGCGGGGGGCAGCCCGGCACGTACACGTCCACGGGGATCACCCGGTCGATGCCCTGCAGCACACTGTACGTATCGAAGATGCCGCCGCTGCTGGCGCAGGCGCCCACGCTCAGCACCCACTTGGGCTCGGCCATCTGCGTGTACACGTCGCGCAGGATCGGGGCCATCTTCTTGGCGATGGTGCCCATCACCATCAGCAGGTCGCTCTGCCGCGGGCTGAAGCTCAGGCGTTCCATGCCGAAGCGCGCCAGGTCGTAGTTGGCGCCCATGGTGGCCATGAACTCGATGCCGCAGCAACTGGTGGCGAAGGGCAGCGGCCACAGGCTGTTCTTGCGCGCCAGGCCCACGGCTTTCTCCAATGAGACGGTCATGAACCCCGGACCCGAATGGCCTTCGGGGGAGGGCACGATCGTGGGCTTGCCGAGGGCGGGGCGGGGGGTGAGGGCGTCCTGCTTCATGGCTGTCGGTTCATCGGTCCCACTCCAGGGCTCCCTTGCGGATCACGTAGAAGAGGCCGGCCACCACAAAGAAGATGAAGAGGACCATCTCCACAAAGCCAACGATCCCCAGCTCCTTGAAGTTCACCGCCCAGGGATAGAGGAAGATGATCTCCACATCGAACAGCACGAAGAGGATGGCGATCAGGAAGTACTTCACGGAGAACGGACTGCGCGCGTTGCCGTACTGCTCGATGCCGCACTCGAAGTTCTCCTCCTTCTGCCTCCCCGAACGCTTGGGGCCGATCTTGCCGGTGAGCAGCAGGGTGGTGACCACGAAGCCGACGGCGATCAGCGTCTGCAGCGCGATGGGCAGGTAATCCTGGGGGTTCGACATCCGTGGGGCGCCGGAGGGTTCCGTCGAGCGGGCGCTAATGTATGGTGCGCTCCCACGCATCACCACCCCTGTGCATACCGATCGCCCACACCGCGCCGTTCATGGTCCGGCCCGCGAACAGCCCTTCCGCTACATTTGTTGCTTTCCCATCGCCCCCCCACCGCGTGGAACAGCCCCCCGGCACCTACCCCCTGCTCGAGCGCATCGAGCTCCCGGCCGACCTGCGCACCCTGTCCGAGCCCCAGCTGGAGCAGGTCTGCGATGAGCTGCGCCGCTTCATCATCGATGTGGTGAGCGTCAAGGGCGGCCATTTCGGCGCCAGCCTGGGCGTGGTGGAGCTCACCGTGGCCCTGCACTACGTCTTCAACACGCCCTACGACCAGCTGGTGTGGGACGTGGGGCACCAGGCCTACGGGCACAAGATCCTCACCGGCCGGCGCAAGGTGTTCCACACCAACCGCGTATACAAGGGCCTCAGCGGCTTCCCCAAGCGCAGCGAAAGCCCGTACGACACCTTCGGGGTGGGCCACAGCAGCACCTCCATCGGCGGTGCCCTGGGCATGGCCGTGGCCAGCAAGTTGAAGGGGGAGGCCGACCGCCAGGTGGTGGCCGTGATCGGCGATGGCGCCATGACCGCCGGACAGGCCTTCGAGGCCCTCAACCACGCCGGCGGCGCGGGCACCGACATGCTGGTGGTGCTCAACGACAACTGCATGAGCATCGACCCCAACGTCGGTGCCCTCAAGGAATACCTCACCGACATCGCCACCAGCCACACCTACAACAAGGTGAAGGACGAGGTGTGGAACCTGCTGGGCCGCATCAGCAAGTTCGGGCCCAACGCCCAGGCCATCGTGCAGAAGGTGGAGAACGCCGTGAAGAGCGCCCTGCTCAAGCAGAGCAACCTGTTCGAGAGCCTCAACTTCCGCTACTTCGGCCCGGTGGACGGCCACGATGTGGAGCGCCTCGTGAAGGTGTTGCGCGACCTGAAGGACATCCCCGGCCCCAAGATCCTGCACACCATCACCGTGAAGGGCAAGGGCTACGCCCCCGCCGAGGCCGGCAACGCCACCGTGTGGCACGCGCCGGGGCTCTTCAACAAGGAGACCGGCGAGATCATCAAAGTGGTGCCCAAGAGCCCCCAGCCGCCCAAGTACCAGGACGTGTTCGGCCACACCATCGTGGAGCTGGCCGAGAAGAACCCGAGGATCGTGGGGGTGACCCCCGCCATGCCCACCGGCTGTTCGCTCAACATCATGATGAAGGCCATGCCCGACCGCGCCTTCGACGTGGGCATCGCCGAACAGCACGCCGTCACCTTCAGCGCGGGCATGGCCACCCAGGGCCTGGTGCCGTTCTGCAACATCTACAGCTCCTTCATGCAGCGCGCCTACGACCAGGTGGTGCACGATGTGGCCCTGCAGAAGCTCAACGTGGTGTTCTGCCTGGACCGCGGCGGCCTGGCCGGCGCCGACGGCCCCACCCACCACGGCAACTTCGACCTGGCCTACTTCCGCTGCATCCCCAACATGGTGGTGAGCGCGCCGATGAACGAGGAGGAGCTGCGCGACCTGATGTACACCGCCCAGCTGCCGGACATGGGCCCCTTCAGCATCCGCTACCCGCGCGGCGAAGGCGTGATGACCGAGTGGAAGACGCCCTTCAAGGCGATCAAGGTGGGCACGGGCCGCAAGCTGCGCTCCGGCACGGACATCGCGGTGCTCAGCATCGGCCACATCGGCAACATCGCCGCCAAGGGCATCGATGCGCTGGAGGCCGAAGGCTACAGCGTGGCACACTACGACATGCGCTTCGTGAAGCCCATCGACGAGCTGCTCCTGCACGAGGTGTTCGCCAAGTTCACGCAGGTGATCAGCATCGAGGACCACGCCATCCAGGGCGGCATGGGCAGCGCGGTGCTCGAGTTCATGGCTGACCACGGCTACAGCGCCCACGTTAAACGCCTCGGCATCCCCGACCGCTGGATCGAGCACGGCACCCAGCCGGAGCTCTATGCCGAGTGCGGCTTCGACGACAAGGCCCTCATCGCGGCGGTGAAGGAGATGGTGGGGGAGAGAGGGGTGAAGAAGGGCGTTCGGGTGAGCGCGTAGTTTTGGTGCATGTCCAAGCGCGCCAAGCCGCGTCCCCGCTGCATCCTCATCGCCGGTCCCAACGGGGCGGGGAAGACCACGTTCGCGCGGAATTACCTTCTCAAGGATGCGGGCATTGAGAACTTCGTGAACGCGGACTCCATCGCAGCCGGCCTTTCTCCATTGAAGCCGGAGCGTGCCGCTCGCGCAGCTGGCCGTTTGCTTCTGCAGGAGATCGTTAGCGGTTGCTGGTGAGTCCTTTGCATTGGAGAGCACCCTGAGCGGTAAGACCCATGTTGAGCGGCTACAGCACCTGGCCGAACTGGGTTAGCTCATCGAGGTGATCTTTCTGCGTCTGGAGTCCCCGGAACTGGCCGTGAAGCGTGTGGCGCATCGCGTCAAGCAGGGGTGGTCATCATGTGCCCGAGGCTGATGTCCGTCGGCGCTTTTTCCGCGGCCTGCATAACTTTGAGCTATCCTACAAACCGCTGGCCGACAAATGGGCCATGTATGAGAACTCCGGCACTACGCCTATCCTCATTCAACGCTATCCATGACCAAAGCGCAACGAAAGGCCGAAGCGGACGACCACATCGCCACGATCACCCGCGCCCTGAAGCGCGCCGCCAAGGAAGCCCGCCGCGTGGCCAGGATGCACGGCACCAAGGTGTGGGTGATGAAGGACGGCAAGATCGTGGGACTGGAGCCCTGAGGCCCGCCCCCTGTGCGCCATACCTTCGGGACCATGGCCGAGCCCGGCAAGCCCGAGATCCGCTTCGAGACCAAGGAGGAGAGCAACGCCCGGCGCGAGCGGGAGTTCCTCGCCCTCAGCCCGTGGGAACGCTTGAAGAGCTTCCTGCGGGACATCGAGCGGAACCCGCCGGCCGAACACGAACGGGGCGAGGCCAGGGGCAACTTCATCATCCGCAAGCGCGACCATGCGGTTCGAGGCTGAGGTGAACGCCTTCCTGATCAAGGCCCACGCGCTCGGCCTGCGGGTCATCCTGGTCGGTGGGGCCGCCGTGAACCACCACGGCTACAAGCGCCATTCGGCCGACGTGGACCTGTGGATCGAGCCTTCCCGTGCGAACTTCGACAGGCTGATCGAGGTGCTGAACGCCCTCGGTTACGATGTGCAGGAGCTGCCCGACAAGGTGATGGATGCCGAACAGAACATCACGATCAAGATCTCCCCCGAGCAGGAGATCGAGCTGATCACCCGGTTCAACCCCGGTTGCAGTTTCGGTGAGGCGTGGGACCGCTGCGTGTTCGGCGAGATCGATGGCGTTCCGGTGGCCCGCTACCGGGTCCTCGCCCTCGACGACCTGGTCGCCAGCAAGGTGAAGAGCGCACGCCCCAAGGACCTGCTCGACGTGCTGGAGCTGCGCCGACGTTCGGCACCGAACGATCCCGCGCCGCCCGCATGAAGGCCCCGCGCTGGGTGCTTCCCACCTTCCTCGCCGCCTTCGCCCTCAGCGTGCTGGTGCGCCTGCCGCAGCTGGACCGGCCGCTGAGCAAGAACCACGAGTTCTGCACCGCCCTGGTCCTCATCGTGCAGGAGGTCTGGCGGCAGGACGGTTTCCTGCGCCACCACGGCTGCCCGGCGGTCACCTGGCCCAACCCCGGCGACCGCGGGGTCACCGGCCTGCACTACCCCCTCACCGAGGCCGACGGCATCTACTACTACCTCTCGCACCTGCCCCTGGCCTACTGGGCCCCGGCCGCCGTGTTCGCGCTGGCGGGCACCGCGCCCACCGCCCTGGCCCTGCAGCTCGTCAACATCCTCCTGCACGCCCTCACCGCGGGGCTGCTCGCGGCCTTCCTCGCGCGCATGTTGGCCCCTGATCCGCGGCGGTGGACGCTCGGCGTGGTGGCCGCCACCCTCTACCTGCTGATGCCGGCGCCGCTGTGGTACCACGGCAACGTATACATGAGCGACATGGCCGCGCAGCTGCCCTGGGCCTGGTGCCTGTACGCCTTCGCCGGCCTGTGGCGCGCTCCACGGCCGACCTGGCGGAACGTCCTGCCCCTGCTCGTCGCCACCGCCACCCTGGCCGCCACCGAGTGGGTGGCCGCCTTCGTGGTGCCCGTTCTGGCCGGTCTGATCCTGCTGCGCGGGAGGAAAGGGGGCGAGGCCGCGTGGGGGCGGGCCGCCCTGGCCCTGGTCGCCGTGGCCGCCGTGGTCACCGCGCTCTGCCTGGGCCTCTACGCCTCGGTGGTGGGCGCGGACGACCTGTGGGCCTACTACCTCCACCGCTACGCCGAGCGGGGCGTGCTGCCCGGTGAAGCCTCCGCCAGCGTGCTGGAAGGGTTCCGTCAGATGGGCCACAACCTGCTCACAGCCTGGGGGCCGCTGCTGCTGCTGCTGGCGGGCACCGTGCTGCTCACCCGGCCGCGCTGGCGCCCCCTGCGGACCGTGCTCGTATCGACCCTCGTGCCCGCGGCGCTGTACCTGCTGGTGTTCACGCGCTACGCCATCCACGAGTTCGCCCTGCTGAAGCCGGGTTTCGCGCTCTGCATCGCTGCCGCATGGGCGCTGGTGGCCTTCGCCCGTGAGCGGCCGGCACGCCTCCTGTGGCCCCTGGCCGCCACGGTGCTGCTGGGCGTGCTGGCCTACACCCGGCTCAACCGCCCCGGCGATGGCCGGTCCACCGGCGCCCCGTACACCATGGCCTGGGAGCAGGGCCGCGTGATCGCCCACCTCGCGCGGCCGGATGAGGTGGTGCTGGTGCAGGGCATCCCCTCCGAGCCGCAGCTGCAGTGGTACGCCCGCCGCAACACCCGCCCCGTGGCCGACGCCGTCGAAGCCTTGCAAGTGCTCCGCGAACTGGGCGCGACGCGCGCGCTGCTGGTGCAGGCCACGGCCCATGGCCTCACCGCCCGACGCTTGTCCCGGCCCGGCTCAGAGGCCGAAGTGGTAACCCAGGGAAAAGGCGACCGGTAGGGGTGCATTGTTCCAGCCCTCGCGATCGGCGGGGAAGTAGGCCATGCGGTAGGGTTCGGGCCACTTCATTCCACCAGCAGGTTGCCCCCCGCCAGCCAGCGCTTTTCATCCGCCAGGTGCAGGTGGTAGAGGCCGGGGGCGAAGGGCGTGAGGGGGAGCAGGTGCGAGAGGGAGGATCCGTTCAGCGGTACGGTCTCCTGCAGCACCTCCCGGCCCGAGGCGTCCAGCAGCATGGCCTGCACCGAGCCCGTGGGCCTGTACCCAGGCGGCAGCTCCAGCTCCAGCCGAACATGATCCGTGGCGGGGTTGGGCCACAGCCGCAGCCGCTCCTGCAAGCTGACCTCATACTCCTGCACCCCCACCAGATGGCAGCCCGGCACCACGCAGCCCAGGCTGTCGGTCTTGATCACGTAAGCGGTCTGGAGCCCCGGATGCCCGCC
>Ga0073899_10002233_pt1 | contig 17523 bp, 14 predicted proteins | sample KloWWTmetaKNB5Ph_FD_88975 | JGI IMG/M metagenome (GOLD analysis project Ga0073899, IMG submission 88975) | Active sludge microbial communities from Klosterneuburg, Austria, studying microevolution and ecology of nitrifiers - Klosterneuburg... | ecosystem: Engineered > WWTP > Aerobic digester >...
ATGCAAAGTACGAGCAGGCGGGTAGTGATGTGGTTCATGTTGTCTCTCTTCTGTCTTCTGTCTTCTGTTCTGATTGGTGTGGTCGCGCTACCCGTCATCGGACGAGCCGTGTTCATCATGAAAGGACGTGCTGACCCGCATTGGTACGCCAGAACCTGTGAACAATCGCAAAAATCTGCTATCAGCTTTTCGCTGTGTGTTTTATTTTACGGGGGTATACAGCGTAAAGCGCGCTAAGTCGACTTACGTATAAATGTGGTCTTTCCCCCCCATTTAATAAGGCTTTCAGCCAAAAGCTGTGATCATTTTTCCTTCAACCTACGGCCGCAGGACGGCGCTCGCGGCGGCCTGACTGATCAGCAAATCGGCGTCCGCCTGAAGCAGGAATCCGGCGGTTACGGCTGTAGCTGCCGCGTCCTTGACGGCAGCAACGTAGCCTGCGTGATTCACGTAGCGTTCCTCCAGCGACAGGCGCGAATCGTTATTTGCGACGCGCTCGGCTTTGGTTTTTGCGAACGGCACCACGCCGCCGACGTAATTGCAGATCTGTCCCTGATGAAACGGGCGTGCACCGCCGGCCGTGATGTTCCAGCCGAGATAGGTGCCGAGCGGCGCATCGTGCAGCACCACCGGCACACCGCCGATTTCATTGCCGTCGGCGTTCACGCGCGGCACTTTCATGTTGATGACTTGTTTGATCGGCGGCGGCAGTTTGGTCGGCACGCCGGAGCCGTCGTTGGCATTAAAGTCCGGGCCCCAGTCGTAGTCAAACGTGGGCATGATGAAGCTGGTCGGCAACGTCGGCGGTATGCCCGGAATGGTCGGGAAACCCATCGCTTCCTTCGTTGCGTCGACCAGATCGCTGCCCGCGTGACGACCAATCACACCGGGCCGCAAGAGGCGTGGCCAAATGCTCGACGGCGGCGGCGTACCCTTCATCACCCAGTCGCGAAAATGCTGCCGCAGCGCATTAACTGTGTGAACATGCGGCATCGGATTCGGTGGCAACACGGCCGTGCCGAAATTGTTGCCGGGACAATTCGGCGGTGGCAGTGTGCTGCCCGCCAGGCTCGCGTTGAACATCGTGTTCGGCGTTGGCACGATGTAGCCGCCATGATTGCTGCTCGCGATGTAGTAGCGGCGCACGTTGTCCGGCAGCGGAATATCCTTCTTGCCATCGGTACCGACCCATTCCGGCGTGAGCTTCAGCGCCCACACTTCAGCCGAACCGAAATGCTCGATGATCTTCGGGCAGGTTTTGCTGGCCGTACAGCGATCCAGAATGCCCCGCTCCGGTAATTTGCGCACGGTGTCTGGCCACGGCACCCACCACTGCGGACCTTCGCTGCCGGCCTGATAAAGCTCCAGTACGCCGTCTGGCTGTGCCCAGCGGAAGTTGAGCGCGATGCGACGCCCCGCAATGATCGGCCATGCGCCGTCATGCACCTGCTTGCCCGCTTCGTCCTGATTGAAGCCGAGATGAATGAAGCCATGCAGGAAATTTCCGGACTGCGAATTGCCGCGGCTGATGACGTGCTTGATCTTGCCCGCGAGCGGGTTGGCATTACCGAAATCATCTTTCGCTTCATTGCGAAAGAACGAAGCCACGTCGCGGAATGCCGCAAAGCCGACACCGAGCACGGGCGGATTTTCGGCAGTGAAGACCACCTGATACAAAAGCTTCGGATCGAAGCCATTCTTCAGGCAGATTTGCGTCGGATCGGGCGTGCCAGGAAACGGGTTTGCAGCATCGCATTTCGCCCACGCCCAGTCACTACTCGCCATCACGGAATCAACTGTCACCACACCGTCAACTGTTTCGTGTTTGACGACGGTGAGCGTAGCCTTCTTCGTATCGAGATCCGCAGGTTTATAGGGCAGCGGGCTCGTCTGTACAAGAATCGGCTGCGACCCTGCACCGCTGCGATTGACGATGCGGCCAAGCACGTCGCCGCGAATCGATGAACCGTCGGCATTCTTTGCAATCGGCACGATCACGACGTCGCGCGCAGGGTCGCTGTACGCAGTTTGTCCCGAGTTGTCGCCCTGCCAGCCGCTGCTCAGGCCAACATCACCGACGTTGCGTTCCGCCGGTACGATGGTCACGCGACCACCGCGATTGGGGACGTCGTGCCACATGAGTCCGCTGATCTTTGACGCGTCGGACGGCATCACGAGTTGAAACGTTGCGATGTATTCAACCTTGCCTGCGGCATTGCGCGGCGCGAGCTGGATATCCTGAATGATCGCGTTGAGCGGGTTTACCGGATCAAGCTCGCCGTACGCGCGACCGCTTACGCGCTTGATCGCGCCTGCAGGGCCGGTCGCGGCGAGCGTCGTGTCGGGATCGAGCGTGGACTCAATGACGATCTTTGTGACACGGGCCTGTGAGATTGTTGCGAGCGCGAACGACGCAGCAAATCCTGCCAGCACTGCGCGGGTAACAGGCGTGAGTTTCATGTGAGCCTCCTTGTTGAATCGCATGATCACCAAAGCGATGACTCAGTAGTCACCGGGGTTTCATTTTCTGCCTGATGCAGCATTCGCAACCATACTGTCACTCTTGCGAAGGCGGGAATCAAGACCGGCCGGCGGTAAATCACCTGCGCTTGTTAACCACCAGCCCTCTCCCACAATGAGAGAGGGGAGACGGGACAGGACGCGTCAAGCAGCCGGATGCAAATACCGCGCGCTGATCGCTTCGATCTCCTTGAACGCTTCCGGATCGATACGAACCTGATGCGCGTTGTAGATCTGCTGCAATTGCTGCACGCTGGTGGCGCCGATGATCGCGCTACCGACGAACCATTTGTTGATGACAAAAGAGAGCGACAACTCAAGAAGGCTGACGCCATACTTCTTCGCAAGCACCGCGTACTCTTCCGCAGCGATCATCGCGAGCGGGCGCCGGTAGCGCACACCAAAATCGGCGTAACCCTGAAAGCGCGAGCCTTTGGGCATGGCGCCCTTGAGATATTTTCCGGTCAGCACGCCCATGCCGAGCGGGCTGTACGCCAGCAGCGGCACCTGCTCCCGATAGCTCACCTCGGCCAGATCGCCTTCAAACAAACGATTGAGCAGGCAGTACGGGTTCTGAACCGCGGCGGGCTTCGGCGCGCCCAGTTGCTCCGCAGCGCGACAGAACATCGTCGTGCCCCAGGCCGATTCGTTCGACAGTCCGTAGCCACCAATCTTGCCGTCCTTGATCAGCGTATGCATCGCGTCGACCTGCTCAAGGATAGGCACTGTGTCGCGTTCCTTTCCACTGTCGAACTGCCACGAACCGAACGCGGCCACATTGCGATCCGGCCAGTGAATTTGATAGAGATCGATGTGATCCGTTTGCAGGCGTTTCAGCGAGCCTTCGCAGGCATCGATGATGTTCGCTTTGGTCAGAGATGTCGCCCCGTTGCGAATCCAGTCACGGCGGCCGGGGCCTGCGATCTTGGTGCCGAGCACGATCTTCTGGCGATTGCCAGGTCGGCCCAGCCAGTTGCCCAGAATGATTTCGGTGCGCATGCCGGTTTCGGCTTTCGGCGGAACCGGGTACATCTCGGCCGTATCGACAAAATTGGTGCCGTGCTGCATCGCCCATTCGAGTTGCGCGTGCGCCTCGGCCTCAGTGTTTTGCTCACCCCATGTCATCGTGCCAAGACTGACGACAGATACGTTGAGATTGGCGTGAAATAAGGGGCGGCGTTCCATGGTTAGTCCTGTGATTTGAAGCATTCACAGTCTATCCTGACTGTTTGTGAACCTCAGGCTCGTGGTTCGCGTTCAAGAAAAAAGGGCGCATCGAGCGCCCCTATTTCGCGAATCGGCACACGCGGCTATCCGCCCAGGTAAGCCGCCTTTACACGTGGATCGGCAAGCAGTACTTTCGCATCGCCTGTCAGCGTAATTTCGCCGGACTCCAGCACATAACCGCGCGTGGCATGCTCCAGCGCCAACTGCGCATTTTGTTCGATCAGCAAAATCGTTGTCTTGCGCGATGCGATGAGGCGAATGATTTCGAAAATCTTCTCGACCATCAGCGGAGCAAGCCCCATTGACGGTTCATCAAGCATCAGGAGCTTCGGCTGCGCGAGCATGGCGCGACCGATGGCCAGCATCTGCTGCTCGCCGCCCGACAATGTGCCTGCCATTTGCGCCGTTCGTTCCTTGAGGCGCGGAATCATCGTGTAAATCTCATCGACTTCGCGAAGGATCTGCGCCTTGTCGTTCCTCGCGTATGCGCCCATGAGCAGGTTCTCATGCACATTCAGGCGCGCGAACACGCCGCGACCTTCAGGGCAGAGCGCGATGCCAAGTCCCACCAGTGCATGCGACGGCACGCCCGTAATGTCCTTGCCGGTGTACGTTACCTTTCCACCAGCTGGTTTGATGAGGCCCGACAACGCGCGCAACGTACTTGATTTGCCGGCACCATTGGCGCCGATCAGAGTGACGAGTTCGCCTTCATTGACATGAAAGTCGATGCCCTTGATGGCCTTGATGCCGCCATACGCGACTTCCAGTTTTTTGACGTCGAGCATTGCGGTCATGCTTTTTCTCCTGCGCCAGCGCCTGTAGTCTCATGCGCGCCACCGAGATACGCCTTGATTACGGCGGGGTCTTTCTGAATCTGTGTGGGGTTGCCATCGGCAATCTTCTTGCCGTAGTCAAGCACGACGATGTGCTGGCACACATTCATCACCAGCCGCATGTCGTGCTCAATGAGCATGACCGTCGTGCCGTCATTCGCGATGCGCTCAATCAGTGTGCGCAGTGTGACTGTTTCCGTCGCGTTCATGCCCGCTGCCGGCTCATCGAGCGCAATCATTTTTGGATCAGTTGCCAGCGCCCGCGCAATCTCCAGCCGGCGCTGCTCGCCATAAGCCAGCGTGCGGCTCTTGTCTCCGGCACGTTTCGACAGACCGATGTATTCAAGCAGTTCGTGCGCACGCTGCTCGATTTCGGCTTCCTCACGGCGCGCCGACGGCGTACGGAAGATCGCGCCGAACGCGCCCGCTTTGGTGCGCACATGCCGGCCGACCATTACGTTTTCGAGCACCGTCATCTCGCCAAACAGGCGGATGTTCTGGAAAGTGCGCGCGATGCCGACCTGCGCGACTTCATGCGGCGCCTTGACGTTAAGCGGTTTGCCGTCGAAGGTGAACTTGCCCTCGTCGACCTGATACAGACCGGTGAGCGTATTGAAAAACGTTGTCTTGCCGGCGCCGTTCGGACCGATGAGACCGAAGATTGAACTGCGCGGAATCTGCATCGACACATTGTCGAGCGCCGTGACACCACCGAAACGTTTGGTCACACCTTCCGCGGTGAAGAGCATGTCAGCCATTATTTCTTCTCCGGTGACGGCCACAGGCCCGCAGGCTTGAACAGCATGATGAGAATCAACGCAAGCGAGAAGATGAGATTGCGCAGCACTTCCGGCGCAATGATCACGGTGCCGAATATTTTCTGCTGCACGTTTTCATCGGCGGCGTAGCGAATCACCTCCGGCATTGCAGCCAGCAGGACCGCGCCGAGAATCACGCCGGGTATGTGGCCCATACCGCCGAGCACCACCATCGCGAGAATCATGATCGATTCCAGCAGGCCGAACGATTCCGGACTTACAAAACCCTGCATCGACGCGAACAGACCACCGGCCAGACCGCCCGTCAGTGCGCCAAACGCGAAAGCGGCGAGCTTGATGTTGCGGGTGTTGATGCCCATCGCCTTGGCCGCGATTTCGTCCTCGCGCAACGCCTGCCACGCCCGTCCGAGCCGCGAGTGCTGCAGGCGGTAAACGCCGATGACCGAAAGGATGGCAAACGCCAGAAATACGAAGTAATAGAGCTGCAAACCCGTGACCTGAAAGCCAAAGACATCAAGCCCTTTTCGCAGCTCAAATCCAAAAATGTTCAGGCCGTCAATGCCGGTAATGCCGCGTGGTCCGTTAGTGATGTTGTAGGTCTCGTCCGACCACGGCAAACCGACCTTGTCAAAATTGTTCATCAGTATTCGGACAATCTCGCCGAAACCCAGCGTAACAATCGCAAGATAGTCACCGCGCAGTTTGAGCACAGGCGCGCCGAGCATGAGGCCCGCAAGTGCAGCCAGGAACGCCCCAAGCGGCAGCAACACCCAGAACGGATAGTGCAGATTGAAGTGCGCCGAAGCCAGCAGCGACCAGGTGTAGGCGCCGACCGCATAGAACGCGACATAGCCCAAATCCAGCAGGCCGGCCACGCCAACCACCACGTTCAGGCCCAGAGCGAGCATCACGTAAAGCAGCGTGACGTTGAGGATGCGCACCCACGCCTGACCGAGCATGCCCGCGAGGAACGGCAGAATCACTACAAGGATGCCAAGCGCGATCAGGACCGCGATCTGGCTACGACTCTTTTGCTGGATTTGCATAAGGGAGGCCATGACTTATGCCCTCTCCGCAACACGCTCACCAATCAGCCCTTGCGGACGGAAGATGAGCACCAGCACCAGCACCACGAAAGCGAAGATGTCCTTGTAGTCACCGCGCACGAAAATCAAGCCAACGTTTTCAACGAGGCCCAGGATGAGGCCGCCGACCATTGCACCCCACAGGTTGCCAATGCCGCCCATGACTGCCGCCGTGAACGCCTTAAGCCCGAGCATAAAGCCCATGTAGTAATGCGCCTGACCGTAGTTTGAGGCGACCATCACGCCAGCGATCGCACCAAGGCCGGAGCCGATGGCGAAGGTGATGGCGATGATCTTGTTGATGTCGATGCCCATAAGGCCTGCGACCTTCTGATTCTCGGCCGTGGCGCGCATGGCGGTACCAACTTTGGTGTTGTGGACCAGCCAGAGCAGCGCCGCCATCAAACCCAGCGATGCGATGAAGATCACGATTTCGTTCAAGGTAACGGTGACCGGTCCCCAAGTGATCGGAGCCTTGGAGATCAGCTCCGGGAACGAGAAGTAGTTGCGGCCAAACACAAGAATGGCGAGTTGCTGCAACAGGATGGACACGCCGATGGCCGTAATTAGCGGCGCGAGGCGCGGCGCATTGCGCAACGGTCGATACGCTATTCGCTCAATCAGCACGCCGACGACAGCGCAAACCACCATCGCAACCAGAATTGCAATCAGCAAAGCCAGCAGCGAGGGCACGCCCATTGCGAGCAACCACTTGGATGCAACCAGAGCGGTGAGTCCACCGATCATCACAATTTCGCCGTGAGCGAAGTTGATGAGCTGCAAGATGCCGTAAACCATCGTATAGCCCAGAGCGACGAGCGCATACACGCTGCCCACTACCAGGCCATTGACGATTTGCTGTAGCAATACGTCCATAAATATGAAGTTCCCCGCTTGAAGTTATCGTTGAGTCTGTCGAGCCCGGAACGAGTCTTCCTCCCTGAAGACCTCATTCCACGAATGCCCGGTATTCTGCCCTGATTTGGCGCGTCGGCTCATGCTGAAAACGCTAACCCCAATGCCGGGCGCCATTTGCATCGTTTGTCGTCGCGCTGTGCCAGCTGCATTTCGCGCAGGGCTTTCACCATGATTTGCCATCATGGCTCAATGCACAACTCATGCCATCAACAGCGTCACATTGCCACCTGCGGCGACGGTATTGACGGTGATGGTTTGCTCGCCCAGAAAACGCGGCAGATAAAACGGCCCGCCCGCTTTCGGCCCGGTTCCGCTCAAGCCTTCGCCGCCAAACGGCTGCACGCCCACTACTGCGCCGATGATGTTGCGGTTGATATAGACATTGCCGACGTGCGCGCGCTGTGCAAGGCTCTCGGCTCGACTGTCGATGCGGGTCTGAATGCCAAGCGTGAGACCAAATCCGAGCGCGTTGATCTGATCGATCACGGCATGTGGATCGCCCGACCAGCGGACGATTTTCAGCACGGGGCCAAAGATCTCCTGCCTGACCGCATCGATGCCGCTGACTTCAAAGATGTGCGGGCCGACGGTGCGGCTCGCGGCATCCGCGGTCGAATCTGTGGGAGCGGCTTTGCCGCGACCGCTAGCGCTCAGTCGATCCACATGTGCGCTGATACCCGCAAATGCTTCCCGATCAATCAATGGGCCGACGTCTGTTGCCAGATGCTGCGTATCACCGACCGTCAATTCCTTCACTGCACCGTGCAGCATATGGATCACCTTATCGGCGATTTCGTCGTGCAGGCACAGTAACCGCAGCGCCGAACAGCGCTGTCCAGCTGAACGGAAGGCGGACTGCACAACGGCATCGACCACGTGCTCCGGTAGCGCGGTGGAGTCGACCAGCATCGCGTTAATGCCGCCCGTCTCGGCGATCAGGGGCACGATGGGGCCGTCCTTGTTCGCCAGACTGCGCTGAATGATTTTGGCTACTTGCGTAGAGCCCGTGAACACGACACCAGCCACGTTCGGGTGTGCAACCAGCGCCGCGCCGACCCTTTCGCCAAGGCCGGTAATGGTCTGCAACGCGTCAGCAGGCACACCTGCTGCTTGCAGCAACTTCACAACTTCCAGCGCAACCACTGGCGTTTGCTCGGCGGGCTTGGCGACGACGGTGTTACCCGTGACGAGTGCTGCCGCAACCTGCCCCACAAAAATCGCGAGCGGGAAATTCCACGGGCTTATGCACACCCATACGCCGCGACCGCGCGGGTACAGCATATTGCTCTCACCCGTGGGGCCGGGTAGCGTGATCGGTGCACACACGCGTTCGGCCTCAATCGCGTAGTAGCGCAGGAAGTCAACCGCTTCGCGCACTTCGGACACGGCGTCGCCCCATGTTTTGAAGGCTTCCTTCACGAGCAGCGCGCAGAAACGAGGCAGTTCGTCTTGCAGCTGGTCGGCGGCTTTGCGCAGCGTCGCAGCGCGATTGGTAACCGGTACATCGCGCCAGGTTTTGAAGGCCAGGTGGGCGGTTCGCATGGCTTCGGTCGCTTCAGTCATGGACGAATCTGCCGGATGCGCGACCTGGGTCGCAGCCAGAGCAGCGAACAGCGGCGTACGCATCGTCTCAACCGTCAGATCGACGCCAGCGCTTTTGGCACGCGGCAGCAGAATGTCTTTTGGCAATGGCAGGTGGCTCGTTTCGGCAACGTGAAGCGGTGACGCGAGCAGTTCTTCAATTGGCACGTCATCGTCCGACAATTGATGCACGAACGAGGAGTTCGCGCCGTTTTCCAGCAGACGGCGCACGAGGTAGGCGAGCAGGTCGCCGTGCGAGCCCACAGGCGCATAGACGCGCAGCGTCTGTGTGGAGTTGCTGCCTTTGTTAGTGCGGAAAAGCTCGCGATAGACGCCCGTACCCATGCCGTGCAGCCTCTGCAATTCAAATGGCGTGTCAAACTGCTTCGCCATCTGAAAAATCGCCGCGATCGTGCCTGCGTTGTGCGTGGCAAATTGCGGAAAGAAGACGTCCTTTTGCTTGAGCAACGACGCGGCACAGGCGAGATAGCTCGAATCTGAATGCTGTTTATGCGTGAACACCGGGTACGCGGGCATGCCCATTTCCTGCGCTCGCTTGATCTCGCTGTCCCAATACGCGCCTTTGACCAGACGACACATGAGGCGCACGTTGTAATGCCTGGCCAAAGCGCCGACGTGCTCGATGAGTTCGAGCGAGCGGGTTTGATAGGCCTGTAGCGCCAAACCAAAACCGCGCCATTGCGGGCATTTGGCTTGCACCTGCTTGAGCAGCGCTTCGAACACATCGAGCGAGAGTTCGAGGCGATCCACTTCTTCCGCGTCAACAGTCAGGTTGATCTGCGCAGCAGCCGCCATTTCGCAGAGTTGCCAAACGCGTGGCACCAGTTCCGCCATCACGCGCGCGTGTTGCGCGTCTTCGTAACGTGGATGCAGCGCTGAGAGCTTGATTGAGATGCCGTCAGAATGCTCGGGGCCTTGTGTCGGTGAGGCGGCGTGCGCCTGGGCGAGATTTTCTATGGCATGCTCGTAGCTGGCGAAGTAACGATCCGCGTCCTCCATCGTCCGTGCGCCTTCGCCGAGCATGTCGAAGCTGAAGCGCAGGTAGCTTGACTCTTTTCGCTGCGACCTAGCTTCAGCGAGCGCTTCCTCAATGGTCTGACCGAGTACGAACTGTTTGGCCAGCAACTGCACGGCACGCACGGTTGCGGCGACGACTGTCTTCGCGCCGAGCTTGCCGAACAGACCGGATGGATGTTCCGCCTCCGGCAGCGTCTTTTTCGACAGCGCGATCACCGAATTCGAGAGGCGCGACATCATTCCGTCACCAGTGCCGTCAAAGTTAGCGCGGCCCAGTTGATCGGCGGTCAGTGCGATGGCGGTGGCCGAATCGGGCACCCGCAGCAGCGCTTCGGCAAGTCGCATGAGCGCGAGGCCTTCGGGTTTGGAGATCGGATATTCCTTGAGCAAACTTTCCATTGCCCAGAAAGGTGGCGGGTTGTCGCGCACTGCGGTCACCCACGGTCGGGCAGTCTCGATGACTTGCGGCCAGTCGAGCACAGCGGCGGCGCTGCCGACATTGCGATGGACGATGGCCAGTTCTTCGCGGTAGGGGGTGGGCAGGCGCATGATGACTCGCTTGGGTTCAGAGCTGCCGTGTTGCGGCGCGCTGCATTTACTGAATAAGTTGCTATGTTATTTTTATATTTAACAATTTATTCACTAAAATTCCGCACATCTATAGAGCCATAGTTTGCCAACATGTCCGAAATCGACGCTATTGACCGAAAAATTCTGTCCACTCTGCAAACAGATGGTCGCATCAGCAATCTGAAGCTCGCCGAGGCAGTTTCGCTCTCGCCCACGGCGGTACTCGCGCGGACGCAGCGGCTGCAGCGTGACGGCTTTATAGTGGGTTATGAGGCAAAACTGAGTCCGGCCAAGCTCGGTTGCGGTATGACGGTGTTTGTCGAGGTGCTGCTGGATCGCACCACGCCGAACATTTTTGACGCGTTCAAGGCGGCCGTGTTGACACATCCCGAGATTAGCGAGTGCCACATGGTCGCGGGTGGTTTCGACTATCTGATCAAGCTCAGGGTACGCGACATGGAGGCATACCGCGAGTTTGCCAGTCGACGGCTGTGGCAGTTTCCGGGCGTTCGCGAGACGCGGACTTACGCGGTGATTGAAGAAGTGAAAGATGGCGGGCCGTTGCCGATTTAGGCGGTCGCCCGCGCTCGAAGTGAATGCCGGTTGTGCGTGCAAAGGCGTACAAGCAGTGGCGCTCGAAGCAGTCAGCTTTTCTACATAACTCCTATTCCATGGGGGCTTAGCGGTCATTTTTGCATAAGTCGATTTATCGCATTTTGTTAATCTAAGCCCTTATTCAATGGGCATTTCAGACAAAAGCTGTACACCGAGGATCCCGCTTAACGCATAAAAAAACGGCACCCGAAGGTGCCGTTTTCACGAAGTCGGAAGAATTACTTCTTCTTTTCTTCTTTGGCTGGAGCCGGAGCCGCTGCGGCAGGCGCTGCTGCTGGGGCCGCTGCTGCTGGCGCTGCTTCTTTCGGGCCACCAACGATTTGCACGGTTTCCCATTTGCCGCCTTTGATGACGGAAACGGTGACTGCGCCGTCCTTGATGTCGCCTTTTTCGTCAAACGCGATCTTGCCGGTCACGCCGTCCATCGACGTTGCGGCAACCGCAGCGATGATTTTGGCTGGATCGGTACCGACCTTCTGGATTGCGGCGATGAGTACGTTGGTTGCATCGTAGGTGAACGGTGCGTAAACCTGAACATCAGCGTTGAACTTGGCTTTGAACTTGTCGTAGAAAGCCTGGCCTTGTGGCATTTTCTCTTTCGGCAGGCCGGCTTCGGTCGCGTAAACGCCTTCGCCTGCATCGCCGGAGAGCTTGATCAGCTCAGAGGACTTCGAGCCATCGCCAGAGATGAATTTGGCCTTGATGCCAAGTGCTTTCATCTGTTTGACCATCGGGCCAGCTTGAGCGTCCATGCCGCCGAACACGATGACGTCAGGGTTCTTGGCTTTGACCTTGGTCAGAACGCCTTTGAAGTCCTGTTCTTTTTCGTTAGCCAGCGCTTCGCGGATCACGATGGCGGCACCGGCGGCCTTGACAGCCTTTTCGGTTTCGTCAGCCAGACCCACGCCGTACGCCGTTTTGTCATCGATGATGGCGATTTTCTTGCCGCCCATGCCCTTGACTGCGTAGTTGCCGATCGCCGTCCCTTGGGCAACGTCGTTAGCGACCATGCGGAACACGCCCTTGAAGCCCTGATTGGTGAGCTTGGGGTTCGTGGCGGACGGGGAAATTTGTACGACACCGGCGGTGTTGTAGATTGCCGAGGCCGGGATTGAGGTGCCTGAGTTCAGGTGACCGACCACGCCAACGACTTTGGCATCCATCAGCTTCTGGGCAACTTGCGTTGCCTGCTTGCCGTCGGCTGCGTCGTCTTCGGTCAGCAGCTCGAATTTGACTTTCTTGCCATCAATGGTGATGCCTTTGGCATTGGCTTCTTCAACGGCCAGACGGGCGCCGTTTTCGTTGTCCTTGCCAAGGTGGGCGATCTGACCGGAAGTCGGGCCAACGTGGCCGATCTTGACGACCATTTCCTGCGGAGCGGCGGGTGCCGGTGCAGCTGCTGCCGCTTTCGGCTCTTCTTTCTTGCCGCAAGCTGCCAGACCGGCTGCTACTGCGACTGCGATCGCTGCGAGAGCGAATTTATTTGACTGTTTCATTGGGCGGAATCCTCCGATAAAAAACCTGTCGATTATGCTTAGGGTTTGCCATGCTGTCAACGCGGAAATCCCCATGCAGCGTTGGTTTCGCGGGTTTCACCCCGTTTCACGTTGCAGGAATCTCCACAGTGCGTGCCTTTATTTTCGATATGGACGGCACCCTCGCCGACACGATGCCGTACCATCAACTGGCTTGGGACGCACTGCTTCCCGACTTGGGGGTGACGATTGACCGGGATGAGTTTTTTCGCTGGAGCGCGGGGCTCACCAACCGAGAAATTTTCCCGCGCCTGCTCGGGCGCGACATACCCGTGGCTGAGCTGACAGCGCTTTCCGAACAGAAAGAGGTTCACTATCGTGACCTGTATCGGCCCCACCTTCGCACCTTGCCGGGCGTCGTTCCGTTCCTCGAACGGACGCTGAACGCCGGTTACGCGCGTGCCGTCGGCAGCGCCGCGCCACCGGCCAATCTGGATCTCGTGCTCGACGGACTCAACCTGCGACACTATTTTCAGGCGATTGTCGGCGGGGCGGACGTAGCGCGAGGCAAGCCAGACCCGGAAATTTTCCTTCGCGCGGCGGAACGCCTGGGTGTGGCTCCGAAGGATTGCGTGGTGTTTGAAGACGCGCCAGCCGGGATAGAGGCCGCTCGTCGCGCCGGAATGAGCTGTGTTGTGGTGTCGACAACGCTTGACCGCGATCAGGTTCGCGCGATGGGCAAAGACGCAGCGCACGTAGTCCACGTGATTGACGATTTCACGGATCCGTCCCTCGAATCGTTGTTCAGCGCGCCGTGACCGATGGAATGGCTAACCAGCGTTGATCCAGCAACCGTCGGCGTTGCGTTCGGGATCGCAGGCATTGCGGTTACGGCCGTCATCGCCCTGCTGGCCAGTGTCGGCGACTGGACGCGGTCACTTTCATGGTGGGTAGCCGCCGCGTTCTGTCTGACCGTCGGCTATACGCTCAACACGTTTCAGGCGTATGTGCCGCCCGCATGGGCCATCGCGATCAGCAATCCGCTGACCGTCATCGGCGGATGCCTTTTCTATGTCGGCATGCGCCATGTTGTCGGCGCCCCGGTTCCCCTGCGCAAGCTCGCGCCTATCGTCTTTGTGTCGGTGCTGGGAAGCATCCTGTTCGTTTTCGTCTGGCCCAGCCTGACCGGCCGCGTATTCAGCCAGCTCGCCTGTCTGCTGGTGATCACACTGCTCAATGTGTCGGTGCTGCGACTGCTGGATCACGGTTACTACCACTTTCCGGCACGTTTTCTGCTGATCGTCAACATAATGCTGCTGCTGATGCTGGCGGCACGTGGCGCGGTGGTGCTGATTTTTGGCGCACCTGCGTCCGCCATGGTGCGGACCCCGGTAAATGCGCTCATCTATTGCATGGCGGGATTGCTGATCCTGTCGTATCTTGCGGGCATCTTGCTTATCTGTTTTGCGGAAAAACAGACCATGCTGCGGCGACTCGCGACGGAAGACAGCCTGACCGGGGTGCACAACCGCCGGGGTCTGCGCGACGCGCTGAACGCATGGCCAGCGCGGCAGGGCGGCGCGGTCACGGTGTTTGACATCGATCACTTCAAGCGCGTCAACGACGGATTCGGACATGAAGCGGGTGACATCCTGCTCAAGACTTTTGCCCAGGCGTTACGCGCCACGGCCCCGACCGGCGCGACAATTGCGCGTCTGGGCGGTGACGAGTTTTGCGTGGTCGAGCCACTGACGACGGCAACGTTTTCAAGCGAATGGATCGAAACGCTCCAGGAGCAGCTTCCGACTCGTCTGGAGATTGCGTCTCCATCGGCACTGTCATGCAAAGTTAGCCACGGCACGTCGCGGTTCGCGAGCATCGACGCAGAATTTACGGACGCGCTGCGTGAAGCTGATCGCGCACTTTATCGATACAAGGCCGGGCGCATGGCACGCGAGGACAAATCGCACGCATGACCGGGTCTGTCTGTTGAACGCGCCTAGCCGCGTCCTACGAACGGCATTTTCGTCGCCATTATCGTCATGAATTGCACATTGGCGTCCAGCGGCAGATTGGCGATGTGCACAATCGCATCGGCCACATGCTTAACGTCCATGCGCGGCTCGATGGCCATCTCACCGTTGGCCTGCATCACGCCCTTGGTCATGCGCTCGGTCATTTCGGTTGCGGCGTTGCCAATATCAATCTGGCTGCACGCGATATCGTACTTGCGTCCGTCCAGAGACGTTGTCTTCGTAAGTCCCGTGATCGCGTGCTTGGTCGACGTATACGGCGCGCTGTTCGGGCGTGGCGCGTAGGCCGAAATTGATCCGTTGTTGATGATGCGGCCGCCGCGCGGGTTCTGCGCCTTCATTACGCGAAAGGCTTCCTGAGTACACAGAAATGAACCGGTCAGATTGGTGTCAACCACGGCCTTCCATTGCTCGACAGTGATGTCTTCCAGCAAAACTGGCGGCGCACCGATGCCCGCGTTGTTGAAGATCACGTCGATGCGCCCAAAAGCGGCAACGGTTTTGTCGAACAACGCCTTTACCGACGCGGGGTTACTCACATCGGTCACAACCGCCAGGCCACGCGCAGCATCCTCGCCCGCAGAAGCCACCGCTGCTTCAAGCTCCGCCTGACGACGGCCGGCAAATGCGACGCTGTATCCCGCCTTCAGCAGCGCCAATGCCGACGCTTTACCGATGCCTGCCGATGCGCCGGTGATGATGGCGACCTTGCCGTTAGCTGTGCTCATGATGGTTCCCTGAAAAGCAGATGTTGTTTGGCCTCGGCTAGTGTAAGCACCGGCGTGACGCAGCAATCAAGACTATCGAAGAAAACGGTCCAGTGCGCGAGCGTCTGCGTACCCAGGCAATCAGAAAGCTCCTTGCGCACACGCAGCGCAACCACGCCCTCCGAGCATCCCAGTGATTTCAGGTGTTGCTTTCCGACGGCGTCACACAGGATGTGCCAAAACTTCGCCTCCAGTGCGCCAACAGCAAGATAGCGCTCGTCTGCCGTTCGGTACACGCCGTAACAGGGCCAGCCGCCGGTGAGCCAATCTTCACCGCGCGGCTTGGCCGCATCTAGCGCCAATCCATGCTCAGCGATGATGTTGAGCCGCGCCACCTCATGCGTCATCGACACGTCCACAAACGAGCCGACACCGGTGGCTTTGGCCTGCACCAGCGCCGCGCAGATGCGAGCTGCCGCCGCGAGCGCACCACCCGCAAGATCGGCAATCTGCCAGTTGGAAATCGATGGCGGCCGGCCGCGCTCGCCGATCTGGTCAAGCACGCCGCTCACGGACAGGTAGTTGATGTCATGCCCCGCACGATGCGCCCACGGGCTCACGCTGCCGTAGCCGGTGATTGCGCAGTACACGAGCGATGCGTTGTGCTCACGCAACGCTTCGTAACCAAGATCAAGGCGCGCCATCACTCCGGGGCGAAACCCTTCGACCAGCACCTCACTTCGCGCAACAAGCGCCCGCAGGCGCGCACGACCCGCGTCCGATTTGAGATCCAGTCGCTCAACTGTTTTGCCACGATTGGCGATGGAGTAGAGCGGTGAAATCTGTTCCGCCGGCGCATCGCCGGAGAGCCCCAGCCGGTTGGCGTAGTCGCCTTCCGGTGGCTCAATCTTGATGACTTCCGCCCCCCAATCGGCCAACGTGCGCGTACAGGCGGGACCTGGCAGGAGGCGCGTGAGATCCAAAACACGAATACCGGACAGGGGTCTGGACATCAACGCATTATCGCTATCGCGCGACACTGCACCAATCCGTCGTCGCAACAACGAAGCCCTTACTCTCTTGGTTTCTCACCGCCGTCATCAAGGCCGGTCGCCATGTGGGAAAACCCATTGTCAACGTAGAGAATTTCGCCAGTCATCGCGCTCGCCCAGTCGGACATCAGGAACGCGGCAACGTTGCCGACTTCGTCCGCCGTGATGTTGCGGCGCAGCGGATTGGCTGCGGCAAATTGCTTGAGCATGGTTGAAAAACCTGCGATGCCGGCAGCGGCAAGTGTTTTGATCGGACCGGCGCTGATGCCGTTCACACGTGTGCCCTCAGGACCAAGTGCTGCGGCCATGTACCGCACATTCGCTTCCAGCGCGGCTTTGGCCACACCCATGGTGTTGTAGTTCGGTAGCGCGCGCACTGCACCTAGATAGGTCAGCGTCAGCATCGAGGCATTACGGCCCTTCATCAGTGGCCGCGCCGCCTTGCCCAGCGCGGCGAAACTATAGGCCGAAATGTCCATTGCCGTCATGAACGATGAGCGCGACATGCCATCAAGAAAATCTCCCGCGATCGATTCGCGCGGCGCAAAACCGATCGAATGCACGACACCGTCAAGTCCGCCCCATTCGGCGCCAAGCTTCGCGAACACTCCGTCAATCTCATCCTGCTTCGTCACATCCATGCTCATGATCAGCCCGCCGCCAAGCTCCGGCGCGAGCTTCTCGACACGCTCCTTCATTGCCTCGCCTGCGTAGGTGAACGCGAGCGTCGCGCCTTCGCGCCTGAGCGCCTTGCCAATGCCAAACGCGATGGAGCGGTTGGAAAGCAGTCCGGTCAGGAGAATCTTCTTGTCTTGCAGGATGGGCATGAGGTCACCTTGGATTTGTTGGTCGGGATTGTATGGGGAGAGGCGGAGGCGACCAGCGCGCTCTATGGCCGCGCGGGGCCAGTTACTTTTGGCATTCGCCCCAAAAGTAACCAAAAACGCTTGCCCCTAACCCCGCTGTTCCCTCCGGTGCTCGCAACAGGCGGGATGCGTCGGACGGCACACGAAAGCTTCGCTAACGCTACGCACAGTGTGTGCCGACGACGCATCTACGACCGCCCGTTGCTCCGCTCCTCGGCGCG
>Ga0073899_10002234_pt1 | contig 17519 bp, 15 predicted proteins | sample KloWWTmetaKNB5Ph_FD_88975 | JGI IMG/M metagenome (GOLD analysis project Ga0073899, IMG submission 88975) | Active sludge microbial communities from Klosterneuburg, Austria, studying microevolution and ecology of nitrifiers - Klosterneuburg... | ecosystem: Engineered > WWTP > Aerobic digester >...
AGTTCGCGCGGGGTCAGCGCCGGGCGCTCAGGCTGGAGGCTGGCCGGCAGAAACAGGCGCAGGGCCGCATCCTGGGCGTGGACGGCAAACAGTTGCAGGTCTGCCACCAGGCGCTGCAACTCGCGCGGGTCGTCCGGCAAGGGCTGATCACGGTCGACACCGAACTGAAAATGCCGCCCCTCCGGCAGGTGCAGGGCCAGTGCGATGCCGGTGTGGTAGCCGAAGCGGGCCATCTGCTCCCACATGTCACCCATGCCCTGCTCCGCATAGGTGCCCTGATTCCAGATGATGGGCACGCTTTGCCGCCGGCAGTGCTGCATGACGGGATCACGCTTGCCACTGTCCCGGTCCCACGAGGCCTCCAGATACGCCTGCGGGGTGTTGTCGACGGCGATGAACTCGCTGTTGCTCAGCCCGTGATCGACCACCGTGATGGCCGACACCGTGTCGAAGCCGAGCCCGTGCGCGAAACGCACGATCTCGTCGCGGAATTCATCGCGACTCTGGGCTTGCATCACGGCCGAATAGCCACCCGGAAGCATCGATCCCCTCGTTACCTGCTCACGGCGTGCGACCCGTCACGGTCAAACCTGACAGGACTTACAGCCCTGACAAGGCTTACAGCTTTGTCTTGCGCGCGCTTGATCAACCATCACGACATGCAAAACGCACCGCTCCCATCCATCGGGCGAGCCTCGCTCGCCGTCATGCCCTGGTCACTGCGCGCATGGCCGCCTTTATTGTGGCAGGCCGCGGGCGGCGCACCTGCGGAGTTCCACCATCTCAGCACGCGAGTGACCGCCAACCACGGTGGATTGCACAGTCGCGTGGCCGGACAGACCATCTGGGCCGGCACCGTCGACGGCGGCGAGGCCGGCATGGCCTGGGACTGGGTCGAGGTCGCCCATGGCGTGGTCGCCATGGCCGACCCGATGTCGGTGATCACCAACCTGCGCATCGTCGGCGACGAAGGTGCGGTGCTGACCGCGGTCGAGGCGGCGCTGTTTCTCAACGGCATCGTGCACGCCCTGCCCTGGCAGGACGAAGTGGGGCGGGCGCTCGGCACCTGTCACTGAGCCAGCGCGCTGCGCCGCAGGCGGCGCGCCACATCGGCGACGCTGGCCGCGGCGACGACCACGCTCACGGCCAGCGGCACCGCCAGGTCCAGCAGGCCCGGCACCTCGCCCTTGAGCACGCGCGTCATCAGCGTGACCTGGCCCAGTGCCGGCACCCACAGGTGCCAGGCTGCCTCGCCCCCCTGGCCGAAGATCGACACCAGCGGCACCAGCGAGGTCAGCAGCACCACCACCGAGCTGCTGGCCTGCGCCTCCTTCACGCTGCGGCTGCGGATGGCGATGGCCATCAGCACGCCCGACAAGGCGCCGGCCAGCGGCAGCAGCAGGGCGACGAAGAGTGCCGCCTCGCGCGGGCCGAAGCGGAACATCGCCGCCAGCGATTCGCTGCGCAGCAGCCATTGCCCGGGCAGGAAGCTCAGGCAGCTCAGCACGGCGATCAGCATGCCGACCGCCGCCACCGCCGCCCATTTGCCCAGCGCCAGCGCCGCGCGGCTGGCCGGGTTCATCAGCAGCGGCTCGAGCGAGCCGCGCTCGTGCTCGCCGGCGGTGCTGTCCAGCGCCGCATTCAGCGCCCCGTACAGCACCGCCATCAGCACGAAGAAGGGCACCATCGCCGTCAGCTGCAAGGCGCGCGCGCCGGGGTCGGCGAGGTCGCGCTCCTCCACCTGCACCGCCTCCAGCAGCGACGGCGAAACGCCGCGCAGCGCCAGCCGCAGCGTCGCCTGCTCCTGGTTGAAGCCACGCAGCAGCGCCATCACGCGGCCGACCGCCACCTGCGCGCGCCGGTTGGCGCTGCTGCCGACCACCTCCACCAGCGGCGCGCGGGCCGCCGCCAGGTCGGCCTCGAAGCCCGGCAACACCACCACCACAGGCTCGGCCAGCTTGCTGTCGGCGAGCAGGGCTTCGTAGCCGGCCGGCGCCGCCTTCACGGTGTAGGTCTGCCGCTCCAGGTGGTTGCGCAGGCTGGGCGCATGTTCCAGGCCATGCACCAGCACCTCGCGCGCCTCGGCGCGCCGTTCGGCGTCGGCCACCAGGGTCGACAGCAGCACCAGCACCAGCGGCCCCATCGCCACCGAGCTCAGCAGCACCACCAGCAGCGTGCGGCGGTCGCGCAGCGCGTCCATCAGTTCCTTGCGGAAGACGATCCAGGCATTCTTCATGGCGCGGCAGCGTCGAAGGCCAGCGCGACGAAGGCCTGCTCGAAATCGGCGCTGCCGGTGCGTGCGCACAGCTCGGCCACGCCGCCGGCCGCCACCGTGCGGCCATGCGCCATCACCACCACCTGGTCGCACAGGCGCTCGACCTCCTGCATGACATGGGTCGAGAAGACGATGCACTTGCCCTGCTCGTCGCGCAGCCGACGCAGCGTGTCGCGCAGCGCGCGCGTGGCCATCACGTCCAGGCCGTTGGTCGGTTCGTCGAGGATGATATTCGGCGGGTCGTGCACCAGCGCCCGCGCCAGCGCGGTCTTCATGCGCTCGCCCTGGCTGAAGCCCTCGGTGCGGCGGTCGAGCAGCGTGCGCAGGTCCAGCATGTCGGCCAGCGACTCGGTGCGCGCCTGCGCCGCGGCGGCGTCCAGGCCGTGCAGGCGCGCGTAATAGACGATGTTCTCGCGCGCCGTCAGCCGCGGGTACAGGCCGCGGGCGTCGCTCAGCACGCCCAGCCGCGCCAGCGCGGCGGCCGGCTGGCGCGCCACGTCGATGTCGTCGACCACGACGCGCCCGGCGTCGGGCACCAGCAGCGCCGCCACCATGCGCAAGGTGGTCGTCTTGCCGGCGCCGTTGCTGCCCAGCAGCCCGGTGATGCAGCCGTCGGCCGCCACCAGGTCGACGCCGGCCACCGCCTGCACCACGCGCGCGCGGCGACCACGGCCGTGCACGAAGCGCCGCTGCAGGCCCTCGATCCGGATCACCGCGGCGCCTCCGCCGCGCCCGGCGCCACGAAGACCGGCGGCCGCGGGCGCGTCGCCGGGCAGCCGCCGTCGGCGGCCAGCGCCGCGGCCTCGTCATCGGCATCGACGAAGCGGAAGACCTGGTCGCGCACGCAAGGCAGCGCCAGCAGGCCATGGCCGGCCGCCGGCACGACGACGTGGCGCGCGCGTGCGCCCAGGGCCCGGGCCACCCGCTCGCCATGGCGCGGCGGCGTCACCGGGTCGATGGCGCCGGACAGCAGCAGCACCGGCACCGGCGCCGGGCCGATGCGGTAGAAATCGGCCGGCACCACGCCGCGCGGCCAGTCGGCACAGGCGCGGACATAGGTCTCGGCCAGGGCGCCGAAGTCGCCGGCCGGCCGCGCCGCCCCATCGCTGTCGAGGCGCGGTGCGTCCTCGCTGCAGACCACCGAAAAATGCTGCCCCTGCGCCACCGCGCCGGCGCGGCCCCCGCCCAGCGCCAGCGCCAGCCCGGCCAGCGGCGTCCAGCGGCCGGCGGCGGCCTGCTCGATGGCCACCGGCAGCCCCGCGGCCAGCGCCGGCGCATACAGCGGCGCGCGCACCAGGCCGGCGAGCACGCCTGCGGTCAGCGTCACCACCTCGTCACGCCCGCTGAGCGGGTGGGTCAGCGTCACCGCGCGCGGCAGCGAGGCACGCAAGGCCTGCCACTGCGCGCGCAGCTGCGGATGCCGGCGCCGGCACTCGGCATCGGCCTCGCACCAGGCCAGCAGGGCATCGAATGCCGCCTGCGCATCGGCGGCAAAAGCCGCAGGCAAGGCCATGTCGGGCGGCGCCACGCCGTCCAGCACCACGCGCCGCACCGCCTGCGGAAACTGCCGCAGATATTCCAGCGCCACCCGCGTGCCATAGGACGCACCGACCAGGTTGATGCGCCCGGCACCCAGCGCGCGCCGCACGGCGTCGGCATCCTGCACGGCGATCGTCGTCGTGAACTGGCGCAGCTCACCGTGCGGCAGGCGCTGCAGCGCGTCGCGGCAGCGGCGCAGCGCCTGCTGCACGGCCTCGGCATCCACCGCCTCGCGCAGCGGGCGATCGGCGCCGTCGTCGCCGTCGCAGCGCAGCGGCGCACTGCGACCGGTGCCGCGCTGGTCGATCAGCACCAGGTCTCGCCGGTTCGACAGCCGCGCCAGCAGCCGGCCCACGGGCCCGGCGAGGTCGATCGCGCTCTGGCCGGGGCCGCCGGCAAAGAAGAATACCGGGTCGGGCTTGCGCTGGCGCGACAGCGCGGGCAGCACCGCGACGTGAACGTCGATCGACGGCCCGGCCGGCCTGGCGGGGTCGAGCGGCCGCCGCACCGTGCCGCACCAGGCCGGATGCTCGACGCCGCGCAGCCGGCACGCCTGCAGCCCGGGCGGGCCCGATGCCTCTGTGGCCGCCGCCCCCAGCAGCAGTGGCGCCAGTGCCACCAGTGCCACCCGTGGCGCCAGGGCCTGCCCGCGCCGCATCAGCCCAGCATCCGCTGCAATTCACCGCTGGCCAGCAGGCGCTGCAGGTCATCGGCGCCGCCGATCAGCACGCCGTTGACGAACACGATCGGCAGCGTCGGCCAGCCGCACCACATCTTGATCGCATTGCGTTCGCGCCAGCGGCTGAAGTAGCTGCCGTATTGGAGATGGTGGCAGGCAATGCCGGCTTGCGCCAGCAGCCGCAGCGCCTTGCGCGGGTAGGGGTTCTGCCGCATGCCCACCACCACCACCGGGTGGCGCGCCACCGCCTGCCGCACTTCGTCGACGACGGCCCGGTGGTGGCCCGCCACGCGCTCGCGCACGGCGGGGTGGATGTGTTCTTCGTCCAGGATGGGGCGCGGCATCGGCAATCTCCGGGGATGGGGCAAGCGTATCAGCCGGCCGAGCGTGACCAAGTACCGGCAGCAAGCCCGCCCCCCGGCACGATCGGGTGCCGCCACCGCGGCGGGCCGGGGGCATCATCACGCCTGGCCCGCCGGGCGCTGCCCGGCGGCGCTTGGCCTTTGCATCACACCGCCGCCACCATGAACCGACCGCTCACCGCCGCTGCCCTGGCCGTCGCCTTGTTCGTCGCCGCCTGCAGCGGCGGTCCGTCGGAAGCCGACATGCTGGCCAAGGCCCGCGACTATGTCGCCCGGCAGGACCACCGCGCGGCCACCGTGCAGCTCAAATCGCTGCTGCAGCAGAACGGACAGAACGCCGAGGCGCGCTACCTGCTGGGACGGTCGCTGCTCGAGCAGGGCGACGTCAAGGCGGCGGAGCTGGAACTGCGCAAGGCGTCCGACCTGCGCTTCGACCCCGCCAAGGTGACGCCCCTGCTGGCGCGCGCGATGCTGGGCCAGGGTGAAAATGCCGCGCTGACCGGGCAGTTTGCCAGCGTGCGCCTGGCCGATGCCGCGGCGCAGGCCGAGTTGTCGGTGGCCGTGGCCACGGCCTTCCTGGCGCAGAAGATGAACGAGCAGGGCGAGGAGGCCCTGGCCGAGGCGCTGAAGGCACAGCCACAGCATGTGCCGGCGCGGCTGCTGCAGGCCCGCGTGTTGGCCGACAAGGAGCAGGTCGCCGAGGCCAGGGACCTGGTCGACCAGGTGCTGGCCAGTGACGCCAACGCCGCCGACGCCTGGATGCTCAAGGGCGAGCTGGCGCTCAACATCGACAAGGACCGCAAGGCCGCCATCGAGGCCTTCCGCAAGGCCGTGGCCGCCAACCCGAAGTCGCTGGGCGCGCATGTCGCAACCGTGACCACGCTCTTTCGCGAAGGCGATGCCGCCGCCGGCGCGGCCGCGGTGGCGGAGATGAAGAAACACTTCGCCAACCACCCGCGCACCAGGTTCTTCGAGGCCGAACTGGCCTTCAACGCCAAGGACTACAAGGCCACGCAGGAACACATGCGGCCGGTGGTGCAGGCACTGCCCAACAACCCGCTGGCGCTGCAATTGGCCGGCGCCGCCGAATTCCGCCTGGGCAACGTGGCGCAGGCCGAGACCTACCTGGGCAAGGCCTTGCAGCAGGCGCCGGAGCTGCCGATCGCCCGCAGCATGCTGGCGCAGCTGTACCTGCGCACCGGCCAGCCGCAGAAGACGCTGTCGACGCTGGACCCGCTGCTGCGGCGCAACCCCGGCCCCGGCGCGCTGCAGCTGGCGGCCGAAGCCCACCTGCAGACCGGCGACGCCAAGCAGGCCGAGGAGCTGTACCAGCGCGCCGCCAGGATGAAGCCCGACGACCCGCGCATCCGCACGGCGCTGGCGCTGAGCCAGTTCGGCAAGGGCAAGACCGACAGTGCCATCGCCGAGCTGGAAAATATCGCCAGCGGCGACAGCGGCGCGCTGGCCGACCTGGCGCTGGTCAGCGCCCACCTGCGCAAGCGCGAGGTCGACAAGGCGCTGAAGGCCATCGACGCGCTGGAGAAGAAGCAGCCCGACAAGCCGCTGGCGCCGATGCTGCGCGGCCGCGTGCTGGTGCTGAAGAAGGACATCGACGGCGCGCGCGCCCAGTTCCAGAAGGCGCTGGCGATCGACAAGCTCTATTTTCCGGCGGTGGCCGGGCTGGCGGCGCTGGACGTGGCGGCCAACAAGCCGGCCGAGGCGCGCAAGCATTTCGACGAGCTCATCAAGGCCGCGCCCGGCAACGTGCCCGCCCGGCAGGCGCTGGCGGCCCTGCTCACGCGCACCGGCCACACCGGCGACGAGGTCGCCAGGCTGCTGACCGAGGCCGTGAAGCAGCAGCCCAACGATGTGCGCTCGCAGCTCATGCTGATCAACTTCCACCTCGAGCGGCGCGACGCCAAGCTGGCCATCACCGCGGCACGCGAGGCGTCGCAGGTGCTGGTCGACCACCCCGAGATCCTGATGGCGCTGGGCCGCGCCTACCTGGCGGGCAACGACATGCAGCAGGCCGTCACCACCTTCAACCGCCTGGCGGCGACGCAGCCGAATTCGCCGCAGCCGCACCTGGGCCTGGCCGACGCCAACCTGGCGCTGAACGACCGCAGCACGGCCGCCCGCAACCTGCAGCGCGCGCTGGAACTCGAGCCGCGCCTGCTGCAGGCCCGGCGCGGGCTGGTGGCCATCGCACTGGCCGAGAAGAAACCGACCGAAGCGCTGGAGCTGGCCAAGGCGGTGCAGAAGGACCTGCCGAACGAGGCCGTCGGCCATGTGCTGGAAGGCGACGTCGAAGCCTTCCGCAAGAACCTCAAGGGGGCGCTGGCGGCCTACCAGCAGGGGCTGAAGAAGAACAGCCCGCAGGAGGCCTCGACTCGCGCGCACAACACCATGGTGGCGCTGGGCCAGGCGGGCGAGGCCGAACTGTTTGCGCAGCGCTGGATCGCCGAGCATCCGCAGGACGCCATCTTCCCCTTCTACCTGGCCGACCGTGCGCTGGCCGCGCGCGACTACGCCACCGCCGAGCTGCGCTACCGCCAGGTCATCCAGCTGCAGCCCAACAATGCGCTGGCGCTGAACAACGTGGCCTGGCTGATGGTGCAGCAGGGCAAGCCTGGCGCGGTCGATTACGCCGAAAAGGCCAACCAGCTGCTGCCCGGGCGGCCGCCGCTGATGGATACGCTGGCCGGCGCGCTGGCCGCCGACAAGCAGATTCCGCGCGCGCTGGAGCTGCAGAAGCAGGCCGTCGAACGCGCGCCCGAGGACGGGTCGCTGCGCATGAACCTGGCCAGGCTCTACCTGGCCAGCGAACAGAAGGGGATGGCGCGCTCGGAGCTGGAGAAGATCGAGAAGATGGGGCGCAAATACCCCAACCAGGACGAGGTGGCCAAGCTGCTGAAGACGCTGTGACCATCCCGCGCCGCGTTCAACCGGCCGCTTTGGCTGCGCCGGCCAGCAGCGCGCGGCAGCTGGCCTGGCGGCCGTCGGCGGCATCGAGTTGCTTGCACACGGCGTCCAGTTGCGCCTGCAGCCGCCGCAGGCTGGCGGCGCGGCGGCCGTCCTGGTTCCAGGCCTGCAACGCACGCCCGATGCGCTGCAGCGAGCCCGCGCTGCGCTTGTAGAAGGCGCCGCTGTCGCGAGCGGCCTCCCTGAAGAGCTGGCGCGCGGTGGCCTCGATGCGCGCCGTCTGCGCGGGCGCCAGGTCCACCAGCGCCTGCAGGTAGCCGGCGCCCCACTGCAGCCGCGTCGCCGGGCCCTCGCTCTTGTCGAAGGCCTGCGCATACCAGCGCAGCGCCTCGTCGGTGCGCCCCAGTTTGCGGTGCAGGCTGCCCAGCTGGCTCATCAGGTAGTAGGGCGATACGCTGCGCGTCAGGTTGGCCTGCAGCAGCGCCTCGCTCTCGGTCCACAGTCCAGCGCGCTCGAGCGCATGGGCCGCAGATGGGATCACCGCCTGGCGCTCGTAGCCGTCGGTGATGCCGCGGTCGGCGGCGGCGACATGAGCGCGCAGTTCATGCAGCAGCGGCTCGGGCAGGACGGGGCGCAGTTCGCGCCGCGGCAGCTCGACGCGCGCCAGTTCGATGCGCGAGACCAGCGCCGACAGGCGGTCGGCGCGCGCCAGGCTGGCGTCGGCTTGCAGGCGGCGCAAGGCCGGGTCGAAGGCCGCCACCCAGGGCTGGCGGGCTTCGGGCGTATCGGCCAGGGCACGCACCATCGCCGGCGCCGAGCCGCCGATGACGTCGGCATGCGCCCGCACCTGCGCCGCGTCGGCCAGCACCTGGCGCACGCGCGCGCGCACGGCATCGTCGGCCTTCAGCCCCTTGCCGTCGTCGCTGGCGGCCACCGCCTTCAGCCACAGCCGGGTGGCGGTTTCCGCCCCGGCCGCTGCGCTGGCCGGTGCCAGCTGGGCCAGCACGCTGGCGGCATCGGTACCGGCGAGCAGGCTTTCGTCGTCGGTCTCCCAGCTGTAGAAAGCCAGCAGCCGCCACTCGGCGGCAGCGATCGGCTTGCCGGCACGGGCATCGGCCAGCACGTCCTTCACCGCGCGGCCGTCGGCCAGGCCCAGGCGCAGCAATTCCATCACCTGGGCCGCCTCGGCCTCGCCCGGCAGGCGGGTCAGCTCGGTGCCGTCGGGCCGGAACAGCACCAGCGTCGGATAGCCGCGCACCTTGAACTGCTGGCCGAGCTTCTGCGCGCCCGGCCGGTCACCGTCGATGTGCACGGCGACGAAGGACTTGGACAGCGCCGCGAAGTCCTGCCGGTTGAACAGCGTCGCCTTCAGCTGGTTGCAGGGCGGGCACCAGGTGGCGCCCCAGTACAGCAGCAGCGGCTTGTTGGCGGCGCGGGCGGTGGCGAAGGCGCGGTCGATATCGGCCGGCGCGGCAGCCGGCACCCAGGCCACCTGGGTCGAGGGCAGCTTGACGGCGGCCCCGGCCGGCGCGCCGAGGGCCAGCGCGGCGGCCAGCGTCAGGGCCCCGAGGGCCTGCAGAGTGAGCTTGCGCATGCCCGGCATTGTGAATCGTCCGCCGCGGCCCCGCCGGCGCCGACTCGTCAGGCCTCCACCTTCACCCCCTTCCAGAAGGCCATCCGCCCCTTGATGCTGGCGGCGGCTTCCTTCGGGTCGGGGTAGAACCACACGGCATCGGGGTTGGCGTCACCGTCGACGAAGAGCGTGTGGTAGCTCGCCTGCCCCTTCCACGAACACATGGTCCTGGTATTGCTGGGCAGCAGGTAGTCCTTCTTGACCGATTCGGCCGGGAAATAGTGGTTGCCTTCCACCACCACGGTGTCGTCGCTCTCGGCCACCACGGTGCCGTTCCAGATTGCCTTCATCGCACATGCTCCTTGTCGTTCGGGGCGCGATTTGAACGCAGCGTGCAGCCCCGTGCAACGCAGGGTGCACGGGCCGTGGCTACAGTGCCTGCCATGGAACAAGCCCCAGCCACCACCCCGTCGGCCGCCACCGTCACCCGACCCCGCTCCGTCGAACGACTGGTGCAGGGCCGCGCCACCAGCGACGGCGCCGGCGTCAAGCTCACGCGCGTGCTGACGCAGGACCTGCAGCGCCGGCTCGACCCCTTCCTGATGCTGGATGCCTTCGGTTCCGACAGCCGAGACGACTATATCGGCGGCTTCCCCGACCACCCGCACCGCGGTTTCGAGACCATCACCTACATGCTCGAAGGCCGCATGCGCCACCGCGACAGCGCGGGCAACGAAGGCCTGCTGGTGCCCGGCGGCGTGCAGTGGATGACCGCCGGCCGCGGCGTCATCCACAGCGAGATGCCCGAGCAGGAAGATGGCCGCATGGAAGGCTTCCAGCTCTGGCTCAACCTGCCGGCGCGCGACAAGCTGTGCGCACCCTGGTACCGCGACATCGGATCGGCCGAGATCCCCGAGTGGCACGGTGACGGCGTCATCGCCCGCGTGATCGCCGGCCAGACGCACGGCGTGCGCGCCCTGGTGCAGCGCGAGGCCACGCAGCCGCTGTACCTCGACCTGCACCTCGCTGCCGGCGCCCGCTTCGAGCAGCCGCTGCCCGCTGCGCACAACGCCTTCGTCTACGTCTACCGCGGTGACCTGCAACTCGGCGGTCAGGCCGTGCGGCCCCCGTGCATGGCCATCCTGGCCAACGAGGCCGGCAGCGACGGCATCGTGCTGCAGGCCGGCGCCGCGGGCGCGCGGGCGATCCTGGTCGCCGGCCGCCCGCTGCGCGAACCGATCGCTCAACACGGCCCGTTCGTGATGAATTCCAGTGCCGAGATCTTCCAGGCGGTGGAAGACTTCCGCGCCGGCCGCCTGGCCTGACCGGTCGTCACACGCCGACAGCCTCGGGCGCGACCAGCATCTGCACCGCCAGTTCCAGCGACACGCTGGCGTGCTCGGTCACCGCCAGGCCCTGGCGCAGGTCGAGGCTGGAATCGAACCAGCCGCAACCCCAGGGTTTCTCGGGCTCGACCGGCAGTTCGCCGTCGGCGCCTTCGAGCCGCGGGCTCGCGGCATGTTGGCGCGGCACCGTCTCGCGACACCACCCTGGGCTCAGGCGTATCCACCACCGATGCATCTCGCTGCTCCCGCGGCCCGTGAACACCCGGGCCATGGCCGAGATGGTCGCGACGGCAGCCCTGCAGGGCCATCGCCCCGAGGTTGGCTTGGCGAGGGCCCCCGTTGGCAGCACCCCCTTGCGGGGGGCCGCGTCAGGCCTGCGGCGGCGCCGTGTCGACGAAGCTGGGGCGCGTGCTCAGCTTGTCGTGCAGCTTCTTCAGGTTGGGGTACGGCGTGCGCCAGTCGACCTGCTGCGCCAGGCGGAAGTCCAGGTAGCCCAGCGCGCAGCCGACGGCGACGTCGGCCAGCGTGAGGTGGTTGCCCGCGCACCAGGGCTTGTCGCCCAGGCCCTGGCTCATGGACTTCAAGGCCGCCTGCACGCGCGACATCTGGCGCTCGATCCAGGCGGGGCAGCGCTGCTCGGCACTGCGGCCGGACCAGGTCTGCTCCAGCCGGGCGGCGACGGCCGCGTCCAGCGCGCCGTCGGCCAGCGCCTCCCAGGTGCGCACCTCGGTGCGCTCGCGGCCCGACGGCGGGATCAGCTTGCCCACCGGCGACAGGGTGTCGAGGTATTCGACGATGACGCGCGAATCGAATACCGCCTCGCCACCTTCCATCACCAGGCAGGGCACCTTGCCCAGCGGGTTGGCGGCCAGCACCGCGTCACTGCCCCAGGGGTCCTCGAGCACGAGCTGGAAGTCGAGCTTCTTCTCGGCCATCACGACGCGCACCTTGCGCACGTAGGGACTGGTCAGAGAACCGATCAATTTCATGGGGTGGAGGGCCGCCCGGAGGCACCGCGCTGTCGAAACCCATTCTAGCCAGCCACCCTCCGCGCCACCGGCGGCCGGGCGCCGCGCTCACTGCAGCCACTGCACGGGCCGGCGGGCCTCGACCCAGCTTTCGTAGCGCGCCGCGAACTGCGTCTCGATGCGGTTGCGCTTGACCTTGAAGGTCGGCGTGACGAGGTCGTTGTCCACCGTCCAGGGGTCGGTGGTCAGCACCAGGCATTCGAGCTGTTCGTGCGGGTCCAGGCCCTGGTTGACGGCCTGCAGGTGCTGCGCCAGCGCCGCCTCCAGCGACGCCCGGCCACCGCCGAGGGCCTGCCGGGTGGCCTCGGCATTGAGCATCACCAGCGCCAGCGGCTGGCCGAGGTTGGCGCCGGTCACGCAACAGGCCTCGATGGCAGCATGCATCACCAGCCGGTCCTCGATCGGCGCCGGCGCCACATATTTGCCCTTGCTGGTCTTGAAGAGATCCTTCACGCGGCCGGTGATGCGCAGGTTGCCTTCGGCGTCGAGCGCGCCCTTGTCGCCGGTCTTCAGCCAGCCATCGTCGGTGAGGGTCTCGCGCGTCAGCGCCGGCTCGCGGTAGTAGCCCAGCATCAGGCAGGGCGCCTTCACCTGGATCTCGCTGCTCAGCGGGTCGAGCCGGCACTGCACGCCGTCATAGGGCAGGCCGACAGTGCCGGGCCGCTGCCGGCCCGGCAGGGTGGCGTGGCTGATGCCGCAGTTTTCGGTCATGCCGTAGACCTCGATCAGGTCCAGCCCCAGCCTTGCATACCAGCGCAGCAGGTCCGGCGGCATCGGCGCGGCGCCGCCGGCGGCAAACTGGCAGTCCTGCAGGCCGAGCGCGCCGAGGATCTTGCGCCGCACGATGCCGCGCAGCAGGGGGATCTTCAGCAGCCGCTCGAGCCTGGCCGGCGGCATCTTCGCGTGGATGCCCTGCTGGAACTTGACCCACAGCCGCGGCACCGAGAAGAAGACCGTCGGCCGCGCGCGCTGCAGGTCGGCGGTGAAGGTCTCCAGGCTCTCGGCAAAGAAGACATGCATGCCGGTGGCCAGCAGGCCATGCTCGACCAGCGTGCGCTCGGCCACGTGCGACAGCGGCAGGTAGCTCAGCATGCGGGCGCTCTGGTTGATCGCCGGCACGCGCTTCAGGCCCGAGCGCACGCCCCAGGCGAAGGTGCCGAAGCTGTGCATCACCCCCTTGGGGGCGCCGGTGGTGCCCGACGTATACATGATGGTGGCCAGCTCATCGGCCGGCCGCACCGGTTCGCCGGGCAGCGGCGCTGTGGTGGCGACGATGTCGTCCCAGCCCGGGTAGGCCTGGCGCGCGCTCTCGGGCGCCAGCGGGTGGGCGATGCAGGGCAGCCCCGCGGGCACGCCGGCGCGCATGGCCTCCCAGCCGTCGAGCTTGCCCACGAACAGCAGCCGGGCGCCGCTGTGGTCCAGGATCTGGCGCACGGTGCCCGCCGCCAGCGTGGGGTACAGCGGCACCGAGACATGCCCGGCCATCCAGATGGCGAAATCGCACAGCAGCCAGTGCGCGGTGTTCTTCGACAGGATGGCGATGTTCGAGCCCGGCTCGAACCCCAGGCCCTGCAGGTGCGCGGCCATGCGGCGCACCGCGTCCATCACCTCGCGCCAGGTGAAATGGCGGAGCTGGCCGCCGCCCAGCGGCTGCGTCAGCACGACCTGGTCGGGCGCGCTGCGTTCCCAGTGATACAGGCGCTGCAGCGCCAGGGCGTCGGCGGGAACGATGGGATCGGCCATGATGGCCAGCCTAGTCAAGCCGCGGGCGCGGCGCCAGCGGGCTTGCCAGAAGCGGGAAAACGCCGAATGTCTCGGCGGGCGCCGTTCAGGCGGCGCGTTGCCGCTCGTGCGACTGCAGCACCTCGGCCTCGAGCTGCCGCGCCGCGCGCAGCGCCAGCGTGGGGTCGAGGTCGGCCTTGGGCGCCAGTTCGGCGGCCACGGCGTCGAGCGCCTCGGGGCGGTCCATCAGTGCGCCGATGATCGCCGACAGCGCCGGGATCGCGCGCCGCGTCAGCGCCGGCGGAAAGTCCAGTGTCGCCTGCACGGCCACGTGGTGGCGCACGCTGGCCACCGCGGTGGCGGCCAGGCCCCAGCTTTCGCACAGCGCGGCGCCCAGCGCGTCGTGGCTGACGCCGAAGCCGGTGTGCTCCAGCGTCTGCAGTTCGGTGTCGCTGGAGGCGGCGCGCAGCATGGCGCGGTAGTGGTCGGCGGCATGGCGGAACAGCACCGCCTTGCCGCATTCCTCGAACAGCCCGGCCGAGTGCGCCGCCCAGGCGTCGAGCGCCATGCGCTGCGCCAGCCGGCCCATCAGCATGCCGCGCAGGCCGGCGCGCTGCCACAGCGGCTCGAGTTCGGCCGCCGGCGGAAAGGCCGCGCGCAAGCCCATCTCGAAGGTGATGCCGGCGACCTCGCGCATGCCCAGGTAGGTGATGGCCTGCTGCACGCTCTGCACACGGCCCTTCAGCCCGTACAGCGACGAGTTGACCGCCTTCAGCACGGCAGCCGCCAGCGCCATGTCGGATTCGATCAGCTGCGAGATCGCCGCCAGGTTGAGGTCGTCCTCGGCCATCAGCAGCGACAGCTTGACCAGGCTGTCGGGCTGCGCCGGGATCGAGATGTCGAGCGAGCGGAGTTCGGGGTTGACGGACATGGTGCTGGCGCGCAAGCGCCCCTCGCGGATGAGCCGGGGCCCGGTGGCGGGATCGATGGGCCCGGTCATCGTAGGCCGCAGTGATCGCCTCCAAGGCGGCATGTGGGCGGTGGATGGCCGCCAGATCCGGCCTTCGGCCACCGATGAGCGCCGAGGCGGGCACAAAAAAGGCGCCAGCCGCAAGCGGCAAGGCGCCTTCAAACCCGGCGTGACCCGCACGCCGGCAGTTGCTGCAGGGTGGGTCAGCGGGCCATGCTGTCGTTGGCCATGACGGCTGTGTCTGTGTCTCCTCGAGCCCCCGTCCAGACGCGCGGCCACGAGGGCCGGCGTTGCGAGTGGGCGCACTGTAGTCACGCCCCGCGCGCAGAACATCCGGACTTTCCCGCCGCCGGCAGCACCCGTCTGCAGCTGTCGATGCCCCAGCCGGGTCAGCTTTCAGCGAGCACCCACTCCGCGGCCCGCTCAGCGATCATCAGCGTCGGCGAGTTGGTATTGCCGCTGGTGATGGTCGGCATCACGCTCGCGTCGACGATGCGCAGGCCGGCCACGCCGCGCACGCGCAGCCGGCTGTCCACCACCGCCTCGGGGTCGTCGTCGCGCCCCATGCGGCAGGTGCCGACGGGGTGGAAGATGGTGGTGCCGATGTCGCCGGCCAGGCGCGCCAGTTCGTCCTCGGACTGAAACTGGATGCCGGGCTTGATCTCGCGCGGCTGGTAGCGCGCCAGCGCCGGCATCGCCACGATGCGGCGCGTCAACTGCAGCGAATCGGCCGCCACGCGCCGGTCGGCCGGCGTCGACAAATAGTTGGCCATGATGCGCGGCGCGTCTTCGGGCCGAGGTGAGCGCACGCGCACATGGCCGCGTGCGGTTGGGTTCAGGTTGCACACGCTGGCCGTGAAGGCGTTGAAGCGGTGCAGCGGCTCGCCGAACGCGTCCAGCGACAGCGGCTGCACGTGGTACTGCACATTCGGCCAGCGGTGGCGGTCGGACGAGCGCGTGAAGGCACCCAGCTGCGACGGCGACATGCTCATCGGCCCGCTGCGCAGCAGCAGGTATTCGAGGCCGATCATCGCCTGGCCCCAGAGGGAATTCGCCGTCGCATTGAGCGTCTTCACGCCCTCGACGCCGAACACCGCGCGGATCTGCAGGTGGTCCTGCAGGTTTTCGCCAACCCCGGGGTGGACCAGACGCGGCGCGATGCCGGCAGCCTGCAGCAGCGGCGCCGGCCCGATGCCCGACAGCTGCAGGATCTGCGGCGTGCCGATGGCACCGGCGCACAGGATCACCGCCTTGCGGCAGCACCACTGCTGGGGTGCGCCGCCGCCGGCGGCGGGCACGACCTCGATGCCGCGGGCGCGCAGCGCCTCGTCACCGCCCTCCCCCAGCAGCAGCCGCGCCGTCTGCCAGCCGGTGCGCACTTCGAGGTTGGGCCGCTTCATTGCCGGCCGCAGGAAGGCCTTGGTCGCGTTCCAGCGCACACCGCGGCGCTGGTTGACCTCGAAATAGCCCACGCCCTCGTTGTTGCCGGTGTTGAAATCCTCGGTCGCCGGCACGCCGGCCTGCTGCGCCGCGGCGGCAAAGGCATCCAGGATCTCCCAGCTCAGCCGCTGGCGCTCGACACGCCACTCGCCGCCCTGGCGCTGGCCGCTGGGGTCGAAGCCGGGTGCGCCGTGCAGCGCATCGGGCCCGCGCCAGTGATCCTCGTGGCGCTTGAAATACGGCACGCAGAAGTCCCAGCGCCAGCGGGCATCGCCTGTCAGCTCGGCCCAGTGGTCGTAGTCGCGCGACTGGCCGCGCATGTAGATCATGCCGTTGATGCTGGAACAGCCCCCCAGCACCTTGCCGCGCGGATAGCGCAGCGTGCGGCCGTTGAGGCCGGGGTCGGCCTCGGTCTGGTAGAGCCAGTCGGTGCGCGGGTTGCCGATGCAATACAGGTAGCCCACCGGGATGTGGATCCAGTGGTAGTCGTCATCGCCGCCGGCCTCGACCAGCAGCACGCGCTGCCGGCGGTCGGCGCTCAGCCGGTTGGCCATCAGGCAGCCGGCGGTGCCGGCGCCAACGACGATGTAGTCCCAGCTCGTTTCGTCCACGGTCATCGGCGGCTGCGGGCCGCCCGGGTTGGTCGCGGTATGTCATGCCGGCTCCGATGCTGGCACCACGGATGCCGCTGGCGAGAGCGGGCTTGTGCGCATGTCCGGCGCCGGGGCCAAGGCAGCGCCTGCCGGCATGCCGTCCGGTCACGGGTTTACCCGGGGCGCGACAAAACAACACTTGACGACGGCGCACTTTACGGGCACGCATCGTCGGCGCTCTAATAGGGAGTCTGTGTCTGGATGCCGCGCCTTTCGCCTTACAAAGGTCACGCAGGGTTGAAGCTCCACATGGTTCTTTCGCTACTTTGTTGAGGGCTTCCCCCGTGGGTAACAAACTGTATGTCGGCAACCTGGCCTATTCAGTGCGCGATGATTCGCTGCTGCAGGCCTTCTCGCAATTCGGCCATGTGGCCTCGGCCAAGGTCATGATGGACCGCGAAACCGGCCGCTCGAAGGGCTTCGGCTTCGTCGAGATGGGTTCTGACGCCGAGGCGCAGGCCGCCATCAACGGCATGAACGGGCAGGCCCTCGAGGGCCGTGCCATCGTCGTCAACGAAGCCCGTCCGCGCGAGGATCGTCCGGGCGGCTTCGGCGGTGGCGGCGGTGGCCGCAGCGGCGGTGGCGGCGGCTACGGTGGGGGTGGCGGCGGTGGCTGCGGCGGTGGCGGTGGCGGCGGCGGTGGCCGCAGCCCGTACGGCGGCGGTGGCGGCGGCGGCCGCAGCCCCTACGGCGGTGGCGGCGGTGGTCGCAGCGGCGGCGGTGGCGGCTACGGCGGTGGTGGCGGCGGTGGCCGTGGCGGCTACTGACCCTCGTCTCCGGACGACACCCGATTGATGCAAGGCCCGCGCAAGCGGGCCTTGGCGTTTTTCGGGCGTGGCGCAGCCGCCGCTCAGTCGCCGCGCCGCGGTTTGCGGCGGCGGCCGGCGACGACGCGGTCGAACCAAGCGTTGGGCAGCATGCGCAGCAGCTTGGCGACCACCCCCATCTGCCAGGGAATCACGCGGTAGCTGGTGCCGGCCTCGATGGCGCGAAAGGCCTGGTCGGCAAAG